>ERZ1026846.1991-NODE-1991-length-11661-cov-21.205153_pt1 | contig 11661 bp, 10 predicted proteins | sample MGYA00380153_ERZ1026846 | MGnify/ENA primary metagenome ERZ1026846 (study PRJEB33269, sample SAMEA4719789) | human gut metagenome | biome: human-associated habitat; feature: organic feature; material: feces | place: Cameroon | collected 2013-10 ... | reverse complement strand
ACTGGGAGAAAGGAAAAATCCAATTACCATCTAAGATAATTGGATTATACGTGATGTTATGTCACAATTTAATATAGATGAAATTGAAAAGCGTACCCTCTTTGGTCTGAAGGATTTTCAAAGAGCGACTGTGGAGAGAGTGGATTATCTGTTCCGGCATAATCAGAATCGTGTGCTTGTAGCAGATGAAGTGGGTATGGGAAAAACTCTTATTGCCAGAGGTGCAATTGTAAAGACAGCAAGGCTCAGAATCGAAGAGAAAGATGATCTGTTTAAGGTAATTTATATCTGTTCTAATCAGAACATAGCAAATCAGAATATCAGAAAGCTTGATGTAACAGGAAAGAATGACATTGGCTCAGTATCAGATACCAGACTGTCTATGCAGCATTTAAAGGTTACCGAGCAGGAGAATGATCCGCAGATAAAGGAAGGCTATATACAGCTTATCCCACTTACACCGGGAACATCTTTCAGTATGACCACAGGAGGCGGACTCGTGGATGAAAGAGCATTGATGTATGCCATTTTAAGGAGAACGCCGGACTTTAAAGGTCATGCAGCTTCTCTTGAAAAATTTATGATAATGGATGCCGTAAAAGCATGGGATGGGGCAAAAAGGAGTTTAGAAAATCGTGTGGAAAATTGCGAAAGGATGACGAAGGGCGTCTATCCGAAAGATGTGATTGATAAGATTTTGAATTATCCGGAGTATGGTGAAATTAAGGATATGTTGCTTAATCATTTGTATGAAAGAAGATACAATAAACAGTTTACATATTCTGATTCTTATGTAATGAATAAGCTTCGTGTGATGTTTGCGAGAATCAGTGTATCTATGCTTGAGCCGGATCTGGTAATCATGGATGAGTTTCAGAGATTTAAGTTTCTTTTGTCATTCGATGACAGTGAGCTTGGTATTCTTGCACACAGTTTTCTTAGTGGACATGATACAAGGGTGCTTCTGTTGTCGGCTACACCATATAAATTGTATTCTACCCTTGAAGAGATAGATGAAAATCAGCTTGATGAGCATTATGCGGAGTTTTTTCAGGTAATGAACTTTCTTTTTGATGATGAAGTCAAAGACATTAAATTCAAGGAAGTGTGGAAGAATTATTCCCATGCTCTAAGTGAGTTGAAGGCAGGAGACAGTGCAATTATCCGTATGAAGGAATTAGCAGAAAATGCTATGTATCAGGGAGTCAGCAGGACAGAGCGTGTATCTGTCATGGATTCAGGTGATTATACGGATGACAGTAGCGTGAAGCATCATTTGCAGATAGATGAAAATGATATAAACTCCTATATACAGATGTCACGATTACTGTCGAAAACAGATTCCAATCACTCTTTACCGGTAGATTATGCAAAGAGCTGTCCGTATCTTATGTCCTTTATGAAGAAGTATAAGATTAAGGAGCAGATTGAAAAATATTATACAAAACATCCGAATGAATTTGGAAGTGAAAGAGAACAAAGTCTCTTGTGGCTGAATCGCAATAAAATCAATAAATATGATGAACTGCCGAAAACCAATGCAAGGCTTGAGGCATTGAAAGAAAAAGCATTTACCGGAGGTGCAGAAAAGTATCTGTGGATTCCTCCGTCGCTGCCATATTATGAGATGCAGGGAGCATATAAAAACAGCAAAGGCTTTTCAAAAATACTTGTATTTTCTGCATGGGAGATGGTTCCACGAATGATAGGTGCGCTTGTTTCCTACGAAGCGGAAAGACTTACAGTTGGAAAACTGGTACATCAGATAAAGAACCAGGATAAGAAGAATACGGGGTATTTTGCGGAAGGTTCGAGACGATACCCGGTGGCAAGGCTCAGGTTTAATGTCTCAAATGGAGAAGTAAGAGGCATGAGCCTGTTTGCACTGCTTTATCCTTCAAAGACACTTTCTGATATGTATTTACCGATTGAGTCATTGAATAATCATGAATCATTGGAAGTAATAGAAAAATCGGTACGACTGAAATTGAAAGAGAAGCTTGCGATAATCGAAGAAAAGTATGGTGATTCGGGTAACAATAAGGAAGATGCCAGATGGTATTATCTTGCACCGATGCTTATGGATGGAGTCATCTATGCAAAGCATTGGATAGACGATATTGTGCGGGAAATGAATAAAGACGAAAAGGATACAACATCTGAAGTCAGAAGCAGTTCAAAGGATAAGAGAAATAAGGGTTTTATTGCTCATATTGATAAGCTAAGAAGTTATTTGGATGCCCCGGAGGAGGTTCATCTTGGAAGAAAGCCGGATGATCTTTTGGAAACATTGGTAAATATGGTACTGGGTTCACCGGCAATATGTATTTATCGTTCTAATGGAAGAAGCACAGCCAGAGCAACATCGCTTGCAAAGGTATTTGTCAATAATTTCAATTTGCCGGAGTCAACAGCTATCATTGATCTTGCTTATGGCAGATGCAGGGATGATAATTCCCATTGGCAGAATGTACTTAAATACTGTAAGGATGGTTGTTTTCAGGCAATGATTGATGAGTATATCCATATGCTGAAAGAAACAGCAGGTTTTCAGTCGGATGGAGATCAGTATCAGATAGTGCATGACATGATGATGGATTCATTGAAGATACATACAGCCACCTATATCGCTGATACTTATCTTGATTTCAAAAAGCGTATTAACGGAGCGGACAGAAAGAGTGATGGATGTCGAATAAGGTCGAGTTATGCGGTTGGATTTACAAAGGATGCTGGCGATAATTCCAAGGTAGTCATGCGTAAAGAAAATATCAGAAATGCCTTTAACTCACCAATGCGTCCATTTGTGCTTGCCACAACATCAATCGGACAGGAAGGACTGGATTTTCATAATTACTGCCGAGTAATTATGCACTGGAATCTTCCAAGTAATCCCATAGATCTGGAACAAAGGGAAGGCAGGATTAATAGATTTAAGTGTCTGGCAATAAGACAGAATGTTGCTGATAAATATGGCAAGGCAGATGATATCACATTTAAGCGGGACATATGGACAGAAATGTTTGAAGCTGCTAAAGCGGAAAAGCAGAATGACCAGTCAGAGCTTGTGCCATTCTGGTGTTTCGGAAAGAATCAGAGTGTAAAGATAGAGCGGCTTGTACCAATGTATCCTATGAGTAAGGATGAGGTTAATTATGAAAGGCTGATAAAGATATTGTCACTTTACCGGCTTACATTAGGGCAGGCAAGGCAGGAAGAACTTCTGGAGTATTTATTCAAGGAGTTCAAGGACACAAGTGGATTGAAGAAACTGTTTATCGACTTGAGTCCATTTTCAAAGGGAAAAGAAGGTTGATATGATGAGAATACTTTTTTGTAACATAGCGTGGATGAAGGAGTATCGAGGAAATGAAGATGGAAAGGATACTCCGTTAAATGGTGGAAGCTATGTTGATGAGACAGGAGATGCCCATGAAAAATATAATTTTACACCAGTGAATATGGAGGGTAGGGAAGGCTTATATTGTCTGGGATTTTTTGAGACAAAATCACATAATGGTAAAGATGTCAATCAAATGCGGATTGAGAATATTGCAGGTTGTGAACTATTAAAAAAAGAAGAATCAGTAGATGATGTGCTTGTTGTTTATTGTGCAAAGCATCCGGCACATAAGTTTACGACGGTCGTGGGATGGTATAAACATGCTACAGTTTTCAGACATTATCAAGAGGCAGTGTTTGCTCCAGAAGATATACAATATTACAATGCAATTGCAAACTCATCTGATTGTATCTTACTTCCTGCAGGGCTCAGATCAAGAAAGGTACAATGGGAAGTCCCAAGAAAATCAAATGGTTGGGCTTATGGATTTGGACGGGCAAATGTGTGGTATGCAAGTGAAGAAGATAGTAGGTTACAAGATTATCTTACGAGATTAGTAAAACAGATTGATGAATATGATGGCGAAAATTGGATTGACAAGTACGCTAAGTAATGAGGTACACATATTATGGGAAACGAATCAGGTGAATGGATTATGCATGGCATGAAGTGGGACAACCCGGATTGCATCCATTCTGTGGATGAAGCAATCGAATATATTAATGAAGTTGGCTTTTTACCATTATTTAAGAATGATATAGATGGGTTTTCACTGGAAGAAAGAACTGTTCCAGGTACTGGTGGAGTGATGATCCGGAGATTGATCCATGGATGTGGCGGGCTATTATAGCAAGGCGGCATGATATCGTCTATGGAAAGTTTTTTGATAAGAAGGCAGGATTTATATCAAAAAATTGGCTTCCTGTATTTGCTAATTATCGCCGGGATGGATATGATTTTGATGCATTATATGATGATGGAAAAGCGCCTAATAAGAATAAAAAGATAATGGTCAATTTTATGGAAGATAATGCTGATTCAGAGATTTATTCAAATGAATTGAAAAAACAAGCTGGATTTGGTAAGGATGGAGAAAAGGGATTTGATGGTGCTATAACGAATCTTATGATGCAGACATATCTGTGCAACTGCGATTTTAAGAAGAGAGTGAATAAGAGAGGTATTGAATATGGATGGGATGTGGCAGTGTATTCATCCATTGAGCATATCTATGGATACGATTATGTGACTTCCTGCTACAAGGATAATCCACAGGATTCATGGAAGCAGATTGTAGATTATATGCATGAGATGTATCCGGAGGCAACGGATAAGCAGATAAGGAAGATATTAAAGTAATACGGGTACAAATTTAGCGATGAATGAATATTAAACAATGTATTTGAATAGTACATAAAAATAACCATATTGAATACAATCTAAATAAAGATAATTTATGATTGACTTTCTTAGTTATATCAGTTATATTATCTTTAGTGATCAGATTGCAGAAACTTGAGAAGCCTGCGATCGGGGGAGGGTGCCGAGGCCCCTCTCCTTTTTTATTTGGAACATTTTGCAGCGAGGTACATATGAGCAAACCGTTTATTACATATACCGCACAGATTGAAAAACTGAAAAATGAAAAAAATCTAGTTATTACAGATGATGACTTTGCGGTAGAATCCCTGCAAAATATCAGTTACTATGCACTAATTGGCGGATACAAACATCCTTTTATTGATATTCATACCCGCAAATACATTAATGAAGCATGTTTTGAAGATATAGTTGCTCTTTATGAATTTGATGAAGAGTTACGTGGAATATTCTTTAAATATTTATGTCGTGTAGAAAGAAAAATGCGTTCGTCCATTTCTTATCACTTCTGCAAAAAATATGGAGAACGTCAAGAAGAATATCTTAACTTCAATAATTACAGCAATATTACAAAAAATAAAAATGGAATTACTAAATTAATCAAAATGCTAGATATGATGGCTAATAAAAATAAGGATCATGAATATCTTGTTTATCAACATAACAAATATCATAATATTCCGTTATGGGTGATTATGAATACCCTTACTTTTGGTCAGATATCCAAAATGTTTGAATTCTTACCTCAAAATATGCAAGGAGCAATTTGCCAGGATTTTGGAAATGTCAAGAAAAATGAAATGATAAAATATTTAAAGGTATTAACGCTGTACCGAAATGTATGTGCTCATAACGAAAGGTTGTTTTCATATCACACATATATTGACATTCCAGATACATTGTTACATAAAAAATTAGGAATTTCTAAAAACGGTTCAAAATATATATATGGTAAAAATGACTTGTTTAGTGTAGTCATTACTTTTCGTTATCTACTTCCAAAGGCTGATTTTTTACTGTTTAAAAAGCAATTATGGCATATTTTTGACAGATATCAAAAGCAGAATTTAAATTTGAAGTTGAATGCTCTTTTTGAATATATGGGATTTCCGTGTAACTGGAAAGCGATAACAAAATTTCGCAAAATATAAGCGGAGATATGAGCAAAAATATTTCCACTTATATTTAAAGCTATTATATTTTTAGCGATTTCTTCGAACTATTCAACCCATCCACACAATTAAACAAAATCACAATTGGCTTGTATACTACAATCATAAACAAAAGAAATTCTCATACTAAATTTTTTCATAGACCAGGCTGGTACACTTCACATGTACCGGCTTTCTCTTTGTATTCGTAATAGAAAAAGTATTGCAGTAAAGTAAATAAATCAGTATCATATATTTATACATACAAGTAGCGGAGAAGCTTTAGAATACAAACATGATATAAAAGCAGATTGGGGAGGAGCACATGACAGCACCATTCAGAGATTTAGGTAACATAACAGATAGCGGGAATGACAAAAAGTGGGATTATCATGAGCAGATGGCAAAGTATCAGATGGATGATTCAGAATTCAGCCAAAAAAAGAAAATGACAAGACTGCTGATGAATGCGATGGATGATTACAATGCCGGAAAAGTGGCTCCGGACACTATAGGAGCAGATTATTTTTTCCTTAACCAGTTCATGACCTATGAAATGGAGTATGACTTTATTGCGATAGAGATGGACTTTTTAGAGCACTGCAGGGAAAGACTTGATGAGTTTAACAAAGTTGGATGGTATGGTGATGAAGAGCATATTAACTATGGACCGGGGCTTTCTGTGAAAAAGAGGATAATGCGCCTGATATACAATGGAGCTAAGCTTAAGGATGAGTATTGTCTCGCACTGATTAAGTACCTTTATAAGCTGTACCACAAGAAGGAGTACAACAGAATCAAGAGATTCAGCAGGATTTCAGCAAGAGAAATTTTGGATGTGGTAAATGACAATGAAGATGGTTCAATAGATTCGGCAATTGGTCGTGTACTTGGCATGTGCCATTTCATGAATATAAAAGAGGATGAAATGTGTATTATACTATACCATGCTCTGAATGAACACCGAATAACCTTGCTTCAATACATAGATGATGATGACATTGGCATTGACGTACTGAATCTGGACAAGGAGCTGATTAAGGAATGTTCGGCCCAGATAGACAAATGGTATAATGACTGCCTTTTGGAAGACAAACACAGGAACGGTCTGGAGGCGTATTTCGAGGTGGATGATTTTGTGGAAATGTGCCTGCAGAGGAGCGGTTATAAGAGTGACTATGCATATCTGTGCAATGAAATAGGCTATAATGCAAAAAATGAGATGCGAGATGCGCTTATGCTGCTTAAGACTCGTAATCCTGAAAGAGAATATACATATGAGGAAGTGCAGCATTATGCGGTAGTGTATAATCTTGTAGAGGCACTCACCGATGCAGCGGATGTTCTTGAGGAGCAGGTGGCATATCTTACAGGCGAGAACCAGGCAAAAGACATGATTGATGACACTTTATTTGACGCAAAAAACATTGTATTGCACGGGCAGACAAAGAAAAAGCACGAGGAGCAGAATGTAATCACAAATATTGCTCCTGTAAGCACCGGAGATGTGTGTAGTGAAGAATACCTGAAGGAAATAGCTGATCTGCGTAGAAAACTGAACGAAAAAGAGCAGGAGAATAAGGCGCTAGTCCAGCAGTGCCGCCAGCTTAAAAAAGAACAGTTACAGTCAGAGAGCCTTATTTCAAAGTATGAATCAGAACGGGATGAGCTGATAGCCCTGAGAAATTTCGCATACAGGCTTGAAAACAGCACTTTGGATGATGATACAGAAGACATCAGCCTGGATGAAATGAAAGATGCGCTTGTGGAGAAGCAAATAGTTATAATTGGAGGACATGTCACCTGGGTAAACAAACTTAAGAAGCTGTTTCCGGAATGGAAGTACATTGACACCAATGCATACAAGACTGTTGATGGAAAAATGCTTGACGGAAAAGACATGGTATATTTCTTCACTGACTACATGAATCATATCAGCTACACAAAGTTTATAGCGGCTGTCAGAGAACGGAAGATACCATTTGGGTATCTGGCAGGCACGAATATCGAAAATACGGTAAGACAGATATATGATAGTGCACTTTGAAGCACTTATAAAATCGCATTATAATAATGGTGCAGCAGGATTTTTTGTGGATGTTATCATGACATGGATTCAAAAAGAAATGGAGAGCTTTTATGAAAAAAATTAAAAAATGTGGATTTGTTTTGATTGTTTGCTTAGTTTCCGTGATTATAGTTGGAGTTTATTTTATAAATCAAAACTGGACAATTAGATATGCTTCTGTATTTGACGGATTTTTCGGAAAGGGCAATTGGAAGTGTATTGATGAAGAGAAAAAGGATAGCCTTATTTACGATGAATATGAAATAAACAATATCTATCCGGAGCTGTCAGAGAATGTTCCGGGAAAATTCCATAATTGGTATATTTTATATGATGATGGTCAAAATGAATCAATCTGGCATATCACAGATCATGTTTATAAAATAAACAATGATAAGTATAGCATTATCAACCATAATCGATTATCGGCTAAGCAGGCATTGACGATGGAATTGATGGACATTTCATTTGATGTAATAGGGGACAATATAAAAAGTGACATTATAGAAGAATATCTTCCTCAAACTGAATCGGATTGTATAGAAGTCGGCATATCCTACGAGGGTGGTAATCCCAAGCCTGAATTTTATGATAAACTGTTGAAAGAAAGCTGGTTCAAAAGCAACGAAGTCTCTGCAGAACATTACCTGTCAATGGACACTGCTGATTTTTATATAGATATCAAAGCATATGATTATCGGATAAAAAAGCTTTCAGATACAGAAAAAGATCATTTAATGAACAGTTTAGAAACGATTGAACAGGGATTGCGTGATAAATATGGAGAACATGCTTCATATAAAATTTACTTTGACGATTTTCATCAGGCAGAGCACAAGGCACAATGATATTTATTACATTTTTTATTTATGGCTGGCAATGGCATCAGCGGGAATTATTTTTACAAGAAATTATTTATTTTACAGTCAGTTGATTGAGAAGAGAGATGGATTAAAAAAGGGATAATTCTAATTGCAAGAAAAAGTGGTTTGTAATATAATGAGAAAAGCAATTTTTACTTTATTTTGACAAATATAACATGTCTATACAAGGAAGGAGGGTGTGATATTTGTATTTAGAAAAGATTTATATAGAGAATTATAAAGCAATTGAAAAAATGGATATAGACTTAAAACCAGGAGTGAATCTGATTATTGGCGATAATGGAGCAGGAAAAACGTCTGTCCTTGAGGGGATTGCGGTAGCTCTTGGAGGTTTGTTTGTCAATGTAGCAGGTGTTAGTACTAAGAATATTGTAAAAGATGATGTACGTATGAGTATAAAGCCTATAGGGGATTCTTCGACAGCGATTGAATACTATGAACCTGTATTAGCCGGCTGTACACTTCATATAACGGAAGAACAGAATTTTACGTGGAACAGAATCAAGGAAGAAGTATCTGCCACCCATACCAAGATTGACGATAAGAACGTGTGTGTATGGATGAAAAAGCTCACAAATAATTCAGATTCTGTTTTGCCATTGATTAGTTTTCAAAGTGCTGCCAGAGCATGGAGAGTAAGAAGAGGAGACTTTGGAAACGAGCTAAAGAAGAAAATAGACGATAGACGATGTGGGTATATCGGATGCCTTGATTCTTCTATGGATGTAAAATCTATTCAGCAGTGGTGTCTAAAACAGGAAGTAGTGCGCTCAAATAAAGGAACGGTGCGCGAATATGAAATGTTTAAGAATATTGTGGCTTCGTTTATGAAAGAAATTAATGAACTGAACGAGGCACCTTCAATTTACTATTCTCTGCAGTTTACAGAGCTAGTTTACAAGAATGATAAGACAGAGATGCCTATTTCAAAACTGAGTGCCGGCTATCAGTCTCTATTGTGGATGGTTATGGATCTGGCTTATCGTGTATGTATGCTTAATCCGGAATTAGAAAGTAGAGAACAGATTACGGGTATTGTGCTTATAGATGAAATTGATTTACATCTTCATCCAAAATGGCAGTGGAATGTAATTGACGCATTGCAAAAAACATTTGCAGGTGTTCAATTTATCATTGCAACCCATTCTCCAATTGTTATATCTGCATCAAAACAAGCAAATCTGATTCTGTTGGATGATTCACAGGATATAAGCTATCTACCGGATTGTTATGGATATGAAGTGGAGGATGTACTGCGTTATCGTCAGGAGAGTGTATCAAGACCAAAGAAGGTGAAAATGCTTGTCGATGAGATAGAGAATGCAATCGATGATATTGAATTTGATAAAGCTGATGTTGCATTGGAAAGATTAAAAGATGTGCTGGGTGAAGATAATTCAGAGTACAAGAAGATGGCAGGATGTATTTCAGATGCGAAGTTTATAGAGGAGTGCTGATATGCTGTATATAAAAAAAGAAGGTTTGCCAAATGATATAAACAGTAAAATCATAGAGTTGAGCAAAAGTGGCAAATGGAAAAGCATTAGCGAAGAAGACACAACAGCAATTCGTAATGCCTTCGACAATGATTTCCCTAAGAATGAAGTGAAAGAGATTTTACTTCATGAACAGCATGGAATCTGTGCTTATTGTATGAGACGTATCCGTATGGACAATCATTCCAGAGTGGAGCATCTTGTACCATTGAGCAAAAACAAGGACATGGCAATTGATTATAATAATATGCTTGGAGTATGCGATGGTGGTGAGAAAGTAACTGGGAATCAATGGCATATTCTTTGCTGTGATGCACATAAGAAAGAGACTGAGATCATGATTAGTCCTCTTAATAAGGTACAGATGAATAAGATCGCATACGATTCTGAAGGCAAAATCTATACGAAACCGAAAGATGAAGATATGGAAAGGGATATAAATGAAGTTCTCTTGTTGAATGGTATTCAGAAAAAGGATGGTACGGTAAGAGATACATCTACAGAGCTGTTAAAGGGCAGAAAAGACGCCTATGATAGAGCAAAGAAGATGATGGCTGCCTTGAATATAAAAGGAAAATGTACATCAGCAACGCTTAAAAAGATAATGGATGAACTATATAACAGAGAAGAAAGAGACGAGTTTGTAGGTGTTCAACTCTATTATTTCAAAAAGCATTACAATTCGTTGATTCGCAGAGGAATGTAATATCTGATTTAGGAATAACAGTATTGATTATTGTTGAACATTATCGGACAATTTTTTACTTATTACAGGGCAAATCAAATTCGGTATAAAGCGGTTTGATTTGCCCTCGTTTTTTGCTTCGATATTGCAGAGCGTCACTCTACAGACACGCAGTATGAACAAGTCTATAATTCCTTGATTTTTTCATTCATTTTTCTGGCATCATTGCGATAGTGAAGCATGAAGCCTCCCCAAATTATAAATGCCAAAGCTATTTGAAATATGGCTGCAATAATTCCATGAAGGACAGAACTTGTTCCTCCTATCCATCCGACAGTATATGCGACGATTGTATAAATAACACAGCCTGTTCCCATGTGAATAATTACTTTAAATGGAATTGGAAGATTGTCTTTGTGATAAATTATGGTCGGAAGTCCAAAACCCAGACCTACAATTATGCATCCGATAACCATTTTGGAAAATTGGTAATTATCTAAACTGAAATTACCGTCATAGGCGATGTCAAATACCATTCCTGTAATGCAGAAAATGGTTAATGCTATACCAATGCTTGTTATAGTGCTTTTAATCAAATCTTTCATAGTTTCTCTCATTTTTGTCCTCCTATAATCCCAGATATTTTTTAAACTC
>ERZ1026846.1988-NODE-1988-length-11676-cov-7.876517_pt1 | contig 11676 bp, 10 predicted proteins | sample MGYA00380153_ERZ1026846 | MGnify/ENA primary metagenome ERZ1026846 (study PRJEB33269, sample SAMEA4719789) | human gut metagenome | biome: human-associated habitat; feature: organic feature; material: feces | place: Cameroon | collected 2013-10 ... | reverse complement strand
AAAGGCGGCGAAGCCGCCACGAGAGCCCTGAACCTTGAACCCTGAACCCTGAACCTTGAACCAAATGAAAGCAAAGTAAAAAAGGGGCTGTGAAGAAATGAGGATTCATTTCTTCACAGCCCCTTTTTTGATTGCTTTATCGCTCATCATCCGATCGGGAAGAGGATGCGGGCGAGGTATATGACGCTGGTCATGGTGATGCAGGAGAGGAAGGTACTCATCATGACGAGCTCGGTTGCGAAGTCTTCGCAGTTGTGAAATTCGACGGCATAGAGGACGGAGTTTACGGGGGCGGGGACAGAAGACATGATGAGGATGGTCTGATTGATGACCGGAGAAAAATGGATACCGATGAGGGCGCAGACCTGGATCATAAAGTAACCGCAGATGGGGCCGACGACGAGGCGGATGAAGCAGCCGATCCAGGCATCGAGGTCGCCGAAGGAAAGGGTGCTTCTGTGGATCTGCATGCCGAGGGCGATCATGACGATGGCGACCAGTGCATTCGCACAATTTTCAAAGACCGGCCAAATGAAGAGCTGTGTCATGTCAAACCCGGAAAATTTGATGGCAAAGACCGTGACCAGTGTATAGATGACAGGCATATGGAAGACGACGGAGAGTGCGTCGCGCGGTGTCAGCTTCCCTTTGCCTGCCTGATAGAGTCCCAGGGTATTGAGGGACATATTCATCTGTACGAGCATGATGGTCGCGCAGGCGCTGGCCTCTGCGAGATAGGGCGCCTCTCCATCGATGAGGTAGGGCGCGTTGCCGAAGACCAGAGCGATGAGTGCGATGCCGATGTTTCCGTTATTGGAGAACATGGTGCCGTTTTTCAGGGCTTCCGTCTTGGAGGCGCTCATGCCCCGCATTTTCCCTGCCAGCCAGGCGATGAATCCGATGAGGAACATCTGCACAAAAGACATGAGGAAGACATTCAGCATCGTGAGGTCGATTTTTGCTACATAGATGCTATAGAAGATAAAGCTCGGGAGGACGATGTAGAATGTGAGCTTCGTGAGGGATGTGACATTGAGCGTGAAGCGGCGGTCCAGGAAATAGCCGATGGCTACGAAGACCAGAAGTGGAAGGATATTATCAGAAATGATTTGTAAAAATGCCATGACGCTGCCTCCTTACAGATGAACCGGGAAAAGCATCCCTGCGAGGTAAATGACAAGCGGCAGGGTGAAGACGCTGGCCAGAATACTCAGGATGACCGCCTGTGTCAGGAGCGCTGGATGTTCTCTATACTCTGCGCCGTAGAGCACCAGCATGATGGAGGAGGGGATCGCAGCGTAAATGAGAAAGACTTGGGAAGCGATCGGTGAGAATGTGCCGAAAAGGGAGAGCAGAAGCAATGCGAGGAGCGGCGAAAGGATGAGCTTTAATGCCGCAGCGGCGGCCATGAATCCATTGAGACGCACCCGATGCGTGCGGTGAAGCTGTACGCCGATGGTGATGGTGACAAGCACGATGAAGGCACCGGTGAAGTGGTGCAGCACCGGATAGACGAAGGTGCCTTCGAGAGAGAAGCCGTTCATGCGGACCAGGACTGCGAGCAGGGCGGCATAGAGGACAGGTGCTTTTAGGATCATCAGAAAGAGGTTTTTGAGACTTTCCTGCTTTCTTCGGATCAGTGCAGCGCCCCATGTGTTCGCGGCGATATTCATGAGGATCATGAGCAGAGCCATGTTCCCCATGGCTTCATCCAGGCAGGGCGTCTCTCCGCCAAGGGCGAAGGGCGCGTGGCTGAAGACGAGAACCACCAGCGCGGCACCGAGGTGGCCGGCATTGGAAAAGGTGGAGACCGCCGAAAAGTCGGACCGCTTGGTCGGATTTCCTGTAAAGAAATGGGAAATCCCCTGAGAGATCACGTAGGAAAGCGCGAGCAGAATGAGTCCCGCTGGGAGCAGCGCCAGATCAGCAGGCGTCGGTTGGTATTTATACATGCTGAAAAACACGAAGCACGGAAGCACTACATAGATGGTGAGCTTCGTGTACGTGGAGATATCAAGCTTGAATTTACTGTCCAGAAACCAGCCGCAGCCGATGAAGACAAAGAGGGGAAATAGATCATTCCATAAGATTTCTAAAAGTACCATGTTCATCCGTCCTTACCCAATGGATTGTTGCCCTGTTTTTATATGTATCTACTTAGTATACAACGGACGCCTTGCAGAGAAAAGGGGCGGTGAAAGGCGCCTGCGCTTTTTATGATCTCTTCTTTTTAGAGAGGGGCAAAGGGGAAAATCGACCAAATCAAAAGGCCACGGAAAGATTTCGTAGCCTTTGGATGGAGATATGGATGTGTCAGGTGGGATCAGGGAGAGAGTCCGCTGTCTGCGCAGCCTGGAAATGAGGGCTTTCGCCCTCCGGAGAGATGGCCGGCAGCGAGATCCCCTTTCGCGGTTCCCTCCCTTCTAGGGAAGGAGGCTTTCCTTCCGGAGAAATCGGTATGGGAAATGTCTCCGGAAAGTTTTTTCTGCAGGTGTATAAACAATGCCCGAGGTGCAGGCAGTGCTGGATCACCATTTTTTGAAATCAAAGGGGAGTTTCACAAGATGGCAGACGCAGTCCGCGCGGTACATTCTTTTGGCAGCCAGGTAGCCGAAGAGACTGTTTTCTTCAGAGAGTTTTGTAAGACCGGCAAGGACTTCTTTATTGATATTCTTTTTCATAAGACATTCCTTCTTTCTATAAATCACTATTTCTCGGGGGTAGCTCTTGTTCCCTCGTTCTGCACATAGTATAATGCGAGTAAAGAACCAAGTCTAACTGTTTCATACGGTAGAGATCACAAAAGATATTTGTGGTAGAAGGGGGCTAAATGAACTTTCAATCTTTGAATTACTTCATCATGTTGGCGCGGGAGAAGAACTTCACCCGTGCGGCGGAAAAGCTGCATCTGACGCAGCAGACCCTCTCTGCGAACGTGGCCGCCCTTGAAAAAGAATGGGGCATGAAATTTCTCATACGCCATGTGCCGCTCGAGCTTACTGATGCGGGCAAAGTCTTCTATGCCTATGCCCTGCAGTTCACCCGCGGGGAGGAAGCCCTCTCCCGCACGCTGAAAGACATCGCGAATGAAGAAGCCGGCAATCTCACAATCGGGGTTGGCTTCGTCCGTGAACGTGATCTGCTGCCGACGCTCATCGCCGCTTTTCGGGAGAAACATCCCAAAGTCACTTTTGACCTGGTGGAAGGGAGCAACGAAGGTCTCACGAAACAGCTGCAGGAAGGAGACATCGATCTCGCCATCGCCCATTTCACGGAGGCTCCGCCCGGCATCGATGTGAAGACCATCTATCAGGAAGAGATCAGCTTTCTCGTGTCCAGAAAACTGCTCAAAGAAACCACGGGCATGACCGAGGCAGACATCCGAGAATTGGAAGACACGCGATTATCGGATATGAGCCGGTTGGCTGCCTGTCCTTTCATCACCACGAATCCCCATAATATCGCGGGCGCTGTCGAAGCTCGATACCTCGCCGCGGCACCCTTCACACCGCAGATCGTTGTCCGTTCGGATAACATGGGTACGTTGATCGATCTCTGTCTCTTAGGCGTGGGCGCTTTGTTTGCGCCGAAGAATCTGCTGCATCACACCCTGCTAGATACCCGAAAAGCGGACATGGTGCATATTCCCCTGCCTGAGACGGCGTACCGCATTTCTTTCGGTTGCCGCATGAAAAGCCCGGCATGGAGCATCCGTGACAAGTTCATGGACTTCACCATCGAGTCGCTTCGGGATGTGGTCGGGGGAGCGGCTGCGCCTAAGTGAGCAGGGAACCGGCTTGTTTTGCTCAGGGCAGATGGTGCCGTCAAAGGGTTGCTGGGAAACCCTTTGACGGAGGATCCCCAATCAAAAAGTGCTGTGAAAATGGAGTCCTATTTTCACAGCACTTTTTTTAGCATGGCGGGGCGTATGCTGAAATCCTTACTGCCGGATTCTTGTCAGATCACAATTTTTTCCAGTGGAATTTCCATTTTTCCCAGGTCGAGAGACCGGACAGACAGCGAGCCCTTGTCTGCTTCACGATAGAGAGGATGATTTTCTTTTCCTCATTGGTGAGGGGCTTTCCGGAGAAGCGAGCGGCGACGAGGCGGGTCAGCATGGGAACAAAGTCAGCAAAGCGCGGATCTTTGGCATAGGCGGATTTTCTGTCTTCGTAGGAGCCGCGGGTCGGAAGGCCTGCCCAGAGGGAGAGTCGCTCCGTGTAGGCGATGAGGCTCTTGAAGTGGGCATCATCCGTGAGTGCTTTGGCGAGGAGGCGGGAGGCGGCTGTCATGCGGCAGAGCGGATAGGCGGAAAGAAGTGCAAGCATGAGCAGGAAGGCAAGCAGCATCGGGAGAAGCGGGCGGGAAACGGGGGCGTCCGGCGTCCTCGGCTGGGAGAGCGGGGGCTGTCCCTGCGGCTGCTCTGGCTGCTGTTGTGGCTGCTGTTGTGGCTGCTGTTGTGGTCGCTGCGGTGCAGGCGGCTGCTCTTTCGGCGCTTCCTCACGTGTGTTTTTCTCGTCAGCCGGTTTGTCCGGCGCGCCCTGTTCATTTTTCTGCTTGTCAGGCGGGATGGGGAAGGGGTTTTCCTCCCCTTCCCTGCCCGGGGTCATTTCACAGGGACGCCAGCCGAGACCATCGACATAGACTTCGACCCAGGCGTGGGCGTGGTGATCATTGACGGAGAGGGCGTGAAGCCCTTCCTTCGTCAGGGGGGCGCTCAGGAGATCTTCCCTGTCTACGGAAAGGCCGACTGCATAGCGGGCCGGGATCCCCGAGGCACGGAGCAGCATGACGGCGGCAGAGGCAAAGGAGGTGCAGTAGCCCTTCCTGCTTTCTGTCAGGAAGTAGGAGATAAAGTCTTTGTCCGCAGGCGTTCTGCCCGGATTTTTCGTATAGGTGTAGTGATCCTCTAGGAAATGGCGGATGGCATCGATGCGTGCGCGTTTCTCGGAAAGGCTTTGCGCGGGCGGGGTCTTGCCCAGCGAGGCGATGGCATCGCGCGTTTCTTCCGGAATGGTGAGGTAGTGCGCGTAGACGAAGCGGCGGTAACGCTTTTCCGCTTCGAGATAGGTCGTGTAGTAGGGGTCTTGGATGGATTCGCGGGCCATCATCGAGAGGAGCGCACCGGCAGGGAACTCCCATACGTCGGTGCTGTAGGCCTTGCCCTCGCGGGAGATCGGCGAGCGGTCATACTGGAAGTAGGGACCGCCGAAGTCGGCATCATAGGGGAGGAGCAGGAAGCGGCTCTTTTCGTAGAGGGCAGCGAGGGTGAAGGGCTTCTTGAAGGCGGAAAGGTCATTTTCTTGGGTGTAGTTCAAGAGCTTTTGGGAGATCGATGGATTTCTGGCTGCGACCTCCATGAGCCAGGCTCCCTGGTCGTACCATTCGCCCTGGTTCTTGGCGAAGAGGGCTTCTGTCCCGTCATAGGTGCTGTCCGGGAAGTCCTTCCAGCGGCTGTCTTCGTAGAGGCCGCCGGTCCAGCTTCGAATGTAGAGGTGCTTATCGCTTGCTGCTTCGATGTCTGCGATGACGCGGCCGGTATAGCGGATGCTGGCACTGCTGCCGAGACGCTGATGGCCGGCGGCGCCCTTCATCATGCCCGTGTAGGCATTGCCGGCGTGGAAGATCGGGTCATAGGGGTCAGTCCAGCCGATGATCTTCTCCTGCATATGAGAGAAGATCGCTGGCTGCTCATACCGGCTTTCCGGGAGTGCGAGGAGAAGCCCTGCGCCCAGAAGCAGGGTCAGAGCGAGGGTGGGGATCTCCGGCATGCCGAGTCCGTGGTTTTTGAGAGAGGCAAAGACGGAAAGGCCGTAGGAGGCGCAGCAAAGAATGGCGAGAGCGGGCGGGTTCACGCCGAAGTAGAAGCCGAAGAGAATGAGGGAAAAGGAAAGAAGCGCTGCCATAGCGCGGGCCGCTTTCGACCATGCGCCGACCGTAAAGAAGAGGGCGAGAAGGCAGGCGAGCCATCCTTTGGCAAGAGTCGGGCTTGCGATGGCTTTCGCAAGCGGTGCCGTCATGTCAATGTCATATGGCTCTTTGAGCGTATCGACGAGCGGAATGAGCGCAGAGAGGAGGCTCGAAAGGAAGGCATCTCTCATAAGGAGTGGGAGCGAGAGAAGGAGAAGGGCAAGAAGCGGCAGTCGGTGCCTGCCGGGCAGTCTGGAAAGAGCGAAAGAAAGAAGAGGCGCAAGGAGCGCAGCGCAGATCGCATAGGGAAGCGCACCGCTACCGAAGTAGGAGAAGAGTGCATAAGAAGCGCCGAAGGCGCCGACAGAAGAGAGGAGGCGTGTCATCATGCTTCACCTCCCAGCGCACGGGCAATGGCGGCTTTTCCGGAAAGGGCAGCGCCCTTGGCATCACGAACGCACCAGATGGAGGGGTGCAGGACAGGCGAGACGGCGGGCGTAGGATCGCCTGTCAGGTAGCAGATCGGAATATACGGAGAGAGATGGCTCGCCTTCAGCGCATTCTCACCACCGGCGAGGAGGAACTCGGCGACAGCCTCTTCCCAGCCGGCCTTGTCCTTGACGGAGGTGATGATCTCCTCGCCATGGATCGTCATCCACGCGAAACGAAATGGCATACGCGCTGCCGTGAGAGCGAGGCCGCAGGAAAGAAGCGCATCGGCGAGAAGATCCCGCAGGGCATCATCCTCTTCATAGTCTGCCGCGAGGATAAGGCGCGCATCGTCTGCGGGCATGCGGTCACGGACGTAGACATCCTCTGTGCGGGCCGTCACCTTCCAGTTGATGAGGCGGGGATTATCCCCCGGCTGGTAGGGCGTCGCGCCGAAGTATTCCACCTCTTCACTGCCGGAGAGGCGAAGGAGACTCTTCAGCGTATGTGCGTAGTCGCCCATCGGACGGGGCAGGACGAGGAGCGTGGCGGCTTTCGTGTCTTTATGGAAATGGAAAAATCCAAACGGGTCTTTCCAGGAAAGGCGGGGAGCGGGGAGCGTGATGCGTCCCGCATGCGCGGTGTCTATCCGGAAATAGAAGCGTGTCTCATCCTTCTCTGTTTCATAGCTGTCGTATTCCTTCCCTGCCATCGTTGCCGTGAGCGAAGAGACAAGGGGGAGGAAGCGGCCTTTGGCGGTGAGGCATACTTCGGTGGCCGCTCCTCTATGTGCGCGGTGCGGGGCAGAAAACGTCACCGATACCGATCGGCGCGCCGCATATCCCAGAAAAAGCGCAAGGAGCGGCACCAGAAGGAGCGTGGCGGCGAGCAGGAAGGCTGCGTATAAGTCGTAGAGGATCATCAATAGAAGGGCGATGATGACAAGAAAGAGATAAGATAGATAGTTCATAAGATGTACACTGCTTTACAGGGTTCAGGGTTCAGGGTTCAGGGTTCAGGGTTCAGGAAAATTAGAAATGAGGAATTAGGAATGAAGGTGGCGGCTTCGCCGCGAATATATATGGGGATATGGGGCGATACGAGAAAAATGTTGTCGCACCCCGTTCCGCATTCTGGCTTTCAAAATTCAAGGAAACGTGGAATGATGGTGCATCGCATAAAATATAAATGCGCGGAGGTTTGAAACTAGCGGTTTTCTCGTATCGCAAACCTAATCCCTAGCTACTAATCCCTAGTCACCAGTCACCCGTCACTAGTCCCCAGTCACCCGCTATTACACCAGCTCCGGCATCGGGACGGATTTCAAAATATCATCGAGCACGCTCGCTGCAGTCTTTCCGGCAAAGCGGGCATCGCCGGAAAGGGTGATACGGTGGGAGAGGGTGTAGGGGGCGACGGCGAGGACGTCATCCGGGGTCGCGTAAGCTCTGCCCTCCATGAGGGCATGGGCGCGGGTCATGGCGGAAAGCGCCATCGTGCCGCGCGGAGAGATACCGAGCGAGATGTCATGGCTTTCTCTGGTAGCAGCGGCGATATCCACCATGTAGGCGAAGAGGCTGTCTTCGACGTGGACCTCCGCGGCTTGTTTTCTAAGGGTAAGAAGGTCATCGGGCGTGATGACGGCGCTAAGGGACAGAGCGGCGCTCCGGCGGCTGCCCTTCAGGATCTCGATCTCGTTCTCACGGGACGGATAGCCGACGGTGATGCGGATCATGAAGCGGTCGGTCTGCGACTCGGGGAGTTCCTGTGTGCCGGAGGAGCCGAAAGGATTCTGTGTCGCCATGACGATGAAAGGCTGCGGGACGGTGTAGGTCTTGCCGTCGACCGAGAGGCGCCCTTCCTGCATGACCTCAAGGAGCGCGGACTGTGTCTTCGGAGAGGCACGGTTGATCTCATCGGCGAGGAAGAAATTCGTCATCGCGCTGCCTGCCACGTAGCGAAAGCTGCCGGAGGCTTTGTCATACATGGAAAATCCCGTGATATCCGAGGGCAGGACATCGGGGGTGAACTGCATACGCTTGTAGTCAAGCCCGAGCGTGCGGGTGAAGGCGACGGCCATGGTCGTCTTGCCCACGCCGGGGATGTCATCGATCAGGATATGGCCGCCTGCCAAGATGGCGGTCAGTATACGGCGGAGCACATCGTCCTTGCCCAGGACGGCTTTGCCTGTCTCAGTGAGAATGGCGTCTATGGTTTCTTTGGTATTCATGAGGGCCTCCTTTATTTATACCCTACTATTATACAACGATTGGGGAAGGGGGCTGCGGCACATCCGTCTGAAGTCTGATTTCTGAAATCGAGCGGTGTAAGGAAGAGGGGGACGAAGCGTTTCCATAGTCACTAGTCACCTCACATACCTTCTTTTCACAAAACGGATAAACTCTTCGAGCCCATGAGGGAGAAAGATGCCCTTCTTCCAGAGGATACCAAACTTGGTGCTGATTTCCGGCGTGACCGGGATGCGGACGAAACGCTCCTCATCAATGGGAATGGACGAGTAGAGAAAGGCACCGCAGCGGCCGCTTTCCAGATAGTTCATCATCGTCGTCAGTTGGCTGAGGTAGAGCTTCACGTGCGGCGTGAGGCCGAGGGCGCGGAAGGCGGCGGTGATGGTGAGTGTCTGTACCGAGTCCATGTGGAAGAGGAGCAGCGTTTCCTCAGAAAGGGCAGGCAGGCTGACGGATGTCAGATGCGAGAGGGGGTGATTTTTGGAAACGCAGTAGACATAGTGATCCTCTTTCATCGTATAGTAGTGGTACTGCTCCAGATTATATATATCGAGATTCCCCAAAAGGATGTCTAGTTTTTCCTCCTGTACGAGCTCGGCGGCGCGGTGGGAGGCGCATTCGGAGAGCTCGAGCGGGACAGGACATACCGCTTCGAAGGCATCAGAGAGCGCGGGAAGGAAGATGGTGGACAGGATCGGAGGAATGCCGACACGGATGGGACGCACGGAGAGTGCGGCTTGACTGAATTGCTCCTGCATATTCCTCGCGCGCTGTAGGAGGTCATTGGCTCTTTCATAAAAAGCGGCGCCTTCTTCCGTCAGGTGGATGCGGTTCGGCGTGTGAAGGAAAAGGGAAATGTGGAACTCTTTCTCCAGCTCATGGATGGCGGTGGAAATCGTCGGCTGGGAAATGTAGAGGGCTTTCGCCGCGCGGACGATGCTGTGATAACGGCAGACGGCGCAGAAATAAGTGAGCTGCTGTAAAGTCATGGGAAGACTCCTTTGGGAAAATTGGGGGGAGCCCGTAGGGCGTAGCGCCCCTTTTGATTGTGGATGAAAGCTCTTCTCGAATGAGGAATAAAGGTGGCGGCTTCGCGCACCGGTTTAGTCTTCCCCTCAAGGGGAAGGTGCCCCGAAGGGGCGGATAGGGTACCTGCGGCATGTAAGACAGATGAGCAAAATGGAAAATGCGTCTGCAAACATAGTGACACTCACGTAAGCACCCGAGCACCGCTGGCGCGGTCCCCCTTCCTCATAAGGGGAATGCTGCCACCACAACCCTGAACCCATCAACCTGAACCCTGAACCTTCATTTCTTTTTAGTATAGTTTTTTCTGAAGCTAACTTCAATATTCCGAAATTTATTTTTATCTAAAAGAGGACTATACTGCAGACAGTCAAGGGGAGCGGTGAGAGCTTCCTATAAAGTAAAAGGGTCAGCTGAGACGCGAAAAACTGGCAGCTGATCGAAGGAGGATCCAAATGAAAACTGGAGTAGAAAAACTGACCGATGTCATGGCTCATTTTCTGGGACATACCGCCATCCGTTTGCCGGATGATGTGATCGCGAAACTGGAAGAACTGCGCGACAAAGAAGACCATCCGCTTGCGAAGGTCATTTATCGCACGATGTTTAGAAATCAGAGGCTCGCCGAAGAGCTGCAGCGCCCATCCTGTCAGGATACGGGTGTCCCGCAGTATTGGGTACGCTGCGGCACCGCATTTCCTTATATCAATGAACTGGAAGACCTGCTGCGCGAAGCCACCGTTCAAGCGACCTTTGAGACGCCGCTTCGCCACAACTCGGTTGAGACTTTCGATGAATACAATACAGGCAAGAATGTCGGCAAGGGGACGCCGACTGTCTGGTGGGATATCATCCCCCATTCGGATCAGTGTGAGATCTACACCTACCTGTCCGGCGGCGGCTGCTCGCTTCCCGGCTGTGCGACCGTGCTGATGCCTGGCGAAGGCTATGAAGGGATTGTGAAATTTGTCATGGACCGCATGACTTCTTATGGGCTCAATGCCTGCCCACCGCTCCTGATCGGTATCGGTGTCGGCACCTCTGTCGAGACAGCAGCGCTGAACTCCAAGAAAGCCCTCATGCGTCCAGTAGACAGCCACAGCGACAATCCAAGAGCTGCCAAGATGGAGAAACTCTTAGAAGATGGCATCAATGCACTCGGCCTTGGACCGCAGGGCATGGGCGGGCACTACTCTGTCATGGGTGTCCATATCGAGAATACGGCACGCCATCCATCCGTCATCGGCTGTGCGCTGAATGTAGGCTGCTGGAGCCATCGCCGTGGTCATATCATTTTCGATAAAGACCTGAACTTTACCACCGATACCCATAGCCATTTCGTATATGAAGAGAAATAAGGAAGGGAGACTATCATGGCTGTCATCGTGAAAGAAGATAAAAAAATCCTGGTTACTCCGATTTCCAGAGAAGATCTGAAAGATATTCATATCGGAGACATTGTGTATCTCTCCGGGGATCTCACCACCTGTCGTGACGTGGCTCATCGCCGCGTCGTCGAGGAAGGACGGGAGATCCCTGTCGATGTCAGAGACGAGGCCATCCTCCATGCCGGACCGATCATTCGACCTCATGATGACGGGACTTATGAAATGGTCTCCGTCGGTCCGACCACATCCATGCGTATGGAGAAATTCGAGTATGAATTCATCAAAACGACCGGCGTCCGCGTCATCGTAGGCAAAGGTGGCATGCGCGAAAATACCGAGCGCGGCTGTAAGGAATTTGGTGCGATCCACTGCGTATTCCCTGCGGGCAATGCCGTCGTCGCTGCCAAAGAGGTCGAGGAAATCGTCGAAGCCCAGTGGAAGGATCTGGGCATGCCGGAAACTCTCTGGCACTGCCATGTCAAAGAATTCGGCCCGCTGATCGTATCTATCGATTCGTATGGAAGAAACTACTTCGAAGAAATGAAAGTGGAATACAATAAGAGAAAAGGAAAAGAAATCGAACGTATCAGCAAAGAGGTCGGATTCATTAAATAAGAAGAAAAGGCGATGTGAAATAACGATCATCTCATTTTCGCGTTCCATCTGCTGCGGGG
>ERZ1026846.1985-NODE-1985-length-11718-cov-6.535197_pt1 | contig 11718 bp, 19 predicted proteins | sample MGYA00380153_ERZ1026846 | MGnify/ENA primary metagenome ERZ1026846 (study PRJEB33269, sample SAMEA4719789) | human gut metagenome | biome: human-associated habitat; feature: organic feature; material: feces | place: Cameroon | collected 2013-10 ... | reverse complement strand
TAAAGTCACTGGCAAGGGTCAGCAGTATTTCATTAATAAGTTCCTTCAATAGGAGGGTGATCATCGTGGATGAATGGAGTATCTCAGTTGAGGAAGTGATGAAAATCACTCATAAAAGCCGTGATTTCATCCTAAACGCTATAGAACAGGGCGTTTTCCCTGGTTCAGTAGTTAAACATGAATCAGGTCGAAGAAACGCCTATATTCCACGTAAAGCCTTCATGGATTACATGGAGAAGTGGAACAGTAACCCAAGCAAGGAATTAGTGAGTGCTCTAGTAGAAGCGCTCAATAACTTAAAAACTAAATAGCTGCTTTAGGTTGTGAGCACCTAAAGCCAAAGAAGGCAAATAATATTATTGTAGAATGTTTCGTTTTCATTTTTTGGAAATTCCCTTCGTATGTGTATCTTACATTGAATATGTCAATCCTTTTAAATAATTTGTCTGTTGATTAGAAAATGCTTTCTTTGGCGCTAAGTGCTCATAACTGAAAATGAGCGCAAAAAAAAGACACGCGTTATAGCACGTGTCTTCAGAAAAAATATCAAAATTACGTGGTTATTGTACCACAGAAAGAAGGGTATTTAAATGAATAGATTTGAAAAAATTATTATTGTTGTCTCTAACTTAATTGTCTTAGCAAGTTTCTTTTCAGGAATTATCACAGGTAATAATTTAAATGTAACAGAAATGAAGCTATTGGCTGTGGGTTCGTTAAGTATGAACTTAGTAGTACTAGAGTACATGTTGGTTGTTATTAGAAATAGATAAAGGAGAAATGAATATGGAAAAACAAAAGAAAGCATTTATTAAAGCAGAATTAATTGATGGAGGAGTTCGCATTCAAAATGGTGGTACTAATCTTCAAACATTATTGATGATGTCACTCTTGATTGACGCCTTTCAAAAAGGTCAGTTAACAAATGAGGACGACCAAAAGAATGAAACGTTCAAAAAAATTGTTGATTTTATTTGGAAAAGACCAAAAGACACAGCAATAGCACTTATTAAAATGCTCGAAGCTAATGAAGATTTAGATTCTTTATTTAAAAATGAAAAGGAGAATAACTAAATGGATAAGATTAAAATCAATTCTCTTGAACTAGAGAATGTTAAACGCATCAAGGCGGTGCAGATTGAGCCATCTGAAAATGGCTTAACAATTATTGGTGGTAACAATAATAACGGAAAGACTTCTGTGTTGGATGCTATTACGTGGTGTCTAGGTGGCAATAAATACAAGCCATCTAAACCAACTAGGGAAGGAAGTTATGTTCCAGCATCTCTTAAAGTAACTCTTTCAAACGGCATTGTGGTTGAAAGAAAAGGCAAGAACTCAGCCTTAAAGGTCACTGATCCAACAGGCATGAAGGCAGGTCAGAACCTATTGGATTCATTTATTAGTGAATTGGCTTTAAATCTTCCTAAGTTTATGAATAGTTCAGAAAAAGAAAAAGCTGACACACTGCTTCACATTATTGGCGTTGGTGATGAATTAACAAAATTGGATTTAAAAGAAAAAGCAGTCTATAACGACCGTTTAGCAATCGGAAGAATTGCTGATCAAAAGTTAAAGCACGCTAAAGAGATGGTTCATTACGATAATGTACCAAATAAGATTGTTTCAGCTTCTGAATTAATCTCTAAGCAGCAAGAAATGCTTGCAATTAACGGAAGCAATGAAAGAAAAAGAGCCTATCTTGCTGAGTGTAAATCTAAGTCAAAAGCCATTGAAGAGAAAATGGAAGATTTAGACAAGCAGTTAAAGGCACTCAACGAAGAATATTTGAAAGTAATCAAAGAAAGAGACAAGGCAGTTGTTGAAGTTTCTAATCTAGTAGACAACCCTACAGATGAAATTGAAAAATCCATCAAAGAAATTGATGATACTAACGTTAAGGTTCGTGCAAACCTAGAAAAGAAGAAAGCAGAGCAAGAAGCTAGTGACCTCAAAAAGGAATATGCTTCTAAGTCACAGGAATTAGAAGATATTAAAAAAGAAAAGGCTAGCTTATTAAATAATGCTGACCTTCCTCTTGAAGGATTAGGTATTGAAGACGGAAAAATCACCTATCTAAATCAAGAATGGGATAACATGAGCGGAAGCCAACAGTTAAAAGTTGCCACTGCTATCTGTAGAAAAATCAATCCAAACTGTGGATTTATCTTATTAGATAAATTGGAACAAATGGACATGAACACTCTTAAAGAATTTGGTGCTTGGTTAAAAGAAGAAGGATTACAAGCTATTGCCACAAGAGTGAGCACAGGTGACGAGTGTTCAATCATCATTGAAGATGGATACGTTGCCAAAAACAATTTAGAAAAAGAAAAGAAAGAAGAAGCAAAGGAAGAGTCAAAAGTAGTTGCTAATTCTTGGGAAGGAGTGAAGTGGTAATGGATTTTGAAATCACAAAAGGAAAAATAAAGAAGCCTTATAAAGTAGTTGTCTATGGACCCGAAGGAATTGGAAAGTCAACCTTTGCTTCTCATTTCCCTGACCCTTTATTTATTGACACGGAAGGATCTACTAGATCATTAGATATTAAGAGACTTCCTAAGCCAACATCCTATGAAATGCTCAAACAGGAGATTGATTACATCATTCAGAATAATACATCTATCTGTAGAACATTAGTCATTGATTCAATCGACTGGGGAGAATCATTAATCGTTCAGGATATATGCAATAAATATCAAAAGAAAGGCATTGAAGATTTTGGTTACGGAAACGGCTACGTCTATACAAAAGAAGAGGTCGGAAGACTTCTCAATAGATTAGAAAATGTAATTGAAAGTGGAGTGAATGTCGTTCTTACTGCTCATGCTCAAATCAGAAAATTTGAAAAGCCAGATGAAAGCGGCGCTTTTGATAGATACGAATTAAAACTAGGAAAGAAGACTGCTTCACAGACTGCGCCTCTTGTAAAAGAATGGGCTGATATGGTTCTGTTCGCAAATTATCAGACTTTTGTCTCAAAAGATGAAAAAGGCAAAACAAAAGTATCAGGAAACAGAAGAGTAATGTATACAGTTCATAACGCTTGTTGGGATGCCAAAAACAGAGATGATCTTCCAGAAATGTGCGACTTTGATTATAAAGTCATTAAGCCAATCATTGAAGAACCATTGAATAATGTTTCTAGCATTCCTGTAAACGAAAGACCACAAACACAGGTAAATGTACCTGTTAAGCCAAAAGAACCACAGATTAAAGAAAATAAGCCTGTGAGTGCTATTGATTTTAATTCTGAAGAATATCAGAAGATTCCTGAAAAAGTAAGAGACTTGATGAAGTGTGACAATATCTCAATCGAGAAATTAAAGGAAGTCATCTTCTTAAAAGGCTTCTTCCCAAGAGATACTCCAATTGAAAACATGCCTAGTGAATTCTGGGAATTCATTGCCAGCAATTGGAGCAATCTAAAAGATTTTATTATAGAATCAGAAATTCAATTTTAATTTAAAAGGAGATTAAGAAATGGATAACAATTTTAACAATTATAATCAGAATGGATTTAATCAGACACCTCAAAATGATGGTGCAATGGGTTGGGATGATGAAATCACAGCAGAAAGCAAGGAATACACATTATTGCCTGTCGGAAATTATCAATTCATCATTAAAGATAATTTTGTTAGATCCAAGACATCAGGTAAAGGAAAACTTCCTGTATGTAACAAAGCAGACATCACTTTAACAATTAATTACGAAGGAAAAGAAGTAAAAGTGATTACTTCATTAGTTCTTCACAAATCACTAGAATGGAAGATTTCACAGTTCTTTGAATGTATCGGAATGAAACAGAAAGGAGTTCCGTTCCGTCCTGATTGGAATGGGATTGTCGGAAAAACAGGGACTGTTAAAATCTCTCACAGAGAATATAATGGTTCAACTTACAATGACGTAAAGGAATTCGTAATTAGTGACACTCCAGCACCTACTTCTCAGCCACAGTCACAAGGCTGGGGAAATGGTAGTTGGAAGTAATGCAGCTAAGAGATTATCAGCAAAAGGCTCATGATGCCATCTTCAACGAGTGGGAAGAGAAGGGAACTCAAAAAACCCTTCTCGTTCTTCCTACTGGATGTGGAAAAACTATAGTATTCGCGAAAGTGGCTGAAGATTGTGTTAAGAAAGGTGATAAAGTGCTTATCTTAGCACACAGAGGCGAATTACTAGAACAGGCATCTGACAAAATAAAAAAGGTGACAGGGCTTGGATGCGCAGTTGAAAAGGCTGAACAGACTTGTATTGGAAAATGGTTTCGAATTGTCACAGGTAGTGTTCAGACATTGCAGAATGATAAAAGATTGTCTAAATTTTCAAGAAATTATTTTGACACAATAATCATTGATGAAGCCCATCACGTTTTAAGTAATGGGTATCAGAAAGTGCTGGAATATTTCAATAGCGCAAAAGTACTTGGAGTAACTGCTACTCCTGATAGAGGAGACATGAAAAACTTAGGTTCTTACTTTCAGACATTGGCATATGAATATACACTCCCCGAAGCCATTAAAAGTGGGTATCTAGTACCAATAAAAGCACTGACTATACCGCTGACTTTAGACCTATCAAGCGTTTCAATGAGTGCTGGAGATTTCAAAGCAAGTGATATTGGTAGCGCACTAGATCCATATCTTGAAGGTATTGCTAATGAGATGGAAAAGTACTGCAAGAATAGAAAAACAGTTGTTTTTCTTCCATTGATTTCTACATCTCAAAAGTTTGTTGAAATATTAAATAAGCATGGTTTCAAAGCCACTGAAGTGAATGGTAATTCCAAAGATAGAAATGAGATCACAAAAGACTTTGCGGAAAATAAATACAATGTCCTTTGCAACTCTATGTTATTAACAGAAGGATGGGATTGCCCTGACGTTGATTGTGTCATTGTACTCAGACCAACAAAAGTAAGAAGTCTTTATTCTCAGATGGTTGGAAGAGGTACAAGACTTTCACCTCAGACAGGAAAGAAAGATTTACTTTTATTGGATTTCCTCTGGCACAGTGAAAGACATGAATTATGTCATCCAGCCTCACTTATCTGTAATAGTGATGAAGTCGCTAGAAAAATGACAAAAAAGTTAGAAGATAGCGCAGGAATTGAAATGGATATTCAAGAGGTTGAGGAAGAAGCCTTGAAAGATGTCCAAGAAGAACGTGAAGAAGCACTTGCTAAGCAGCTAGAAGAAATGAGAAAACGCAAGAAGAAGCTAGTGGACCCTTTGCAGTACGCAATGAGCATTCAAGCTGAAGACTTACAGAACTATGTTCCTTCTTTTGGCTGGGAGTGTGCTCCAGCAAATGAAAAGCAATTGAAGTATTTAGAAGCACATGGGATTGAATCTAATGAAGTTCCTAATGCTGGATATGCTTCAATGCTGATTGACAGATTGAAGTTAAGAAGTAAAGAAGGACTAGCTACTCCAAAGCAAGTAAGATTCCTTGAAAGAAAAGGATTTAGAAATGTCGGAACTTGGAAATTCGAAGATGCTAATTCTATGATTTCTAGAATTTCCGCAAATAACTGGAGACTTCCAAAAGGGATACAAGCTTCTACTTATAAACCAGAAGGAGTTGAATAAGGATGAAACAATACAATCTATTAGAGTTGCTTGACTATATCAACCCTTCAGAACTGTCTTATCAAGAATGGACTAATGTTGGAATGGCCCTTAAACATGAGGGGTATGAAGCGAGTGACTGGGATTCCTGGAGTGCTCAGGATTCAGAAAGATATAAAAGAGGAGAGTGCTTCACAAAGTGGAATTCCTTCAATGAGACAGCAGGAGACATTGTAACAGGTGGAACAATCTTTGATTATGCTAAAAGAGGTGGTTTCGTTCCTCCAAAAAAGATAGATCCTAATGAAGGTGTTCTTGATTGGGAAGATGAAATTGGCAGTATCATAGACAAGGACTCTATAGATAGTATTGAGCTACATGAGCCTAATGATTCTAGTTGGAATCCAGCTAACGAATTAATTAGATACTTAACAACTCTATTCGATACAGACGAGTATGTTGGTTTCGTTGTTTCCTCAATAGAGAACGAAAAAGGAAAGTACATTCCTGGAAATCGTGGAAACTTCAGAATGACAGCAGGGCAGATTGTAGAAGGCCTACACTCATGTAACGGTGATATTGGTGCAGTTATTGGTGATTATAATCAAGCAGCTGGCGCATGGATTCGCTTTAATCCATTGAATGGTGAAGGTGTTAGAAACACTGACATAGCATCATTCAAATACGCTCTTGTAGAATCTGATAGTTTGGATATTGGCAAGCAGTTATCTATTATCCATCAGTTAGAGTTACCCGTTGCAGCAGTTGTCTATAGTGGTGCTAAGTCAATACACGCTATAGTCAAGATTGATGCATCAGACAATAAGGAATATAGGGAACGTGTAAGTTATCTATACAAGATATGTGATAAGAATGGGCTTGAAGTAGACGGTCAGAATAAGAATCCGTCAAGGCTTTCACGAATGCCTGGATGTATTCGTGGTGAGCATAAGCAGTTCATCATCGAAACCAATACAGGAAAAGAGACATGGTCAGATTGGGTCGAATGGGTTGAGTCAATGAATGACGATTTACCCGACGAAGAAAATTTGGCTGATGTATTATTCAATATTCCTGATTATGCTGAGGAGTTAATTGAAGGAATCTTGAGACAAGGTCATAAAATGCTATTAGTCGGTCCTTCTAAAAGCGGTAAATCATTCTCATTAATTGAGTTATGTATCGCAATTGCTGAGGGTACTAAATGGATGGGCAGACAATGCAAGCAGGGAGACGTGCTGTATGTCAATTTTGAATTAGATAGAGCCTCATGTCTTCATAGATTTAAAGATGTTTATCAGACTTTAGGATTGACCCCCAATAATGCAAATAGAATTTTTGTATGGAATTTGAGGGGGAAGACACCTGCGTTAGATCAGTTAGTACCAAAGCTGATCAGACGAGCAGAAAAGAAAAAATATATCGCTGTAGTAGTTGACCCTATTTATAAAGTCATTACTGGTGATGAAAATAGTGCTAGTGAGATGGCTAAATTCTGCAATCAGTTTGATAAGATAGCAGATGCGCTCGGTGCTTCAGTTATCTATGCACATCATCATTCTAAAGGCGCTCAGGGTGGCAAGAAATCAATGGACCGAGCAAGTGGTTCAGGAGTTTTCGCAAGAGATCCTGATGCGCTGCTAGACATGATTGAATTGGATATGAATAAAGAAGTGAAAGAGCACTTTATCAATGAAGCAAGAGTTGAAGCAATGCACGCTGTGCTAGACAAGTATGTTCCAAAGTGGAGGACATACATCTATCAAACTAGAAATACAGATGATCATGATTTTGAAGCAATGAATGATTACTGTGCTGAAATGCTTGGATTCGAGCAGATGAACGAATTGCAGTATCTGACTGAATTAAAAGTAAATGAAGCTAAACATATTACTGCCTTGCAAATCTCTGGAACTCTTAGAGAATTCGCTACATTCGACCCTATCAATTGCTTCTTTAAATATCCTGTTCACTTCTTAGACAATGGCAACTTATTAAATGGGTGCCGTCCTGAAGGCTCAAAGAAAAAATCTAAGTTCGAGAAGATGAACGAGACTAATAAGAAGAAACAAGATGAAAATATTGAATTATTCTTAAATGCTTTTAATCAGTTAAATCATGACAATCAAGTCACTGTAAAAGAACTTGCTGAAAGTGGTTTGATGATGGGGAAGACACAAGGAACATTAAGAAGCGCTATTCCTAGATGGATAGAGCAAGGAAAATTAGAAGGCTTTAAATATGAAAAAGCGACTATCACTAAAACATAGCGCGTATATGTTGCGCGTACGCTATATATAAATATATATGTACGCGTTTCACTATTGCTAATCGTACATACATACTTATAGGGAATTTAAGATTCCCCTATAAGTGTATGTCACGCTTATCAAGTAAATAGTGATTTTTGAAAGAATTGAGGTGTAAACAATGCAGTTTTTTATAAAGATGAAACCTCCGACAATTACAGCACAGGAACATAGAATCGGTAGGTATGGAGTGTATAAAAGTCCTGAACAGAGACAGGCATACGTTAAGTTAAGAGATGCAATCGCACCTTACGCTCCTAGCGTTCCAGTTGATCGTGCTTGTCAGTTAATTGTTAAATGGTGTTTTCCTTTAAACAAAAGTCATCAAGTAGATGGCGAGTATAAATATACAAAGCCTGATACTGATAACTTAAATAAGATGTTAAAAGACATCTTAGAAGAGTTAGGTTTCTATACTAATGATTCAAGAGTGGCCTCTGAAGTGATTGAAAAATTTTGGAGTGCGGTTCCAGGAATCTACATCTCATTAGAAGAATTATGAAATACATATATAAGAAAGTCGATTATTACTCTATGCAGCAGTTAATGGATTTAATCGAACAGTTAAAAAGCGAATATCAAGTTATAGGATATGAGGCATATGCACAAGAACAGTATGCAGTGCTGACTTTATATCCTAAGAAAGAGGAGAAAAACAAATGGAAAAATTATATCTGGTAAAGTTAGGAAAATTATATGTAACTAATACATCAAGTGATTCAGTCACTTTAAAAGAAAATGCAGAAAAAGCAAAAGTATTTGCTGATGAGTTAGAAGCTGAAACCTTAGCTAATATTCTAGGTGCTCAGTTAATTACTTTTGTATTGGAGGGTTAAAGAATGTTTAAAGAAATCGGAAGGGTAGTGGAATTGTTAAAATACCCACAGAGCATAATTTTAGGATTGGATAAGGTGGCACACGTAAATGGTGATGATCTAACTCTCACTATTACATCAGAAGAATGTGCTGAACTAATCCAATCTATTACAAAAGTAAAAAGATATGGATTTCATGATAAATATGAAGAAAATTTGCACGAAGAAGTGGCTGATGTGCTTATCTGTATTGCTGAGTTAGTATGCTTAGGTTACTTAGATGTTGATAAAGTTAAAGACTATCAAAAGTTAAAAATCAACAGAGAAATAGAAAGGGCAATTCAAAAAGAAGAAGAACTGAGAAAGGAGTCAGAAAAGCATGGAATTTGTGAGTGATGAAAAACTAGAAGCAGTCGCTGACTTCTTGGCAGATGATGAAGTGTTTGGAATTGCTCCATGTTCACATTTTAATAATTCTCTAAAAAGAAATAGAGTTAACGTTCCTTGTGACGTTGGAGACTGTGAAGGCGACTGCCCATTTTACTCAAAAGAAAACTTCATCAAGTGGATCAAAAAGCCAAATAGTATGTATGATACTGAAGGCTTGAAGAAACCTAAAAAAGAGGATTTTCTAGGATATGACAATAGAAGCGGCAGGATTTGCTTGAATGATGATTACATAAAAACATTAGAAGAGTATTGCAATAGTTTGGAAGAAGAACTTGCAGACACAGAATATGATTTAGAAACTGCTGAGTGTGATAATAGAGAGCTAACAGAAAAGTTAGAGAAGGTTAGAGGTGCTCTTGATGGGAAAGATTGAAGTGGATGAATCACGTTATAAACATATATATATTTATTTGTTAGATGGTTCTAGATATAGCATCAAACCTTTAGATGATGGGTTGGCTAAATATGTAAAAGGCAATTTTTACGGAGGTTTTAACATTGGCATCTCAAAAAATGAAGCAAAATCAATTATTCATGAGTGGGTGTTTAATGCTGAAAGACAACACAGCGGCAGAATTGATGATATTGGTATTACAGCAAGTAATATTATTTCCATAGAGCTTTTAGAACATAAAGAATGAATTACAGATTAAAGGAGTAATTATATGAGTTATAGCATCGGTATTTATGTAAAGGTTGAAGGATGTGATGAATATGCATTGATTGCAGAGCCTTTCTATTCTTCTCCTACTTACAATCTAGGAAAGCTATTTAGAGCCTGTATGGATTGGCAATTTAAAAATAGCGAATATTATAGATGCGATTATGTAATTGAACGTATAGATAAAGGAATTAGAGAAATAGCATATAATTCTGATGAATATACAGATTTACTTCCTAGCAACGGCTGGGGAACAATGTCTAGTGCTCTTGATTCGTTGGATTCCATCAGAGAATGTATTCTAGAACAGTCTGAAGATATTCCACTTGAATGTATGTATATGAGATGGGAGTGATTAATATGTTAAATGCAGAAAAATATAAGAATGAAATATTAGAAAAATCAAATGTTCTTTTTGATTTTTCAATAAGCAAAGATAGGCACACAATTGAGAAATGTCTTGGTGTCTGTGATGATTGTATCTTTTGCAATATAGGAGAGCATTGCTCGAATGTTAAAGTAAGATGGCTTCTATCTGAATACAAAGAGCCTATCAAGTTAACAAGATTGGAATATGATATTCTGAAATACATTCTTAATCATACAGAATATAAATACATTGCTAGAGATAGATTAGGAGAAATTTTCATTTATGAGAACAAACCAGAAAAACATGTTGATACTTGGCGCGTTCTCACGAATGGCGGAGGATACACATGTTTAACGATTTTGAATGGATTATTCAAATTCATAAAGTGGTTGGACTCAAAACCTACATTAATTCAAGATATTCTTAATAATTGCGAGGTGGTTGAAGATGACTTATCAAGAAATATTTAACATGGTATCAAATTCAGCATATAACCAATTTCCAAAAGGTTTTAATTATGAAGGATTGCAAAGTACGCTTGTTGAATGTGCAACCAAGATTTACGTTCAGCAGATGAAACTTGAAAAAGAAAAGTTACAGCAAGAATATGATGAACTCTATGAAGGCCATGAAAAACTTTCTAGCGACTGGGCAAAGTTAAAAATAGAGATTAGAGACCTGCGCAAAAAATACAATGAACTTATTGACAGTTCTAACAGAAAAAGCAATGAACCTGTCGAACGAAGACAAACCCTTGCTGATTGGATAAAAGAAAAAGAGGAAGAAAAGAATGTTAAAGAATAGAAAAGAAAGAGAGGATTTCATTAACGACACTAGAAATTGGGAAATGATTGAAATCCCCACTCTTGAAGGTGCTAGAGCAAGAAGATTAAGAATCAGCGATGATATGTCTATCATCGTGATTGAAGTTGAATTCGTAAATGAATATGTCAGTCGTATTCATTGGTGTCCGGTATCCATGAAAAGATTTCATCACGAAAATAATTGCTTTGGCTATGACATAACAAAGAAGGATCTAGTTGATTACTTAACTAGCCACAAGAAAGATAAATACATCAAAGATTTTGAAATGAAAGGAGACGGATGCAATGAGAGTAAATGAAGTATTGGCTAGAGTTCATGAAGATGAACTCATTGACATTAGACGTAAAAGTCAGATGTTCTATGTGCAAGGCACAAAAGGAGAAATCATTCACAGTGATAAATACATGAATAACCATGTCGGAGATATGATAGTAACTCATATCAGAATAAACACTGTACCAGAGCGCCCTGCACTTATGCTATTGGTTGATTAAGAAGGAGTTCATAAGATGATATTTGTGTTCATTACGTTCATGATTATTCTTTGGATGATTATGATGTCTGGTTAAAGGAGATTGGATATGATGATTTGGATTATAATAATAGCAGCAGTGCTTATTTGGATCTTGATGACTGCATAATTTTTTCGGAGGTGTATCGATGACTACAGAAGAAACTAAACAGTATTTGAAAAACTACAAGAACATGATGCATA
>ERZ1026846.1983-NODE-1983-length-11723-cov-13.610559_pt1 | contig 11723 bp, 7 predicted proteins | sample MGYA00380153_ERZ1026846 | MGnify/ENA primary metagenome ERZ1026846 (study PRJEB33269, sample SAMEA4719789) | human gut metagenome | biome: human-associated habitat; feature: organic feature; material: feces | place: Cameroon | collected 2013-10 ... | reverse complement strand
CAGGCTACTGAACTTTCTGCTTTTTCTTTCATTTTTCTTCTCTTATTTAAATTAAATATTATCCTTTTTGGGACATGAAAATGTCCTTTGTGATTATAAATTTGCGTGCAAAGGTATAAACATAAGAGGCAAGACAGAATTTGTTTAACAAGATTTATCGGATTTAACCTTTATTTTTGGGGCGATATGAAGAGCCGAATAGAGGTGAATGCCGATAAGACTACTCCCGGGAAACTTCTGAACTTGCGAAACTTGAATCAACTTAAAAAAATAAATACAATACAATCCTTTCCGAAAATCGGCTAGATGTGGAAAGGATTGCAAACTGCACAAATCTCTCAAATATGCGCAACGACTGAAGAAAAAAAGGATTGCATATTATCTTAACAGAGCCCACTTATTAAAGCGGGTTCTGTTTATTACTATAGTTACGTTTACTGTATCTTAAGCCTGAATCATTTTTTTTATTTCATCCATACTTAAGTTAAGAGTACTTGCCACAATATCAGCTGATACTCCAGCCTGTATAAGTTTTTTGGCTGATTGCAATTTTTCCTCATTAGCTCTTTTTAATTGCTCCTCAGCTTCCTTTCTCTGCTCCTCAGCTTCTTTTAACTGACTAGATGTTGCCTCCAGCTGACTAGATGTTGCCTCCAGCTGACTAGATGTTGCTTCCAGCTGACTAGATGTTGCCTCCAACTGACTAGATGTTGCCTTAAGTTTCTCCTCAGTATCATCATTAGCCTTCGTCAAACGCTCCAACCTGCCGGCAAGCGTCTTCTCTACGCTCACCATATCCCAGAATTCATCATAACCCAGAAGTTCCTCCTCGGTATAGGCTGATTCTTCAATCTCTGATACGGCTTTGGCTATCTCCGGATTAGCCAGCAGTTCTGCCGGAACTTCCTTCGTTTTCTCATCAATTTCTGTCAGATACCTAAGCCATAAAACCTGCATTTTCTTCTCTGTAAACGTATGAGGCGTAAACTTCGGCAACTCAACAAATACCAGATGCAAACCATCAATTACTTTTTCGGTATGTTCCTCATGTACAAGATGGTAATAGTGGTAATAATCATCCAGTTCAGGCTCAAATACTTCATTAACCAAGTTGAGAGAATAAACTGGCTTCAGAAGAGAATAATCTTCTCCCCTGTTTAGCTGCTTTACATATGCCTTGGAAGCATTGAAGAGAACTCGCTGCTTAAACTCCGCAGACCAAACCATCTGCATTTCTACAATAAACTGACGTCCCTGGGCATCCTCGCATCTCACATCCACTATGCTATATTTTCGTGTGGGTGTCTGGGGAACCATTTCAGGCGTAAGATATGTCACAGAAGTGATTTCCTCTTCCTCACTCTTAAAAGGAAGAAGGGCATTAAGCAAACTTTTTACCAACTCGGGATGTTCGCCAAACACTTTTTTGAAGGTCAAATCGGCCTTAGGATCCAAATATTTCATAAGCCTTTCTTTTTTTTCTGCAAATATACGCCAATATTCCGAAACTTGCAAGCCTTTTCCATATTTTTTTTGAATTTCTCTTCTTTACACAATAATTAAAGCCCGATAGGAGAGCGTTGCTGCTTCCTGTCGGGCTTTGATTATTGTGTATCGTTTAAGCGATTTTTAAAGGCTTAACAGATTACTTGTTCTTGTACTTGACAACTACCTTGTTGGCATAAATGCCTTGTGCCTGTGAAATGGCAGCACCTGTGCTCTGTATGGTCAAAGCGTTGTTCTCAAATGAACTCTCAATACCTGTTGTGGCTTTGATCATTTCTCCTGTCTCCATATCCTGATCATCAGCAACTACCTGATTTGGAACATAGGTAGATACCTTTACGTTGCGGTTGAGAAGGAAACCAAGGAATAAGTCATCACGGCTCATTAACCAGCTAAAGGTGTTCAGCAAATAATAAGGCTCTACGGTGTTTGGACATGTACGGATACTCTTATTTGTTGTGAACTCGTTAGTTAAACTTAGAGTATAAGCAGACAAGTTGCCATCAGTATAAGTGCTCAGGAAATTTACATCAGCATCATCTGCTGCACCTACCTGCTTAACGCTTGTTAGGTAACCGTTTGCATCGTAGCTCCATGTATAAGTTACATCTTCGCCTGTCATCATGTCCATACCTGTACTGCTGATAACGCGACCCTGGTCATCAAGAGTATAAGTATAAGGATTATTCTCTACAGAAACAGTTTTCCCGTTGTAATTGAAAACCCAACCAAGACTACCATTAGAAGTAATTTCCTTGAGAGTTCCATCTTCATTGTAAGACATGTTGAGAGTTAAAATGCCTTCTTGAAGACCCAACATAGGAGCATACATATTGAGCATCGAATTATCTGTAATGGTGATGCTCTCTACCTGGCGCTGCAGGAAGGCATATACCTTACCCAACTCCCAAGAAGCATTGCCGCGAACCAGAGATACGGCATATTCGCCCTCTGCCAAATCAGCAGGAATAGTAACCTTTACGCCATCAGTTGTAACTGTTGTCTCTAATGTCTTGTCACCAACTACAATCTTGTCGCCCTGGGCAAAACCGATACCGGTAAGGGTTACTTCCTCGCCAATACCCATCTCGCCTGGCAATGACAAGGTAGAGATTGGGTTGTCAGCTGCAAGAAGAGTCATGCTGCCCAATGTCCAGCTATCATTACCTGTCTTCAATACTACGTTTACCTTACCTTCAGTCATGGTGTAAGGAATGGTGAAGGTTGCACCGTTAGAAGACATCTTGGCATTGGTGTTAACCTCAGTTCCCTGCTCAGGCTGGAGATAAAGAGTCTGACCAGCAGCGAAACCGCTACCCTGTACGGTTACCTCGGCACCAATCTTTGCAGATGTTGGAACCACTGCATTGCTTACTGGGTTAGTAGGACCATCGTCGTCTGACGAACACGCTGAGAAAGTGATGAATGCACAAAGCATCAACATCATTGAAATCAATTTTTTCATAGTGCTGTGTTTTAATTAATTAATAAATATATTGTTTTTAAACTCTATTCTTACAACCCAGGCTGACTGTTCAGAATCTTCTCTGTGTCCTCGCTTGAAGGACGGGTCATGTCTGGATTCACGATTCTGCCGTTAGGATCGAGGAGGATGAAGCGAGGAATGCCGCTTATGCGGTAATCGCTCTGGAACTTGCTGCCCTTACCGATATAAAGTTGGGTACCGCTCAGTGCACCGCTCTTCACCCTGGCAGCCCACTTCGCTTTGTCCTGGTCGATAGAAAGACCTACGAAAACGATGTTTCTGCCCTTGAACTTCTCTTCCAGTTTCTTGAGGAATGGCAACTCTTTCTGGCATGGTCCGCACCAGGTAGCCCACATATCTATATATATGTACTTGCCACGGAAATCACGGAGCGTCATCTCCTTGCCGTTTACATCCACACCCTTGAACATAGGTGATGGACGTCCCACAGCCGCTTTGTCCCATTTGGCACATGCCTTCTTGAAGATGTCATTCAGGCGAGGCGATGTAACATAGGTATAGTACAGATTCTGCAGATCGGTGATGTTCTCCACGCCATTACCTTCAACATAGGTGAAAGCCAGAAAATGAATCAGCGATTCGCGCACCTTGTCGCTCTTCGTATTCTCGCCGATATAGCTCATCTCTGCAAGCACCTTAGGATAGAGTTGGCGGATGTTCTTTCCCGCTTCATCAAATACGTGGGCTGTCTCAATCATATAGTTGCGATACTCATCGTTGTCGGCGAGATCATCATCCTCCTTCACATACTGGCGCAGGGTATCGTAATAGTCCTTACCCAATACTAGAGTGGTATCCTGAGTGAGATAAGTATGACTTACCGGATACATCAGGAAGGCATTGGCATAGAAGTAGGTGATTCTGCCTTCTTCCATCTTCAGGAATTTGTCGTCGGCAGCAAACTTGCGTGCCTTCAGCAGGCGTTTCATCGAAGCTATCTTCTTGTCAACGGTAGCCTTAAACTCGCTCCAAGGCTGGATGTAAGCCTCATTAGGCAAGCCGGTTAACTGAATCTTGTTCAAGTAATCGATAGCCTTCTCGTTGCCGCCCATTACGGCGAAAGTGTTGTCGAAATCGTTGGCATCGAACGAGATGGTTACATCGTCGCCCTTCTGCAGATATACGTTCTTTGTCTTCTCGCCATAATAAATGTTGGCGTAGAGAGCATCCATGCCGTCGAGCTGCACGGTAGCCTTTCCGTCGGTCAGTGGAAATTCGTTGACGCTCATGTGGTAGACGAGTACCACATTGGAGAGCACCGGATTCTTGACGTCAAATCTAACGGTGATGCCCTCAGCTGCGTGCATGTTCACTGCTGCAAGCAGGAACAGAAACAATGATAATATTCTATTCTTCATTTTTACTTTCTTTTTTAAAGTTGATGATTAGTTGGTACGCTCACGGTAAGTAGCATCTACTATCTTGCCGAAGCCTGAATAGCTGGTAGGTGTAACCTTAGAGAAATCGCCCTCTGCGCTCATGCCGTCGTAGATGCGGAGTGTACCCGAACCATTGCTGTTCTCTGAACCTACGATGAGATTGTAATCATGGGCTGAAGCTGAATTCTGATAGAAATTAAACTTCATCATCGTGATGGTTTCGCCGTTGAAACTGAACTGGCGCTCTGCCTTCAATGGTTTCTCCGAGAGGTTCACGCGATAAACGGTACCGCCTACAGCATAATACATGTAGTTCTTCTGTGAACTGAAGGCGAAGCAAGAGGCATTGGCGATGTCTTTGCAGTCGCTCAAGTCGCCGTAGTAAGCCTTACCCAGTGCAAAGGTGCAGTCGGCATAGCAGAGCATATCACCCAGCTGAATGCCATACAGTTCAAACTTCTTTCCGCTGCGCAGGATGGTATAGGTGATGCCCATCTTGGCATTTCCCGGGTCATATTTCGTATTCTCCATATAGACGAAATCCATGCCGGTAGGATATTCGCTGAAGGCTTTGCCGGTTACCATATCCGATCCCTTGTATCCGGTAGCAATCTCTTCCATATCCTTCATGCTGTGATAGGAAACATCAGAGAGCGAAAGGCCCGGCAGGAATGGACAGCAGGACATGAAGCACTTGTTCACATTATCATAAAGCAGATAGATGGATGCGTAAGAGGATGCTCCGATGTTGGCTCCCACGGCTGGTGCAAGAACAGGCTGCTTGTTGACGGCAGCGAAGAGTCCCTGGATACCCATGTTGGATGCCGAATATGCATAGCCGTCGCTCACAATCATTCTCATCATGCCGCTCTGGTCGCATACCATGCTCTGTGGCTTCAGATTGGTCTGCTTGGCTACCTCGTACTTGAAGTCGTAATCCTTCTGCCATACAAAACTGTTCTTTGACAGACGGGTGGCTCCGTCGGCAGTAAAGAGATAGAAAGGAGAGTCGGAATGTCCGCTGTTTGGCGCATACTGGATGCTGTATGGATGATTCAACTCAGGCATTCCGCTGGTCTTGAGGATGTCGAGATAGGTTTTGCCTGTAACCTTCGATATCATGTCGAGACGGGTCTTGCCGTTCACATCACAGAGCACCATCCAGCCTTCTGAAGAGGTATCGCTCACGGTGAGTGTATAGCTCTGCTGCCAGAAGAGTCCGGTCTTCTTCTCTGTTGCGGTGAAGTAGAGGGTATATTCTCCTGCAGGAAGCGTCATTTCCTGTATGAGATGTTTTTCGTTGCCAAGTATGGTCACCTCGTTGTCGCCCGACTTATTGATGACCTTCCACTCGTAGTTGTAGGCATCGAGGTCGGTGATGTTATCGCCCAAATTCGGGTCGAGGTCGATGTTGGCATGGGTGAGTACCGAGATGGTCTCAGGTACGCCGGTGATAGTAGGCTCGTTCAGACTGTGATAATCGTAGTTGCCCTCATCTTGCGAGCATCCTGCCATCATCGTAGCCATCATCAGAGCCGCTGCCATTATTTTATAATTTCTCATAATCTTCCAGTTTTTTTTATTCTCCATAGAAAGTCAGCGCATTGCCCTTTGCATCGAATGCATCGGCATCGTATGCCTCGCCGTTGTTGCGAAGTTTCTGCTGCTCTCTCACATAGCTCTGCATCTCAGAACTTACATAGCTCTGCATGGCAAGCGTCATCTTAGAATCGTCGTTGAAATCGGCTGGGTCCAGGTCGAGTACCTTGCAAGCCAGTTCGAACTTCTGCTGGGTGAAATCGCCGAGCAGATCGGTTTTCCATGCCTTTGGTGCCGTGGTAAACTTGTCAGAGAAGATAATCTGATAAGAAAGGGTAGAAACCACATCGCCGTTGGCTGTTGTCTCTTCGGTAACAGGAAGAGTGAAATTCTCGTTAGGCTGCAGACTTACCTGTATATGCTTCTCCTGAGTTTTCAGGATGGCAGTACGTTTCAGCGTAATCATATATTCCAGTACGGTTTCGCCCGCCGGCATCTCAGCCTTTTCCGGCAGGATGTAGTCTGTGCCTTCCTGTGCATCCTCCGAGCTAACCATGAGGGCTATCTCGCGAGGGTGGTCTGTAGGACGGCCTATCAGCTGTATCTTGACAGGCACCTGCATCTCATCGCCTTTCTGATAGACAAAGGTCACATTGGTGTTTGCCTGCAGGATATTGGTATTGGAGCGATTGTTCAGGTAAACGCCGTTAATGTTCTGAAAAACATCCGGTTCCTGTTCGCTGCATGAGCCTAGAGATAGGGCTGCCATCGCTCCAATCAATAGAGTCTTTATCTGATATTTCATATAAAAATCGTATATAATTAGTCTTAACTATAAACTATTAACTAGTTCTCTGTCTCAGAGTCAGGCAGTGGAACCACGAAGATGAGGTCGCTTGCCTTTGGATTCTTGTTCGCGTTAGAAGAGGTGATGATGTCGCTGTTCAATCGCTTGTAGAGATAGAACAACTGGCCTTCGCCATACAACTCGCGGATGTACTCATACTTCAGCAAATCAGGAGTCAGGGTCTGAAGGTTTGCCACACCACGGTTTCTGCGTAGGGCGTTGACATACTGTACTCCCTTTGCCAGGTCGTCGCTCTGGCTCTCGGCTGCTATGAGGAACATCTCACCCAGACGTATCATCGGAATCATTGTGTTCTGGATGCTTCCGTTAGCCACCATATCGCTATACTTGTAGAAATAACGGTTGCTGCCTGTTGCTATCCAGTTGGCACGGTAACGGTAGTCGTCCTGATAGCCGCCGGTTGTTGCTGCACCGCCATACACGATGTTGCTCATCAGGTTGTCGTCCATGCGGAACACATAGTTTGGCAATCGTGACGGATCGTAGAAATTCTTGTGAATCTTGCTGCGGCTGGTGTTGGTCAGTGCAAACAGTACCTCTGAAGAGAAGATGCGGTCAGGGTCGGCTGGCGAACCTATAACCAGACTCTTGTCTACGAATGGGAAGATGCCCTGGTCGGCAGTCTTGATGACATCGGTGGCATACTTGAACGCTTCGGTCTTATTGCCCATATAGAGATTCACACGAGCCAGAAGGGCCTCTACGGCATAGTAGTTGAGTCGGAGAGCACGGTAGCGCATGAAGTTGCTGGTACCGTCCTGCGAACCGCTCATCAGGGTTCCTTCTGTCTTCACCGGGTCGTTGGCAAGCAGGATGCGGGCTTCCTCCAGGTCGGCAACCACCTTCTCTGCCACCTCCTTGGCTGTGAGGATAGGCTCCGGACTGTTGGTCTGCTTATTATAATAAGGTATCGCCTTCTTATCGCTGTCCTTGGCATAAACCGGACCGAAGAGGCGTAGCATGTCGAAGTGCAGCATCGCTCTCAGCGCCAGTGCTTCTCCCTTTACGGCATAATAGTTGCCGCCTGTAAAGAGACCCTGGTTCTGGTCGATACTTTCCAGAATCTTGTTGCAGTTCAGAATCAGCGCATAAGCCTTGTTCCAGGTCTGGTCCAGGCGGTTGCGCCAGTATTCTGTGCCATACTGGTAGTTGGAGAGGTCTTTGTAGTTGCCCCATACGCTGTTGTCGGTACCGATGGCGTATGCACCACCCATCACCTCAATCATCTCTACCGACAGCGACTGCCCGTAGAGTGCATCGCTGTTGAGGTCGATGTAGATACCGTTGAGCATTTTCTGGTAGCCTTCTTCTGATTTCTGAAGCTCGCCCTCAGATATCTTGTCGTATGGTTTCACTTCCAACCAGCTGTCGCACGATACCATCAGCGTGCTGCAGGCTATGATCATTGTATATAATATCTTTTTCATTGCGTTCTTTTTAGAATGTTGCACCTATTGAGAATGATACAGTACGGGCAAAAGGATAGTCGATGCCTCGCTCTGCCTTTACGGTAGACCAGCGGAAGATGTCGTTCATGTTGGCCTGAACTGAGAGTGCCTGCATGCCAAACTTCTTGGCGATGTTGAGCGGGAATTCGTAACCCAGATTGATTGACTCGCACGTAAGTGTATTCTCATCCATTACGAAGCGGGATGACTTGTCGGTCTTCTGTACCATCGAAATGCCCTTGAACTGGGCATTGCGGTTGTTGATGCTCCAGCGGTCGTAGAGGGCACGGCGGTCCTGGTTGTTGTAGATGTCGGCTGTTCCGATGTTCTCTACCTTGTCGAAGAGCGAACTGTTGAAGAGCTGGCCGCCATACTGGTAGCGGAAGAAGCAGCTGAATGAGAATCCCTTGTAATAGAAGGTGGTTCCCAGCAGTCCCTCTACATCCGGTTCGGTATCGCCGCATACTACCTCGTCGCTGGCATCATAGGTAAACGAATAGGTGCCGTCGCGCTTGATGAACAGCTCCTTGCCGGTAGCAGGATCGATGCCTGCAGAACGTACTGCCCAGATGGCTGTAGGACTTCCGCCGTCGTAATAGCGGGTGGTGTTGTGAAGTCCTGTCTTTCCGCTCTCGTTCAGTGCGCTGAAGGCATTGCCGATGTTGGCATATTTCGACTTGGAGTGGGTGGCACTCAGCGAGATATTCCAGTTGATGCGCTCATGAGGCATATAAATAGGAGAGAACTTGATGGTGGCTTCCCATCCGTTGGTCTTCTGCTTACCGGCATTCAGAGCCTCGCTCGTTACACCCATAGAACCTGGGGTGGTAATGATGGCGAGCAATGGGTCGGTGTTCTTGATGTAGTAATCAAGCGTCAGATTCAGACGGTTGCCCAGCGTGGTGATATCGGCTCCTACGTTGTAGTTGATGGTCTCCTGCCATGCCAGATCGTTGTTGCCCAAGCTGTTGATGATGACACCGGTACCGAAGACGTTGGTCATCAGACTGTTGAACATATAGGTGGTATAAGCCTGATAGGCAGAGAAGTTCTGGTTGCCCGGATTACCCACAGAGGCACGCAGCTTGAGCATCTGGAAGATGCCGTTCTCCTGCATCCACTCTTCGTTGTGGATATTCCAACCCAGACCTACTGACCAGGTGGTACGGAACCTGTTGTCGGTGCCAAACATTGAGGCACCATCGTTGCGCAGGTTGAAGTCCAGCAGATAGCGGTTGTCGTAGGCATAGCCACCGTTCAGATAGAAACTGGAGGCATGCTTGATGCTTTCGCTGTAGCTTGGTTTGCCGCCCGTAGGATAGTTGTTGGCAAAAGATGGGGCATCAAACTGGTCGTCGGTAAAACCGGTGGCTGAGTAGCCATTGGTCTTGCTGGTGGTATTGCTGAAGTTGAAACCCAATACGGCGTTTATCTGATGTTTCTCTGCTATCAGCTTTCCGTAGGTGGCAGAAAGGTCGCCTTCGTAGTAGAGATATTTCTGCAGGCTGTGTTGGAACAGTCCCTTCTGGGTTGCTTCCTGGTCATCGAAGTCGGTATGCTCTGGCGAGAGGCGCTTGTCCTGGGTATCATCATACTTGGTGATACCGAATTTGCCACGCACACGGAGATCATCTGTAGCAAACCATTCGGCGATGAAGTTGTTGGTAAAGCCGAAACGCTGTCCCTTGTCGTAGTTGTTGAGATGCGCATTCCAGAGTGGGTTTGATACAGGGTTGTCATTCAGCCCCTCTTCCGGATAGTAAAGATACTTGTTGATCTTGCCGTCGGCGCCATACTTCTTGTAATATGGGTTGGCATAGGCATATTCCGAGAAACTAACGGTCGGGTTGTTGGTCTCCAGATAGTCGATGGAGAGTTTGTTACTGAACTGGAATTTGCCGGTGCGGTAAATCAGGTCGAGGTTTCCGCCCAGAGTCTGGCGGTCTGAGCCCTTCATCACGCCGTTCACCTGTCCGAAGTTCAGTCCCAGTCCGTATCTCACGTTGCCTTCTCCACCTTCGGCATATACGTTGTGCTTATGGGTGAATCCGGTGCGCAGAGGCACACTGAGCCAGTAGGTATCTACGCCCTGCTCGATATCGCGCAGACGGGAATTGTAGAGATTATCCAACTTGATCTGGTTGAACGGATCGTTGGTATTGTCCTTGTATACGCCTGCCAGTTTTTCGAACTCCAGTTTTTCGCGTGAGTTCATCAGGTTGTAGTCTGAAAGGTCGGCGAATTCCAGACTGTAGTCGCCCTTATATGAAATCTGCAGCTTTCCCTTTACCGGAGCCTTGGTCTCAATGACAACCACACCGTTGGCAGCCTTTGAACCGTAGATGGCTGTAGATGCCGCATCCTTGAGCAGCGTAACCGATGCTACGCGGTTCATGTTGAGGTTCATCACGGTTTCCAGGGTTGTTTCGAAACCATCCAGAATAAAGAGAGGCTGGTTAGGGTCGGAACCGTATTCCTCCTTCAGTCCCGCCACGCTCGACTTGCCACGGATTTCCACATCCGGCATCTTGTTAGGGTTAGATCCTGAGAGTGCGTTGTCCATAATCTTGAAAGATGGGTCCAGGGTTTTCAGACTCTGGAGCACGTTCTGTGCACCTACGCTCTTGAGTTCATCGCCCTTGAAGGTAGCCGAAGAACCGGTAAAGCTTTCTTTCTTGCGTCGGTATACACCTGTAACCACCACATCCTTGATACTCTGGGCTTCAGATTTCATCATGATGCGGGCAAAGTCGGCATGGTTGCTGCCTGTAAATCGGATGACTGTCTTTTTGTAGCCGATGAAGGAGAGTACGATGTTGCACTCTTTCCTGACAGGCAGTTCGAAGTGTCCATCGATGTCTGTCGTTACGGCGTTGGTTGTACCTTCGATAGCTACGGTTACACCAATCATGGGTTCATGGTCCCCGCTATCGAAAACTTTTCCCTCTATCACTCCTTGCTTGACAGCAATTTCTGTTTGGGCTGCTCCGTTTCCATTCACATTCTGTGCCTGTATCGAGGCAAGGGATGGAGGGGTGAGGCAACAACCTAGCAAAATCCAGCGGCAAGCACTAGGGGTAAACTGATTTTTTTGCATAAAGTTTATTTTTTGTTTCTTGTATTCTATTTGTAGTTTTTCTGCAAGCTCTTGCTTTTTATTGTGTATGTTTCTGCAAGTTCTTGCTATATATAATTTGCAAAGATAACATATTTTTTGAAAAATAACCTCTTTTAAATGTTAATTCTGCACTTTTTTTTTCACGTTCTTACAAATTGATGCTATTTTTTCCATTTTCGTATATGATTTTTCTGATAAATAGTCCATATAACGCCGATGAAACAGAAAAAGCCCCGCAGGAATACTACCTGTGGGGCTTGAATTAACTTAAAAAAATAAATATGATGAAATCCTTTCCGAAAATCGGCTAGATGTGGAAATCTACCAACTTCAGCCATCGCTTGACATCAAACGACGG
>ERZ1026846.1979-NODE-1979-length-11743-cov-8.866016_pt1 | contig 11743 bp, 8 predicted proteins | sample MGYA00380153_ERZ1026846 | MGnify/ENA primary metagenome ERZ1026846 (study PRJEB33269, sample SAMEA4719789) | human gut metagenome | biome: human-associated habitat; feature: organic feature; material: feces | place: Cameroon | collected 2013-10 ... | reverse complement strand
TCATCTCCTTGCGGGTCTCAGCGGTGATCAGGCGCTTGCCGGTGCGGTAGTCGCCATACTCTGCGGTGTTCGAGATGGAGTAACGCATCTTGGAGAAGCCACCCTCGTTGATCAGGTCAACGATCAGCTTCATCTCGTGGCAGGTCTCGAAGTAAGCCATCTCCGGCTCGTAGCCAGCCTCGACCAGCGTATCGAAACCGGCGTGGATCAGCTCGGAGACACCGCCGCACAGAACGGCCTGCTCGCCGAACAGGTCGGTCTCGGTCTCCTCCTTGAAGGTGGTCTGCAGGATGCCTGCACGGCCGGCACCGATGCCGGAAGCGTAAGCCAGAGCGATGTCCTTGGCCTTGCCGGTGTAGTCCTGCTCCACGCAGATCAGAGAGGGGCAGCCCTCGCCCTCGGTGTACAGGCGGCGGACGATGTGGCCGGGGCCCTTGGGGGCGATCATGATGACGTCCACATTCTTGGGTGCGGTGATGGTCTTGAAGTGGATGTTGAAGCCGTGTGCAAAGGCCAGAGCCTTGCCCTCGGTCATGTAGGGTGCGACCTGCTTGTTGTAGATGTCGGCGCACAGCTCATCGGGCACCAGCATCATGACGACGTCGCCAGCCTTGGCAGCCTCTTCGACTTCCATGACCTTGAAGTTGTCGTGGGTGGCGGCGAACTCGGAAGCCTTCTCCCAGTGTGCAGAGCCTTTGCGCAGGCCGACGACAACGTTGACGCCGCTCTCGGCCAGGTTCTCGGAATGGGCGTGGCCCTGGCTGCCGAAACCGATGACGGCAACGGTCTTGCCGTCCAGCACACCGAGGTTGCAGTCGGAATCGTAATATTTCTTGATGGCCATGGTAGTTGTTCTCCTTTTGCTTTTTCTGTTTGGATTTTATATTCGGTTGATTTGAAAACTGGGTGAAACCCTCTCAGTCTCGCGTTGCTCGCCAGCTCTCCCAAAGGGAGAGCTTTTGTGCGAATGTTTCCGTCCCTGCAAAAACCTCGCCCTTCGGGAGAGGTGGCAGCGCGTAAGCGCTGACGGAGAGGGTCAAAAACGTGTTAGTGGCACTTCGTTCCCGGCAGGGGCAGCTGCGCGTCGCGCACTTCCTGCGAGGGTTTCTGTATGTGCTGGTGCATCCCGCCGCGTTCCAGCGCGGTGACGCCGGTGCGGCACAGTTCGAGGATGGTGTAATCCGCGAACATCTTCAGGAAGGCATCGATCTTTTCGGGCTTGCCGATCAGTTCAAAGACCATGCTGTCCGGGGACAGGTCGATGATCTTGGCCTTGTAGATGCTGCCTACCTCCCGCAGCTCCGCGCGGTTGTGGACATCGGCGGCGACCTTGAGCAGCAGCAGCTCCCGCTCCAGCGCGTTCTCGTGGTTGAGCACGAAGACCTGGCGGGTGACTTCCAGCCGCTCGGTCTGGAGAATGAGCTGGTTCAGCTCTTTTTCGGTGCCGGACACCGCGACCGTGATGCGGCTGACGGTGGGGTCGTTGGTGGCGGAAACGGTCAGGCTGTCGATGTTGAAGCCGCGGCGGCAGAACAGGTTGGACACACGGGCCAGAACGCCGCTCTGGTTGTCCACCAGCAGACTGATGACTCTGCGTTTGGATTCCATGGTGCGTTCCTCCTTACTTCATGATGATATCGTTGATGTCGCCGCCGCCGGGGATCATGGGCAGGACCTTTTCGTCCTTGTCGATGATGCACTCGATCCAGGTGGGGCCTTTGCGCTTCATCGCTTCGGCAAAGGCGGACTGGAACTCGGCGAGATTTTGGCAGCGGTATCCCTTCAGGCCGAAGCCCTCGGCCAGCTTGACGAAGTCGGTGTGGCGGTGGGGGTCGGTCTGGGAGTAGCGCTTGCCGTAGAATGCGCTCTGCCACTGGCGGACCATGCCCAGCACCTGGTTGTTGAAGATGACCGTGATGATGGGCAGCTCGTAGCTGACCGCCGTGCAGGCCTCGTTGAGGTTCATGTGGAAGGAGCCGTCGCCCGTGAACATGACCACCCGCTGGTCGCGGCCCAGCGCCATCTGTGCGCCGATGGCTGCACCGTAGCCGAAGCCCATGGTGCCCAGACCGCCGCTGGTGATGAAGCCGCGGCTCTTGGTGTGGCGGATGTACTGTGCCGCCCACATCTGGTGCTGGCCCACGTCGGTGACGTAGACGGCCTCCGGGCCGCACTGGCTGCACACCTCGCCGATGACCTGATGGGGCATCAGGCGGGACGCGTCGGACACGGGATGATAATCCTGTGCCTGCCACTCGCGGATCATGGCCATCCACTCCGGGTGCTTTGCCTCCTGGATGAGGGGGAGCATCCCGCCCAGCACGTAGGCGGCATCGCCGGTAATGGCCAGATCCACATCCACGTTCTTGCCCAACTCGCTGGGGTCGATGTCGATCTGGATGATGGTGGCATTTTTCGCAAAGGTCTTGGGGTTCAGGGCCACACGGTCCGAGAAGCGGGTGCCCAGTGCGATGAGGACATCGCAGTCGGCCACGGCCCGGTTGGAGGTGTAGCAGCCGTGCATTCCCACCATGCCGATGTTCATCGGGTCGCCGTAGGGCACGACGCCTGCCGCCATCAGGGTGTAGGTGGCGGGGATCTCCGCTTTGTGGATGAGGTCCCGCAGGGGCTGGCAGGAGGCTGCGCTCCGCACACCGCCGCCAAAGTAGACCAGAGGCCGCTTGGCCGCGTTGATGAGGTCGGCGGCCCACTTGACCTGTTCTTCGTTGTATGTGGTCACGGTGCGGATCTTTTCCGGCTGCTTGGGAGTGAACTCGCAGACCGCAGCGGTCACATCCTTGGGAATGTCCACGAGGACGGGGCCTTTGCGGCCGCTCTGCGCAATGCGGAACGCGGCCCGCATGGTATCGGCCAGGTCTTCGACCCTGCGCACCGTGAAATTGTGCTTGGTGATGGGCATCGTGATGCCCTCGATGTAGGCTTCCTGAAAGCTGTCCGTGCCAAGGGCCGCCGTGGTGACGTTGCCGGTGAAGGCGACCATGGGCACCGAGTCCATGTAGGCCGTGGCAATGCCGGTGACGAGGTTGGTGGCACCCGGCCCGCTGGTGGCCAGCACCACGCCGGTACGGCCGGTGGCGCGGGCATAACCGTCTGCCGCATGGGAGGCGCCCTGCTCGTGGGCGGTCAGCACATGGGTGATGCGGTCGGCGTTCTTGTACAGCTCATCGTAAAGGTTCAGCACTGCGCCGCCGGGGTAACCGAAGATGGTATCCACCCCCTGCTCGCAGAGCACCTCAACAAAAATCTGCGAACCATTCAACTGCATGTCTTGTCTCTCCTGTTTCCTGTCTCTTTTCCAACTCTACACTTTCAAAATTCCCTCAGATACGTCAAATTTCGCATCCTGCATCCTCGATGGAACGTTGGGTCAATTATACTATAAATCGGTCAGATGTCAAACAATGATTTGTAAAGTGAATCACCCGAAAGATGAAGACAATTAAACACAGGGTTGCACTGAGCCTGCAACAGCGGTATAATTTTGGTACATTCGTTAAATATAAGAGGGAAAAGGCTATGAAACTTCGTGAATGGAACGCCCGGCTGCACGGGCTTGTGATCTTCCGCGCCCTGCTGGAAGACCCGGTGGTGGCCAAATTATTGGACCTGACCGACCGGATGGAAGCGGGCACCCGCAGCATGGGCCCGGTGTGCGACGCCGTGGCGGCCTTTGAGGCGGCGTTGTTCGAGCAGACCACCAATCTGGGCGAGTATCTTGCCAATGCGGTGCTGGAGACCGAGACGGTCTGTGTGCGGCAGGCTGCGGCGGGCGGCATCGCGCCGGTGCTGCAAAAGGCACTGGACAATGAACTGAGCTTTTTGCAGGAGCTTTGCCGCCTGACGCTGGATGAGCTGTTCCAGACGGCTTATTCCGAACAGGCCCAGCGGCCGGAACTGGCCTTCCTGCCCCGATGGGAGACGAAGGACATCGACCTGGCAGCGGCTTACGCCCAGCGGATGCAGGAGGCCGGGAAAAAGGGTTACGGCATGTTTGCCAAACACCATGTCTTCACGGTGGAGAACGGGCGTCTGGTGCCGGTCAAGTACCCGGACCCCCAGCGCCTGTCCGAACTGCCCGGTTACGAGGGCGAGCGGGAAAAGGTCATCGCCAACACCAAAGCCCTGCTGGCCGGGATGCCGGCCAACAACGTCCTGCTTTACGGTGACGCGGGCACCGGAAAATCGAGCGCGGTCAAGGCCATCGCCAACGAGTTCGCGCCCGACGGTCTGCGTCTGGTGGAAGTCAAGAAGAACCAGCTCTATCAGATCCCCGACCTGATGGACAAGCTGGCGGCGAACCCGCTCAAGTTCATCTTCTTCATCGACGACCTGAGCTTCACCGCCAACGACGACAACTTCGCAGCCCTCAAGGCCATCCTCGAAGGCAGCGTGGGCGGCCGGGCCAGAAACATTGCGGTCTATGCGACCTCCAACCGCCGCCACCTCATCAAGGAGACCATGACCGACCGCACCGGTGATGACATCCACGAGGCCGACACCCGGCAGGAGCTGATGAGCCTGTCGGCCCGCTTCGGCCTCACCGTGACCTTCCAGCGGCCCGAAAAGGCCCGCTTCGAGGCCATCCTCACCGAGCTGGCCAGACAGCACGACATCCGGATGCCGATGGATCAGCTCCTCGTCAAGGCCGAGGCATTCGCCATCCGCGCCGGTGGCCGCAGCCCCCGCGTGGCCAAGCAGTTCATCGAGCAGTGTGAGAGCGGCGTACAGAAGTAAGAACCGACAAAAAGGCAGTGCCCATGCGGGCACTGCCTTTTTGCAATAAAATCAAACGCGCTCGGCGACGAGCTGGAAACCGGCCTTGGTCAGCTCCGTGCGGATCTGCTCGATCTGCGCATGGTCGCGGGTCTCCAATGCCAGCTTGAGGAAGCAGCTGGAGATGGGCATGTTGGGGTCGGAGCCATCGTGCAGGACGGAGACGACGTTGCTGCCGCAGCGGGAGACGATCTCGGCCACCTTCTTGAGCTGGCCGGGCTTGTCCTCCAGTGCGATGGTCAGGTTGGCTTTGCGACCGCTCATGACCAGACCGCGGGTGATAACGCGGTTGAGGATGTTCACGTCGATGTTGCCGCCGGAGATGACGCAGACGACCTTTTTGCCCTCAATGGGCAGCTTGTGGAAGAGGGCGGCCGCCACGGGCACTGCACCGGCCCCCTCAGCGACGAGCTTCTGGTTCTCCATCAGGGAGAGGATGGCGGCTGCGGTCTCATCCTCGGTCACGGTCACGATGTCGTCCACATACTCCTCGCAGAGCTGGTAAGTCAGCTCACCGGGGGTCTTGACCTGGATGCCGTCCGCGAAGGTGGAGGCAGCGGAGAGGGTCTGGTATTTGTGCTCGTGGAGGGAGCGGTACATGCTGGGGGCACCCTCGGCCTGAACGCCGTAGACCTTGACGTCCGGTTTGAGGCTCTTGATGGCAAAGGCCACGCCGGAGATGAGGCCGCCGCCGCCCACAGGCACGATGACCGCATCCACATCGGGCAGCTGGTCTAAAATTTCCAGACCGATGGTGCCCTGACCTGCGATGACCTGTTCGTCGTCGTAGGGGTGGATGAAGGTCATGCCGGTCTCGGCCTGCAGCTCGACGGCCTTGTCGTGGGCGTCGTCGTAGGTGCCGGGCACGAGGCAGACCTCTGCACCCAGGCTCTTGGTGTTCTCCACCTTCATGATGGGCGCACCGTCCGGCATACAGACGATGCTTTTGATGCCCCGGCGGGTCGCGGCCAGCGCCACGCCCTGGGCGTGGTTGCCTGCCGAGCAGGCGATGACGCCCTTTTCGCTCTCCTCTTCGGAGAGCTGGCTGATCTTATAATAGGCACCGCGCACCTTGAAGCTGCCGGTGGCCTGCAGGTTCTCGGTCTTCAGGTAGAGCTGGCAGTCTTTGGAGAGCTTGGGGGCCTCGATGAGGTCGGTCTTGCGGGCAACATCCTTGAGCACGAAAGCGGCATGGTAAACTTTATCCAGAGTCAACATCGTTCGTTCCTATCCTTTGTTCCATAAATGTGATGCAATAAAGTATAGGATACCAAAAGTCTTTTGTCAAATGAAAGGATTTCACGATTTGACCGGCTGGGGTGACGAAGCGCCAGAAACCGCAAAAAAGCGACGCCGCGCGGCGTCGCTTTTTTGCAGAGGTTCAGATCTCGGCCAGAATGGCGTCGCCCATGCCGGAGCAGCCGACACAGGTGCAGCCGTCGCTCATGTTGTCGGCGGTGCGGATGCCCTTGTCCAGAACCTTGCTCACCGCGTTCTCGATGGCGTCCGCTTCCTCGGCCAGACCGAAGGAGTAGCGCAGCATCATGGCGGCGGAGAGGATACAGGCGGTGGGGTTGACGATGTCCTTGCCGGCAATATCGGGGGCGGAGCCGTGGATGGGCTCATACAGGCCGCGGGTGCCGTCGCCCAGCGAGGAGGAAGGGATCATGCCGATGGAGCCGGTGATCATCGAAGCCTCGTCGGAAAGGATGTCGCCGAACATGTTCTCGGTGACGATGACGTCGAACTGCGCGGGGTTCTTGACGATCTGCATGGCGCAGTTGTCCACGAACATCTCACTGTACGCGACGTCCGGATATTCGGCCTGCAGCCGGTGCATGACCGAGCGCCAGAGGCGGCTGGTGTCCAGCACGTTGGCCTTGTCCACGCAGCAGAGCTTCTTGCGGCGCTTTCGGGCCGTCTCGAAGCCGATGCGGCCGATGCGCTCGATCTCGTGCTCTGCGTAGGGCATGGAGTCGATGGCCTGCTTCTCGCCGTTTTCGAGGGTGTGGGTCTCGTGTGCGCCGAAGTACACGCCGCCGATGAGCTCCCGCACGATGAGAAAGTCGATGCCCTGGGCCACGATCTCCGGCTTCAGGGGGCTGGCCGGGGCCAGCTGGGGCCAGATCTTGGCCGGGCGGTTGTTGGCGTACAGCCCCATCCCGGCGCGCAGGCGGAGCAGGCCCTTTTCGGGGCGCTGCTCACCGGGCAGGCCCTCCCACTTGGGGCCGCCCACGGCACCCAGCAGGACGCTGTCCGCAGCCAGGCATTTGTCCAGCTCGTGCTGGGGGAGCGGGTCGCCGTATTTGTCGATGGCCTCGCCGCCCATGGCAGCGTCGGTGTAGTGGAAGGTGTGGCCGTACTTCTCGGCCACTCGATCGAGGACGCGGAGCGTCTGCTTCACGATCTCCGGGCTGGAGCAGTCGCCCCAGATGACAGCAATGTTTTTTTCCATTGGGTTCTCCTTCTATTGTCAGGCTTGCCTTTGTACAACCTCTCCGTCACCTTCGGTGACACCTCTCCTGGTAGGAGAGGCCTTGGCATTGCACACACTTCATCGTTTTGCCAAAGGCTCCACCTTCGGGGGAGCTGGCACGAAGTGCCTGAGAGGGTCACTTCGTCAGCGATTTCATCAGGCCGCCGTCGGCGATGATCTTCTGGATAAAGGGCGGGAAGGGTTCGGCCTGGAAGGTCTGGCCGGTGGTCTTGTCGGTGATGACGCCGGTGTCGAAGTCCACATGGACCTCGTCGCCTGCGGCGATGGCGTCGGCGGCTTCGGGGCACTCCATGATGGGCAGGCCGATGTTGATGCTGTTGCGGTAGAAGATGCGGGCAAAGCTCTTGGCGATGACCACCGAGATGCCGGCGGTCTTGATGGCCAGCGGGGCGTGCTCACGGGAGGAGCCGCAGCCGAAGTTCCAGCCGCCGACCATGATGTCGCCCGCATGGACGTTGTGCACGAAGTCCTTGTCGATGTCCTCCATGCAGTGGGCGGCCAGCTCTTTGGCGTCGGGGGTGTTCAGGTAGCGGGCCGGGATGATGACGTCGGTGTCCACATTGTCCGGGTATTTGAAAACGGAGCCGTTTGCGTTGTTCATGGTGTTTCTCCTCTCTTAGACCGTGCGGGGGTCGGTGATATAGCCGGTGAGGGCGCTGGCAGCGGCGGTGGCCGGGGATGCCAGATAGACCTCGCTCTTCACATGGCCCATGCGGCCCACGAAGTTGCGGTTGGTGGTGGAGACGCAGCGTTCGCCCTCGGCCAGAATGCCCATGTAGCCGCCCAGGCAGGGGCCGCAGGTGGGGGTGGAGACGATGCAGCCCGCATCAATGAAGGCGGTGGTCCAGCCGCGCAGGATGCACTCCTTGTAAACGGCCATGGTGGCGGGGATGATGATGCCGCGCACCCCCTTGGCGATGTGCCGGCCCTTGAGGATATTGTAGGCGGCTTCCATGTCTTCCAGACGGCCGTTGGTGCAGCTGCCAATGACGACCTGGTCAATTTTGATCGTTTTGCCCTCGGCGGCGGGGTGGGTGTTCTCCGGCAGATGGGGATAGCTGACGGTGGGTTCGAGCTGGGAAAGGTCGATCTCGATGGTCTGCTCGTACACGGCATCCGGGTCGGCCTCGTAGAAGACCGGCTCGCGCTGGCTGCGGCCCTTGAGGTAGGCTCTGGTGGTCTCGTCCACGGGGAAGATGCCGTTCTTGGCACCGGCCTCGATGGCCATGTTGCAGACGCATAGGCGGTCGTCCATGGTCAGGGAAGCCACGCCGGGGCCGGTGAACTCCATGGACTTGTACAGCGCACCGTCCACGCCGATCTGACCGATGATGTGGAGGATGAGGTCTTTGCCGGAGACGCGGGGACCGAACTTGCCCTTGAGCACGAACTGGATGGCGGCAGGCACCTTGAACCATGCCATGCCGGTGGCCATGCCCGCAGCCATGTCGGTGGAGCCAACGCCGGTGGAGAAGGCACCCAGCGCACCGTAGGTGCAGGTGTGGCTGTCGGCACCGATGACACAGTCACCGGCGGTCACGATGCCTTTTTCGGGCAGGAGGGCGTGTTCGATGCCCATCTGACCGACATCGTAGAAATTGAGGATGTCGTATTTGTTGGCGAACTCACGGCACTGCTTGGACTGGGTGGCGCTCTTGATATCCTTGTTGGGGACGAAGTGGTCCAGCACGATGGCGATGTGCTCTTTGTCGAACACGCCGTCAAAGCCTGCCTTCTCGAACTCGTTGATGGCAACGGGGGTGGTGATGTCGTTGCCCAGCACGAGATCCAGCTTTGCGTTGATGAGCTGGCCTGCCTTGACCTCGGCCAGACCGGCATGTGCGGCTAAAATCTTCTGCGTCAGGGTCATTCCCATGGTGGTACTCTCCTTTTATCTCAGGTTTTCTTTGGTACAACCTCTCAGTCTCGCTCACGCTCGACAGCCATTCCCCTTCTGGCGTTTATACGCCACCTCCCCCGGCCGGGGGAGTCTTTCCTGGTAGGGGAGCCTCTGGCGAAACCGGAGACTTTGCAAGGACTGTCAAGGCCTCTCCTACAAGGAGAGGTGGCAATGCGAAGCATTGACGGAGAGGTTGTATCCAGTAGCTGCTCGCCTTTTACTTACTATTGATCGCACTCACCAGCGCTTTGATGCCGGCGACGATGATGTCGGTGTCGGTGCCGGCACCCCAGGTCATGCTGCCATCGCCCCAGGCCAGGCCGACATAGGAGGCGGCGCGGGAGGTGGAGCCTTCGTCCAGGCTGTGTTCGGAGTAGGCTTCGAGGTGGAAGTCCATCCCGGTCGCGCTCTGGATGGCATTGGCCACGGCGTCCAGACGGCCGTTGCCCACCGAGGTGACGACCTTGCGCTGGCCGTTCAGCTCCAGCGTGACGGTCGCGGTGATGCCGTCCACCTGAGCGAAGTGTGCCTCGATGACCGAGAGCGGCTTATTTTTATTGAGGAAGCTCTCCTCGAAGATGCGGAGCACTTCGGAAGCGCTCAGCTCCTTGTGGCTGTGGTCGGAGACGTTCTTGACCTTGTAGCCCAGGTCTTCGCGCATCTTGGGGGGCAGGTTGTAGCCGTAGTTCTGCTCCAGCACAAAGCCGATGCCGCCCTTGCCGCTCTGGCTGTTGATGCGGATGACATCGGCGTCGTAGGTGCGGCCGATGTCGTGCGGGTCGATGGGAATGTAGGGGCAGGTCCAGCGGTGTTCGCCGTGCTCCTTGCGGTAGGCCATGCCCTTGGCGATGGCGTCCTGATGGCTGCCGGAGAAGGCTGCAAAGACCAGCTGGCCCGCATAGGGGGTGCGCTCGTAGATGTGCATCCGGGTCACACGCTCATAGGTGGCGCAGATGTCCGGCATGTTGGAGAAATCGAGTTTGGGATCCACGCCGTGGCTGTACATGTTCATGGCCAGAGTGATGGCATCGACGTTGCCGGTGCGCTCGCCGTTGCCGAACAGGCAGCACTCCACGCGCTGTGCACCGGCCAGCACGGCCAGCTCGGCGCAGGCCACGCCGGTGCCGCGGTCGTTGTGGGGGTGGGTGGAGATGATGACGCTGTCGCGGTGCTTGAGGTGCTTGTCGCAGTATTCGATCTGGTTTGCGTAGACGTGCGGCATGCTCATCTCAACGGTGACGGGCAGGTTGATGATCATCGGGCGGTCGGGCGTCGGCTCCATGATGTCCAGCACGGCGTTGCAGACCTCGACGGCATAATCGACCTCGGTGCCGGTGAAGCTCTCCGGGCTGTACTCGAACAGGAAGTTGCCCTCGTATTCCTGGCTGAGCTGCTTGACCAGCCGGGCACCGTCGGTGGCGATCTTCTTGATCTCTTCCTTGCTCTTGTGGAACACCTGCTCACGCTGGGCTACGGAGGTGGAGTTGTAGAAGTGGATGACCGCGCGGGGCGCACCCTTGACGGCCTCGAAGGTGCGGCGGATGATGTGGTCGCGGCACTGGGTCAGCACCTGCACGGTGACATCGTCGGGGATCATATCCTTCTCAATGAGGGTGCGCAGGAACTCGTACTCGGTCTCGCTGGCGGCAGGGAAGCCGACCTCGATCTCCTTGAAGCCAATCTGGACCAGCATCTGGAAGAATTCCAGCTTCTCTTCCAGGCTCATGGGCACGATCAGTGCCTGGTTGCCGTCGCGCAGGTCCACGCTGCACCATGCGGGTGCCTGTTCAATGTGATCTTTTTTGACCCAGCTGTCGTAACCGGCCGGTACGGGGTAATACCCCGGTGCGTACTTGGTAGCGTCCATCATATTCGTTGTCCTCCTGGCTTCCTATCAGCTTACATTCAACACTTTTTGCAGGCGGCCTTGTCCCTCTCCGTCATTGCTTCGCAATGCCACCTCCCCCGAAGTGGGAGGTTTGAAGCTCCCCCCTTTGGGGGAGCTGGCGCGAAGCGCCTGAGAGGGTAAGTCTGCTGCTCAAACGAAAAAAGGCTCCCGTCTCTCAAAGGACGAAATCCTCTGAGAGACGAGAGCCCGTAAGTTCTGTTACAGGGCACCCGTGGTACCACTCTCTTTGCTGGCAAGACCAGCCACTCACACGATCGGCTTTTGGCGGCGAATCGCTGCCCCGGTAACGGTGGGCATCCGTCAGGGCCTACTGTGGTTTCAGCCCTGCCGCTCAGGGGCCAGTAACCGAAGCTTCCCGCACCGCCTTGCACCACCCGGCGGCTCTCTGCAAGCAGAAAACACTTCGTTTTTTCCCCGTCAACGCATTTGCGCTTGTTTCAAAGTGAGCTTATTTTACCAGACCGGTCTGCCTCTGTCAAGCAGTTTGGCTCAGATGCAGAATGAAGAAAATTCAACTTTCGACGGAAAATTCCGGGCAGGTTTCATTCTTCGATGCACCGGAACCGGTCAGCGGCCAGCGGAAGTCTGTGCATCGCCGGTCTCGTCGATCATCATGACGTTGCCCTGGATGGGATTTTCCACC
>ERZ1026846.1971-NODE-1971-length-11780-cov-19.900810_pt1 | contig 11780 bp, 7 predicted proteins | sample MGYA00380153_ERZ1026846 | MGnify/ENA primary metagenome ERZ1026846 (study PRJEB33269, sample SAMEA4719789) | human gut metagenome | biome: human-associated habitat; feature: organic feature; material: feces | place: Cameroon | collected 2013-10 ... | reverse complement strand
TTGCCAATGCTCCTATCGTTGTTGCGAAAGAGGGTGGCAAGGAATATACTGCCAAAGAGAGCGTTACCGTTAAGGGTACTTGGTCTGAGGATAGAATTTACTGTCCATATCCAACAACCGACGGTGAGAAGAACCCAAACTTGAAGAGATAAACTTTTTAAGTAATCAATTCATAAGAAATCAACTATTCTATGTTATATCAACACATCATGTACGAGAATAGACTAGGTTGTGTGCCCTTTCTGTTGTGAAACAGGAAGGGCACAGTTTCTTTATGAAGAATAAGAGAAATACTCTTAAGAAATATCCCGAAATTTTTGGTAATTACGAATATTCAGCGTATCTTTGCAAGATATAACTTAATACAAAACATTATGGCTAATAATTATCAACCTTTCAACCGATCTTTGCTGGCGATGGCTGCCCTGCAAGCCTTGCCGCTATCTCTCTTCGCCCAAAACACCCCACCCAACATTCTCTTCATACTGTGTGACGACATGGGATATGGCGATCTGGCTTGCTACGGCCAACCTTACATCCACACGCCTAATATAGACCGGATGGCACAGGAGGGAATGAGATTCACCCAGGCTTATGCCGGTTCTCCCGTCTCGGCTCCGTCGAGAGCTACCCTCATGACTGGTCAGCATACGGGACATACACATGTGCGTGGAAACAAGGAATACTGGAGAGGTGTGCCAATGGTAAAATATGGCAACAACGAGGAGTATTCTGTCGTAGGACAGGAACCTTACGACCCGCAGCATAAGATTCTGCCCGAAATCATGAAGGACAAAGGATATAGAACCGGCGTATTCGGGAAATGGGCTGGCGGATATGAAGGTTCGGCTTCTACTCCCGACAAGCGTGGCGTGGACGAATTCTATGGCTATATCTGCCAGTTTCAGGCTCATCTCTATTATCCTAACTTCCTAAACCGCTACAGTCGTGCAATGGGAGATACAGCGGTGGTAAGAGAGGTGATGGAACAGAACATCCAGCATTCGATGTTCGGCAAGGATTATTTCAAGCGCAAACAGTATTCTGCCCGCATCATCCACGACAAGGCACTGGAATGGATTGACAGACAGGATAAGGAACATCCTTTCGTAGGATTCCTTACCTATACCCTGCCGCATGCCGAACTAGCCCAGCCGGAAGACTCTATTCTAGAGAATTACCAGAAACAATTCTTTACCGATAAAACCTGGGGCGGATGGGAAGATTCGAGATACAACGCTGCGGTTCATACCCATGCACAGTTTGCCGGAATGATTACCCGACTGGACCAGTATGTGGGCGAAATCTTCGCCAAGCTGAAGGAGAAGGGACTCGACAGGAATACCATCGTCATCTTTACTTCAGATAACGGACCGCATGAAGAAGGTGGTGCCGACCCGGAGTTCTTCGGTCGCGATGGTAAGTTGAAAGGTCTGAAGCGCCAGTGCTATGAAGGCGGCATCCGCATACCGTTCATCGCCTGGTGGCCTGAGCATATCAAGGATGGAGCGGTGAACGAGACCCAGTTTGCCTTCTACGACCTGCTGCCAACCTTCTGCGATTTGGCAGGCATCAGAAACTTTGCCAAGCGTTATACCAACAGAAAGTTGGCTGGTGATGGTTTCGACGGAATCTCTATCGCTCCTACCCTTCTGGGCAAGGATACAGAGCAGAAACATCACGATTACCTGTACTGGGAATTTCACGAAACCGACCAGATTGGCGTGAGAAAGGGCGACTGGAAACTGGTGGTAGTAAAAGGCGAGCCGCGGCTCTATAATCTGGCTTCCGATATCCACGAAGACCATAATGTGGCGGCAGAACATCCTAAGATTCTTACCGAACTCCTGGCTGCCATCAGAAAGGAGCATCGAGACAGCAAGGACTTCGAAATTACGCTGCCAAAGTTCTGATTTTCTCTCCCGGTTACAGAGAGATAGAGATTACAACTAGATTCAAGAAAAAATGATGAACGACAACATAGCAAATCCCTTTGCCAAGCCACTGTATGTAATGCTGAAGCCTGCGGGTGCCCATTGCAACCTGGCATGCAAATACTGTTATTATCTGGAGAAGAACAAGCTCTATCCCACTGCTCAGCGACATCTGATGAGCGATGAGATGCTAGAGCAGTTCACCAGAGAATATATTGAGGCGCAAACCATGAACCAGGTGCTCTTCACCTGGCATGGTGGCGAGCCTCTGCTGCGCTCCATCGACTTCTACCGCAAGGCTTTATCCCTACAGCAAAAGTATGCTGGAGGCAGGCGCATCGACAACGTAATTCAGACCAACGGCACGTTGCTGACCGATGAATGGTGCGAGTTTTTCGCCCAGAACCATTGGCTGGTAGGTATCTCTATCGATGGTCCGCAGCCTGATCATGACCATTACCGGCTGACGGCTGCGGGAAAACCATCGTGGAAGAAGGTGATGCAAGGCATCAAACTGCTGAAGAAACACGGGGTAGAATGGAATGCGATGGCGGTGGTGAATGCCTATAATGCCAATCATCCGCTGGAGTTCTACCGCTTCTTCAAGGAAAACGGCTGTCAGTTTCTGCAGTTCACACCTATCGTTGAGCGACTGACCCGACATGAGGATGGCCGTACCCTGGCAAGTCTTGCCGACAAGAATGAGATTTCTCTGAGCGAGGCATCGGTTGTGCCGGAGCAGTGGGGCTACTTTCTCTGTGCAATTTTCGATGAATGGGTTCGGAAGGATGTGGGCAAAATCTTCGTTGAGATTTTCGACTGCACACTGGCAAACTGGATGGGTATTTCTCCCGGCATCTGTGCTTATTCCAAGGAATGCGGTCATGCGGGAGTGATGGAGCACAATGGCGATGTTTATTCCTGCGACCACTTCGTTTTTCCGGAGTATAAGTTGGGCAATATCCGTAACCATTCGCTCATCGACATGCTTTATGGTGAGCAGCAGCAGGAGTTCAGCCGTCTGAAACACAGTTCTCTTCCCCGCCAGTGCAGGGAGTGTGACATGGAGTTTGCCTGTCATGGAGAATGCCCAAAGAACCGCTTCATGAAAGATAAGTATGGCGATTCCGGTCTCAACTATCTCTGTCCGGGTTATTACCATTATTATCAGCATGTAGCCCCCTACATGGATTACATGAAGCAGGAACTCATGGCGCAGCGCCCACCTTCGAACATCATGAAAGTTGTACAGTAAGCATGACAGATTCTAAAAAAACAGCAAAAAACTTGGAAAAAAGTTAGAAATATCGTACCTTTGCAGACAAAAAGCAATTTTACGAATATGAAAAGAATCAAAATGCCACTATTGGCAAGAATCATCATTGCCATCCTGTTGGGTGTAATCTTCGGCAATTTCTTTAATGAAGCAGCCGTCAGAGCGTTTCTCACCTTCAACGGCATCTTCAGCCAGTTTCTGGGCTTTATGATACCGCTCATCATCATCGGTCTCGTAACACCAGCCATTGCCGACATCGGTCATGGAGCCGGAAAACTCCTCCTTGCCACTGTGGGCATCGCCTTTGCCGACACCATCCTGGCGGGTCTGCTTGCCTATGGTACAGGTTCGGCACTCTTTCCACACATGATAGCCAACTCAGCCCATGTGGCAGTAGATAAGGCTGAAGAACTCAAGCCCTTCTTCGAAATCAAGATACCTGCCATGGTAGATGTGATGAGTGCCCTCGTTTTCTCGTTCATTGCCGGACTGGGCATTGCCCACAAAGGCAGCCGCACCATGAAGAACATCTTCCAGGAATTCAAGGAAATCGTATCAGGTGTCATTGCCAAAGTCATCATCCCCCTACTGCCCCTTTATATCTTCGGCATCTTCCTGGGCATGACTTTCTCCGGCGAAGCCTACCACATTCTGCTGGTCTTCGCACAGATTATCCTCGTGATTCTTGTACTTCATATCGTCATCTTACTTTACGAATATCTGTTGGCTGGCGGCTTGTCCCACAAGAATCCTTTTAAGCTGTTGCTCAACATGTTGCCAGCCTACTTCACGGCTCTCGGCACCTCTTCTTCGGCAGCCACCATTCCGGTAACTCTGAAGCAGACCTTGAAAAACGGCGTCACCGATGGCATTGCCGGATTCACCATTCCGCTCTGTGCCACCATCCATCTCTCGGGATCAATGATGAAGATTACCTGTTGTGCGCTCACCATCTGTCTCATCAATGGTATGCCGTGCAATCTCCCCCTCTTTCTCAACTTCATCTTCGTGCTCGCCATCTGCATGGTAGCAGCTCCGGGTGTTCCGGGAGGAGCCGTCATGGCAGCGCTCGGTCCGCTAGCCTCTGTTTTAGGTTTCAATGCTGATATGCAGGCGCTTATGATAGCCCTCTATATTGCAATGGACAGTTTCGGAACCGCCTGCAATGTAACCGGCGATGGCGCCATTGCTGTTGTCGTGGATAAGATATTCAGAAAGGATAAATAACTGAACTTTCGCATATCAGGAAGTTAAAGGAGTTAAGGAAGTTAAGGAGTTAAGACGTATGTCTTGCTGCTTAAAAAACTACGCCAAAAAGACTGTTGTCTTAACTCCTCTGCGACCGTAGGGAGCGATAACTCCTTTAACTTCTGAGCTTGCGAAACTTGAATACACTAATATTAAGTTTTAATAGAAAAAGAGAATAAATCAGCCTTTTCCTTAGTTATTCGTCAGAAAAAGTGTGGAGTTATTGCGATTATTCATCAGAAAAAATGCAAATTAACACAAAATTATTCAACGAATAAAAGCTTCGATTCTGACATATCCGTCAGAATCGAAGTGAAAGCCAATCATCAAACTTCACGTTCTGGAAGGTATGGATGCCCAGTTTCTCGGCAGCCTCGCAGTTTTCCTTCAGATCATCGATGAAGAGGGTTTCATCGGGATTGATGTTCGCCTGCCTGATTACCTCCTCATAGATGTGGGCATCAGGTTTTGCCAGATGCATTCGCTGAGAGAGGAAACAGTGATCGAAATAATCCTCTACCCCATGGTTCTGATAAGGGAAGAGATGCTCCACGCAATAATCCCAGTGAATATCAATGGTATTGCTCAAGAGGAAGAGTCGGTAACCAGCCTTCTTCAACTGCAGGAGTCGCTCCTTTTTCTCATTAGGAATCTCCACCAGCATCTTGTTGGCAGCATCGATGATTTCTTCATTCGTCACATCAGCTCCAGTCAACTCACGGGCTGCATCGCAGAATGCTTCGGTGGTAATCATTCCCACACCCAGTTTACTCATCAGCTTCATCCCCTCACTCTGAGGATTCGGATTAGCCAGTTCCCCCATTCCTATCGCCTTGAAAGCCCCGATGCATCCTTCCGGATTGAGCTTCACCAGGACATTACCTAAATCAAATATGATATTCTTGTATTGCATAATCTATACCTTATTTTAAATCGCACTTTTAATCTTTAATCAGATACTTTCTGCAAAAGTACTGTAAATTCGGGAGAAAACAAATGATTTGGGAAAGGAATGGCGGGAATATAACATTTATTAGTAAAAGAGGAAAGCCTATGTATGAGAAAGTTTTTCTAAAACTAATACCACTATTGCCACACTTCAAGTTAACAAATTGGTTTTCAGTTATTTAAGCGTGGTAATAAGGGCATTTTCTATTACCACCTATTGCCACCTATTGCCACACTCGGGCGAAAAACGGGGGATTCTCTGCGAAAAAGCAGAGGAATACTTATTGTTTTCGCAGAAAAACATAAAAAAAGTGGAGAAAAAGACTTGCGGTTTCGAACATTTTTTGTATTTTTGCAACCAACAGGAAAAATTCCTGCCGATTCCACCTAGAAGCTAACGACTCCTGTGAAACCACTGTATACACATTTAACCCAAAAACCAATGACACAAGCAGATTTAGTCAGACTCTACTTCAACAAAGAAAGTGCTTACAACTCATGGGACTATTGCTTCAACCAGCAATGTCCACTGGCTCAGGAATGTGCACACTATCTGTCCGTAACCTACAAAAAACCGGAACAGACCAAAGGCTACGCCATCTATCCCGATGCCTACCACGACAACAAGTGCGAACATTTCCTGCAGCTACAGATGATGAAAATGGCATACGGCTTTACGAATATTCTTGAAGAACTGAAACGTAAAGACGAAGCCGCTTTCAGAATACACATGACTTCCTACTTCGGAAGCAAGACTTCATATTACCGCTATAAATTAGGACAGACAGGACTCGTGCCTGAACAGCAGCAGTACGTGCTGAAATGGTGCCAGCAACATGGATACACCAACATGAGGTTCGACCGATATGCAGAAGAGGTCAACTATTAACAGCCGCACGCCGATTAAAGAATTCACCCGTGTACGTGGTCACTCAAACCCACGTACATGAGCATCCGTACCCACGTACACGGGTACGGATGACCGACACGTTGAGCACGGATGACCGACGTAGCCGGGCACATTTGCCCAACGCCTTGGGCAAAGCTGGGCAAAACCATCGGCAAACCTAAGTATCACCCTATCAATAAATTAGCAGAAATATGAAGTTTAATATTACAAGAATCAACAAGCAGAACAAGTTGATGGTCAGTTCGAAAACCGTAGAACGGTTTCTGGAGCGCATCGCCAAAGATGATGCCAAGCTGAGTGTCACCAATTTCAGAATGAGTGTGCCGCTCATGGAGGCCGACTACCAGTACTACAAAGGCATCAAGGAATGGCAGCACGTTTATCCAGCCGCAGAATTCAACAAGGATGAAAGCGGCAATCTCGTCTTCCAGAAATCAAACGGGCTGGTGATGCTCCACTTCATCAACCTCATGTCGGAGCAGGAAAAAAATGCCGTCAAGAAGACGGTCAGTCTGCTGCCGATGACCTTCGCTGCCTTCGAAGGAGCCGACGGCAGAAGCCTCATCGTGCTCGTAAGCATTTGCAACGAAGAAGGAAAAATCCCGACAAAAGAAGCCGACGCCGACTTACTCTACCAGTCTGCCTACGAACAGGTAAAGACGCTCTACCAGTCGCAGGTACAGGCAGCCATCAAATCCGAAAAGCCATCATTGGCATCCAACTTCATGCTTACGCTGGATGCCTCTCCTTATTATAACAGCAAGGCTGTGGCGATGCGCATCTCCCAAAATATGAAAAAGGTAGCCTCAGCCCCTAAGAATGTAGACGATTTAAAGACATACGATGACTATGAATTCCTTTACCGCAAGGCAGCAGAAGAGACGAAGGAAGAGATGAAAAAAGCCAACATCTCATGGCAGAACGATGAAGACCGGTACCTTGCATCGTTCTCAGCCATCGCCACCAAACTCTGCATCATGGGCCTCAGCGAAGAAGAAGCTTTCATCCACATCCGCCGAAACAACTGGGGACATGTGACAGAAGAGAAACTCCGCCAGATAGTGGGCACCGCTTACGATACCCATTCCAAAGACAGGAAGACGGCGAAATCAGCCTCAGGCAGAAAGGGCCGTGCCGACATTCTGCAGATGATCAGATACCTGGAGAGCCGGTACCAGTTCCGTTACAATACCGTGATGAAATATACCGAATACCGCCCGAACAATTCATGGGTTGGCGATTTCAGACCGGTGGATGCCCGTGTGCAGAAAAGCATGACGCTGGATGTTCAGATAGCCGACATCCACGTAAGCATCAAGGATGTAAGGAATTTTCTAGAGTCAGACCGCATCAGAAACTACAGTCCAATAGAGTCCTATCTCTATGACTGTCTGGGAAAATGGGACGGCAAGGACCGCATCCGTGCCCTGGCACGAACCGTACCCACCAACAATCCTCATTGGGAAGACTGGTTTTACACCTGGTTTCTGGGAATGGTTGACCAGTGGCGCGGCATGTATCGCCGTCAATATGGCAACAGTACCATGCCGCTGCTCATTTCCAAGCAGGGTTACAACAAGAGCACCTTCTGCCGCCGTCTCATCCCTACCGAATTATCGTGGGGCTTTACCGACAATATGATTCTCTCAGAAAAGCGTCAGGTATTGCAGGCGATGTCACAATTTCTGCTCATCAATCTCGATGAGTTCAATCAGATTTCACCACAAGTGCAGCAGGGCTTTCTGAAGAATCTGCTGCAGTTGCCAACGGTAAAAATCAAGCCGCCATACGGAAGTCATGTACAGGAATTTCCTCGTCTGGCCTCCTTCATTGCCACGAGCAACATGACCGATATTCTTTCCGACCCATCCGGCAACCGCCGTTTCCTGGGAGTAGAACTGACGGGACCTATCGATGTGAGTGGCAGACTGAACTATGAGCAGCTTTATGCGCAGGCGATGCAAGCTTTGGAGCGTGGCGAAAAATCCTATTTCGACGCCAAGGAAACCGCCATCATCATGCAATATAACAGACAATTTGAGCAGATTTCGCCAATCAAGCAATGTTTTCTGCAGGTTTTCGAGCCTGCAAGTACCCCGGAAAATGGCGAATATCTGATGACAGCCGCCATTTTCGACATTTTGAAGCAGAAATTCGGCTCTTCTCTCCAGGTTTCGAGTATACAGAAATTGGGCAGAGAGCTCCAGAATATCGAAGGATTGCAGAGCAAGAAAACGAGGTTCGGCACTGAGTATCTGATAGTTAGAAAATAGCCCGCTCCCTTTTTATCTCATTTTCTCATAAAAAAGGCGTGGTAACGCGTGGTATTAAGTGGTAACAGAAAAACCGCTTATCACCACGCGTTATTCTCTTATAATCAACTAGTTATGCAAAGCGTGGTAAATGTGATAATAAAAACAGAAAAAACATTTTCGTATAAGAATCATAAAGGTAGGAGTAAACCACTTTTTGCTTTACCATTTGCATGTATTGACAATTGTGCCGAAATCATGAACTTCATTATACGAACTCATCCACTTCATTTCACGACTTCATCTACTTCATTGAGTTGACACATACGGCTGCGGTGGCTGAAGGAGACGACTGAGTTAGCAGAATGAGACGGCTGAGTTGGCAGAAGGAGACGGCTGCATTAGCTGAAGGAGTCGAATGCAGTGGCTGATGGAGTCGAATGCGATAGCTGAAGGAGTCGAATACAGTGACCGGAGGAGACGAATGCTGTGGCAGGAGGAGACGAATGCTGTGGCAGGAGGAGACGAATGCTGTGGCAGGAGGAGACACATTCTGAACACTTATAACTAGAGTTTGCTGTATAATACTAAAACTGAGTCCACTTAAAAAAGTCCCGAATCATATTTTTTGTCTTTGTAACTTATTGACAATCAATGGCACTTTTTCGTAAAAATGACTTTTTCAAGTGGGCTCAGAAAATAAAATCTGTTTTCTGTTTCAATCCACACACCCACGAAGGGTGTGACAGGTCTTGCTGTCATCATCTGGCGGAAGTTCTTCGTTTCAATCCACACACCTACGAAGGGTGTGACAGATAGTGCTCATAGTGGTCAGGCTCCGTGTCCTTGTTTCAATCCACACACCCACGAAGGGTGTGACTCAGGACTTCTGCGACTACTATAAGTATCTCAAGTTTCAATCCACACACCCACGAAGGGTGTGACACGCTGAAGCCATGATTTACTACCATCATCCAAAGTTTCAATCCACACACCCACGAAGGGTGTGACACGCCCAGGGCTGCATAGATACCTTCAGCAGTTGTGTTTCAATCCACACACCCACGAAGGGTGTGACGTTGGTGAGTGAAATCATTTATGGCACCCCTTGGTTTCAATCCACACACCCACGAAGGGTGTGACATCGTCTGCCTCTTCCTTCTGGCAGAACGGACAGTTTCAATCCACACACCCACGAAGGGTGTGACATGGTATCAACTATTGGAATTTCTCCACGTTTAAGTTTCAATCCACACACCCACGAAGGGTGTGACGGTGTGAGCAAAGGTATTCACATTCACCGAGAATGTTTCAATCCACACACCCACGAAGGGTGTGACCTTGGCAGTTCGGATTACCATACTCAGATAACTGTTTCAATCCACACACCCACGAAGGGTGTGACGTCAAAGTTTAATCTCTAGATTATAATGATATGGGTTTCAATCCACACACCCACGAAGGGTGTGACACATCACCATCCATTCCATCCTCATACGATGGTACAGTTTCAATCCACACACCCACGAAGGGTGTGACCCATACAGGTTTTCTATATGATAATGAATTATGTGTTTCAATCCACACACCCACGAAGGGTGTGACGCAACCGAAACAAAAATGGGTAACTGCTAGGGTGTTTCAATCCACACACCCACGAAGGGTGTGACTTTTCAGATTGCTTTCTCCCATATATCATAAAAAGTTTCAATCCACACACCCACGAAGGGTGTGACTTTTCAGATTGCTTTCTCCCATATATCATAAAAAGTTTCAATCCACACACCCACGAAGGGTGTGACGTCAGTTACTTATGGTTATGCACCTCGTTATGCTGTTTCAATCCACACACCCACGAAGGGTGTGACTCCAGACCCTGCAGTTGTCGAGCGAGAGATAGAGGTTTCAATCCACACACCCACGAAGGGTGTGACGTCTATCAGTACGTAATCAAAAGCCTCCAGGATAGTTTCAATCCACACACCCACGAAGGGTGTGACTTACTTCATCCGTCATAAGATGCTGAACTTTAAGTTTCAATCCACACACCCACGAAGGGTGTGACTTGCAGCTGGTAAGTATACACTTAAACAGACCGAGTTTCAATCCACACACCCACGAAGGGTGTGACCTGACTAGCGGCAAGACCATCGAGGACTTCAGAGGTTTCAATCCACACACCCACGAAGGGTGTGACCAGCAGAACCTAAAGCAGTACACTTTTTAAAATGGTTTCAATCCACACACCCACGAAGGGTGTGACACAAATCTTATGATAAGCCAATAAAGGCAAAATAGTTTCAATCCACACACCCACGAAGGGTGTGACCTTATCCATCTTCTTCTCCCACGACATGAACCAGGTTTCAATCCACACACCCACGAAGGGTGTGACTGACTGTTCGCATCTGTTCGCACCTGTTCGGTGTTGTTTCAATCCACACACCCACGAAGGGTGTGACAGCCCTTTTCTTTTCCATTCTCATCCTGATAAACGTTTCAATCCACACACCCACGAAGGGTGTGACATTAATGTTTAGTGATTATGGCAAGACAAGCAAAGTTTCAATCCACACACCCACGAAGGGTGTGACCTTCTTTTCAGGAGATGCTGAAATCCTTTTCTCTGTTTCAATCCACACACCCACGAAGGGTGTGACCAGTCCATTCGATTCAACCGACAAGGCAGTTATTGTTTCAATCCACACACCCACGAAGGGTGTGACTTTTTGTAACTACCAAATTTGTTAACATTAATTAGGTTTCAATCCACACACCCACGAAGGGTGTGACTACCTGAGATGCAAAATCAGGATCGTTACTATTCTGTTTCAATCCACACACCCACGAAGGGTGTGACTGGCAACAGCTCAAGGCAGTTAGCATCAAGATCTTAGTTTCAATCCACACACCCACGAAGGGTGTGACGTGGATAACAAAGGGACCAACTAGACTGAAGGAGAGTTTCAATCCACACACCCACGAAGGGTGTGACTTCAGCGAAGTTGTGGCGAAACCAATTGTGAGGGGTTTCAATCCACACACCCACGAAGGGTGTGACTCAACAGATTTATTAACATTCTCTTGTGATTTCTGTTTCAATCCACACACCCACGAAGGGTGTGACTGCATATTCAGCAAATAGCTGAATATCATGATGCAAAGATAATTATTTTGCGAAAGATGGCAAAATAATTACACGTAAAATATTA
>ERZ1026846.1960-NODE-1960-length-11854-cov-8.397068_pt1 | contig 11854 bp, 11 predicted proteins | sample MGYA00380153_ERZ1026846 | MGnify/ENA primary metagenome ERZ1026846 (study PRJEB33269, sample SAMEA4719789) | human gut metagenome | biome: human-associated habitat; feature: organic feature; material: feces | place: Cameroon | collected 2013-10 ... | reverse complement strand
GTGTCGCTTCGCTTGCCCTGGGCTGGGTGCTCCATTGGGCTTTCAGCCCGCACTTATTAAATCCGAAAGTTAAGTTATTGACATCATCGGCTGCGGCTCAGCAATTCAAGCAAGCTTGATTGCATTCGCCTTGCACGATAATTCAGACCGTGCGAACCTAAATCCGAAAGTTGAATAAAGTAATATATCTACAGATGAAGAGAGTTTACACACTTTTGTTGCTCAGTGGCGCCCTTACGCTCCATGCGCAGCAAATCAATGGCTCGTTTGATGGCGAATGGTTGGCCGACACCTTAGGCAACGCCTCCATTCCTGGCACATTGTTGCGCCCCGGCACGCAGCCCGGGGGCTGGCAGGCATCAAACGTGAACCAAAAGGTGCTGATGACAAAGAAGGCTGTGCTTGTCACTCCCGATGCCGACCGCACCAAGGTGGACGAGGGCTACTCTGTCAAGATGGTAAACACCTATGTGGGTGTGGGCCAGATAGGGTCGAATGCCCCTGCCTACATCACGCTCGGCGCACCTTGGGTGTATGCCGTGATGAACCTCGACCAGTGCGACGGTGGCACATTGGGCGGCATGGCCTTTGCACACCGCCCCGATGCCATTACTGGCTGGTACAAGGCTGAGGGACTGACTGACACCGACCCCGCCAAGGTGATAGCCTATGCCTGGAACGGCACTTACACCTCGAAGGTGCTCACCAACCCCAAAGGTGCTGCCTCGTCAAAAACCGACACTACAGTGACCGACCAGGACCGTGTGATATGGTACCAGGAGGGTTACACTGAGGCTACTGACGATGCCAAACTCATATCAAAGTCGGAGTTGGCCATCAGTGAGAATACTGATGAGTGGACCCCGTTTACGATGTCGATAAACTATCTCGACACCGAGACGTTGCCCCAGAAGATAAATGTGGTGTTCTCTGCCTGCAACTATTGGCAGCGCAGCCTCATAGCCAAGGACGGCACCTTGTGGGTTGACGATGTGGCATTTGTTTATTACCACGCGCTCAGCGCACTTACCATTGATGGTGTGCCTGTGGCCGGTTTTGCCGAGAAAAAGACAGCCTATACGGTAGATGTGCCTTACACCGACGATGTGGTAGTAGACTACAAGGTGAAGGGCGTTGGTGCCAAGGCTGAAGGCTCGTACAATGCCGAGACGTGTGTATACACCATCACGGTGAAGGGCGACGACTATGCCGAGAACCCCGAGAGCAAGACGGTGTACACCATTCAGTTCAAGCAGATTGACACTGCCATCGGTTCTGTAGGTGTTCATGGTGTGGCCTCTGCCCCTGTGTTCAATCTTAAGGGTCAGCGTGTGGCGGCTCCTGTAAAGGGTGCCAACATCATTGGTGGCAAGAAGGTTATCAAGTAATTAACAACGAAACAATAACAACAATGGGGCTGTGCCGTGCCGGTGCAAACCTTGCACTTGGTGCAGCCCCTTTTTAACGCAAAACAAAACAATGAAAAAACAACTTTTGACGCTCGCGTTGCTGGTTGTGGCTGGCACGGCGGGAGCGCAGACCTCTACCCCTGCTTCGCAAGTGCCTAATGGTAATTTTGAAGGTAGTTGGGTAGTTTGTAAGCCATGGACAGGTAATGGCAAAACCAAGGAGATGAATAAGCAACCCGAAAAATGGACGGTGTCGAATGTACCAGGATTAGTAGGTTGGCTTATGACTTTTAAAGGTGCCACAAATGTAGGGGAGCAGCTGACACCTGGACGTGGTGAAAAGGGTAACGCGATCAAGATATACAATGCACCCAATAGTTTTCTGACTTCAAAGACTGTGCCAGGTTATATGACTCTGGGTACATCGTGGAGTACTTCTGATAATGGTGGTGGGAATGCAGACGGTGGTACTTTTGGTGGTATATCGTTTGTTAACAAACCCGATGCCTTGCGCTTTTATTACAAACGTAGTCATAGTGGTACAAACACGCGCTCATCGGTGATCGCTTATTTGTGGAATGGTAGTACTTCGCAGGAAAAGGTTCCATCAGATCTTGGTGCACAGACCAAGATTACTATGGTAGATCGTGATGTGAACGTTCTTGAAAAGTCTTCTTATAGTCAAGGTGGTAATGTGACTAACAATGCCAAACTTATAGCCAAGATAGAGTATTATACAACCGAAACGCCTACAGAGTGGACGGAGTGTATCATACCATTTGAATATGTAAAGAAGAACGCGGCAGAGACTCCTGCAAAGTTTAATATTATATTTGCAGCAAGCGATTATTTTAATTCGACGGTGACTCAAGGTGTGACAATGTATATTGATGATATTGATCTCGTATACTACCACACTCTTAAGTCTGCCACATACGATGGCCAAGCAATAGAAAACTTTGCTGAGAATACATTGAACTATGACCTTTCATCACAGGTTTATGACGAGAAGAAGTTTGATTGTACTGTGAAGGGTATAGGTGCAGAGGCTGTAAAGAGCTATAATGAGGCAACGGGTTTGCTCACCGTTACTGTAAATGGCAACAACATTTCAGACGATGCTACAAGCAAGACGGTGTATACTTTCCAGTTTAAGAAAGTGGATTACACAGGTGTGCTCTCAGCCCTCAGTGTGAATGGAAAGAACATAGAGACTTTTGCCGAAGGCAGTTATCACTATACCGTAGTAGGCGACTATGCCGATGGATGTGTGACGGCTACGGCCAAGGGTGCTGATGACGTGGTGGCCACCAACTATGATGCAGCTACTCGCATTTGTAGCATAAATGTGACTGGTGGCTCTAAGGCAAACACCTATTTTGTAAAGTTCGCAAAAGCCACTACTGACTACAAGGGCAAGATGAGCATCGCTATGGTAGGACAACAACTGCTGTCGGCTGCTACATCAACCGTAGGTATTACAACCCCTGTTGATAACAAGGCCGACTTCCAACTCCTTGGTTTTGCCCTTGGTGAGATGCCCGTCGGTGACATCTTTGTAACCGATGTACCTTATGCAGAGGAAAATGGTGTGGTAAACCTCTATAAGGAGCAGACTATTACTATATTTGGTGATAATTCAGAAGGTATGGACTTGATAGACCTCCCCGTAGTGCTCACGGGTACGCTGAAGGACGGCAAACTTACTGCGAATATTGGCATTACTTGGAATGGAGAGAAAATCACGGTAGACCTCGTTCCGCTTGATGCCACAAGCCTTGACCTTTCGTCAAACGCTGTAAATTTAGAGGGTACTCCGCTTGCCGGCATGAAGGCCGACATGACCAACAAGAACTTGGCCATCTTCTTGCCCGAGGCTACAGAGGGCGTAGATGCTAACGAAAAGAACGTAGTAGTAGGCACCACCGCCAGCAGCCTTTCACTCGCTGATGGCAATGACTGGGGTGTGACTAAGGACTTCACTGCCGCAGCAGTAAGCTATGACCGCGTATTTAACACTGATGCCAACTATGTGCAGAGCTTTGTATTGCCCTTCGGCTTTACTGTGCCCGCTGGTACTACGGTGGCTGAACTCAGCAGCGTGAATGGTGACAACCTCGTGTTCAAGCCCGTGGCTACGACTGAGGCCAACAAGCCTTACTTGGTGGTGACTACTGACAAGGACTTTATCAACAAGCTGAAAAATGTGCAGGTGAAGGCTACTACGGGTGCCGACCTGACTACTACCGTGGATGGTGTAAGCCACATTGGTTCGTACACTGCTCAGAATGTAGAGGGCGTGTATGGTTATGCTAATGGCAAGTTTGTTAAGGCTACCGCTGGTTCGGTTAAGCCCTTCCGCACTTATGTCAAGGTGACTGGCGCACAGGCTGCTCCCATGGCTTTCGGTGTGAACATTGAGGGTACTGTGACTGGCATCAACAATGCCACTACTGCTGCCACTGCCAAGGAGGGTATCTACAACCTGCAGGGTGTGCGCGTGAGCGGTGACTTGAAGCACCTGACTAAAGGTGTGTACATTGTGAACGGCCAGAAGGTGGTAGTGAAGTAACACATGCTTTAATAATATAAAGACAGACAATGAAAAAGACATATATGCGCCCCGAGGGCACTGTAATACAGCTCTGCATGGAGCAGCACATTCTTGACGGTTCGATTACGGCTAACACTTCAAAGGCTGACGCCCAGGATAATGTGGAGTTTGAATCGGCCGCCAAGGGCTGGGGCAGCGAAAGCTGGAGCGAGGAGTAAAGGCGCTCATCAGGCTTAAGCTCAAAACTCAAGCATAAAACGCTGGCACATAACGCAAGCACATAACGCTGGCACTAGTGGGGGCGATGCGTCCCGCATAGGGGTAAAAGGGGGTTGTACTCTCTTTGCCCTGGCGCGGGAGGTGTCGCCCCCAATGGTGTTTTTTGAGGGGGCATAATAGGCATATTGGGCATAATAGGCATATTAGGCATAATGGGCATATTAGGCAATAGGCATAATAGGCATATTAGGCTTGATAGGCAAAATAGGCATAATGGGCTTGATATCGCAGCCCGCTCGCACATTTTTTTGAAAAAAAGTGCGTGCGGGCTGTAACTTTTTGCCGCTATGACCGTCTACATAACAGAGAGCCAAAAATGAAAGAGATAGATTTTCGACAAGACCTCCTTCCGCTAAAGGATAAAATATACCGTGTGGGCCTGCGCATCACGCTCAACGCCCAAGAGGCGGAAGACTTGACGCAGGACACGCTGGTGCGTGCCTGGACAAGGCGCGCAGAGCTGGCGGGGGTGAAGAACTTGGAGGCTTTCTGCATAACCATTTGCCGCAACCTTGCGCTCGACCGCATGGCGCGGGCCGAAAATGCTAACCAGCCGCTCGAGGCTGCTGGCACGGAGGCTTGCGACACGGCTCCGGGGCCCGACGAGAGGCTGGAGAGGGACGAGAAATTGCAGCGGGTGCACCAAATATTCAATGCTTTGCCCGAAAGGCTGCGCACGGCGCTGCAGTTGCGCGACATTGAGGGTTTGAGCTATGCCGAGGCCGCCACGGCAATGGAGCTGACGGAGGCCGCCTTTAAGGTGACGCTGCACCGCGCTCGCAAGGCTGTTAAGACACAATACGAAAAAATTGAGAACTATGGACTATAAGTATATTGAACAACTCCTTGACCGCTACTGGGCCTGCGAGACCTCTGAGGAGGAGGAACGCATACTGAAGGCTTTTTTCAGCCAAAAGGACGTGCCGGCCGCGCTGGCGCGCTACAAGGCTTTGTTCGTATATGAAACCGAGCAATGTGCCGCCAGCACGCTGGGCGACGACTTTGACCGCCGCGTGATGGAAGCTGCCGGTGTGGCTGACGGGGCTGAGGCTCCTGCCGCAGGGCGTGTGGTGTCGGTGCACCACATTACGCTGGGGCGCAGGTTGCGTCCGCTGTGGCGCGCCGCTGCTGCTGTGGCCATAGTGACGCTGCTTGGCACGGCTGCGCAGCACTCGTTTATGCAGCCTTCGGCCACAGACCAGGCTGCTGGCTGGGACTATAACCAGTCGGCTTACAAGGACTCGTACCAGGACCCGCAGAAGGCTTACGAGGCGAGCATGCGCACACTGGAGATGTTTAAGGAGGGCGCACAGACTGCTGTGAATGACTCTGCTAATCATAACGCGGCTGGCAAGGCTGCCAAGAACTGATGGGCGGGGCTATGGCACTGAAACATTGGTTTGTGACTTTGCTGCTGGCCCTTGTGGCTGCGGTGGCCGCCCGTGCACAGGGTGGCGGCGAGCAGGATTTTGCCTCGCGCTTTATGTCGCTCTATGGCAAGGGCCGCGCGGTGGAGTGTACCACGGTGTCGCCGCTGATGCTTGAGCGCATGATGCAGCTGCCTGATGTGGAGGGTGACTCGCACACGCGTGAGGTGCTGAAGCAGCTCAAGTCGATAAGGCTGGTGAGCAGCACGGCGGGACATGATGTGACGCATCTTTATGCTAACGCGCGCCGGCTGGCTGAACGTAATGCCTTGCGCTACAAGTTGTACGCCGAACGGGCTGGCAAACGCCTGTATGTGCGCCGCAGAGGCAAGTATATTGTGGAGATGGTGCTGATGATGAGGCACTCGGGCCGCTTTGACTTGATTAACCTGACGGGTAACATGACGAACGACTTTCTGGACACGCTGATGAGGCGCTGAGGCGCTGGGGGGGCTGAGCCGGGCTGTTCTGGCTTTGGTCTCTCGCTCTTGACTTTTGACAATCAATTTGCACTTTATCATAAAACAATCAAATGCTCCCGCCCGTGCCACGGGGTTGAAATAATGGCGCAAGCGATCTTTAATAAAACAATCAACTTTTGACTGTATGCCTCTGGGCGCGGTGCACGACTTTGCCTTTTACCTGTGTGCTGCATGGCTGTTTCTGGCCCCCGGAATAATGGTTTCAGTTTTCTCTCTCTCAAAATGGGTGGCTGTGGCACTAACTTGCCGGCAGGCGCTCTATGCAAGATAAACAGGGGAGCATGTTGCTCGCACACTTTGTGGCGGGCTGCTTGCTTCCCTTTATCTTTTGCTCGGGGGGGGTGATGATGGGCATATTAGGCATAATGGGCAATAGGCATGATGGGCAATAGGCATAATGGGCATATTAGGCACAATAGGCATAATAGGCATAATAGGCATATTAGGCATGATAGGCAATAGGCTTAATAGGCTTAATAAAAAGGGCTGGCGCCTTAGCGTTACTACTTGCAACGCTAAGGCGCCAGCCTATTACCACATTAGCTCGCGGGTGCGAGCTTTCGGGCAAAAAAAAATATCCCAACGCTTCACAGCGGCGGGATACCTTCTTCATGGAGTCTCCTCCACGAAATATTTGGATTTTAATGGAAAAATGAATGGAGAAATGAAATTCAGTCCATGTATGAGTATGTCATGAATTACAAGTTGGGGTTATCCTCGCCCCACTTCTCAACGGGAGGTACGATGCCGAGTTCAACAATCTCGTCGCGCATCTTGCAGAGGTGCTCATACGACTTGTTGAGGGCAGCCATTTCCTCTTCGGTGCCAGCGGGCTGTGTAAAGTGCACGCCGGTTTTGTCGATAGTGGTAGGCATGGCCATCATGACATTTTTGTAACCACACTTGTCGCAGTTTACGTAGCAGCCTGCGGGCAGAGTGAAGGGTTCGCCGCCCATGGCAGCTTCGATCATCTTGACAGCGTTGTAGGCAGGGCTCTGGAATGAGCTGCGGCCGCGGAGTTTGATGATGTTTGAACCACCCTGTACGGTGTGGTGCTTGATTTCTTCCCAACGCTCGGCAGAGAGACCCATCTCTGAGAGGGGCTTGCCGTCAACCTTTACCTGTGAGGCAAATACGGCCATTTGTTCGCCGTGGCCGCCATAGGTGTGTGCGCCGGTCACCTTGTCCTGCTGTACGCCGAACTCGTGGGCGAGAGCCTGCTGCAAGCGAGTAGAGTCGAGTGCAGCGAGTGAGGTGAGCTGGTTGGGCTTGAGGCCTGAGTGGATAAGTGCTGTAAGGGCAGTAACGTCGGCAGGGTTGAAGATAACGACTACGTGCTCTACATCGGGGCAGTACTTTTTGATGTTGTCGCCAAACTCGGCAGCAATTTTGCAGTTGCCTTTGAGCAGGTCCTCACGTGTCATGCCGTCCTTACGGGGTGCACCACCTGATGAGATGATGTACTTGGCACCAGTAAAGGCCTCTTTGGGGTCGACGGTGTAGGTTACGTTGGCTCCGGGGAATGCGCACTGCTGTATTTCGTCGAACACGCCGTGTACGCCCGGTTCGTAGATATCGTAAAGACAGATGTTGGGGGTAAGGCCGAGCATCAAAGCGCTCTGTACCATGTTTGAACCGATCATGCCGCCTGCGCCGACAATGACGAGTTTCTCATTGCTTAAGTATGCCATAGTTGTATTACTATATATATTGGTTATATATGTGTGTCTGTATGGTGTGTACGGTTGCACACCGGAGGGGGTGTGTGTCGTATCACGCCGCAAAATTACAAACTTTCGCGAATTATGGTATATGCGACGCGTTATTTTTTTGATACATCTTTCGGCTTGTGCGCTTTTTTAGGTTTTTTGAACTTTTGCGGTTGGGAGGTGCCAAGCAAAAAACGGGTATTGCTGGTTGGTAAAACATGAACATGCGATAGAACTCAAGCACCAAACGCAAGCTATAGTGGGGGCGACGCGTCTCGCGTCGGGATAGTGCAGCTGTTATTTAGTGGGGCTTGTGTGTCTTTCCTTTTTATTTTCCCGACGCGAGACGCGTCGCCCCCATTAGTGCTTGCGTTTGGTGCTTGAGTTCGTCAGCATGTTTGTGCTTTATCAGACAGCCAAGCAAAAAACGGGTTTTCTGCTTTGCATGGCATTCGGTTTGCACTAATTTTCGCTTACGCGCAAATTAGGCTGCGGTTCGGAAGTACAAAGCAAAAAACGGGTTTTCTGCTTTGCACTTCACTCACCTTGCACTAATTTTGCACACAGAATATAACGCAAGGACAATGACACAGATTAAAGATAGCTGGAAAGCAAAGGGTTATGTTGACGAGCCCGTGCCGCAGGGCGTTGACCTCAAGGCCGAAATTCGACGCATGTGCAAGGAGAAGAATGCCATCATTCTGGCACACTACTACACCGAGGGCGTGTTGCAGGATATTGCCGACTTTGTGGGCGACAGCCTCGGACTGGCCCAACAGGCGGCTAAAACTGATGCCGACATCATCGTGATGTGCGGCGTGCACTTTATGGGCGAGACTAACAAAATTCTCTGTCCGCAGAAAAAGGTGCTCGTGCCCGATCTCAATGCCACATGCTCGCTGGCCGAAAGCTGTCCGGCAGACAAGTTTGCCGACTTTGTAAAGGCGCACCCCGGCTACCAGGTGGTGTCGTATGTCAACACCACGGCGGCCGTCAAGGCGCTGACTGATGTGGTGGTGACGTCGAGCAACGCCAAAAAGATTGTCGAAACTTTCCCCAAGGACGCCAAGCTCATCTTCGGTCCCGACTACAATCTGGGCAACTACATCAATGCGCAGACGGGACGCCAGATGCTGCTCTGGAACGGCGGCTGCCATGTGCACGAGCGTTTTTCGGTGACGAAACTCGTGGAACTTAAAAAGGAACACCCCGGAGCCAAAGTGCTGGTACACCCCGAATGCCGCGGCGCGGTGGTGAAACTGGCCGATGTGGTGGGCTCTACGGCCGCACTGCTGAAATATGCCATCGACTCGCCGTGCAACACCTTCCTGGTGGTGACGGAGAGCGGCATACTGCACGAAATGCAGAAGCACTGTCCTGACAAGCACTTCATACCCGTGCCGCCCGACGACAGCACCTGCGGCTGCAACGAGTGTAACTACATGCGCCTCTGCACACTCGAAAAGGTGTATAACACGCTGCGCTACGAGTGGCCCGAAATTGAGGTGCCGGCCGAGGTGGCTGCACGCGCCATCAAGCCCATCGAGCGCATGCTCGAACTGAGCAAATAGAAGGCTGGCATGCGATGATTACGCTTAAAGATGTAGACCCCAATATGATAGCCAACAATCTGACGCCGCAGCATGTGTCGGCGCCAGGCTACTTGCTGGCAGACGAAATAGCTGAAAGAGGCATTACTGTTGAGCGTTTTGCACAACTCACAGGCATTGATGCCGAAAGTTTGAGGGGGATTATTGACGGACAGGCGCCCATTACTCCAGCCCACGCCATGATATTTGAGGCAGCTCTTGGCATAAGGGCCAACATCTGGTTGGGGCTACAGGCAGATTATGACATGCAGAAGGAGCGCAGCAACAAGTCGTTTGTAGAGCGCTTGCGTTCCATTCGCAAAATAGCGGCTGTACTGTAAATGCAAGGCTGTACCCGCTCCGTCACCCAACATATAAGTTTATACCCATGACAATATCCCAACGTGTAGAGGCCCTTGGCCAGTGGCTTGCAAGCCATGCCGGGGCCGAGGGTGGGGCAGTAGAGGCATACATCGTGCCCACCGCCGACCCGCACAATGATGAGTACATACCCGTGCGCTGGCAGTGCCGCCAGTGGCTCACGGAATTTGACGGCTCGGCCGGCCTGGCCGTGGTCACCACCCGTGGCACTGCCGCACTGTGGACCGACTCGCGCTATTGGCTGCAGGCCGCCACACAACTCGACGGCACACCCTTTGCACTGATGCGCGAGGGCAACCCCGACACGCCCACCATGGCCCAGTGGCTCAAGGCACAGGGCATCACACGCGTGAGCGCACCGACCGACATGGTGACGCTGGCTGACGTGGCCGCACTGTCCGCCGACGGACTGGAATATGTGGCACTGCCCGACGCCTTCGACACCCTGTGGACCGACCGTCCCGCCGTGCCGGCAGAGCCCATCGTGGTGCAGCCCGCCACCTATGCCGGGGCCACCATGCAGCAAAAGCTCGAACGCCTGCGCCAGCACCTCAGCAAGAGCGGCGTGACCGACGCCTGCCTCTTTACCGACCTGGCCGACCTGGCATGGCTGCTCAACCTGCGCGGGGCCGATGTGGCCTACAACCCCGTGTTTGTGGGTTACCTGGGCTACGAGCCCGCCACGGGCCGCTTCACCCTCTTTACCCACACCAGCACCCTCACCGCCGAGGCCAGCGCCCAGCTGCACGAGGGTGGGGTAGCCGTGCAGCCCTACGAGGCCGCGGCACCCTGGGTGGCCACCCACACCACACGTCTCGACCCCTCGCAGGCCACCATGTCGCTGTGTGCCGACCCACGGCAGCAGCCCACCTTCAGTTCGCCCCTCGAGGGCTGGCGCGCCATCAAGACCGAGGCCGAGGCCGAAGGCTTTCGTCAGGCCATGCTGCGCGACGGTGTGGCCATGGTACAATTTCTGCGCTGGCTCGACGAGCAGCAAGCCGCCGGCAACGAGGTTACCGAAATCTCTGCCGACGAAAAGCTCACCGCCCTGCGCGCCCAGCAGCCCGGCTATTGCGAACTGAGTTTCCCCACCATAGCCGCCTGTGGCGCCCACGGAGCCATAGTTCACTACGAGGCCACCCCCCACACCAATGTGCGCCTCACCCCCCACGGCCTGCTCTTGCTCGACAGCGGTGCACAGTACGACTGCGGCACCACCGACCTCACACGCACCATAGTCCTTGGCAACCTCACCGCCGAGGAACGCCGCGTCTACACCCTTGTGCTCAAGGGCCATCTGCGACTGGCTCACCTGCAGTTTCCCGAGGGCACCACGGGGCTGCAGCTCGACCTTGCCGCACGCCAAGACATGTGGGCTGCCGGCTACGACTTTGGCCACGGCACGGGTCACGGCGTGGGTTCCCACCTGTGTGTGCACGAGGGTCCGCACCAGATACGCAAAAATGTGCGTCCCTGCACACTCATACCCTTCGAGCCCGGCATGACCATTACCGACGAGCCCGGCATCTATGTAGAAGGACGCTTTGGCGTGCGCATCGAAAACACACTCCTTTGCGTACCGTCGCGTGAGACGGATTTCGGCCGTTTCTTGCGTTTCGAAACCCTCACCCTCTGTCCCTACGACCTGCGTGCCGTAGAGCGCGATATGCTCTCCCCCGACGAGGTGGAGCAAATCAACGCCTACCACATGGTGGTGCGCCGCCGCCTCATGCCGCTGCTCACCGACGAGGCCGACAAAATATGGCTGGCCCGCGCCACAGCAAGCATCGAGGACGACCGTGGGTAGGGGTCCTTAGGTTATAAGGTTATAAGGTTAAAAAGTAACTTTTGCGAGTTCGAACGCAGAGCGAGAATTGAAAGGTTAAACGCTACCTCTAATGGGGGCGACGCGTTTTGTGCTTGCGCTTTGCTTGAGATGCCCCGACGTGAGACGCGTCGCCCCCAGCCCTGCTCACAAAAGTTACTTTTTAACCCCCTAACCTCCTAACCTCCTAACCCAATCC
>ERZ1026846.1956-NODE-1956-length-11890-cov-6.646050_pt1 | contig 11890 bp, 10 predicted proteins | sample MGYA00380153_ERZ1026846 | MGnify/ENA primary metagenome ERZ1026846 (study PRJEB33269, sample SAMEA4719789) | human gut metagenome | biome: human-associated habitat; feature: organic feature; material: feces | place: Cameroon | collected 2013-10 ... | reverse complement strand
TAATGATAGAGTACAGATAGAACTTTTCATAGTCTATCTGTTCTGTTATGCCCAACTCCTTATGGCGTTTAAGCAAACGCTGCATGATGTCTTTTATCTCTTGTTTCATTGCTTTCTTTGTTCGTATGTTGAGATTTTATCCCAGTACTTGTGCGAGATTACTGCAGTACAGTGGGTAGATTACTGCAGTACAGTGGGTAGATTACTGCAGTACAGTGGGTAGATTACTCGAGTATTGCGCTGAGATTACTATACGTTAGTCGTACCAGTTGATGGCTTCCTCGTAGGCGTCGAACTTCATTTCTTCCTTTACGCCAACCTTTTTCAGGGCTTTCTGTATGAACTGCTGCTCGCCGGGCGGTATGAGACGTGCGCCACGGCGACGCTCGAAGTAAGGGTTGCGTCCCCACTCGCTGATGCAGATGGCCATGAAACTGGCGTACTGATCAGGGAACATACGTCGTTGGAAGTTGGTGAAGCCACGGGCATATACCATAGGGCGGTTGCTGCGATAATATGCGCAAGAGGCGTCCTGCGTGCATCGGGTGGGGTTGATGAGGCGCAGCAGCTCGTCGGTCTTCAGCTTCATGGCGTGGGCTATCTGATGCAGGCAGCTGGCTGCCATGGGGCAGTCGCTATGCTCGCATACGGGATAGTTGGTTGGTAGTGATGTATATTCTTTTCTTGGCATTTTTCTTTAATTAGTAATTATTAATTAGTAATTATTAATTTGGCTTCACTCAATCGAATTTGGCTCCGCCCAATCTCTCTTCGCTCGGCATAGCTCAAGCAAGCTTGGCTCTGCTCTCACTCAATCGAGATTTCACCCTGCTGAAGGATAGTGATTTCATTCAGTGGAACATTAGGAGTAAGCTCGTCTTGCAGGCCATAGATGTCGATGAACTGGCGGTTGAGCTCTTCCTCGTTCTTATGCAGCTGCATGAACTTGCGCTCCCACTTCGTCTTGTATTGCTCCATGCGCCATTCCAAGCTGCCTAACTTTGGGGCGGCAGGGTCGATGCAGATATGTTCGCCCGTCTCCTCGAAATGCTTCTCTATCTCATAATTGATGTTCTCCATATAGGTGTCGGTATCGATGGATAGAAGCTCGTTGCGCTGGAAATCCCAGGAGGTTTCGTGGGCGTCCCAGTCGGATTTGCTTATGGCGATATTTGTCTCGACTAAATCTGACAAATTTGAGTCTTCTATATCCATGTAAGGTATTCTGCCCATTGGACCTTCATGATAATCCAAAGTAGGGGCTAATGTCTGAAGAAAAGCAGATACTAATGGACTATTTAAATAGCCCATAATAATATTGTTCTTCTTTTCATCTTCAGGGAAACATACAGAACCTTTAGTTTCAAAAAGCCAACTTTTATCAAAGTATCTGAAAGATGGCTTTCCCGATGCAATAGTGGACCAAGTTGCTCCGCATTTAGTAAAATATCTCCATCTGTTTCTTATGACAGAACCTTTGAAGTTTGTTAGCTCTTCTCCATCATTTTCCCAATTTACAACATAGTACATATTGCCAAACCAACGGCGGAAAGTTCCACCTTTGGTAGTTGGGAACCATTTTTTTTGCGAGCGAGCCGCTAACGCGGCATTTTCACAGCCGAATCCGATTCGGCTGTAGTTTAGCTCAAACCAAAGGCGGAGAAATCTCGCGTTGTCTGCTGTTTGCAGTCCCACACAGGGACTAGCAACAGCAGACAACGCGAGATTTGATGTAAATATCTCTTGAATTTTGGGTGAAACCCAATAGCCGATAGGCGCACCTGGAATCTTGCCAAAATTAAGCTGCTCTACATTAGGATAATAAATATGGTAGCCATCCTCATTATCATTTATATGCGACAAGAATAAACGTTCCTTGTCCGCACAGTTCTTGCCTTCAACAAGGCGATAGTATGTGCCACCTTGTTCAGTTGGCTCATGCTTGCTGAGTACAAAAGCTGTGTTCTGTACCACTTCGCCCGAAAGTTCATCGAATGTGCGAGGACCAAGATGGAGCATGTTGTCGATGTTGTAATTCTTCAAGAATTGCGTGCGCAGCTTCTCAAACGAACTGAGGAACATCCAACTCTGCATGTTGATTTGCGCCATTTTGCCGCCATCAACAAGACGCTCCATGCCCATCTGCATGAACACAGAGAAGAGGTCTGCTTTTCCCTCTTCGTAATTGTCTTTTACATACTTGCTCAATACGGAATTCATCTTACCACCACCCATATAAGGAGAGTTCATCACCAGCGCATGATACTTCTCCGTCAAGGCAAGAATCAGTTTGAACGTATCGATTTGGGTACGTACTTCTTCTGGTACAATCTCCTGACTGCACCAATAATCGGTTGTCTGCTTAATGAGCAGGCGCGTGCCCTCGTTGATGTTGAACTTCATGATAGAGCCGAGCGAGTCTGCATTCTGCATCAGATTGAAGCAATCCATAATCTCTTCATTCTGCTCGTTGGTAGCCTCGCCTTGGAAGTAGATATGAAGCATGTCCTGAATAGGGCCTTGCACCTCTTTGTTCCATGGCTTAGGCATCGTGAGCACATTAGGCATGCAATGCGCATCGGCAAAGGCAGCATCCTTCTGGCAAGCCTTCATCAGAAGGGCAAACTGGCTCAACTGCTTGGCACGGGTGTCGAGGTCGATACCCGTAAGGTTGTGGCTGAAGATATTCTCCACAGCTTCTCCACGACCATAGCCTTCGGCAATATAGAGGTCATAGAGCAGGTCGAAACATTCGTTGAGAATATGGCCGGAACCGCAGGCGAGGTCGGCTACCTTTAGTTCCTCAAGGGAGGAGTAATTTATAGTGTATAATTTAGAATTTATAATTGGCTGCGCCGTGGTGTTGGCTGCCCCGGAATTATAAATTTTACATTCTGAATTATAAATTAGATAACGCCATTTTTTTTGCAGCTGAGTCTCGTATGGATTATTGTCCAGATAGATTCTGCCTACAGTGTTCTGCACCATGTACTTCACAATCCAGTTAGGGGTAAAAATCTGGGTGGCTGCAGGAATCTCATCAGCCTCGAACTTGCCCTTCTTGGCAAACACCTCGTCCTTGCGCTCAGAGATATAGAACTGGTAAAGCCATCCAATCAACTCAGGTGACTGGAAGTCTTCATCGGTGATAAATTCTGTATGGTTCAGCATGTCCACAAAACCGCCTGCTGCCAGGATGTTGTTTGGCAGGAGCAACTCGGTGTAGTCGGCAATGCTGCCGAAACACTTGTTGATGATAGGGTTGTCGTGGCACCAGGCTGTAATAAGGATGGCAAACTGCTCTGTCACCTTGGTGTCATCATCGAGGAGTTCCACGAGTCGCTGGCGCAACCCTTCCTTCATCTGCGGAATGTGTCCCTGTCGGGCTTCATCCACAATGACGGGAGTGCGTGCAGCATCAGCATACGCCAGAACCGGACTGCAGAGATTGTTCTTCTGCAGGATTCGGATGGCGCAGAGACGGTTGAACCAGGTGTAGGCTGCTTCCTCATACACCTCGCTGATACCTTTCTGCTGAATACGGTTATAGAGGGACATCCACTGATAGTAGAAGCCCTCTGTCTGCAACTGCTCATTCCAAAGAGAACCACCCTGCATAAGTTGTGGGCGATGCTCTTCTGCAACATTGCCGTTCTTGTCAAAGCCAAGTGTCGTAATCTTGGCTGCAATACCGGCTTTCAATATATTTCGTGCTTCGGTAGCGAAGCGTTTGATTCTATTTGTGTCCACTTTTGTTAATTTAAAATTTATAATTTAAAATTTATAATTGAGCTGCACTCATTGGTTTACAATTTGTGATTTGCTTTTGTGGTCTTGATAATGGAGGTAAGCAACTTCGCCAACTCTACACATTCAGGATAGATGCTGTTGTACATCTCTTTTGTGATGTAGTCGGTCTCATACAGCAACTCAAGCCAGTATAGGGTTTCATTCGCCTCCTTGATGGAAATTTGAAGTTTGGCTAAGAATTCAGCCTTACTCTGTGAGTGCAAACCTTCTCGTATATTGGCACCAATACTGGTTCCGCTTCGTAGGCATTGCTTTCCCAAAACGTATTCGCGTTTATTCTCGGTAAGCCACTTGTACATACGTATTATTCTAATGGCAAAAGCCTTGCTCTTTATCTCAATGACGTTTTGTTCCATAATTATAAATTATAAAATATAAATTATAAATTACCTAACTACCATCACGCTGTCACCATTCTCTATAGCTTTCATCAGTTGCGTGCGCAGACGACTGAGATAATCGTCGATGTCGGCAGTAGTTTCGAGAGGATGAGAGGTCTTGGTGTTGAGCGTTATGTTCTTTACCTTCTTTTCATCGTCATTGTCATCATCCTTAGTGGCGGCAAGAATTTTAACCACCTGTTCCTGATAAAACTCGTCCGTGCTCAGATTGTTCTTGAGCTGAAGAATGTTAGATGGAGAGGTCTTCAGGTGTATGGTAACGTCCTCCTTTGCAAGTATATTAACGTCCACATTGTTCTTCTCGCATATATGGCGCAGCTGACGGAAGGTATCGGTATAGGCATCGCGCACCTGACTACGCAGGTCGTCGCGCACACTGTTGAGGATGCCAGACAGCTGGCGCTGCAGCTTGATGTAACCACGAAGACCAGATATTGGCCATGGGTCGTTTTTCAACTTATTGAAGTCGGTGACAGCTCCCTGCATCTCCATCGGAACGAATGGGAAATTATACTGGTTGTCATCCAGGAACTGGAGGAGCTGCTTGTATGTATCAAGCTGGTCGTGAGTAAACTGTGCCACTTCTTTGCACTTATCGATAAGTACTTTGGCTTCATCCTTTGCTGCTATGACAAGATTAAAGAACTTCAGTGGATCACGCTCGTTGAGCCATGACTCGAAGAGCTCAATAGCCTCACGGATAGGTTGGCAGAACTGATAACCTGCGATCTTTTTCTCAATATTTTCTCTATAGCCTTTGATGAACTTGGCAAGACTGCGGTCGCTCTCTATGTCTCGGCAGGCACGGAAGAGCTGAGTACTATCTGTGGAACTTGGAACGGCAGAAATACCGAAAATCTCTTTCCATGCTGCAATGAAGTTTTGGATCACCTGTGGAGAAATGACCTTGGCCTGACGCAATGTGAACTTGTTTGACTCGCTGACGATGCGGTTGGCAACTGTCGATGTCTCCACATTAGGATTGTTAGAGTACGAGTAGTCACGATTATGGCGACGTACCAACTCATTAATAATATAGAGCGTGCAGATGTTATCCCATCCGTATGGTGCCTTTGCAAATTTGGCAAGCACATCAGAAACGTTTACCCCGGCAAACTGCTTGTTGAGATAAATCTCCACTTCATGCTCAGCGTCAGTAAGTACGGCATTCATTCCATCGTAGTCTCCAGGGTTGACATTTCGGAGAATTGCCTTCTTCAACTGCTCTGTAGTGCGAGGCATGCTTGGGTAATCTACCAGATTAGCCTTGGTATAGATGCTGGAAAGATGCTTGTCCATCGCCACACGATAGCGGTCATTGCCACGCTTCTGTCCCAGTTCGGCTTCATCTATCACGCTGAGTCCGGAGATGATAGGGCAGGTGTCGAGAATCTTCTCAAACTCCTTTCTGATGATTCCGTCGTAAAGTTCGTTGGCACGTTTCTCAAACTCATCACGTGTCTTTTTGTTGTCCTCGCTTGTTACCGGAGTAGCCATGTAGCGGTTTGCTTGGCAATACCAGTAGAAGGCATTGTACAGACGCTTGTTGTCACGATATTGAGGACCCACATAGTAAACCATGCGGTTTACATTGCTGTTCTGCAAAGCCAACTGCTCGGCAGTTTCATAGTCAGCATCCATTACGAACTCTACCTGCACATCAGGATTGTTGCTGAGGAAGGTACGCTGCTTGATGGTGAGGCCCACGGAGAAACTGCGTGTCTTGTATTGCTCCTTGTTGCGGAGAGCCGTGATGTAGCGGTTGAAGATTTCCTTCAACTGCTCTGCCTGGGTATTGTTGTCAACCACCTGACTCTGAATGAGCTGAGCCACCTTCATTTCTTCTTCACTATAGAAAGCGTAGGTTTCAGGAGCGCCATTCTTGCCCTGTTCACGACGGATGATGTTGTTGTCGCAAAGGAATTCAATCACCTTTTCCACCTCGTTCTTGATGTTAAGGCGAGGAGTCTCCATATCGTTGATAAGGAGTGAGGTTACATTATCCAATGTGGCAGGGAAGACCAGCTGGTCGGTCTGCGAGATGTTACAGATCATGAAGAGCACATTGGCTACTCTCACGGCTAGACGGGTGCGCTCTGGGCGGTCGGTCTGGTAAGTTCGAGCCATGCGCAAAGCATTATCCACAGCCTTCTGTCCACGAGCCTGCAATCCTTCTTCGAACATATTATTATAGAGTTCGTCGAAAGAGATGAACTTGCCCAACTCTGCATCTGCATTCGTCTTGGCAGTAGAGTGAATCACCTTGATGATGCTTCGCTCGTTACCCTTTACCTCCTTGGCAACATAGCCGAGGTTGAGGAACGAGTTGAATACCTGCATAATCAGTTTGAACTGATAAGGCACGAAAGGGTAGTAGTCCACGAAATCATCCTGTGTTTCGTAGCTACTATATGATGTAGGCAGTTTGAACTGAAGGTCGAAACCTGCCTTATATTTGTTGTAGAGGGCAGCCAGCTCTGGTTTTACTTCCTCTTTCTTGTCGAGAATACGCTTCTGTGTGATTACCTCTGGCTGTGTACCTTTCAGGGAAACCTTCACTTCGAAGCGTCCCTTAATTTTGCCTTCCTTGTCCTTCTCTTCTGCAATGTGGCAATCGTCCATAATCTCAGAAAGGTCTTGCTGGGCGGTACAAGCCACCCATACCTTGTTGTCGCAAGCCTCAGAGAGTTTGGTGATAATCTCCTGGAGGTTGAGATAGCGGTCACGTTCCTTGTTGATGAACTGGCTCACCTCATCGGCAAGGAGGATAAGACGATAGTCATCGCCCTTATCTTTCAGATAGGAAGCCAGTTCCATACCGAAGCGGTCGATGCTCATATTGGTGTCGCGCTTGATGATACGCTCACGGATGCTATCTACAGAAAGGGTAGGGGCAAGCTCCTTTGCAATATCCAATACCCAATCCAGCTCGTTGTCAATCAGGTCGGCAGCCATACCTGGGTCGTTCCAGTCGCCACCTTCCTCAGCAATGCGCTCCTTGAAGGCTTCGAACACGCCTTTCTCGGCAAGAGGTTTCTCCAGGTTCTGTGCCAGGGTGATATTGAACTTGTTGAAGCCACGCTTGCCGTTGAACTCATTCCAGAATACGTGAAGGAAAGCCTTCTTCTTGTCTGTAGAGTTGTCGTAGCTGGTTTCCAGGTTGAAGATGCAGGTGTCGATGGTGGCACGCTTCAGCCAGTTGGCGATAGAGAGCAACTCATCGTAATCGAAATTGAGGTTGTGCTTCTCGTCGAGTGGGTCGATGGCTTTCACAGCATCGAGCAGACGTGAAACTGCATCCTCACGGGTTGATGGAGTGATACAGTAGTCGAGATATTTCAGGAAGTGAGACTTACCCGAACCATAGTAACCGTCAATCCAGATACCCACATGGTCGTATGGTTTGTTGTTCTTGATGGCATCGAGTATGCGGAAGAGACCATTGATGATCTCATCCGTAAACACGTATTCCTGTATTTCTATTCGTTCTGTCTCTGGGTCAAACTTGGTAGCACTGACGGCAGGATTGACAGCACGGTTGATTGGCTTGCTATATAAATCTTTCAGTTTCATAAGTTACTCATTGATAAGTAGGGTTGCACGATAAGTGTGATTGTCTGGGAGCGTATCAAACAGACGGAAAGAGTTCTGGTCACGATGACCTGGGTAGAAGACGATAATCTTATACTTCCCAGTCTCGTTGTAGTCCTCATAGAGGGCAAGAAACTCGTTGACTCTCAGATAGGGGAACATACTGCCTATGCCATACAGGAAAACGTATGGACGGCGGTATTGATCCTTGATGGTGATATGGTCGATGATACGCCTGTGAATGTACTGCACGAACTCAGGAGAATGGGCATTACGGGTCAGCGTGTCCTGGGTGTTCTGCGTCTTGGACGGATCGTTCTGCTCTTTCTCCAACTGGTATTTCAGCATGGACGGATGACGCAAAAACTTCTTCTGGTCGAGAAAGTTGCAAAACTCCTCAAACAGATTCAGCGTAAGCACATCCACATAGTTGATAGGGCGAATGAGATTAGCCTTGAACTCCTGTATCTGCCGACGGATGTCATACTCCTTCTCTGCCGGATATTGGTAGATGAAGAAGTTATAGAACAGGTCGCCGTTCTCCGTGTCCTGGAAACCAGGGCTGTTCAGTTTATCATCAAGTTCTTTTATCGTCATATCACATTGATTTCTTTATGTTATCTATTTCGTATGGCTGCAGGAGGCAGGCTTCCAAAAACCATGGTTCTCCCTTTGCCAAGTAGTAGTCGTAATTATTGCAGACCAGGGAATGAAGACGGTCGTCATTGGTCAGCATTCCAACCTTTCTCAGGATTGTGAGATATGCACTTGCAACCTTTCCCTTTGTAGAGTCACTCCATGAGTCAACAAACTCGTCTTTAGCAGAGATTTCATTGAACTCCATCATGAGGTCTTCCTTGTCTATGCTCTTCGATATACTGTTCCACTTGCGCATGGTTACATTCACGTGGAAGTCGAAACATATCTTATATGTTTTGAGCATCACATAGAACAGAGCGATGACCTTGTCACTATCGCTCATTTCCTTGAAGTCATTCCAGAATGAAGGAGGCATTGTTTGATAACGCCTTTTTATCTCGTGAATGTTTCTTGAACGAGCTGTTTCTGCATTGATATGCAGCAGATTGTTGTTAACCTTTTCTTCTTGAAGCAGTTCTTCACTGTTCTCTGCTTGAAGTAAAGGCAATAGGGTGAGCGTCTCTTCGAAAAGAAAGCCCCCACCTGTCAATGCTGCTGTATATGGACTATTATTCTTATTCATTATTATTAAATACTTTTGCAAATGTAATACTAATCGGTGCAGTCTATATGCATTTCATCATAATTCTGCAAATTACGACGTAGATTTGCCAATATCTCCTGTTTGAAAGGCTCTGGTCCGAGCACTTTAACGTCAAATCCAAACGAAAGTATCAATTGCGTAAACTCGTATGTAGGTCGTACTTCAACAGCCAGAATGCGGTTTTCCGCATCTACTATTTCCTGCGAATGGTGCAGGGGCTTGGACACGATGTAAGGGTATTGCTTTTTTGAGAATTGAAGCAGAACCCTAATCTTTTCAACATCTGATGGCGGTATAGTTACACCGAACACATCATCGAAGTAGTGTTCAAAATCGACCTCTTTATTTGGTATATATGCCACATCTTCCTCTACCTTGAAGTTCTGTATTCGGTCGAGGGCATAGTTTGATATTCTGTCAGCCTCGGCATCATACGCCATAAGGAACCATCGGTTGTTGTATTGCTTGATGTACCAAGGATGCACAACAATGGTGTACTCCTCATCGCAATTCTTATAGTTGCGATACGTGATTCTTACAGCTTGCTGGCTTGTAGCGGCATCTATGATATCAGGCAGTAAGTTTAGTCCCCTGAGATAGGGATTCTGTTCAAAGCCAATTATGTTCTCCTGCTTTCCCCTAAGTCCAAATCGCCATTCCAGGTTGGAGATGACTTCATCCACCCATGCGTTGCTTGGCAATCCTCTGAAACGCCTGAGGGTAATGATGACAGAGCGAAGCTGTCGTGCTTCATCTTCTGTCAATGGTTGGGCATTGATGGTAAAGTCAGGATCACGATAACGGTAATAAACCCTTCTGCCATCTTGCTTTCTTTCAAGCGGCACACTCCAGCCTGTTTCACTTTCCATGAATTTGATGTCCTCAAATATCTGTCGCCGACTCACTTCTCCTACACCATTATAGTAGTAGATGGCCTCTTCGCACTTGTCGATGAGGTCTTCTATGTAGTATCTGTGTCGTCTGTCTCGAAAGCATTTATCGAGAGTCTGGTAGCGTATAGCTGCATTCTTGTTTGTTGGCATACTGGGTTCCTTTTACATTATCGAATTAAATCATTGACTGTGACTCCAAGGCACTTTGCAATCTCAACAAGATTCTCCAAATTCGGTTGTGCATTGTTGGTACACCACTTGGAGATAGTTGCAGGATCTTTACCTAATTGTTCAGCGAGCCATTTGTTGGTTCTCTTTTTTTCAGCTAGAACAACTTTCAGCCGGTTCAGGTCTTTATTTTCCATAATTGCTTATTTAATGTTTCTACATATGCAAAAGTAGTGTTTTTATTCGAAATATCATAACAAAATTGGAAACAAAGAGGTTTTACTCTCAAAAAAATGATTAAAACATCAATTTATATCCAAGTGTTTTGTATCTTTGCCCCAAAATTGTGTGTTCAAGGCATTATAATAAGAAATTTGGCTTTGAAGCTTTTTAATAATTGTAATAAACATTAAACATATAATTTATGAAACAGTTTTTATTGACTTTATTGCTGACATTTGCTGTCGGCATCGGATATGCCCAAACTGAGCATATGAAATTCAAAGGGATTCCTATGGAAGGAATTTACAAATCAACTGAAAACCAAAGGGTTTATGCCAATAGGTATTCAAGATGGTGTTTCTCTGCTAACTGGCGAATTTGCTGGTTACAAAAATTGCACTATTGGAGCTGTCGCAGATAAAAGTGGTATGATATGTAAGGTTTCTGTATTTTTTCCTGAAATGGAAAAATGGGGAGACTTGGAGCGTTGCTATTTGAATTACAAATCAATGCTCACGGAAAAATATGGTGATCCAAAAGACTGCGTAGAAAGATTCCAAAATAGTTATGCAAATGATGATAATTCAAAAAAGCACGAACTCGGAATGGATAGATGTAAATACTATAGTGTCTTTTCTGGTGACAACGGTGAGATTCAGTTAGAGATTACACATCAAAGTTTTACTTGTTATGTCATGCTAAGTTACTTTGATAACGCCAATCAAGATAAACTTAGAAAACAAATTATGGATGACCTATAATTTGTCGAAATGAAGAGTAGTCTATTACATAGAACTCTCTTCTTCAAGTCTCATTACGAAATGCTCACATTGTGGGTCATTAAGAAATATACAATAGCGACCACATTCCTGCTTGTGTGGACAACGACACAAGATAAGGTGGCCGTCTAAAGCCTTACTATGCCAATCGTAACTTTTAGTACAATCCTTACAATGGTAGATTGTTGCAGTTGCGATTGGCTTTATTTGTTGCTTTCTTGGTTTGGACATAATCAATCTTTGGATAGTGTTATCGTCGAAGACTTCTAATTTCTTCTCTTTGCAGAAGGGTGTCACTCATTGCAAATGAAGCAACAGTTCCACAGCCAAGTGCGCTGATAGCTGCTTTTGCGGTGCTACCTGTATCTACCACATTGTCTATAAGATAAGGTGTACGATTCGATGGCAAGTCTTTATGTCTGTAGAACCCCATATCTTCTGCAGAAAGCGTTTGGCCTCTTTTCTTGGCATCATATTGTGAGTCTCGCTCTATAGGTCATCTTTGCGTTTATAGCTTTTCTTCTTGTATGCACCAGCTTCCTCAAAGAACTTATCAAGATCTTCACGATGAACATATGTCTTACGTCGTAGTCTGACAGCTTTGAGTGTTCCTGAGTAAAAGTATCGATACACAGCAGTAACACTAACACCAAGAAGAAATGCGACATCTGAAGGTGTCTCTTAAAATCCTCATTTTTGTTTGCTATTTAGTACCCTATGAGTCCTCTTAATTCTTTTGCAGCAATTTTCACGTTTTTGCAGCAATTTTCATGATGGTGTCCA
>ERZ1026846.1953-NODE-1953-length-11902-cov-38.976281_pt1 | contig 11902 bp, 7 predicted proteins | sample MGYA00380153_ERZ1026846 | MGnify/ENA primary metagenome ERZ1026846 (study PRJEB33269, sample SAMEA4719789) | human gut metagenome | biome: human-associated habitat; feature: organic feature; material: feces | place: Cameroon | collected 2013-10 ... | reverse complement strand
TGATAAGATTTATTATAGATTAAGAAAATATGCATAAATGTGATTTATCGTAATTATTTTTATATTAAACATTATAACATATTAGTTAGCAACATGTTAGCATCTTTTCTTAAAGTATAATATTAATATGTATTTCAGAAAAAAAACTATATATGGTTTTCAAGTCGCTCAGAACGTCTGAAAAATCTTTACAAAAAATCGAGAAAGGGCGATAAAATAGGAAATATCCTTACGAAAAAATAATCATTTAGAAAATGTTAAATAACCATAATACTCTGATTATAGTTTGAAAGAAGAGGAGTAGCCAAGTGAAAAATCATATTTCGACTTTATACTAGTCTCGAAATCGACTATTGTTTATATGCTTAATCAGATATTGTGATAGGAATTGCCTAGCACCTGCTGTGAGAATATAACACGCAAGAATATTGTGCATTTAAAAGAGGTGGAGAACACTCTCCACCTCTACCCTCTCCTCTTGTTACAGATGTACACACGACATAGAAATGGGTTTTCTCTCATATATTTCCATTGGAATAGAAATAATAAGCGATGATTAATCATTTTTCTGCAGTTTCTTTTGTCGGTTTTAATTTTAATGTGTACTTTTGCCATGTCGTATATTCATACGGCAAAATGAAACGAATAATTAAATGTAAAAGCTATGCAGTATCCAACAATATCAGAATATGTAAAGGCAAGTCAAGATGCTAGTGATAATCTTGATATGCCCACAGAAGCAACGAATGCAGAGTTAAATGAGGCCATTACTGATGAATTTGGCGTAAAATATAGCAAAGATGGAAGAAAATTGCTTAAAGCTCCACAAGAACTTAATGGTACTTATCCAATAAGAAAAGGACTTTATGGTACTTATTCCATAAAAGAGGGGACAAAGATTATTTGTGACATGGCATTTGATAGTTGCCGTTCTTTGAGTAGCCTTGTTATTCCAGAGAGTGTTACCAGCATTGGGGATAGTGCATTTCGGGGTTGCCGTTCTGTGTACAGTATTGTTATTCCTGATAGTGTAACTAGCATTGGAAATGAGGCATTTGATGGTTGCAGTTTTTTGCATAGCGTTGTTATTTCTGATTGCGTTACGAACATTGGGGATTATGCATTTAGGGGTTGCAAATCTTTGGCAGAAGTTGTCTTTCCAAATAGCGTTACAAATATTGGAAATTTTGCCTTTTCTATGTGTAAATCTTTGACAGAAATTGTTCTTCCAGATAGTGTAACTAGCATTGGGGATTGTGCATTTTGGGGTTGCCGTTCTTTGACTAGCCTTGTTATTCCTGAAAGTGTAGTGAACTTGAATGGTAATCCATTTTGCGGTTGGTCTGGTGAACTGAAATGTTTGTCACCTTACTTTATTTATGAGGATGAAGTCTTGTTCAATAAGGACAAAAGCAAAATTATTTCTTGCAGAGCTCAAGGTATAAGTTCATATATCATCCCTGACAGTGTTACCAGCATTGGGGATAGTGCATTTTTCTTTTGCTCTTCTTTGAAGAGTCTTGTCATCCCTGACAGCGTTACCAGCATTGGGGATAGTGCATTTCGGGGTTGCCGTTCTTTGCGTAGCGTTGTTATTCCTGATGGCATTACCTGCATTGGAAATGAGGTATTTTATGATTGCTGTTCTTTGACTGATATTGCTATTCCTGATAGTGTGACCAGTATAGGTGATAGTGCATTTTTCTTTTGCTCTTCTTTGAAGAGTCTTGTCATTCCCGATGGTGTTACTAGCATTGGTAAAGATGCCTTTTCTATGTGTAAATCTTTGACAGAAATTGTTCTTCCTGATAGTGTAACTAGCATTGGCGATGGGGCATTTTGTCGTTGCGAATCTTTGAGTAGCGTGGTTATTCCAGAGGGTGTTACTAGCATAGGTAAAGGTGCCTTTTCTATGTGTAAATCTTTGACTAACCTTGTTATTCCTGATGGCGTTACCAGCATTGGGGATAGTGCATTTAGTGATTGCTGTTCTTTGAGTAGCCTTGTTATTCCAGAGGGTGTTACTAGCATTGGAAATAGAGCATTTAATGATTGCTCTTCTTTGACTAGCCTTGTTATTCCTGATGGTGTAACTCGTATTGGGGATTATGCATTTGATAGTTGCCGTTCTTTGAGTAGCCTTGTTATTCCAGAGAGTGTTACCAGCATTGGGGATAGTGCATTTCGGGGTTGCAAATCTTTGACAGACATAGTTATTCCAGATAGTGTTACTAGCATAGGTAAAGATGCATTTTTATGGTGTAATTCTCTGTCAGAGATAGTCATCCCTTCTAGCGTTACTAGTATTGGGAAGAAGGCATTTGGATGTTGCAATATCCCAACTGATCTTAAACAGGAATTAAGTTCCCGTTTTGGGGAAGAAATATTTTGGTAACTTTTTAGATTATTCCTTGATTATTACGGCGGAAAAGAGATACCGGCAAATCGATGCCATCATAAATAGGAAGTCCTTCCCCTAAGACAACCTCCTTTGCCTTCTCCTTTTTTAATATATAAAATAAGAGGTGGAGAACACTCTCCACCTCTATCCTCTTGTTACAGATGTATACACGATATAGAAATAGATTTTCTCTCAAATATTTCCATCGAAATAGAAATAATAAGCAATGATTAATCAATTTTTTGCAGTTTCTTTTGCGGTTTGAAATTTAATGTGTACTTTTGCCATGTCGTATATTCTCATACGACAGAATGAAATGAATTAATAAAAAGTATAAGCTATGCAGTATCCAACAATATCAGAATATGTAAAGGCAAATCAAGATGTTAGTGATAATCTTGATATGTCCACAAAAGTTACGGAGGAAGAGTTAAATGAGGCCATTATTGATGAATTTGGTGTGAAATACAGCAAAGATGGAAGAAAATTATTGAAAGTTCCTTACGAACTTAATGGTACTAATTCTATTAAAGAGGGTGTAAGGATAATATGTGATGAGGCGTTTTTGGATCTGTCTTTGCGTAGTCTTGTTATCCCCGATAGTGTTACAAGCATTGGGGATTATGCATTTGGTGAGTGCAAATCTTTGGAGAGTCTTGTTATCCCCGATAGTGTTACAAGCATTGGAGACAGTGCATTTATGGGTTGCGAATCTTTGAATAGTCTTGTTATTCCTGATAGTGTAACAAGTATCGGAGGCCATGCCTTTAGTGGTTGCAAATCTTTGGAGAGCCTCGTTATTCCTGATAGTGTTACCAGCATTGGGGGTGATGCATTTAATGGTTGCGAATCTTTGGAGAGCCTCGTTATTCCTGATAGTGTTACCAGCATTAAGAATGGTGCTTTTGAGGATTGCTATTCTTTGACTGATATTGTTATTCCTAATAGTGTAACCAGCATTGGAGCTGGTGCTTTTGAGGATTGCACTTCTTTGAGTAGCCTCATTATTCCTGATAGCGTAACCAGCATTGGAGATAGTGCATTTAGAGGTTGCTATTCTTTGACTAATATTGTTATTCCTAATAGTGTTACTAGCATTGGTGCTCGGGCATTTGATGGTTGTGAATCTTTAACTAACATCGCCATCCCTGATGGCGTGACTAGCATTGGAGTGTATGCATTTTGGGGTTGTAATTCTTTAACTAACATAGCCATCCCTGATGGCATAACTAGTATAGAGGAAAGGACATTTTTGTATTGCACTTCTTTGAGTAGCGTTGTTATTCTAGAGGGTGTTACCAGCATTGGGGATGATGCATTTCTGGGTTGCGAATCTTTGAGTAGCCTTGTTATCCCTGATAGTGTAACTAGTATTGGACGCGGTGCTTTTTGGGGTTGTTCGTCTTTGAATAGCCTCGTTATCCCTGACAGTGTTACCAGCATTGGGGATAGTGCATTTAGGGGTTGCACTTCTTTGAATAGCCTCGTTATCCCAGACAGCGTTATTCGCATTGGGGATTGTGCATTTCGTGGTTGTTCGTCTTTGAGTAGCCTCGTTATTCCAGATGGCATTACTAGCATTGGAAATGAGGCATTTAGGGGTTGCAATATCCCAACTGATCTAAAACAGGAATTAAGTTCCCGTTTTGGGGAAGAAATATTTTGATAACTTTTTAGATTATTCCTTGATTATTACGACGGAAAAGAGATACCGGCAAAATCGATACAATCATAAACAGGAACCCTTCCCCCTAAGACATCCTTCTTTGCCTTCTCCTTTTCCATATATAAAATAAGAGGTGGAGAACATTCTCCACCTCTATCCTCAAAGTTTGGCGATTTTTCAAGAATCTCGACGAACATAGAATAAGTTCTGTGAACGCCTGCGTTTACTTATCTGCAAAGATACTTCTTTTCTTTGAATCGAGCAAACTATTCATCATATTTCTTCAGTGCCTCGTTCATGCGCTGCTCCGGATCACGCAAGATATGAGCCAACACCATCACAAACATCAGAATTTCAGATAGTTATTACAATTGTTTTCTGTTTTCAAAAGTGTTTTGGTTAAAGCAATTTTTTAATTAAAACCTTGGGGGACATTGAGTGACATTTTTATAGATTCGGTAGGAGCGCACTCGTTTTTATTGCTGTTCTTACAATACTGCTTAAAAGTATTTCCCCATATTTATAACATCAAAAAAGACAGCCAACAAAGTGACTGTCTTTAATAGAATGGGATAAATTATCGTCCTCGATGGTAGTGTTGCTCTTCTTCCTGAGCAACAACCTCTTCTTTTTCCATTTGCTTGGCAACTTCCTTTACGTCGTCTGTTGCATCCTCTGGGAGACCATAGCGGATGATGTTATCCTTGATTTCCTCTGCGCTTACCTTGCGCATCACATCGTATGTACCTCCAACAGTCGGATTATATACTACAGCATAATGCTCATCCTCTATAAGAAGGTCATCACCACGGTATTTAGTTGGTGAGAGATTGATTTTGGAGAGGTCAGGAGCGTCACCTTGGTCGTATTCCTTAGCCTCAGTGAGGAGTGCATTGTAGTTGCCGTCATTTTTGAACTTGTCGAGACGGTCTGTAGCATCGGTAGTCTGGAGATACGCCACTGATGCGTAATACATCGTTGGAGCTTTCTCTTGCTTCTGCTCAGCCTCTTGACTTTGTTCCTGGTCTATTTTCAGCTGCATGGCATCAATATGCTGGTTGATCATGTGAGAAGCCTTCTTCACATCGGTAAGCGTAGTCTTGATGAACTCAGGCGATTCCTTCAAGCTATCGAGCCAGTTTTTCAGATAACTGGCACTGTCTTCCTTCAAGTGCTTGGTCATACCGAAACGCTGGGCTACCAAGGCGGCACTCAGTTCGGCAACAAGTTCCTCACGGGCGTATTCTGCGCTTCCGAAAGATGCAGGCTTCAATCTGCCCAAATGGTTCTCTGAACCCGTAGAGTGAGCCATCTCATGTCCGAGATTGGTGTAGAAGGACTCTCCATCCTTGAACTGGCGTTTCTCAGGAATGACAATCTCATTCTTCGAAATGCTGTAGTAGGCATTGTCACCATAGACAGGCTTGATAGGACAGATCCATCCGTTTTCCTTGATCATCTTATCCATGGCAGGGAAAGAGAAGTCATCACCATGATTCAAAGGTCTGTTCACTCCTGCAGCTGCCTCCAGTTTCTTGTAGAGTTCCGGACGAGCCTCCTGTAAGTTGGTCTGCGCTACATTAAACACATTGTAAACCTGTAGCGTAGGATATACGTTATACTCCTTGCGTCGCTCCTCGGACATCAGGCGGTAGTCATCATATTTGATTTTCTCCCTTGTCTCCTTGTTCACAACGGTGAAAGTTGTGATGAAAACAGGGAAACTCTTCTCGCCTTTGAGGATTGTCACCTGAGGCAAAGCTTCACCATTGTTGTCCTTAACCTGCTGTCTTCTTCCTTGCTTGTCCTTATTGAAGTTCAGACCGGTCACTCTGTCGAAGGTGCAGAATACCGGCAACTTATATCCCTGCTTCTCACAGTGCATCATGAGCATCAGGGCATTCATGCCGTTATACTCACGCCCTGACAGGTTCTTAGGCCATGTCAGGGAACCTTCAGTGAACCAAGGCTTCTTCCAGTCGTTCTGCAAGGTGTTGATCTTCTCAATCATCATCTCGGCAAACTTGTCCAAAGCCCGGTCTTCACTGCTACGGCCATCTGTATTATATTTCTTGTAATCAGCCATAATCATTCATTATTGGTTGGTGGATGCTGCTTTCTTCTCCCATGGAGTAAGCTCTGTGACACGGCAAGTGAGGTCGAGGCGGTCGTTGTAGGCTCCTACCTGCAAATCACCCTTGGCATTGATGCCGGCCTTAGCCTGTACCCAGTCTGCCTTTGTGGTGTCAAACTGCATGAAACGAATCCAAGTGTAGGTATAGTTGTCTCCATCCTTCTCGCTGCTGTAGGCAGAGAATAGGGTATAAGGCTTGCCCTTCTTATCGGTCTTCACCTCAACCTGCTTGCCTATGGTTCCTCTGAATTCGATGGTGCCGGTGATTGCGTCCTGGCTTCCTGCATTGAAGGTATTCACTCCTGAAGCCGAGAGATTGAGGTAAAGCGCATCGCCTTTCTTATGGAATTGGAGAACTCCTGCCACCTCGATACGGGAACCTACGGGATAGTTGACCAGTTCAGCCTGGTTGTCACCATCCTTGGCCACGCTGATTTCTACAGTCTTGTTGATACCGGTCTTGGCTTGAACCACTACGCTGATTCCAAAAGAGATAAACTGCTTACCTTCCTTGTTGGCACGCATCTGTGCCTGGCGACACACCGTGCCGCATACGGTTACATTACATTTAATCATAATAAACTTGGCTTATTGTTTTACTTCATTATTTGATTTGAACAGATTCCTGTCTGTCCTGCTGATTGTCAACGCCTTTCTGATAGTTCTGTGACATCTGCTGAGATACCGTCGCTGCCTGGATGATAGAGGCAACACCTCTGCGCTTGTCATCAGTGCTCAAATCGGCATTGCTGAGTGTCTGCTGGAGCTTCGTCATTTCTGCCTGGGTCAGTTCTCTTGTAAACTGGACGGTTCCATTATTTACATGGAGATAGGGTTTACCATCCTGAATGTTCACGGAACAGGCTTTATAAGAGGGAAGGAGCGAGGAGAGGTCGATGCTCTTGCTGACAACCGAGTCGGTCACTTTTTGCATTTTCTCTTCTTCGCTCTTGTTGTCTATCTGCAGGGCAAGTGCCATGAGAGAGGTGAACATGGTCATAGCCATCTCAATGACAGGGTCATCGCCTGGCATTTTCACTCCGCTGTCCTCAGATGACAGAAGCTTCTTCATCCAGTCTTCAGGACTTTGTGCTGTGTCAGTCACTTCGCCTTGTGAGGCAGGATTGCTAACCTTGTACTGAGCGGTGATGTCCTTGCCGTTGTGGAGAGTCTGCAACTGGATGTTTCCCTTTTGAGAGATTTCAGCAAGATACGCAGCAGGGTCTATATCCCGTGCCTTGCCATCCGCAGAGATGCTTTTCACCCCAAAATGCAGATGCTCACCAGTGGTTCTGGTTCCCGTATTGCCAGTCACGCCCAATCGCTGACCGGCATTTACAGTGTCGCCTGTCTTGACGGCAATGCTGCTCAGGTGCATGTAGGTACATTGATACTTGCTGCCGTCATTTCTGTTGTATTCTACAGTTACAGACAGTCCACCTGCAGTATTCGGATTGTTGCTGACCCGAGTGACCTTACCTTTATCTTCCGTAGCCAGTACATTGTCATGCCTGGCTTGAATGTCTATGCCCTTGTGCATTTGCGTGTTGGCCGGATTGAGCGGATCTTTCCTCATTCCGAAGGGTGAGGTGACGAGCATAAACTCGTTTCTCTTCAAGGGATAGGAATACTTTTCACTCTCCGCAGGCTTTGAAACACTCGTCTTCTGGCTGGTTTGTTCTCCTTGCTGACGAGGATTGGTTTCGGTACCGAAGGATTTGCCTTGCGATTTCATCTCCTTCATGACCATCTGGTCATACTTCTGCAGGTTGTTCTTCTCGATGATGCTCTGAAGACTTGAAGCGTACTTCTTGTTGGAGGCATAACCGGAGTTCTGCAGTCCGTTTGTCCATCCCTTGTAGTCATCGGGGGATAGCTTGAAGAGCGAGCTGTATCTCTTGTTTCCTTTCAGAAACTGGGAATGATGCTCGTATGAGTCGCCAACAGAAGCGTATTGACAGAACTTCTCGTTAGGACGGTCATCGGTATATACGAGGTACTTGCCTCCGTTCTGAACCCAACCGGAAGTAGCCTTGATGCCGAAATGATTGTTTCCCTTTCGGGATAACTCGCTCTGTCCGCTTGCACTCTCGCAGATGCCTTGTGCAAGGGTGACAGAAGCAGGTATGCCATATCGGCGCATCTGCTCCATGGCATACTCTGCATATTGTTCTACATATTCTTGATTCCTTGACATGATGATTACATGTTATCTGTGTATTCCTGATGAATTATTCTGTTCCTGTTGAGGGTTCTCTACCTTGGAGGGGGAAATTTTCTCTGTGGCACGTTTGGGGGCTTCCAACTGGTCGCAGATGGCAACCCGTTCTCCTGCACGGATGAGCTTTGGCAGATAGGTGTCGAGAGCGTGGTATGGGAACCTAGCCATGGCTAAAGGCTTGCCGTCAGCATCCTTGGTATGGGAACTCTTGGTAAGCGTGATGCCCAGGATTTTTGAAGCTTTCTCTGCATCCTGGCTATAGGTCTCGTAGAAGTCTCCACAACGGAAAAGTAACACAGCATCAGGATGTTTGCCTTTTAGCTCGTAGAATTGCTTTAACATCGGTGTCATAGCTACAACGGCAGCCTTTGTCTCTGCCTTCGTCTTCTCTTCCTTTGCCTTTTCTTCCTTCTGCTTCTGCTCTTTCTTTTCTGGAGTTTCCTCTTTCTGTTCCTCCGTAGCCTTGTCTTCCTCTTGCTGAGCGGTGTTCTGCTTTACCTCATTGCTCTGGGCTTCCTGCTCCGATTTTTCAGTGCCTACAGCTACTGCGTCGGTCCGGTCTTTGCGCAGTACATCGGCAAAAAGACTGGCTGCAAGGTGTTTCTTGTAGTCCTGCATGTTCTCGGCGAGCCACATACGTTGCCACTGGGATGGTGAAATCTCACGAGGTTTGAGCTTTTCTCCATTCACTGTAGGCATACAGAGGATGACACTCGGTTGATTGTCCGTCTCTTTGGTCTTGAAGATGTTGACACGTTGGATTTTGTCCACCTCTTCGGCAGGAACGTTGCTCTTGAAGAGGTCAACCTTCATTTCCGGCTTATTGGAAGCTTCCATGTAGTATTTCTGTGCCATGTCCTGGCGCATGGTGTCAGTGAGTTCCTCGTCTCCTTGCTTTACTGTGGTGAAGAACAGGTTGACATCGGCCTTGTCTGGATATACGCTGAAAGCCTTTTCATTCTCAGGCTTCAGATAGAGTGCCCACTTGCCTTCATCGTCACGCAGCATCAGAATCTTGTCGAAGTCCACGGCTCCAGAGCGTTTCACTGCATCTGAGACATCAAGCAGGGTGATGGTCTCCAGGCTCCAGTTGTTGAGTCTGGCAACAGAGACTGCCTTACCGTCAAAGAAACTGTCGTCAGGACGGTAGCCCATGGAACCATCAACATTGTAGAAGGTGACAGTTTCATATCCTTCCTTCTGTAGGGCATGCTCGATACGTCCTTTCTTCATGCCAGGGATGTCGTTATCCATACCTAAGGATGCACCTTCCGGAAGGACTACGTCAGCCATCTTACCCTCTACGTCCTTTACGAGGACAAACTCCTTGGTGGACTTGTTGGGAAGGGTCTTGATCTCGTCAGCCACATAATAGTGCTTTGGAAGGATGCTCTTGATGGCATCTGCCTGATTTCTGGCTGTCTTGCTGTTCAATTCAACCTTTTCGCCACGTTCTGCTTTGTGGAGCATATCCACGGCATTGTTGACATCCCTCTCCAGTATATCAATGAGACAAGGGTTCTCTTTCAGTTCTCTTGACCAATAGTCAGTCATCGCCATACTTTCCGGGGAGAGTTTGGCTGAGATCCCCAATTCCTGGAGCTTTACGGCTGTGGCAACCTCTGTGACCAGACGCTCCTGCTTCATGGCATCCTCTGCAGAGACCTTTCCGTTCTTCGTTACCATACCTTCACGGGCCAGTCGCTGCCCATGCCCAGTGGCTGTAACAAGTAGCGATACTGCATCACGGGCATAATCCTCATAGTGTTCGTATGAAGATGCTTTGGGCAGGAAGACAATGTCTTTCTTACTGTCGTAATGTGCTACACCGGTAGAGTCACTGCGGATTTCGAGCATGTTCTCACGTGCTTTTTCCAGAAGCTTTTCTACACCTTGGCGAATGGCTGTGGAGGCTGACTCTACATCCTTTCGGTCGTTCAACCTGCCATATTCCTGGACTGTTGCTTCAAAGGAGGTCTTGTCAACCATGGGTAGGGTAGTCTGCTCGATATTGAACAAGGCTCTTACTTCACGGCTTCTGATACCTTTATAGTCTGCTTGCTTGTCTGAAGGGAGAGTCTGGTAGTCTGCACGGCTGATTTTGTCCTCAGGGTTGTGCTTGTTGACATACTCGTTCCAGTTGTACCAAAGGAATGGTACTCCTTTCTCTTTTGATTGAACAGACTCGCCACGTTTCTTTGCTTCCGAAAAAAGCGTATATTGGTTGGTCTTGTAGCCGTTTTGAGCGGCGTGCATTCCTAAGATGATGGCATTGAAGGCTGATACCTGCAAATGCTTCTGGTAGAGTCCAGGAGCCTTGCGACCGTTGTTGTCCAGCCAAATGCCATTATCTTCCTTGGCTTTCCCGAACGCTTTTGTGAACAGTTCCACCTGACGTTCTGCAGCCATCTTTTCTTGCTGATTCTTTTCTGTCATGGATATGATGTTTTTGTGATCATTGCTTATAGCCAAGAACCCCAAGTACCTTGGTCTCGGCTATGGATTTGATTTCCCACTCTGTCACACTGCTGCTCATGTGCTGACGTAGCATGCGGTCTGCTTCCTTTGTCGAAGGAGCATTGACGTAGATGGTCTGTGGTGAGAACTTCTTTACGCCAGTGTCTTCATCCTCAGTGACAAGGGAGACAACGGTCTTGTACCAGTGGTTGCCTTCATTCTCGTCTTCTTTCAGAATCTCAGTGATAGGTTCACGTGAGATGGCCGTGATGTCGAAGTCTCTGGTACCGATAAGCTCTGTAGCAGCTTTGGTGGCACGTTTCTCTGTCTCGGTGAAGCTCTCGGCATCTACCAGGTATTCTTCACTGACTTTCTTATTCTTTCCTGTGTCAAGGGCTTTACCGTATTTGACACGGAACTTATACCAGTATCTTTTCATCTTTGTTCTATGTTATCTTTGAGCAAGTGGTCTCTCGATGACTGTCTGTCGTTCGCCAGCCTCGTATTTCTCGGATGCTATCTGTCGCATCTGGTCATTCTTTGCCAGCACAGCATTGGCAAGGGTGTTGAGAGGCAGCGCTCCTTGACGGTAGGCATCCACAACTTTTTCTGGAAGGGCTATGGTACATGGCACTCTGTCAATGGTTGCGATCAGGCAGTTGGCTCTTATCTCCGGATTCTGGATGCGTGCATTCAGAGGCTCTTCGGGATAGATGCGATAGTTGACTCTGCCACCAGCTTGTTGCGGATGATCCTGTGTCTTGAAGTTGTCCAAGGCTTCATGTCCTGCCTTATTGAGAAGATTCATGCCTCCCATGCCTATGAGTACCATTTTGAGAATCGGGTTCTTGACAAACATACCTGCAACAATGCTTGCAATAGGCATCATGTTATCCTTGATATTGATGGACTTGGTCTTACCAGTGAACATGCCGACGAGCATATCTGGAAGCATAGCCAATACATAACCAAGATTATGGCCTATATCGCTGATACCGTTGAGGCCGAATGACGTGAGAAGCC
>ERZ1026846.1940-NODE-1940-length-11966-cov-26.970699_pt1 | contig 11966 bp, 8 predicted proteins | sample MGYA00380153_ERZ1026846 | MGnify/ENA primary metagenome ERZ1026846 (study PRJEB33269, sample SAMEA4719789) | human gut metagenome | biome: human-associated habitat; feature: organic feature; material: feces | place: Cameroon | collected 2013-10 ... | reverse complement strand
ATGTGAATATCGGAAAAAGCTTTGGGTAATCCAGAGATTAATCGTAACTTTGTTGGCTGTTTACTAAATTGTTAAACAACAAAGCACTTCATTCAACATAATATTCACATAAAATGATACTAAGAATAGAAATTCCACAGGAACTTATTCGGCAAGATGCAGAAATCGTCATCAAAGTAAGCAACAGAAACAACGCATTGGGATATATCATAGAGAATAGTAGCAATCATGTAGCGCAGCAAATAGCCAAAGAAGATATGAATGGCTGTCCGACGCTGGGCGAATATGTCATGGAACTCACCCAACGACTCCACAAGAATGGCAAGCACCGGTCTGCCGAAATATATACGTGCACCTTGCGCAGTTTCATGAGATTCCGAAAAGAGAAAGACCTGCTGATTAGCCAACTCGACAGCCTCATCATGGAAGATTACGAGAGTTATCTGAGAAAGAGCGGTCTCACGCTGAACACCATCTCTTTTTACATGAAGCGTCTACGAGCTATCTACAACAAAGCTCTGGAGCAATATGGATTAGAAGACCGCAACCCCTTCATCCACTCTTTCACCAAGAACACCCCGACTGCAAAAAGAGCACTTACAGCGGAAAACATCCATCAGATAGTCGCTGCAACAACCATCACCGAGGAGGAAGCGCTGGCGAGAGATCTCTTCCTCTTCAGTTTCTACACCCGAGGCATGTCGTTCGTTGACATTGCCTTTCTTGAAAAAGGAAGCCTTAAGGACGGGCAGCTCATATACAAGAGGAAGAAAACGGGTAAAGAACTGAGAGTAGCATGGCGCCCCTGTATGCAAGAGATTGCAGACCGCCACCCTTCCCTCGACGGCAAGCATCTGCTGGGCATTGTTAACCAGAATATAGTCACCGATGTCAGGAAACAATATCACTACCGCCAATGTAGGGTGAACAAGGCATTGCAGAAGTTTGCCCGGCGCATCGGCATGCAGATGAAAGTAACGATGTACTGCGCCCGCCACTCCTGGGCTACCATCGCCAAGGAGAAGAACATTCCCATCAGCGTGATAAGTGACAGCATGGGGCATAACTCAGAGAAAATCACCCGCATTTATCTGAAAAGTATCAACGACGATGTGATAGACAGATACAACGATATGCTTATCGAAGCCATCAGTATGTAAGGGGGAGATAGAGTAAGGCTCTTTTGAAGTTCAAAAGAGCCTTTTTGGAATTTCAAATAAGCCTCATTTAAAGTTCAAGTGAGCCCTACTTAAACATTACGTAAGCCTCACTTCCATTTTTGGTGATAAAAAGACGAAAAAAGGGCTGTATAGAACGAAAAAAACAACGTTTTGTTCAGTCAATGCATCAAGAGCCCCAATGAACAGAAAAAAATAAAGAGCAAATGAAATAACTGAATATCAGCTAATTATACAGATTTTTGGCATAATTATCGCGAAGTCGGTTACCTTGTGTGTGGCAATAGGTGGCAATAAGGTGGCAATAAAAACAGGGGGTATTGCCATCATTAAACTACTGTATACCAATAAGTTAGTATGCGTGTGGCAAATGTGGTAATAAAATTGAGAAAAAAACTTTTTCTTATACAAATATTTAGGGTTGCGATTCCATGGCATATCTCCCGGCTGGAGATATCATAAAAATAGATAAGAACTGAGTGGCGATAAAAAGCCATGATATAAGAACGATAAAAAATAACTTTTCTAAGAGGACCTTTGAAACTGAAAGAAAGAACTTTTCTAAGAGTGCAGACTCTTTTCATCAAACGGAACTCTTAATTCGATTTAGAGAATTAATTAATAACTTCCTGCCGAAAGGTTAGGAAAATCGTATAACTTTATAAATATTTACCGTATGAAAAGAAAGTATTTTAGCGCGCTGCTTATGGGTGCATTGACAATTGCCTCGGTAAGCACATTTACTTCTTGTAAGGACTACGATGATGACATCAACATGAATACGTCGCAAATCAAGGACTTGCAGGAACAATTAAAGACTTTGCAGACTGCGTTGGATCAAGCCAAGAATGATGCAACAACAGCACATGCAAACTTCGCTACTAAAGCGGATCTCAATTCTCTTCAGACCGAGGTAGCAAAGTTGGTAACTGCAGAGAAGTTACAGAAAGCCATCGATGACTTGAACGCCATTATCGCAGGTAAGGCAGACAAGGCTGACCTCGAAAAGCTTGCTGGAAGAATCGATGCTATTGATGGTACTCTCAACACGATCGGCACTACCTTGAAAACTTTGGACGGTGCTGTGACTGCTGCTAAAACAAACTTGGAGGCACAGGGCGAGACTCTTACCAAGTTGAAAGAGAAGATTGGTTCACTCGAAACCCAGTTGGGCCAGAAAGTTGACTTGGAGGCTTACAACACTAAGATTGCTGAGTTGCAAAAGGAAATCGACGATGCTAAGGCTGCTGCAGGTGACGTTACAGAAATCAAACAGCTGAAAGAAACAATGGAAGCTATCAGCAAGAAGGTTGACAAAGTTGCAGCAGAAGCAAACGTCATCACTGTCATGGTAGCAAAGCAGCTTAAGTCTTTGGTTCTCAAACCAGACTTCTATTGGGAAGGTCTTGAGGGTATCGAGGCTCCTTGGGCAGAGCCAGAAACATACACCTTCGGTGATAAGACCGAGTTTAATTACAGAGTATCTACAGCTGTAGGATTCAAGACTATCAAGGCTACTGTAAACGATAAAGTTCCAGCTAGACCTGGCGAGAAAGTTTACTTGCAGAACGGTGCTATTGCTAAGTATCACATGAATCCTTCAACAGCAAGCTTGGAAGGTGCACAATTCAGCTTCTTCACAAACCTTGCTGAGGTATATACACGTTCTGGTGATGAGACCATCGCTACTCCAAAAGAGGTTAAATATGTTGCCAATGGCAAGAACACAGTTGTTGATGGTATTTTGAGCGTTCCATTCACTATCAATACCAAGAAAGTTAATGCTTTGTTCACAGAATGGGCAAAGGGCAAGGATTCTAATGGCAATCAAATCACAGACCCTGTAATTCCTAACAATGGTTGGGAAGATGAAGAAGACAACCAGGCATACGGCTCTAAGTTGCCATTCATTGCTCTTCAGGCTCAGATGAAGGATACAACTATCACATCTGACTATGCTGTTGTAACTCCTGCTAAGTACATCCTCAAGGCTCTCGCAGATAACGCTCCTGAGACAGTTCTTGACCAGAACACATTCATCAAGGGTGCCCCACATACAGGTGTTATTGGTGACAACCACCTTTATACAACTTTGTATGGTACTAATTTAGAGGAATATGGTAAGACATTGGCAGATGCCCTGACACATGGTGTTATCACAATGCCAGCTACTCACTCTGTAGTATATAATGAGACCATCGACTTGAAGCCATTCGTAGAGACTCACTTCGACTACGAGACATTCGCTAAGTATGGCAAGTCATATAAGGATCAGACTATGAACGATGCTGAGCTTGAGGCTCTCGGCTTGCACTATGAGTTCATCCCTATCGACTATTACCTCGGTGAGGAGACAACTAGTGAGACCGCTCACTTCGAGCAGATTGGTGACAAGACTTCTGGTGTATTCGCTCCTCGTTCTGTTGATGCAGACGGTAAGACCATCAAGGGCCAGACTGCAACTAAGGAAGCTGTAGAGCGTGAACCATTGGTTCGTGTAAACTTGGTTGATGGCGAAGGCAACATCGTACTTTATGGTTACATCAAGGTTCGTATCGTTGAGAAGCCAGTTGTTGACATGAAGGTTGAGGTTAACCTCGGCGACTTGTACTTCAACTGTGGTGATGAGGGCAAGATGACTTGGTCACAGGTTGAGAACCTCATCCTCTCTAAGTTGGGTACAGACGGTATGACCAAGCAAACTTTCGAGAACGAATACTATCTTGAGAATGAGGGTGATCATAAGGTAATGCCTACAGTTGCAAATGGTGGTACATTGTACAATGATGGAGCTAAGTGGTATGCAGTACGTTACTCTGACGCAGACAAGACCAAGAAGGTTAGCGACGCTGCCTCTTACGGTCGTGTATGGTACACACCTCATGACAACGCTACTGGCGGTCAGGGTTGGGATAACCAGACCAACGTATTGGTTTGGAACTTCACAACACGTCCTGATGCAGGTAATATGAATGCAGCTTCTTACAAGAAGTTGATGGAGGAAACTGGCGTTTCTTACGCTTCTAAGGGTGAGAATACCAAGGCTCTCTATACATGGGTACGCTTCGTCCACAAGTTGAACGGTACTTCTATCTGGGTTAAGTTGAACTTCGCTCCTACGAAGCTCCACTTCGAGTATGGTAAGATTGCCAACAAGGACTTGCACCACTGGTTCCAGTTGAACTCTACATACGTTCCTGGTGGTGAGAACGACCTCGATGTTCACGCTAACGTTCCTACTCCTGCAGAGTATGGTCAAATAGCTCTCACAGCAAACAAGTTTGACAAGGACTTGTTGGAGTACTGGAGAAACAAGAAGGTACTTGTAACTCTTGAGGGTAACAAGGATAAGTTCACTAAATTCTATAATGCAGACGGCACCGCAAAGACACAGTTGGACTTCGGTTTCGTATTGCCTAAGAAGGGTGTAAACTCTACTGTAGATGCTGTAAATGGCACATGGGCTGTTAAGGGTGCTTCTGGTTCTGTTTGGACTTTGAAACTTTCTGACAGCAACCACAAGATTATTGCAATTGAGCAGGATGGTGTTGTATTGGCTCACCCTGAGACAGTCGCTGAACTTCGTCAGAATAATTACGACCACAAGTACTCTATCCTCCACTACTTCGGTGATGAGGGTATCAATGACAACGCTGCTACCGACCTCCTCAACAACATGGGTCGTCGTGACGCAAAGGGCAATGACATCAAGAACGATTACTTGACAAACAACATTGATAAGACATTCACTGCTTATCTTGAGGTAACTCTCTCTGATGACCCTTGCTACCAGCCATTGGTTGAGAACAACTTGTTCAACGTTCGCTTCCTCCGTCCAATCAACGTAGCTCCTAAGAATGTAACTTGGACCGATGCTTTGAATGCGGAGGAGTCAGTTAAGTTGACAGACTTGGTTAGCATCAAGGATTGGCGTGACTACAGCGTATTGGTAAATGGCAATTACGCTGATAACACCAACGCACAGGTTCCTTATAAGTTCTACAACATCACAGACTTGGCAGTAATTCGTGAGGAAATCCGTTCAGACGCTATGGAAGATATCTCTGTACGTACTGCAGCTGCTCTCACCGACGCTAAGAAAATCGCTGAGTTGCCTATCGTTGACGAAGTTCCTTCTTTGACAAGCTACAAGATGGAGCATGGTATCACTACAGCAACTTACTTGAAGGTTTACAATGGTAATAACCAGGAGATCTTCGACAGCGAGCAGCATGGTACATCACCAAACGGTATCTGGACTAAGGGTGCTGGTGATTACGTGAACTATGGTAAGATCAACTATGTAAACAATGGTGGTGGTGCACAAATCTTCCACATCTACGTACCAATCGCAGTGAAGTACGCTTGGGGTAATGTGAAGTACAGCAACACAAACTTGCGGACTTCTGGTGTTAAGACAAACCTTGACTACACTCAGAAGGTATGGGCTGTCATCACAGTTAACAAGACTGTAAACTCTGGCGCAAAGCGTCACTAAAATTTACAGATCATCTTTGAAATAAGGAGGGGGTGTCAACTCATTGACACCCCTTTTATTCTTAATAAACATTTATTATTATGAAAAAGATCGTATTATTCTTATTCGGATTGGCTGCCTTGATGTTCGCATCATGCGGTCAAAAAGAAAAGAACGTGAAACAGCTGGAGCAGCAATATCTCGTTCAACCTGTTGATTCTTTTTCGGGCAAGGACACATCCGAAGTTATGTACTTGGTAAATAGCTTCATTGACAAACTCAACCAAAAAGACATCAAATCAGCTGTCTCCATGCTTTCTTATCTAGATGGCAACGATATTGTACCATTGCCTGCTGGACTCGCCAAGCGTCAATGCAATGCCTTGGCCAATGCACAGGGAGTGAAATACACCGTTGACCGTTTTGTGTTCAACGAGGAGAAAGACAATATCGTAAAAGTTAATATCTTGTTGTTTGAAAAGAAGCCAGGCGATACAAGACCTAACAGCATTTCTCTGTATCTCAAACCTATCCGCAAAGACAACAGATGGTATTTGACAACTGTTGACAATATCACTGACTCAAACAACATGGGTGGTACCAAAATTCAAAACTAATTTTAGAGAATTATGGAATCATATAAATATTTATTGGCAACAGCCGTTCTCGCTTCTTTAGGAATGAATGCCATGGCACAGGCTACCTATACAGATAAGGATGGCAATGAGTATCAGTTTAAGAAGCACGCATTCCTGGATATCCAGGGCGGTGCTCAGTACACACTCGGTGAAGCTAAGTTTGGTGACTTGATTTCTCCTAACGTTCAGTTGGGCTTAGGCTACCAGTTCTCTCCTGTCTTCGGTATGCGCTTGCAGGCTAACGGCTGGCAGAGCAAGGGCGGCTGGTCAGGTTTCCGCGCAAATCCTGGAGAGACTCCTTACAACGCTACCTATAAGTTCAAGTATATGGCTCCTGGTGTTGACTTCATGTTCAACCTCAGCAACCTCTTCTGCGGTTGGAACCCTAACCGTGTGCTGAACGTTACTGCTTTCTTGGGAGGTGGTGCTAACATCGCTTGGGACAACGATGAGGTGAATGAGTTGGCTGCAACCATGAAAAAAACTAGTGCCTACAACCTGGAGTATCTCTGGGATGGTACCAAGGTTCGCCCTTATGGTCGTGCCGGTCTTGAGTTGGCTTTCAAGGTTAGCAAGTCTGTCAGCCTGATGTTGGAGGGTAATGCCAATATTACTTCTGACAAGTATAACTCAAAGAAGGCAGGTAACCCTGACTGGTATTTCAATGCTTTGGCTGGTCTTCGCATCAACCTGGGCAAGAGCTATACCAAGAAGGCTAAGCCAGTAGAGGAACCTGCTCCGGCACCAGCTCCTAAGCAGGAATATGTAGCTCCTAAGCCAGAGCCTAAGCCAGCTCCTGTAGAGAAGAAGGTAGAGGAGATTCGCCGTGACATCTTCTTCACCATCAATTCTTACAAGATTGCTCCTGCTGAGGATGCTAAGATCCGTGAGGTGGTTGACTTTCTTGGAAAGAACCCAGAGGCTAAGGTTGTAGTAACCGGCTATGCTGACAAGGGTACTGGTAACGATCGCATCAACGACCGCATCGCTGCTAAGCGTGCTGCTGCCGTTGTCTGGATGTTGGAGAAGCGCTATGGCATTCCTGCTGAGCGCATCACAGAGGACTCAAAGGGTGCTCGTGTTCAGCCATTTGCTGAGAATAACATGAACCGTGTTTCTATCATGATTGCTAAATAAAGTATGAACAAGCCTATGTATATGAAAATGTTTGGTAAATATATTTCTGCCATTCTCTTGCTAGCTATCCTTGAGCTTGCCACATGTTGCAGTCAACCTTCCAAACAAGGGGCTGCCAATGATGCAACAAGTGCTAAAAATTCAATAGCCTTTCTTGAGAAAGAACATGATTTTGGAGAATATCGAGAAAAGGAAACGAAAAGATACGCTTTCAAGTACAAGAATGCAGGCAAGTCTCCACTTGTCATATACAAGGCTGAGAGCGATTGTGGTTGCACACAAGTCAAATTCAATCCACAGCCTTTGATGCCAGGCGAGTATGATTCTATCATTGTAGTATATGATGGAAATGGCTTTTTGAACGGTTCTTTTAGAAAGTTCATCAACATATACTCAAATGCTTCAGAAAAGCCAATGGAGTTGAGCATCAAGGGCTGTTATTTTGATAAGAGTGAAGAATGATTCTTCGCATGATGTTTGATTATGTAATAACAATCAAATTATAAACTTTTATAGAAACCTGCGTGTGGGCATGAACCATACTTACGGGTATCGAGATACCAGTTCATATCCTTCATAGGGATGTTGCGAGCCTCAATCTCACCCATCAGCTTGTCATAACTCTCCTCACGGACAGAACCACCGATAATCTCACCAATCTGTGGGAACAGTAGGTTGACTTCCTGAACAAGAACACAGAGGCAAAGGTTGTAGTAACCGGCTATGCTGACAAGGGTACAGGCAATGACGTCATCAACGACCGCATCGCTGCCAAGCGAGCAGCAGCTGTGGTTTGGATGCTGACAAAGAAATATAATATACCTTCTGAGCGCATTACAGAAGAATCTAAGGGTGCACGTGTGCAGCCTTTTGCAGAAAACGCAGAGAACCGTGTAACGATCATGATCGCTAAGTAGTACGGTAAGTTTATAATGCGACAACCAATTATTTTAATTGGTGGCGGGGCATCCTCAGGGGCGCCCCGTTTTTCGTTCAGCTATCCCTTCCTTCTCCCGCTCATTTTGTTATTTTTTCACTATTTCTTGCAGTTTCTCAATATTTTGTTGTACCTTTGCAACGTATTAAAAAATAAGCGCTTATGGCTATAAAACAATATCCTTTGGGAATACAGACCTTTGAGCGTATCCGTAAGGAGGACAAGCTCTATATAGATAAGACGGAATATATCTACCGCATGACCCATTCTGATGGTACATATTTCTTCGTGGGGAGACCACGCCGTTTTGGAAAGTCGCTCCTTGTTTCGACCATGCAAAGTTATTTTGAAGGTAAGAAAGACTTGTTTAAAGGACTTGCCATGGAACAGCTTGAAAAAGAATGGATAGAATATCCTGTAATCCATTTGGATATGAGTGGAGGTAAGTATATGTCTGAAGATCAGCTACAACGATATTTGATAGATTTGGTGGAAGAACAGGAACGGAAATTTAGCTTTCATAATGAGAAGATAGATATAAATCTTCGCTTGAAAGACCTCATTATGTCTTTATATCAGACTACAGGCAAGAAGGTGGTAGTGTTGATTGACGAGTATGATGCCCCTTTGCTGGACGTGGCTCACGAAAAAGAGCAGTTGGTTAAGCTTCGCAACATCATGCGTAATTTCTTCAGCCCGCTGAAGGCGCGTGAAGCCTATCTTCGTTTTGTCTTTTTTACGGGTATTACTAAGTTTTCGCAAGTGAGTATATTCAGTGAATTGAATAACGTCACCAATGTATCCATGTATGATGAATATGCTGGTATGTTGGGGATTACTAAGGAAGAACTTTGCGGGCAATTGTCAGAAGATATAGAAGTGCTGGCTACAAAAATGCATCTTACCAAGGAGCAGACCTTAGATAAGTTGACTGAGAATTATGATGGATATCATTTTTCAGCTTATTCTCCTGATGTCTTCAACCCTTACAGCCTGTTCAATTGCTTTGCTCAGGGTAAGTTGGGTTCTTATTGGTTTGCCTCAGGTACGCCAACCTATCTTATCAATATGATGCGTAAATATCATGTGCTTCCTACAGGCATTACGCGTGTTGAGGCTGACGAGAGTGAATTTGATGCACCTACAGAGGATATGACTACAATGATGCCGCTGCTTTACCAGAGTGGTTATTTGACCATCAAGGATTATAACAGAGATTATAACTATTATACGCTTGATATTCCTAACAAGGAGGTGAAGATAGGGTTGACCAAGGCTTTGATTCCGTCTTATGTTACTGGTAATACGCTTGCTACTACCAATACGGCTCGTCGCATAGCACAGGCTTTGGATAAGCAAGACATGGATGGAGCTTTGCATCTGCTACAGGATTTTCTGGGTACTGTGCCTTATTGCAATGTCACCAATCATGAGGGGCATTATCAGCAGATGCTTTTCATCATCTTCTCGCTCCTCACCGATTATCTGGTAGATGTAGAGGTGCATACTCCAAAGGGAAGGGTAGATGTCGTTTTGTTGACTGGAACAGATTTATACATCATAGAACTGAAACTTGATAAGAGTGCTCAGGCTGCAATGCAGCAAATCAATCTCAAAAACTATCGCCAGCGTTTCGCTCTCTGCAACAAACCTATAACGAAAGTTGGTATCAACTTCGACTCTTCAAAGGGAAACATAGAGGATTGGGTGATAGAGTAAATGAAAAAAGATAGAAGAAGATAGATGAAATAGATTAAAGAAAATCATAAGTAGCTGCGTTGGCCATCGCAAGTACTTTCGAAGAGCAATGAAGCCTGTTTCGAAGGACATCGAAACAGGCTTCGTTTTTTATACTAGAATTCAGCGTTCTTTGGTGTACGTGGGAATGGAATCACGTCGCGGATATTCTGCATACCGGTTACGAAGAGAATCAGACGCTCGAAACCGAGACCGAAACCTGCGTGTGGGCATGAACCGTACTTACGGGTATCAAGATACCAGCTCATATCCTTCATAGGGATGTTGCGAGCCTCAATCTCACCCATCAGCTTATCATAGCTCTCCTCACGGACAGAACCACCGATAATCTCACCAATCTGTGGGAACAGCACGTCGGTACCCTGAACGGTCTGACCGCTCTTACCGCCGAAACCACTCTCCTCCTCGTCTATCTTCATATAGAATGCCTTGATAGCCTTAGGATAGTTGGTCATGATAACAGGGCGCTTGAAGTGCTCCTCTACGAGGAAGCGCTCGTGCTCTGAAGCCAGGTCATCACCCCACTCGCATGGGAACTCAAACTTCTTGCCGTTGGCAATAGCCTCCTGAAGGATGCGGATACCCTCGGTATATGGAAGATGAACGAAGTCGGAATTCAATACGCCTTCCAGACGGGCAATCAGCCCCTTGTCTATCATCTTGTTCAAGAAAGCAAGATCGTCCTTGCAATGCTCCAGTGCCCAACGGATACAGTACTTGATGAAGTCTTCCTCCAACTCCATCAAACCATCCATATCCAAGAAAGCAACCTCAGGCTCTACCATCCAGAACTCAGCCAAGTGGCGAGGAGTATTACTGTTCTCTGCACGGAAGGTTGGACCGAAGGTGTAGATGGCGCCAAGTGCTGTAGCACCGAGCTCACCCTCCAACTGACCGGAAACGGTCAGGGAAGTCTGCTTGCCGAAGAAATCATCAGAATAGTCAATCTTGCCATCCTCTGTCTTCTTCAGGTTGTAGAGGTTCTTGGTAGTTACCTGGAACATCTGACCTGCACCCTCGCAGTCGCTGGCTGTAATGAGAGGAGTATTGAAATAGAAATATCCATGCTCGTGGAAGTAGGTGTGGATAGCCATCGCCATGTTGTGGCGGATACGCATCACGGCACCAAAGGTATTGGTACGGAGACGGAGGTGAGCATACTGACGCATGTACTCGAAGCTCTGTCCCTTCTTCTGCATAGGATAGTCGCTGCCGCAGAGACCGTAAATCTCGATGCTCTCGCACTGGATTTCAACACTCTGTCCGGCACCCTGACTTTCTACCAGCGTACCTACGGCGCTGATACAAGCACCGGTAGTAATCTGACGGAGCTGATTCTCATCGACCTTTGATGGGTCGACTACTATCTGAATATTATTAATAGTAGAACCATCGTTAAGAGCGATAAAATCGACTGCTTTGCTACTACGATGAGTACGAACCCATCCCTTGACATTCACGATTGAGCCGTAGGCTGTGCTCTTGAGCAAGTCTACAACTTTAGTTCTTTTAATCTTTTCCATTGTTAATATTAATGCTTCAAGGAGTTAAAGAAGTTAAGGAGTTAAGGAGTTAAGACAATTGTCACAAACCAAGGATTCCTACTATATAAAAACTCTCGGCTAATAAAACACTTGTCTTAACTCCTTTCAACTCCTTAACTCCTTAACTCCATATTATTTTTTCTTATTCAAAAGCACCCATGCGGAGCATGTCTACCTCCTTCTCTGTAAGGAAGCGCCAGTCACCACGACGGAGATTCTTCTTAGTCAAACCTGCGAACTGAACACGGTCGAGCTTGGTAACACGATAGCCGAGGCTCTCGAAGATACGGCGCACGA
>ERZ1026846.1936-NODE-1936-length-11973-cov-14.115456_pt1 | contig 11973 bp, 10 predicted proteins | sample MGYA00380153_ERZ1026846 | MGnify/ENA primary metagenome ERZ1026846 (study PRJEB33269, sample SAMEA4719789) | human gut metagenome | biome: human-associated habitat; feature: organic feature; material: feces | place: Cameroon | collected 2013-10 ... | reverse complement strand
GTATTACATTATATAATATTATCCCACAATTTTCAACTTAAAGAGATATCTATTAAAACAAAATTAACACTTTAGACACAGAAAACATTTTATTAATTATCACCTTTATTTTTAATTATATAAACTGAAAGTTCACTAATTAAAGCAAAAATTCCGATAAATAAATATGTAACAGCTGAGAACGAAACCTTGCTCAGCTTTTCATACTCGCCGGATATAATCATTAAAATTCTTGCAAATGAAAATGAAAAGCTTAAAGAAAAAAGACCGAGGGCAAAAAAACTAAACGACGGTTTGATAAGCTTCTTTTCATTATCAATACTCGAAGCACAGCACAAGGTGAAACCGCAATAAAATATTATAAATATAAATTCCAAAAAGCTTTCTACGCTTTCGACATCAAAAATTTCCGTCATAATGACAAGCAATCTGCAAAAGCCCCACGCAAGAGGAACAAGATGAAACAGCTTGAAATTTTTAAAATCGATTTTCGTTTCTCTGACAGACTTGGCACAAACAATTAAATAATAACAACTTAGAAGTGCAAAAATTGCCTGAAATCCCATAGGCAACAAGTAATTATATTCAACATACGACTGTCTTGATGCCGTTTGAATATAGCTGTAACAATTATTTACTTGATGAACAAAATCAAAAAAGTATGCAATACACAAAGCTATAAGCGATATGTAAATGCCTTTATTGCCGATAAAACTTATTTTTCTTATTTTATTTCTTGCAATTAAAGAATAAATCACGGCAAATACGACTGACAAAATGAGCACTCCGTAAAGAATATATGTAATTAACTCATTTCCGATAACAAAGCCTGTCTTACTGTCAGTAAATCTGATTAATTGAAAAAAGCGAAGAAAGCAAGCCGCAAGCGCAGTGATACTTACGGCAAGGAATGAAAAATACATAGGTTTATTTTTCAATTTATCTCCCTTATATCAGCTTTTATCTCTCAATAATCGGTTTAAATGTACGAGGTTTGCTTACGCTCTTATATGCCGGACGGATAATTTTGCCGCCGGAGGTGAGTTCCTCAAGCCTGTGAGCACACCAACCTGCTGTTCTTGCAACGGCAAAAATAGGAGTATATAAATCCTCCGGAATTCCCAAAACCTTATATACAAGCCCCGAATAAAGGTCAACATTAGCACACATAACCTTGTCGATTCCCTTAACTTCCGAAAATACCTGCGGAGTGAGAAGTTCAATATTTTCAAGAGTTTTAAATTCTTTTTCAAAACCTTTTTCATAAGCAAGCTTTCTTGCGTTTTCCTTAAGAATTACCGCTCTTGGGTCGCTCTTGGTATATACAGCGTGGCCCATACCGTAGATAAGACCGGAGCCGTCGCCTGCCTCCTTGTTTATAATTTTTACAAGGTAATCCTTAACCTGATTAGGGTCAGTAGGATCGGCAACATTAGCCATAATTTCACGCATTTGCTCGGCAACACGAAGATTTGCACCGCCGTGTCGAGGGCCTTTAAGAGAACCAAAGCCTGCTGTGATTGCAGAATAAGTATCCGTGCCGCTTGAGGTAAGAACCCTTGTTGAAAAAGTAGAATTATTACCTCCGCCGTGATCGGCATGGAGCATAAGGCAAATATCAAGAAGCCTTGCTTCCTCTATAGTAAACTTTTTATCAGCTCTTATTTGGTTGAGAATATACTCAGCAGTTGCCTGTTCCTTTTTAATCGGGTGAAGAAACATTGTTTTATTGTAAAATGTTCTACGCTTAATTTGGTATGCGCCGTTCATAATGGTCGGCATTTGAGAAATAAGCTGGAGTGACTGACGAAGAACGTTTGCAACAGAAATATCATCAGGATTTTCGTCAAAAGAATAAAGAACAATAACGCATCTTGCCATTTTATTCATAATATCTTTAGAAGCGTGCTTCATAATCATATCTTCAACAAATTCGTCAGGAAGCTCACGGCACTCACCAATAACCTCTCTGAGACCTTCAAGCTGACTTTCCGTAGGCAAATCGCCGAAAAGAAGAAGCCATACAACCTCTTCAAAGCCAAACCTGCCCTCATTGATGCATCCGTTTACAATATCGTTAATATCATATCCACGATATGAAAGCTTACCGTCCTTAGGAATACGCTCTCCGTCAAGTATATAATAACCCTCAACTGAGCAAATACGGGTAAGACCAGCCATAACGCCGGTGCCATCCTCATTTCTAAGTCCTCTTTTAACATGATATTTTTGATAATCATTGGGCTTAATCCAGTTATTTTTATCAAGCTCCGAGCATAAATTAGAAAGGGCATCCATAGAAATAGGTGAAATGTAATTCTTTGGCATAATCTATCTCCTTTTCATTGTGATGAATATTTAGCAAAGGCAACAAAAACGCCTTGGTAAAAATAAAATTATTTTATTATTATACTATTTTTATAATATAAAGTCAAGGAGATGAGAGTAGTGAAAAAAGTACTAATCATTTACATTTCGGTGCTTTTATTGACAGTTATAATTCCTGCCATTATTTGCTTTTCGCAAAACGACGGTTCATCATCAAAAGAGCTTGTAAATATTTTCAATTCATTTATAAGCAAAATCTGAAAATCATTCTAATTGGCTGTTATCGCTGATTTTTTCAAGATTAATATAAGAATTTACATTTAATTCAGCTTTTTGAAAGCCGCCGTTAATATCAGATAAATGTTTTTCGTAATATTCGGGACAATCCCTTGCAATAAATTTGCCTATTCTAAGTGCATTGCTTTTAGCATAAATACAGGCATTATAAGTTTTGGATATCATTTCGTTGCACGCTTTTTCAACAAGTGCGCAAAGACGTTTGTTGTCCTTTTTCGAGAGTTTATTTTGCGCACCTTTTTCTATTTCACCAAGTATTATATCTGCATTTATTTCAACATTAAAATATACTTTGTTTTCAACAATACTTGCTGATTTTTTGCATTTTATATTTGAAAGCTTAACATCAATTTTTCCGAACTTTTTATCACTTATTTGGATTAAAACATCCTTAGCCTTATTATTCAAAATAACAAAGCCTTTTGTCTCAATATCATTTGTAATATATGCAAGTCGATTGTCAGAAAAAAGGGCTATGCCTGCCGACTTAACGGTTGATTCATCGTCTTTTCTTTCTATAACGGGTAAATAAATGTCTGAACATTTATCTTCATACAGCATTAAAAACTCATTTTCGTTAACAAGAATCGACTGACCTGTTTCCTCATTATTATTTATAAGAAAAAGTATATTTTCGCTTGGAACATTAGCGTCATTTTCCTTACTTTCAAGTATAAATTTGGCTTTTTCCTTACTGACGCATATTGCAACGTCGGCTCTTGAATCCTCACTTCTCAAAAAGTAATCTATATAGTTTTTTATATCGTTTTGCGCAAGCTCTTTTGACAAGACAATTATTTTATTATGTCCGAAAAAAGCACGTTTTGAAACAGCCTTTGCAATGTTGTTTATAGCATTGGAAACCGTAGTGCCGCTTGCCGAAGTATTAACAACCATATTACCCAAAGGCGTATCCGAAGCATTACTTACATTCACCTTTAAGCCTTGAAGTGTGACCGACAAGTTGTTGTCATAATAATCAATTCCTAGTCCTTCAACAATAAACAAATCCTTTAAATGCCTGCTGCCGGTACAACCGGTGAAAAGCAAAAAGCATAAAAACAATGAAAAAAATATTTTAATACATTTTGACAAGTTCATCACCATAATTTTTCTTTTTAAATATAAGAGTAAGAGTCGGAATTATAACGCTGAATACAAGAAACAAAGAGAATGTCATTCTATAATCTACCCCCTGTCCGTTTGCGAAATTGAGCATAAATACACTGAGTACAAATGCAACAGCAGACGAAGTAAAAGCAAAGCTTCTTTTAAATTCACGTTTAATGCACGAGCAAGCACAATAAAGAGCAGTAACCGCTTTTACAAACACACCCATTATCCAAAAGGAAATATGCAAAACATCAAGGCGCTCAAAATTGCCGAATTTTGAAATTTGAAAGAGCGAATAAAATGGAAAATTTCTCATTAAAATACTTTCGCCCATTACCGCCGCAGCGAAATATAAAAGCAAAAATATGCTTAAAAACGAGCAACAAATAAACCTGATAAAATTCCTTGTGCATTTGCCGTTTACACTTGGATAAAGGACAAGAAACAATGCTATTTCAGTAGTATTTGATGAAAAAACAAGCGCATTTTTCAATATACCTTTGCCTTCATTTGTAATAATGGGATAAAAATTAATGTCATTAAACGTATCATAATTACAAAGCAAGACGCACAAAATCGCAAGGCACAAAAGTACAAAAACAAACGCCGAAAAGCGGGAAAGTGCCTCAACACCCAATGTCGTGCCGTAAAAAGCGCAGACACAAATAATAAGAGCAAAAAGCCAACCCTGTGTTTCAGGATTAAGCGTAGTTGAAGCAAAATACGAAAAACGGCTTACGCTGACAGCGACAACAAGAATAAAATATACGTAATATAGTTTTGAAACCCATTTAATATCAATTGGATTTTTATTCATTTTATAGCAAAAAACAGCAGGCAATGAAAAAACAACCGTCATAACCATTGCAATCACGAAGCTTATCAATGCCTGTGAATTAATCTCGGTTGTGCTGATAGAATGAACGCTTGTCAGGCACACAACTATTCTGCATATAAAAAGAATATAGAATAACGAAAGCGGCGGAATCTTATTTCTTTTTGCCGAGTCTGACATCAACATTCGCTCCTCTCAAATTATTTATTCTCACTTTTCTTTTAGAAAGCTTACGCCAAGATTGCCTGTAAAACAAATCGGCAAGAGATTTTTTATCAAACGGAGAAATCGGCGAGCAATAAGGAACCCCATAGGGATTTATCGCACAGATATTCATACACAAAACGGAGGCGGCAAGAATTATACCGTACATTCCGGTAAGGCCTCCGATTAAAATAAAGAAAAATCGTAAAACAGACACACTTTCATAAAGAGATGACACAACATAAGATGAAATTGCCGTCAGAGCGATGACGACGAGCATAGGCGCACCGATAAGTCCTGCCGACACGGTCGTTTCGCCTATAACTATACCGCCGATGATTGAAACTGCGTGGCCGACAGCTTTTGGCAAGCGCAATCCGGCTTCCCTCATTATTTCGTACAAAATAAGAAGCATAAGTGCCTCTGTCATCAACGAATACGGGGTTGTTATTTCCTCTCTTGCAATAGTAAAAAGCATAGATGTAGGAATGAGTTCTTGATGAAAGGTTCCTATTGCGACATAGACTCCGGGTAAAAAAATAGATAAAACAAAAGAAAAATAACGAAGTGTCCTGATAAATCCCGAATAAAACGGCGGAATATTATAATCATCGGGAGTTTGAAAATTATCGCTGAAGAGAGCCGGAGTATACAAAGCAATCGGTGAACCCTCAACAAGAATTGCCACCCTGCCCTCAAGTAGCTTTGAAACGATTATATCGGGACGTTCGGTTGACGCAACGTCGGAAAACATAGAATTAACACTTGTGTCTACAAAAGGAATGAGCGTTCCGAAATCGGTCAATACATTTAATTTTGAATTTTGAACGGCACTTATTATTTCAGATACAAGTTCTTTATCGGCTCTGTCGTCCATATAAGCGATAACACAAGGTGCAGGTGCGGCAGAAGCAAGCTTTATTTGTTTTAGCTTTAAATGCGGAGTTTTAAGTCTTTTTCTAAGGAGCGCTTTATTAGTATTTAAAATTTCAACAAATGCTTCCTTAGGTGCCTTCGTTGACTGTTCGTTAGTTGGCTCGTCAACGCTTCTTGACGGCGGATTTTGAATACCGAAAGCAAGAGCGATATTTTCCCCGTCGACCACGACAATGGCAAAGCCGGACATAATATAATAGTAACAATCGGCAAATGTTTTAGCTTCATTAAGTTCAACGCAATTAGTAATCGAATTTTTAATATTATCTATACTGATATCTTCACTTTTTAAAATCGGAGACACTACCATTTGAGAAAGCTGGAGAGAATCTATAAGTCCGTCACAAGCGGCAAAGAATAGTTTTTTATCCCCGATTTTTGCCTTTCTTACAAGAAAATCAGAGCAATCGACAAAATCATTCTTGAAGTGTTTATAGTTTTCTTCAAGATCTTTAGAAAGCGTCATATAATCACCTGTATTATTATTGCAAATGATGTGCAAAATATTATAGGTGAAATATATGAGTTTAGTAATTATACGTGCATTTATAATTTATGTTTTTGTAATCATAGCGATAAGGATAATGGGCAAAAGGCAAGTCGGAGAATTGAAGCCGCATGAACTTGTAATAACATTTTTGATAAGCTCAACTGCGACAATTCCTCTTCAGGATAACAATATGCCTCTTTTAAACTGCATTATACCGGTGCTTTTATTTGTAAGCCTTGAAATAATTGTCGCAATACTAAGCATTAAAAGCGTTAAATTCAGAAATCTTATTCAAGGCAAGCCTATTGTTATTATTGACAAAGGTAAAATTGACGAAAAAAAATTGAGACAGTTACGATTTACCGTTGACGATTTGTGCGACGCTTTAAGGCAACAGGGTTATTGGGATATTGCAGAAGTACAAAATGCCGTAATTGAAACAAACGGAAGCATCAGCGCCGAAAATTGGGAAAAATACAAACCTTTAACTCCCGACAACGTAAAAATAAGCGTTGATGACAAGGGACTTCACACGGCAATAGTTATTGACGGAAAACCTGTCGAGGAATATTTTAAAAATAAAAACATTAAGCAAAGCGAAATTGAATTGCTATTAAAAACGAATGGCAAACAAGCAAACAAGCTTTTATTAATGACTGTTGATGATAACGGAAATGTTTACACAGTAAGAAAGGCGAGCACAAAATGAAAAAAATATATATTGCAATAGTGCTTTTAATAATATGTTCAGGGGTTTGCATTATTGAACAGGTAACAATTAATAAAGTATGCAGTGAAACAACAAGTATTATAAATACGGCATTAGACTTAAACGAGCAAAAAGATTTTTTAAAAGCTAAAAGTCAATGCGAAAAGCTCAGGAAAATTTGGAGCAAGAGATATCCGTATTTATCTGCAATGATAGATCACTCACAGCTTGACGGCGCAAGTGCGGCAATAAAAGCGACAAAGGATATAAGCAAAGAAAACGAAGATGAACTAAGCGAAAAGCTGATTGAAGCAAAAAACGAAATTCAACTGTTAAAGGAAAATCAATCAATAACCTTAGGTAATATATTTTAACAAAACAAGATGAACACTTTTGCATTTAAAACATAGGATAGTTTAGAAAATGTGAAAGGAGGTCGACCTAATGGGTTGCGGATGCAATAACTTTGGTTGTGGTTCATCTTGGATTATCATCCTCATTATCATCTTACTCCTCTGCGGTGGTTGCGGTGGCGGTTGCGGCAACAATGATTGCGGCTGCGGTTGCTAACATCAAATTCATTGAGGTGTCGAAGCGAAAGCTTCGGCACCTTTTTTGTTATAAACAAAAAAGCAGTGCCAAAAGCGATTAAATTTTTTGTTTTACTCAAAACTTAAAATTTTATTGTACTTCTCTATTGACAAATCAAGTTAGTTTGTTAAACTAACTGTTAAGGGGTTATATTTAAAATATGTTTTCTATATAATTTATAAATAAGCTTTTAAAAAAATGGAGTTAAAATGAACATTAAAGATTTAGAAATAGGAAAAAGCGCAAAAATAACAAAAGTAGGCGGCGAAGGCGCCTTAAGGCAACATTTTCTTGATATGGGTCTTATTCCCGGTGCTCAAATTACAATGATAAAATTTGCACCTATGGGTGACCCTGTTGAAATTAAAATTCACGGCTATGAATTGACATTAAGGCTTGCCGATGCTGAGAAAATAGAAATTGACAAGCCGTATACTGTAAAAACGGACAATAATATTGATACAAGAAAAAAAGACATTTCCCATCCGGGCTTAGGTGAAGGAGGCAAATTTCACACAAAAGCTAACGAAAATCCTTTGCCCGACGGCACAAAGCTGACCTTTGCGCTTGCCGGAAACCAAAACTGCGGCAAAACGACCTTATTTAACAGGCTGACAGGCTCTAATCAGCACGTCGGCAATTTTCCCGGTGTAACGGTTGACAGAAAAGACGGAGAAATAAAAAATCACGCAGATACACTTATTACAGACTTGCCGGGCATTTATTCTATGTCTCCTTACAGCAATGAGGAAATAGTAACAAGAAAATTTTTATTAGATGAAAAGCCGAAAGGGATTATCAATATTATTGACGCTTCCAATATTGAAAGAAATCTATATTTGACAATGCAGTTAATGGAACTTAACATTCCTATGGTTGTGGCGCTTAATATGATGGATGAGGTCCGCAAAAACGGCGGAAGCGTGCTTGTAAACGAAATGGAACAGCTGCTTGGCGTTCCGGTCATTCCGATTTCAGCTGCTAAAAACGAAGGTATTGAAGAGCTGACAGACCACGCATTGCATATTGCAAAATACAGAGAATGCCCCGGCAGGCAGGATTTTTGCATTTCGCACGGAACAAGCGAACAAACAGCAGTACATAGATGTATCCACGCAATAATGCATCTTATCGAAGACCACGCCGAGGCGGCAGAAATTCCCATTAGATTTGCTGCTTCTAAGCTTATTGAGGGTGACAGCCTTGTTGAGGATAAATTAAAACTCAGCCAAAATGAAAAGGAAATGATTGAACATATTATTGTTCAAATGGAGCAAGAACGCGGACTTGACAGAGCCGCCGCAATTGCCGATATGCGCTTTCATTTTATTAAAAGCATTTGTCAGCAAACCGTTATTAAGCCGAGCGAAAGCAAGGAGCACGCAAGAAGTATTAAAATTGATAAAATACTTACGGGTAAATACACGGCTATTCCGTCATTTATTGCAATAATGGGTCTTGTATTTTGGCTCACATTCAGCGTAATCGGCAAAGGACTTTCAAATTTGCTCGACTTAGGAATAAGTCATCTTACAACCTTAGTTGATGGTTTACTTACAAAAGCAAATATAAACGATGTAATACATTCGCTTATAATTGACGGAATATTCAACGGTGTCGGAAGTGTGTTAAATTTCCTGCCGATAATCGTCACGCTCTTTTTCTTCCTATCTCTGCTTGAGGACAGCGGATATATGGCAAGGGTTGCATTCGTTATGGATAAGCTGTTAAGAAAAGCAGGACTTTCAGGCAGGAGCATTGTGCCTATGCTTATAGGTTTCGGATGTACCGTACCCGGAGTTATGGCAAGCAGAACATTATCAAGTGAACGTGACAGAAAAATGACTATCCTTTTAACTCCGTTTATGAGTTGTTCGGCAAAGCTTCCTATTTACGGCTTTTTCGCCGCTGCATTTTTCCCTAACAACAGCGCAATAGTTATGATTTTGCTATATGCACTCGGAATTGCAACTGCCGTATTTATGGCTATGATAATGAAGTTAAGTATTTTCAAAGGCGAACCTGTGCCTTTTGTAATGGAACTTCCTAACTACAGAATGCCAAGTGCTAAAAGTGTTTGCCAGCTTCTTTGGGAAAAAGCAAAGGATTTCCTTCAAAGAGCATTTACTGTAATTTTTGTTGCAACAATTGTAATTTGGTTTTTGCAAACTTTTGACACTAAATTTAATCTTGTCGAAAATTCACAAGACAGCATACTTGCAACAATTGCGGGCTTTATTGCGCCGATATTCAAGCCGCTTGGATTTGGCGATTGGAGAATTTCGACTGCGTTAATCACCGGCTTTATGGCTAAGGAAAGTGTCGTATCCACGCTATCCGTTCTTTTAGGCTCAGGTGTAAAAATAACGAGCATACTCACTCAACTCGGCGCTACTTCACTTCTCGTTTTCTGTCTGTTATACACTCCATGTGTTGCTGCAATTGCTTCGATTAAAAGAGAACTCGGAAGAAAATGGGCTTGCTTTGTAGTTGTTTTTCAATGTGTAATTGCGTGGATTATGGCGTTCATTACTCACGGAATTTTTGCACTTATAGGACTTTTATAATGAATATTCAAAGTATAATTTTATTAATATTAATTGTAATATTGCTTATTTTTGCTATAATATATTCGACAAAGCATAAAAGTGCCTGCTCAGGCAATTGCTCTAATTGTAATAAAAACTGTAACAACAAAAGGTAATATTATGAAGAAATATCCTATAAATAAAGATTTTGATATAGTAAAGTTTCTTACATTTCCTGTTATTCCACAGGCGGCACCGATAGCAAGAGGTATACTCAAAACACTTGTAAACGAGCACCACGGTGATAAATACATAAAGGTAAGCAAAATCGTAATTGAAAGCGTCGGCAGAAGAACAGATTTTTTAAGAAGGTGTTTTAGATAATGAAGTTTAAAGCAGTAGTTTTTGATATGGACGGCATTATGTTTGACACCGAAAGTGTATGTATGAAATCTTGGGATACGGTCGGCGAGGAAATGGGAATCGGCAAGGCAGGATATATGGTATATAAGACCCTCGGTATGACTGCTCAAGCCGCTATTAAAATTTTGCAAAACGAATTTGGAAAGGACTTTGACGCAAAGCTTTTTAAGCAAAAAGGCAGAGAATGTTCATATAAATATTTCAATGATTTCGGCGTACCCGAAAAACCTTTTCTTCACGAAGCACTTGAATATCTTAAAGAAAAAGGATATAAGCTTGCAGTGGCTTCTTCAACAAGCAGTGACAGCGTTTTTCATCATTTAGAGGAAAAGAATATCACCCATTATTTTGACAAGGTTATCTGCGGCGATATGATTAAAAATTCTAAGCCTGCACCGGATATTTATTTAAAGGCATGCGAAAAGCTTGGCGAAGTGCCTGAAAATTGCATTGCTGTTGAGGACTCGAAAAACGGGATTCTGTCAGCCCACAACGCAAATATGAGTGTCATTATGATTCCCGACCTTTGGCAAGGTGAAGCCGAAATTGACAAACTTCTTTTTGCTAAATTAAAAAGCTTGGGTGAAATTAAATCGGTGTTGTAAAATCAGGAACATTTCATAATTTATGTGAATAATATAAATTAGGTATTGACATATCTGAAATATCTGTTATAATATATAGCACACCGAGGAAATCTCGGCAAAGCAATTTAATATCGCGGGGTGGAGCAGTTGGTAGCTCGTCGGGCTCATAACCCGAAGGTCGTAAGTTCGAGTCTTACTCCCGCAACCATAGAAAAACAGACACCTATTTATGGTGTCTGTTTTTTTATTATTATGAATTTTCAAGACTCGAACTTTCAGGGCTCCCGAAAAGCGTAAGCTTTTTGGGAAAAGGAGGAACAACGCAATGAGTGATAAATAACTTTAACTCAAATAATAAAAAAGTTATTTTGAACGATATGGAGTTTGCGACGACGCAGTCTTACTCCCGCAACCACTATAGGACACTAAAAATGATACAATTTTTAGTGTCCTATTTTTTGTCTCTTCAGCAAAGAAATAAATCCTCGTTCAACCAGGGGATAGAAATAATTGAATCAGAAAGAATTGACTTGGTTATATATATTTGATAAAATAAAATAAAAAGGGTGAATTTTATGGAACAGTTTTTACTTGAAAAAATTAAGAAACTTGGGATAAAAGAATTTGAGAATTTTAATTCTTTAAATCTTATGGATGGAAATTACTTGAATATAGAATGTACACTTCCTAATGGGGAAAAAACTAAAATTCTTGATAACGATACACAATACTATGCAAAACAGATTGATATTGAAGGAAGCGATAAATGTTATGGTGTAGCTGCTAATGAAAAGTTTATTGCTGTATATAAATATGGTTGTAATGGCGAAAATGCAGAACTTGTACTATGGAAAAAAATATAATTTCAATATTGATAAATATAAAATTGTGTCAGTGTATTAAAAATACACTGACTTTTTTATATCTTTAGT
>ERZ1026846.1927-NODE-1927-length-12018-cov-13.670150_pt1 | contig 12018 bp, 15 predicted proteins | sample MGYA00380153_ERZ1026846 | MGnify/ENA primary metagenome ERZ1026846 (study PRJEB33269, sample SAMEA4719789) | human gut metagenome | biome: human-associated habitat; feature: organic feature; material: feces | place: Cameroon | collected 2013-10 ... | reverse complement strand
ACTTCGCCGTACCTACCATCAGACGATATGATGGCATGTTCATCATCTTCTCACGTTTTGCAGCTTTTTTATCAGCCCTCGACTGTTCTTTCTTCAGTTCAAAAGCCAAATCTGCACGAAGATACGTCTTGTCCTCCTTGCAGAGCTCATCAGCAATCGTCTTGATGTTCTTGTATATTTCTAATTTGTCCATAGTAATAATATTTAGAGTATACGTTATTCTAAGAATGGTATCTTCATCCAGCGTTTGGAATTGTTTATCTGTGGAAACGCAAATCCCGATTTATATTCCCTTATCCACTTCTCGAAAGCCTCATCCGATGGCTTTCCTAAAGCCGGGTACAATGCGTTCTGTTTCACTTCAATCTGAATGGGCTTTTCCTTGCGATAGTCCTTCAATGTATCTTCCTGCACAAGGTAGCGACCATTGTCCCAAAAGATTGAAGCCCTGTAGCTTCTGTCTTTGGTGTATTCTCGCATCCACTCTCTGCCGCCACTGAGCGATTTCATATACCAATACCTCGTATAGGCCCAAGTGAACCTTTTCGGTTGAGCCGCTCCATGAATAAAGTCACGGTATACTGCTATCGGCATGTTTACGACCCAACACACTAATACCGTATCGCCATTGGCCATCAAGGTCATGTCCTTCAACATCTCTTGTTCGGTCATCTTCTCCGATTTCCGCCAAAGCAGCTGCTTCTCGCGGTATTCCAACTTGGCAGCCTCCTTCTTCTTGTGGCAATAGCCATTTGAGCTAAAGAAGAACCCATAACCCGATATTACCACCAACACGGCACTCAATACCAATGCCCCTCTACATACTCTTTTCTTGATATTCTTTTCCATAATTTCTATCTTTTATTTGTTATTACTCCCAAAACACTTACATATCAATCATATCATCATTGACATGGTAAGTATCTTCACTAAAGCTTTTCTCGCACGTAATGGCTGTTCTGCAAACAAAGTTGTTCATTCTCACAATATCTGGAATACTGTAAGGCAAAGAACAATGCAAAGCAAGTAGTGCTGGACATATCTTGATCTTTTCAAAAGCTGGAGTAAAGAGTACACTTTTATCCCAACTAGTGACCTCAGATGGCAAATCCTCCGCAGCCCAACCTTTATCTGCAAGAGCATCCAATATCAGTTTTTTCTTCATCAAGTTATTGTCAAACAGATTTATCTGTTCACCAAGAGTGTAAATCAGCCGATGTATGAAAGGAAAAGCCGAACCATAGACATCATCGTCTTCCAAAGCCAATACCGCCTGACAAGAATCAGCCTTATATTCTAAGACATACTCCCCATATTGCAAATAGTCATTCGCCTTAAAAGATGAAGAATTCTTAACAGCATTCCACATCTCAGTACCTTGCTTCAAACATTCGCCCATCAGTATTGCCAACTTATCACTTTGGTAAGAGACACGTTCCACGTAATCCTTGCTTGGCTCACCCATCATCTGATCCATCAGATAACGTCGAGCTACAAGAAGCGAATATAGCGCAAGCTTATCCTTATCACTTATCCTAACTGTAATATCTTCTTCCTCGAAGAAACCAATCTCTTCAGCAATATGCTTGATTTTCCGTTCTATCAAAGCTAATGCATCTTGTTTTTCAGAAAGTGATGTATTAGGATTACTCACAAAATCGTACATAGCATCTTCCGCCAAATCGCTCTCATGGTCATTCACCTCACAAAGTTGTCTTACTAATATGCTCACTAAATCTATCTTGCTCATAATTTATCCTTCTAAGTGTTCTACAAAAAACTCAAAAACTTATGCTTTACTGTGAGTATTCTCACTTAAAAAGCGAGAATACTCCACGTACAACGGAAGAACCAGCAAGGCCACCTCCAACTCCACCGACAAGTCCACCTATAACTGTTCCAACTCCAGGACAAACAAAAGTTCCTAACGCTGCGCCAAAGGTTCCACCAGCATAGCCTGCACCAATTCCGGCTGCATTACTTGTTGTGTTTTCAGCAAACTCGCCAGCCGACATCATTCCCTTACACATTTTCACAGCATCAGGTATCGTCTGTGCTGCCAGCATGATTCCACCTGTTATCATGTTAGTTCGCATACCCTTAGCGATTACATTCTTCGCAGCCTGTCCAACGACTTCCTTGCCAACTAACGCCGAAGCCGTCTTCTCGACAACAGTCTTCCCGACTTGAGTTGTTGTTGCAACATCAAGTATGGTCCTGGCAGAGCTTGTTGCAGCAGCTGCCATGGAGCGACCAACTGTTGTACGGAGTAACTGTTGTGTTCCAACACCTACAACCAAAGAAGTACCTCTAGACTTGGCCATTTGTACAGACGCTGTTTTGAGTGCTTCACCATGACTTTTACCACTACGGATAGCATTAGCATATCCAAGCACAAAGGAAAAACCACAGGTGATAGAACAAGAAACCGATTGGGTCTTTACATCAAACTTAACAGAATCCAAAGTTCCAGCTTTGGCAATGTTCACCGCTTGATTGTAGGTACAATTGCCCTTAATGACTATATCTTTTGCCACTGCTGGGTCTGTTATACCTGGAACTTGACCAGAACGAATCTTATCAGCCATCAATCGAACACATTCATCGTACTGCTCCTTTGGAACTTCAAGTTTCATTCCACCATAGCGATACGAGCCATCAGAAAAAAGCAGCCCCTATAGTTTTAGATGGGGAAGAACAATACTTCGTCTGAATTTCGATACCATTGCTAATGCGATCTGCACCGTTAAGGCAGTTGTCACGACCAACCTGTTCTACTTTCTTTCCAGAAAGACGGTCCGCCATTGCATTAGCATCTTCTGCAGCCCAGCCATGTCCTTGCTTGTTACGGTACTTTGGGTACTGCATGTAGTTGTTTGTTGACTGAGCGCTACAAGTTGCTGACGCGCTATTGATTACTGTTTTGTCGTTTACTTTTTTCATGTCTTTGAATTTTTAAAGATTCTTCAAAATGTCACATAACTCACTTACCTTCTTTTGCATGCTTCTACACAAACATCGTCTGTATAGAAGCGATGCAAAATGAGGGCATTAAAAGAATGCGTGTCCTCGCAACCAAGATGGGATTGTCTTAGAACAAACAAGTCCAATTCCTCCGATTACAGGAGTTGCAGGTGCAAGCATTGCTGCTACTGCAAGACAAGAACTAGCCAACGCTACAGTTCTCAACACATTCTTACCATTGATGACACTTTCTTTTCTGTTGTACTGTTTCATAACTTGTTGTTTTTTGTGTCAGCTGCAAACAAGTATTATTACCTGTCATTCGCCAACGGGTTAATGAAATTAAAAAATAATAATAAATAATATACACAACGCATCATGTGTTAGACAACATCAAATGTCAAATCATGTCCACCATTCTGAATATATCTCCAATATGTCAAAGACCTTTGCACTCCCTATGTTTGGAATTGCGCTGCAAAGATGGGCAAACTTTTCAAAACTAGCAAGAAAAAATGAAAAAGAATTGGTTCCAAGAAGAAAGGAACCAATTCTTATAGCCTATTTCTGTTTTTTATATAAATCTGCAAGTGCTTCTACTCTTCTTTTGAACTTTTCTCGAACATTCTGTGGAGAAACTATTTCTAGACCTGCTCCCATTTGCAAGATGCGCCCTACAAATTCGTCATTCACTTCGACTTGAACAGAAAACTCTCCATATGTACCATCCATATACTCACCAAAAGGTATTTCTACTTTTTGACTAAGATGTATTTTTTTTGTCTCCGTAAGCATAAACATATAATGATTGTGGGCCCGTACATGCACATTTACTACTTCGGCATTATTGGGATGAGTAACTCCAACTATATTTTTGAAATAATTTTCATAATAATGAGCCTGTGGTTCCACATAAGTTACCCCAGACGAGATTTCTCTTGGTCGAGCAACAATACGGTCGAGAGCAATATGATGCCGCCATACCTTTCCCTCATGATTTATTGTATGACCCAACAAATACCACCTACCATTGAATTCTTTTAAATAATGAGGAGAGACTATCAAAGACAGTTCTTCCTTAATACTATCAGTATAATGTATATAACAGATAGCAAGAACTTGCTTCCTTTTTATTGCCTCATAAAGAAATGGAAGCAACTCTATATTGGTGAGATTTCTATCTTCACTTGCTTCTAATATCTGTTGACCTCTATTCTGCGTATCTTTAATCTCCAGTAAATCCAGACTATCTTTAAAGAAATAATCCAACCATGTAATTGGAAAGAAGCCAGCTGAGTCTTGACAGAATTGCCAATACGTTTTCAAATCACGGATAACCCTACCATAATTGTACAAGTCGGACAAGGGATCGTCTATATTGCCTTTATATCGAAAACGTTGATTGCGATTGTTACCTTCTACCTCAATGCTGTCTTTACCCACTTTTTCAGTAACAAGTTTCTTTATCTCGCCGAAAGCTTTTTTAAGCTCTCCATAGTGCTCTTCTTTCGATGGATTCTCGCATGGTTCTCCAAGATGATAGTCACTCATTATCTCTGCAAGAGTAACCCACTCACGACTCATGAGCCGCTTGTAGATTACCCGTGCAAAAATCGCTTTATAACTATCTCCATTAAAAATATTGCCTTTTACTTGACGCATTTCACCACCTATTTTAATTACCACCAGTCACGGACACGTTCTATCGCATCCTTTCCAAACACTCGAATATCACAATATACCTCATCCATGTCTAAAGAGGTAACAGGTTCCCAGTCGCCAGTATATTTACCATTCTCTTTCTTATGTTTCAATACTATACAAAAGTCAGGTTTTCCAGAATTCTGCAAATACATGGGCAACAAATAGTTATACGATCTTTGTTTTTTATAAAACATAACTGGTAAATTATGAATTTTCGACTCGTCTAACATTAGTTGCATCGTTTCTAACATTATTTCTTGATAATACTTAAAACTATTAACCGTACTATCCTCTGCAGATTTTTTTATGCAATCCTCAATCCATTTTTTTTCTATTTTCATATATGGCTTGGGGGTTTGAAACTTCATACGACTTATTGAAGAAACTTTTTACAAAATCTGTTGGAAGGTTGTCTATGCCATCTCTTAATATATGCAGCCAACTGTTTCCTTTTAATGTGTCTTCAAATTCTTTTAACACATCAATAATTTCTGATTTCTTACATAAATCTATTTTTTTATTATTTTCTTCTAATACACCTTTGATAACATCTTCTTTCAATATCTCATCAAAAGATTCTTTTTGTTTAATCCGATCTAGTATTTCTGAAATCTTATCTATTTTCGCTCTATGTTCTTTTATTATTGAGTTTGCTGTTTTAGGATCCATTATTTTTGGTGGTTTTATTGCATTTATACACAAAGACTCTTCACCAACCAACTCATTTTCAAATGAATCTCTATGGTTAATCTGCATTAATGCATTTTTTACATCAGAACTAGCTGTTTCAAAGATATCCTTTCTTGTCATAACAGAAAAACCTTCCGTAGGATTACCAACAAAATACAATCCGTTCTTTAATCCATTATATGTATCAGAAGTATATAAACCTGTAAAAAAAATCTTCAAATCACTATCATCATCTTCACAAATATTTATTGATGAATCACCTAATTGTTCAGAACTCCTCTTACCTATAAAGGTACATAACTCATATGTAGCATTCACATAATTACGCAACAATTTATGCGTCCATTGTCTATGAGGATCTCTCTCTACTTTTTGAAGTAGTGTATGAAATAGGCGTATGACATATGAATTATTTTTTATTCCCAAGTAATCTTTTTCAAAAATAGTTAGTTTCATTACTGTTAACTTAAAAAAATTCGACAATAACTTCATGCCAATATCTCCAAGAGAAACCAACAGAAGGATGAGCAACAGATAAAACACTTATAGATTGTTTGGCGTTTATCCTATAAATCCAAGAATTTCCACCTATAATAGGCATGTATTTACCTTCCTTTCCATTAGGTAAATTCTCAAAAAGCCTACGTCCCCAAACTATAATATAATCAGGTTGATATAGCTTTAAAATGGCAAAGAAGGGAGTCTTCGCTTCCTCATAATCTTCCGAATCACCTGACATTCGTGTTCCTCGCAATGGACGTTGGAGATAATTATAGAACATTAAATGGTTCCAAATGTTTTTACTATCTTCAAATTTTGTGACTGTATTAGACAATGCACGTTCAAACTTAACGAAGGTTCTCATCCAACTATACCGTTCTTCAGAATTTAAATAGCAATCCAGAACTTTTCTTGTAAACGATGATAGTTCTTCGTCACTTAAATCTTCATCACAATAGTGGCTTTCTCCAAGAACTAACACTCTCTTTCCCGGTTTTTCTTTCGTCCCAAGCACAAGCTCGCCATTATCGTTAAAGGATATGCCGTACCAATACTGGTCGCCCACAAAAGGTAGGAATTTAACACCTTTCCCTTGCAACTCCTTATCTATCTGTTCGTCTTTAATCATATCTTATATATGTTGTTTATTTAGTAATGTTAGTTTATAACATACAGAGATTATTACCTCTGTCAATTGCAAAGATATAACATTTTGTCGGTCTAACAAAATGTTATATCCTTATATTAATGCCATACAAATGTGTAGCACCAATAGTCTGTCAGATTGATGAAAGCAGACGTTTTATCACTCTATACCAATAACTCCAGGAATATCCACCAGAAGGATGGTATACAGCTACGACCTTCACTCGCTTGCCATTGCGTAAGAGATAATATCCTGTAGCTGCATGGTAACCATCGACTACGATGTCGTCACCATCCTGCCATCGTTCGTTTGGCATATTGTTCCATAGTCGCTTACCCCAAACAATAATACATTCAGGCTCGTTCTCATTAATGACATCAAAGAAAGCATTAGCTGCCTGTTTGTATTGCGCTGACGTACCAGCCTTACGAGGACCTGTCATCGCCACTTGCAGATAGTTATAGAACATAACAGAATCCCATATCTTCCGTCTCAACGCCCAATCGGTCTTCTCTCCAACAAGCGACCGTTCGAACTTCACGAAAGTACGCATCCATTTCTGGCGCTCCTTACTCTCATCGAGAAAGTCGCAGAGGACATTCTGAGTAAAATTGGCGCACTGCTTATATAGACGGCAGTTGCCGCAGTCGCAGCAACCTCCGTCACAATAGTGGCTCTCGCCCAATATCATTGTTCGCTTACCGAACAAGCCTCCATTGGCATAATCCTTACCAATATAAGGCATGAAGAAAATGTTGTTTTCCATCGTTGAGTCTGTTTTAGGAAAGATTTACTTTCAATCGAATAATGAGAATATACCACGTACAACTGACGATCCAGCAATGCCACCTACTATACCGCCTACCATGCCACCGACAACAGTACCTACACCAGGAAGTAACGCTGTACCAACAGCAGCACCGAATGTTCCTCCGGCATAACCACCACCTATACCTGCGGCATTGTTGGTTGTGTTCTCCACAAACTCACCTGCCGACATCTTGCCATTGCATAGTTTCACAGCATCAGGTATGGTTTGTGCAGCCATCATAATGCCGCCAGTAACCATGTTGGTACGCATTCCCTTAGCCAATACATTCTTAGCTGCTTGTCCCACAACCTCCTTACCAACAAGAGCAGAGGCTGCCTTTCCACTACTTGTTGACCCACTTGCGTCTTACAAGTCGCATCAATTATGGTTCGAGCGGAATGTGTAGCGGTAGCAGCTATGGAACGGCCTACTGTTGTACGCAACAACTGTTGAGTACCTACTCCCACAGCTAATGAGGTAGCACCCGACTTCACCATTTGCGTAGAAGCACACTTCAATGCTTCAGCATGACTCTTGCCACTACGCAAAGCATTGGCATACCCTAAAGCGAAAGAAAAGCCACATGTGATGGAACACGACACAGATTGTGTCTTTAAGTCAAACTTGACAGAATCCAACGTACCAGCCTTGGCTATATTAACAGCTTGGTCATAGGTACAGTTTCCCCTAACTACAATGTCTTTCGCCATTGCAGGGTCGCTTACACCAGGAACTTCACCGGAACGTATCTTATCTGCCATCAGCCGAACGCACTCATCGTATTGTTCCTTGGGTACCTCCAGCTTCATCTTTCCATAACGATATGACCCGTCGGAGAAAGCTGCACCAATAGTCTTTGATGGAGATGCACAATACTTCGTCTGAATCTCTATGCCGTTACTGATACGGTCTGCACCGTTCAGGCTGTTGTCACGGCCTACTTGATCCACCCTTTTTCCAGAAAGGCGGTCAGCCATAGCATTGGCATCTTCTGCAGCCCATCCATGTCCCTGCTTGTTGCGGTAACACGGATACTGCATATAGTTGTTAGTAGACTGTGCGCTGCTGGTAGCAGATGCGCGGTTAATCACTGTATTGATGTTGTTCTTTGCCATATATATAATGTATTGAGTTATTCAAGTATTCAAGATGAAAAATCTATCTACATAGCTTCCATACAAGCATACACATGCATAGAAGCCATGCAAGATGACTTAGAAGAAAATGTGACCTCTTAGCAATGACGGAATAGTCTTGGTACAGACTATACCAATGCCTCCGAGCGCCGGAACTGCTGGGACAAGTACGCTAGCTACTGCTGCGCAAGCACAGGCTACATGCACGGCTGTCATCACATTCTCACTGTTAACTACACTCTGTTTTCTCTTGTTCTTTCTCATGAGTTGTTGGTTTTGTGTCAGCTTAAGCATGTATATATACCCACTCATTGCCAACGGGTTAGAAAAAATTAATTAAATATAAATAGTAGAACCCAACGTTTCATGTATCCATACAACACAGATGTCGTTAATGTCAGTCATTCTGAATATCCTCAATATGTCAAAGAACTCTACAGTCTGTTACGACTGGATTTCTAATGCAAAATTACTCATTTATCCTTTAATGACCAAACATTCGAACAATAATATTGGTACCAGTTAAAGATATTTTGGGCACCATTCACAACAACCATATAACAAAAGACTTGCCTATATATTATTTCAGTAGCAATAATTCGAAGTTGAAATCGATTTGATAGTACAATAGCTCACTGGTGTCCATAATATACATGACCCCAGTGAGCTATTATATTTCTCTTTAGAACAGTGAACCAATCCAGTGGCCCACTGGATATAGCCCAAGAGATGACAAATAGTGTCATATCTAAGAAAAAAAGTATTTGTAGTAGATTTTCTTAATAATCGTAAGAAAAACCAATATTAAAATCAGATTTAAGAATTATAGGTATAATAACTAAGTAAGTAGCTTTCATTCAACAAGTTAACTATCTTATTTCGTTTTCGAAGTTATACTTCGAGCAATCTATGCTTTCTATCAAACGTATCTATGCTTTCTGGCAAACGTATTTTTGCTTGCTTTCAAATGTCAATATGATAGCAAGCAAATATAATTTAAATGTATTTTACTTTTCATACAGTCTGCCTTCCATGATTGGCGATTCTCACGATAATGTTCGCTCGCGATCTTCAAGCCCAGCACCTCTGTATAGAACTGCTTAGATTGCTCATAGTCAGAGCAAATCACGGCTACATGATGTATTTTGTTAAGTTTCATATATTTTATTTGATAAATTCTCTTACGAAATGCGGATTGCTTGCATCGCCTAATAGCGGAGCGTATTCAAAGCCTTCGTAATTGAAAGCAGAAAGTTCTCCGGGAGTGACGAGGCGGTTGTTAAGAATGAAGCGTACCATAGCTCCACGGCACGACTTTGCCCACACAGCCTGCATCTTCAGTCTGCCGTCTTTCTGACGCACATAGAAGAGAGGCTGAATGACCGTCACTTCTTTGCATACCCTCTTCCAGTCGAACAGATGTTCATATTCCTCCGTGGATAGATGCAGGAGTATGCCGTCGTCTGCCTTCACGCTATCTATTAGCACTTCCGTCAGCCGGTCTTTCCAGAACTGATTAATGGGCTTGTCGTTTGTGGATTCTATCGTGACGCAATGCTCCATACGATAGGGCACAATGCCGTCCATGGGGCGAAGCAGACCATAGAGAAAACATGTTATCCAAAGATGCTTCTGGGCATATTCCAACGCCCCGTCGCTCAAGGTATCGGCACGCAGATGCTTGTATGCCTGACCGTTGTAGGCAAGCAGGGCAGGCATCTTCTCTGCTGCCATAAAGTTTTGATAGCGTTTCCAGTTCTCTGCCGCTATCTTCTGGCTGCAATCAAGCTGACGGGCCAAATCGTCCACGTCCATTCTTGCCATTTCCGCAGCCAAGGTGTCTGCCACGGTCTGGAAGAGTGGGGTGGAGATGGGCTTTCTGTTCGTCTTGCCGAACATTATCTTGGCGTTTGCTAATAATATCTGCATGATTAGAAAATGATGACCTTTTTCTTAAGATTCTTTCATAATAGAAGTTAAGCCAAATGCTTATATTACCTTTATTGCAGTTTATAATCCTTTGTACTTAAATATCTTGACCATATCCTTGTCGCCACCCACGAGCTGGCTGCATCTGTTCAGCATTCCGGTGTCTGAGAAACCGCATTTCTCCATGACCTTTCCTGATGCAGGATTTCCGGTGAAGTGGTCTGCCCAGATGTTTTCGAAATGCTTCTCGTGGATGCAGTAGTCGAGCATCAGCTTCAAGGCTTCGGTGCAGATTCCCTTGTTCCAATAAGGCTTTCCTACCCAGTAGCCCACCTCGCAGTCGTTTTCTCCGATAGGGATGTTGCTGGTTTCATGGGTGTAGTAGCCGATGCAGCCGATAGCCTCGCCAGTCTCTTTCAACACAATCGCCCATGTCGTGTCGTTATGGAAGTATGTCCGGATAATCTCCAGACTTTCTTCTACAGACTTATGTGCAGGCCATCCAGCACGAGGACCTACGTCAGGGTCGGAGGCGTACTTGAAGAGCGCCTCTGCATCCGATTCTTGCCAATGGCGAAGTAAAATTCTTTCTGTTTCCATCAGATTATTTCAATGTTTGCAGTTATTTACTATGTGCGCTTACCCCAGCCAATCAGTAAAGATAAGTATACATTCGTGCACCTTCTCAAAGAATCTCCCTATCCGGCGCTTGATGCCCTTCCAATATCTCCCATTCTTTTTAATGCTCATATACTTAGTTATTTATTTTGTTATCAATTCATGTGCAAATACGCCATCAGCGCAATATATCTGCAAAAATACAAAAAAATATTCAGAAATGTGATTATAGGGATGGATATGTAGAAGTGTCTTGGGTCATAATTATTTTATCTTTCACTTCGTGACACGTTTTCTCGCCATGGCAGAGTTCAAATAAATTTGACTCTGCTCATTTGGCTTAACGAAAACCTTCAATGTCCGCAGATATTCCTTCTGCTCGGGCGTAATTCTGTAGCTCTCGATGGACTTCTGTATAGTCTTGTTGTGCGTCCATGGAGCAAGGCGGCGTTGCTCGATGTAGGGAATTGCCTGGTCCCATTGCTTGGCAAGGGCGGTGGCGAAGAACCAGGCAACCATCATTTTTACATAATACTCTTCACTCCTTACAGAGGCTGGAATTTCAAGATATTCTGCCTTGAAGTCTTTATCCAGATAATGAGACATAAGCATTCCTATTCCAAAGCGACAAGTATAAACGTGTGACGATTTACTCCAAGTCTTGATCTTTGCCAATAGCTCATTCTTGTGTCTGGCAAACACCTTCGGAGACATGATGTCGCAAACTGCCCAGTTGTCCACAAATGGCAGGAAAAGGTCTGTCAACTGGATGCATTCCTCGTAGTCCTTCACCTCGGAAATGATGAGTCCGTGAAGCATGTTCTCATCGTAGTATTCGTGAGGAAGCTGATGCAGGAATTCCTTGCATTCTGTCTCCTTTGTAAATCCTTTTGCGAACTTGCGAAGCACGGGCACACGAATGCCTATGAAACTCTCCACAGGCACTCCCGGTGTCAGTTTAGCTTGGAAAGCAGCATACTGCTTATCCTGCATGGCGAACAGTCTTTCTTGAAGTGAAG
>ERZ1026846.1924-NODE-1924-length-12032-cov-11.244135_pt1 | contig 12032 bp, 6 predicted proteins | sample MGYA00380153_ERZ1026846 | MGnify/ENA primary metagenome ERZ1026846 (study PRJEB33269, sample SAMEA4719789) | human gut metagenome | biome: human-associated habitat; feature: organic feature; material: feces | place: Cameroon | collected 2013-10 ... | reverse complement strand
ACGGGGATAGCTCGCCTATGCTTTGCCCAATAGGGCAATCGAACGAGAAGCCCCCCACTTCCAGCGTTAGCTAAGTGGAGGGAGTATGTCACATTCTTCGTGAAATAGTGTTCTTTTAAGCTAATAAAAAATGCACGTGGAATTTAGGGGTTATTATCATTAAAAAGGAGAAGAGACAATGATTCCAACAAAGTACGATTTGCACCTGTTTACCGATTATATGCAGCCGGTCAACCTGTCCTTTAATCAGTATTTGCTTTTGACAGGGGAGCCTGTCCTGTTCCATACGGGCAGCGCCCAGCAGGCCGCCGCCCTGCTGCCGCGGTTGGAGGCGGCTCTTGCGGGCCGGCCGCTAAGGCATATCTTTGTCTCGCATTTTGAGTCAGATGAATGCGGCGGCTTAACGCCATTGCTGGACAGGTACCCGGACGCCTCGGTCGTCTGCCCCGAAGTTACCGCGCGCGAGCTGGCGGGCTTTGGATATCACTGCAGCTTAGACGCAAAAAAACCGGGGGAGCATATGATCACAGATTCCTTTGACCTTGAGTTTATTGGATATCCTTCTGAAATGCACCTTTGGGAGGGGCTTTTGGCCTACGAGCACAGGCGCAAGATTTTCTTCAGCAGCGATTTGATGTTCCGCTGGGGCGAAACGGGCAGCGACCTCATTCACTCAAACTGGAAGGATGAGGTGAGCGGCATCACGGCCGAACAGGTTCCGAACCCGCAGCGGCTGCTCCGCCTGCAGGAGAATCTCATGCGCTTTTGTCCGGAATTAATCGCGACGGGGCATGGCCCGATCGTCGATTTAAGCTAATTGCGTTTTCCGCCCATCCCAAAACAGCCTGTCTCTCTGCGCGGCGCAAAGAGACCCAAATTGTATATTGAAAGGAGTGTCTCCACCGATGTTAGACAAAAAACTTTTAGAGGTGCTCACCTCGCCGCCGGACGCGGCAGTCGCCATCGTTACCCAGGGCAAGGACGGCCCGCATGTTGTAAACTCATGGAACAGCTATGCGCAGATAACGGAGGATGATAAGATCCTTTTCCCCGCGGGCCGGATGAACGAAACCGAACAGAATATTCAGGCCGACAACAGGGTGAAGATAACGATATCCAACCGGGAAGTGCAGGGCAAAAGCATTAAGGGCACAGGATTCCTGGTGATTGGCACAGCGGAGTTTGCAGCGGAGGGTGCGGATTACGATACGATAAAGGCAAAATTTCCGTGGGCAAGGGCTGCCCTGGCGATTAAGGTCGAATCCGCGGAGCAGACGCTATAGCGCAAAAAGCGGCCAAGAAAAAACGCGATTTTCAAAAGGGTGGCGGTTAAAAAACCGTCACCCTTTTGCACAGAGCATATGCAGGGCGGGCCTTACAGGCCCTGCGTCTTACTAAAAATTGAATAGTGAACGCCAAGGGGCGCTGATTTTTTAGGCTGGTTTAAGCCGATAAAATCAGCGCCCTTTTTGCGTATCACTCTTTTTTACTTTCCAAACAAGCTATATGCCAGCATAAGAAACACTAAAATATTGCAGACCATACCGCCCCAAAACAGGTACAACTTCAAGCCCTCATATCTGAAAAAGCTGTTCTTACTTTCCTCCAGCTCCCGGATCTTCTGCTTCATCACGCTCGTAAGTGTATCAGACTGCTTCTCAAGAAGCTTTGTAGCCCTCTGTATAGCCTCTATATTCGCCTGTAACGCCTTTCTAACCTCTTGGACGGTGTTTTCCTTAACCTCATCTTTCAAGCTCCCAACCTCGTCCGATATAGCGTCTTGAAGCAACTCGTTGCTGTTCTTCAGCAGCTCTACGCTCTGCTTCAGCTCGCTGATGAGCTTCCTGTTCTGCTCTGCGTCTCTCTGCCTGTTCTGCTCTGCCCTTACTTGTTCTTGATTTGACTGCTTCATCAATTCCTCGCAGTTCTCGCTCGACATCGCCAACGCTTCTTTGAGCAGACTGTTTTCCAGCTCTGTCCGGCTCTGTCGGTTTAACTCTTGAAGCTGCTCTCTTGGACTGCTCTGCTTCTGCTGTTCGTGCATTTCTCTCAAACTCATGCTCCATGCTCTCCTTTCCGAAATCCATATTGTAGTATTTTTCCAGCTTGTTATCTCTGATTTTACAAGCCTTTTCTCCTGCCTGTTCCCTGGCTAAGTCGGTATATGTGATGTACTTATGGCTGTCCTGCCAGTCCACTCCGTACCCTCTTTCATTCATCAGCCGGATAAATGTTTCCCGGCTGGTCGCTGTTTCCTTACAATCCAGCACCGCAAGGGCAATATCCTGCACATAGCTTTTGACCTTTCCCTGCTCTGCCTGTTTCAAAAGCTGGTAGGTGTCTTTGCTCCATGCCACCGTTTCTTCCCGTACTTCTCCAGCAAATGTCTTTCCTTTCTCCGGCACATGCAAGCCCTGTTCCCGGCTCTGCTCGTTGCACCGTTCCTTTAAGTCTTTAAGGTCGTGCTTACTCCATTGGAGCTTATGACCGTTCTCATAATTTACGGAATTAACAATAAAGTGCGTGTGTATATGCCCCTTGTCTATATGCGTGGCTATCAGAACTTCATGCCCTTTCCATGCCTTTGTATGCTCTGCCAGCTCGACAGCGTTCTTGTGAGCCTGCTCCGGGGTTATTTCCTCGTCCTCATGGTAGGATTGCACATAATGCTTATAGGTTCTTCCGTCCGTCTTGCCCCACAGCTCCTTTGTGGCTTGCATTTCTTCCTTGACCGTCTCCGGCTCACAATGCAGACCGCTGACAAGCTTCTCCTCTGTCTTTTCTTTTTTCGTCACATAATCTATTGCGTGCCCTATGCCCGCCTTTGAAGATACCGCCTTAATGACTGCCATACTTTGTTCAGCTCCTCTCCATGCTTCCGCACTTCCGCTTCACTCGGCAACATTCCCCCCTCATTACACCGCTTTGCTATTTGGTTGAGGTTGTTCCCTATCCGTTTCAGTTCCGGGATAAGTTCTTTGATACCGTCCGTATTCACGATCTGCTTCTCCAGCACACAGGAAAGGATATACTCCTGCTGGTTCTTTCCACTCTCTAAAATCTTCTCCTGCAACTGCCGGTATTCTTCTTCACTTACTCGGAATGATAACTGCTTTGGTCTTGTCTTGTTCATACCCTTACCACTCCATATCCATGACATCAAGCAAGTCAAAGAAACGCTCCAGCGTCTTATTTTCCTTTTCTGCCGGGTTCTGTTTTACATATTTATCAATTACTTTCATCAGCTCCTGCACCTCGTATCTGTACTCAAACTGAATTTTATCCATTTCTTTTTTCATGCCTTTGACCTCTCTTTCTTCGGTGCTACCACCGTCACACTATGAGCCTTTCGGCTCTCTGAAAAGGGGGATTGAAGGGGGGCTTGCCACCCTCACAAGTTCTAAAGTGGTAACACTTTAGGGAACTTGCAATATATCCGCTACACATATTATAGCATGATATAAACTCTATATCAAGCGGATATATTCGTGCGTATATTCTGCCAAGAATATAGTGGAGCTTACTTCCTCTTGGGCGACTTTGGAAGTGTAGGAGGAAGACAGTCAAGGGCTTGTTTTTTATCTGCAGTATGAGCTTCGGCTTGCCGATCAGCGAGTACAGCAGATAAAAAATGGTCGCAGACCACCCTTTACTTTCTTCCGCCGGAACGGACAATGAAGCACAGGGGGGGAAGTAAAGGAACGGACGGACAGCCGTTTTCCCCTCCGGCATTATAGCCAACAAAAAAGAGTATCAAGGGTAAACGCTGCGGTCTATGACCGCCCTTGACACTCTTTTCCTTATGGCTTTGATAATAAACAAGGGGAAATGGCTTCTTGTGGCATTTCTGCCACTATGGTATAATGGGCGACGCTACCACCCCTATACAGGTACAGAAAGGGGGTGTGCCACCATGAGTATATTTTCGTCTTTCTTACTCTCTGTCTTGGCAAGTGTAGTCGCCTACTACATCTGCAAATGGCTGGACGGAGATAAATAGGCGGTAGCCAGCCTAAGGCATAAGCCACCTTGCCACAACGGAATAGAAAAGCCCCGGAGGTCGCAACTCCGGGGCTTTTTGCGTGCCACAATGAGCACTTTCGTCTTTCTTGCCTATTGGCATTATAGCATATGCCTTTCGGCATTTCAAGTATGCCCTACTTCCACCACTTATAAACCGTATGCTTTGCAAGTCCTGTCTCTCGAATGCAGTCCGCTTTCTTTCCTGCCGGGTGGCTCTCCTGCCATTCTCTGACTGTCCGCTCTGCTGTTGGTCTGCCCTCTTTTACTACTTCGCCTATAACTTTCATATCCTCTTTTTTTCGCCTTGCAAGATATAAATGAGCCTCTTGTTTTCTGTAATTTCGCTTATTTGCTGGTATCGTAACCTTTGTGTTGTCCTCTATCCATTCCCGGCTTGCTATCGTTGACAACCTTTTTCTGTCCCCTTTCAATGCCCGGAGAGCGTCTTTCACATCTGCCCGGCTGAAATGGTTGTCCTCGTCCTCGGTAAGGCTCTCTAAATGGTCCAAGAACGCATAGGCGTCTCTCCGTATCTTCTGCTCGGATATGCCACACTTCAAGCCATAAGAGCACAACGCCATAATAGAAAAGTAACGCCCTCCGGCTTTCACTTCCTCGGTTATTTTCCGTTTCCACCACTCATATAAAGCTTCGTTACATACCCACGTACCGCCCTGCTTCTTACTTTTCTGCTTCGGCTCTCCCTGCACGATCCGCTTCTCATACCATTCCGGGTACAGCTCCTTTGCTTCTTCCAGCGTAACGGTACTTTTTCTTCTCGGCTTCTCGTACAACGGAGCAAGGTCTACCTTACAGCTCGGTATGCTGGCTTTTATGTCCTCCAGCGTGTAACGGTTCTCTGACAGCTTATAGGCTTTTACTGGGAAATCTGCACCCAGCTTCGACTGACTCCCCACACACCGGAAACCTTGATAAATTCCGGTTATATCCGGGCTGTCCGGACGGATAGAGCTGGTATCATTCCATAGCCGCCGGATAAAGGCTTCTTTCAGCTCCGCAAGCACTTCTTCCCGGTTTCGATACAACTGAACCGGCTCCTGCAAGAAATAGTAAAGATGTACCCCCTTGCCGGAGCTGACAAGATAAGTCGGACGAAGCTGCACACCATTCCCAAACTGCTTCAACAGGTTCTTTAACTGCTGTTTGCCTACATAATCCACATCCACCACCACCGCAAACAGCTCATGAGCGTTCTCTTTCGTGTGTGACTTCCCGTAAAAACTAATAGGCGGTATCAGCCCAAACCTATCTCCTATGACCTTATCCAGCATTTTCAGACTATCATCAATTACCCACTGCCGGGTTCTTCCTTTGCCGGACGGTCTAATCTGTGTCGCTATAATATTACCTTTTCCGTCCCCCGGCTCTTGCTGCAGACTACCAGTCGGAAACAACTCTCGATAGAAATCATGAGGACTTACTTCCGGGTATCCCCTCTCCAGCATAAGAGCTTCTTTCTCCCGATAAGCAGACTTCCACTCATACCCTCTTTTATCTCTCCTTTTGGTGTATTTTGCCATAGTCTTTTACACCTCACTCCCTCTCGCCTTGACCGCTAATCTTATCAATAGGTTTTTGCACCTTTTTCTCTCAAGTATAAGGGAGTGCCTTTTTGGTGTCAATACCTACACCTCACTCCCTCTCGCCTTGACCGCTAATCTTATCAATAGGTTTTTGCACCTTTTTCTCTCAAGTATAAGGGAGTGCCTTTTTGGTGTCAATACCTACACCTCACTCCCTCTCGCCTTGACCGCTAATCTTATCACTACAGTATTTTACCTTTTTCTTCGTACCGACAAACTGGAATTTACATTATGCTCACAACATTAGTTATTTCTTGCTGTCTGGTTTTCATTTTTCTCCAACTTACAAATCCGTATATATCATCTTGAAAATCGAGTGTTGCTCTGTGGATAACTTGCAGGGTTTAATAAGTATCTTTACTCAAAAGTTGCAATCAATAATTTATTGAAAAAGATTGAAAGGTGGTGGTAAATAATGTTACAATGTGGGAGTATCAGTTTAACAACACTTTGCAAGAATTCTCCCATCCTCTCTAGGTGGTGAGATGAATTGCCTTTTGGGAAAATCATGCAATATCTGGCATATTAAAACTGCACATATCTGTGCACATAAATGAAAATAAACGCATGAGAACAAACGTTCTAAAAGGTATGGACAAACGAGTGTTCCTGTGTTATAATATAATCAGCCGAAAGCAAAAGAAAAGGCTTGAAAATATCGGGAGTTGAACTTGATACAGAAAGAAAAATCTCCTGATTTCCCCCAAAAAACGCAGATTTTGTTCGGGACTGCGTAGATACGAAACAGTTCCGCTCATAATAACAGAACCGTGGGACACACGGGGATAGCTCGCCTATGCTTTGCCCAATAGGGCAATCGAACGAGAAGCCCCCCACTTCCAGCGTTAGCTAAGTGGAGGGAGTATGTCACATTCTTCGTGAAATAGTGTTCTTTTAAGCTAATAAAAAATGCACGTGGAATTTAGGGGTTATTATCATTAAAAAGGAGAAGAGACAATGATTCCAACAAAGTACGATTTGCACCTGTTTACCGATTATATGCAGCCGGTCAACCTGTCCTTTAATCAGTATTTGCTTTTGACAGGGGAGCCTGTCCTGTTCCATACGGGCAGCGCCCAGCAGGCCGCCGCCCTGCTGCCGCGGTTGGAGGCGGCTCTTGCGGGCCGGCCGCTAAGGCATATCTTTGTCTCGCATTTTGAGTCAGATGAATGCGGCGGCTTAACGCCATTGCTGGACAGGTACCCGGACGCCTCGGTCGTCTGCCCCGAAGTTACCGCGCGCGAGCTGGCGGGCTTTGGATATCACTGCAGCTTAGACGCAAAAAAACCGGGGGAGCATATGATCACAGATTCCTTTGACCTTGAGTTTATTGGATATCCTTCTGAAATGCACCTTTGGGAGGGGCTTTTGGCCTACGAGCACAGGCGCAAGATTTTCTTCAGCAGCGATTTGATGTTCCGCTGGGGCGAAACGGGCAGCGACCTCATTCACTCAAACTGGAAGGATGAGGTGAGCGGCATCACGGCCGAACAGGTTCCGAACCCGCAGCGGCTGCTCCGCCTGCAGGAGAATCTCATGCGCTTTTGTCCGGAATTAATCGCGACGGGGCATGGCCCGATCGTCGATTTAAGCTAATTGCGTTTTCCGCCCATCCCAAAACAGCCTGTCTCTCTGCGCGGCGCAAAGAGACCCAAATTGTATATTGAAAGGAGTGTCTCCACCGATGTTAGACAAAAAACTTTTAGAGGTGCTCACCTCGCCGCCGGACGCGGCAGTCGCCATCGTTACCCAGGGCAAGGACGGCCCGCATGTTGTAAACTCATGGAACAGCTATGCGCAGATAACGGAGGATGATAAGATCCTTTTCCCCGCGGGCCGGATGAACGAAACCGAACAGAATATTCAGGCCGACAACAGGGTGAAGATAACGATATCCAACCGGGAAGTGCAGGGCAAAAGCATTAAGGGCACAGGATTCCTGGTGATTGGCACAGCGGAGTTTGCAGCGGAGGGTGCGGATTACGATACGATAAAGGCAAAATTTCCGTGGGCAAGGGCTGCCCTGGCGATTAAGGTCGAATCCGCGGAGCAGACGCTATAGCGCAAAAAGCGGCCAAGAAAAAACGCGATTTTCAAAAGGGTGGCGGTTAAAAAACCGTCACCCTTTTGCACAGAGCATATGCAGGGCGGGCCTTACAGGCCCTGCGTCTTACTAAAAATTGAATAGTGAACGCCAAGGGGCGCTGATTTTTTAGGCTGGTTTAAGCCGATAAAATCAGCGCCCTTTTTGCGTATCACTCTTTTTTACTTTCCAAACAAGCTATATGCCAGCATAAGAAACACTAAAATATTGCAGACCATACCGCCCCAAAACAGGTACAACTTCAAGCCCTCATATCTGAAAAAGCTGTTCTTACTTTCCTCCAGCTCCCGGATCTTCTGCTTCATCACGCTCGTAAGTGTATCAGACTGCTTCTCAAGAAGCTTTGTAGCCCTCTGTATAGCCTCTATATTCGCCTGTAACGCCTTTCTAACCTCTTGGACGGTGTTTTCCTTAACCTCATCTTTCAAGCTCCCAACCTCGTCCGATATAGCGTCTTGAAGCAACTCGTTGCTGTTCTTCAGCAGCTCTACGCTCTGCTTCAGCTCGCTGATGAGCTTCCTGTTCTGCTCTGCGTCTCTCTGCCTGTTCTGCTCTGCCCTTACTTGTTCTTGATTTGACTGCTTCATCAATTCCTCGCAGTTCTCGCTCGACATCGCCAACGCTTCTTTGAGCAGACTGTTTTCCAGCTCTGTCCGGCTCTGTCGGTTTAACTCTTGAAGCTGCTCTCTTGGACTGCTCTGCTTCTGCTGTTCGTGCATTTCTCTCAAACTCATGCTCCATGCTCTCCTTTCCGAAATCCATATTGTAGTATTTTTCCAGCTTGTTATCTCTGATTTTACAAGCCTTTTCTCCTGCCTGTTCCCTGGCTAAGTCGGTATATGTGATGTACTTATGGCTGTCCTGCCAGTCCACTCCGTACCCTCTTTCATTCATCAGCCGGATAAATGTTTCCCGGCTGGTCGCTGTTTCCTTACAATCCAGCACCGCAAGGGCAATATCCTGCACATAGCTTTTGACCTTTCCCTGCTCTGCCTGTTTCAAAAGCTGGTAGGTGTCTTTGCTCCATGCCACCGTTTCTTCCCGTACTTCTCCAGCAAATGTCTTTCCTTTCTCCGGCACATGCAAGCCCTGTTCCCGGCTCTGCTCGTTGCACCGTTCCTTTAAGTCTTTAAGGTCGTGCTTACTCCATTGGAGCTTATGACCGTTCTCATAATTTACGGAATTAACAATAAAGTGCGTGTGTATATGCCCCTTGTCTATATGCGTGGCTATCAGAACTTCATGCCCTTTCCATGCCTTTGTATGCTCTGCCAGCTCGACAGCGTTCTTGTGAGCCTGCTCCGGGGTTATTTCCTCGTCCTCATGGTAGGATTGCACATAATGCTTATAGGTTCTTCCGTCCGTCTTGCCCCACAGCTCCTTTGTGGCTTGCATTTCTTCCTTGACCGTCTCCGGCTCACAATGCAGACCGCTGACAAGCTTCTCCTCTGTCTTTTCTTTTTTCGTCACATAATCTATTGCGTGCCCTATGCCCGCCTTTGAAGATACCGCCTTAATGACTGCCATACTTTGTTCAGCTCCTCTCCATGCTTCCGCACTTCCGCTTCACTCGGCAACATTCCCCCCTCATTACACCGCTTTGCTATTTGGTTGAGGTTGTTCCCTATCCGTTTCAGTTCCGGGATAAGTTCTTTGATACCGTCCGTATTCACGATCTGCTTCTCCAGCACACAGGAAAGGATATACTCCTGCTGGTTCTTTCCACTCTCTAAAATCTTCTCCTGCAACTGCCGGTATTCTTCTTCACTTACTCGGAATGATAACTGCTTTGGTCTTGTCTTGTTCATACCCTTACCACTCCATATCCATGACATCAAGCAAGTCAAAGAAACGCTCCAGCGTCTTATTTTCCTTTTCTGCCGGGTTCTGTTTTACATATTTATCAATTACTTTCATCAGCTCCTGCACCTCGTATCTGTACTCAAACTGAATTTTATCCATTTCTTTTTTCATGCCTTTGACCTCTCTTTCTTCGGTGCTACCACCGTCACACTATGAGCCTTTCGGCTCTCTGAAAAGGGGGATTGAAGGGGGGCTTGCCACCCTCACAAGTTCTAAAGTGGTAACACTTTAGGGAACTTGCAATATATCCGCTACACATATTATAGCATGATATAAACTCTATATCAAGCGGATATATTCGTGCGTATATTCTGCCAAGAATATAGTGGAGCTTACTTCCTCTTGGGCGACTTTGGAAGTGTAGGAGGAAGACAGTCAAGGGCTTGTTTTTTATCTGCAGTATGAGCTTCGGCTTGCCGATCAGCGAGTACAGCAGATAAAAAATGGTCGCAGACCACCCTTTACTTTCTTCCGCCGGAACGGACAATGAAGCACAGGGGGGGAAGTAAAGGAACGGACGGACAGCCGTTTTCCCCTCCGGCATTATAGCCAACAAAAAAGAGTATCAAGGGTAAACGCTGCGGTCTATGACCGCCCTTGACACTCTTTTCCTTATGGCTTTGATAATAAACAAGGGGAAATGGCTTCTTGTGGCATTTCTGCCACTATGGTATAATGGGCGACGCTACCACCCCTATACAGGTACAGAAAGGGGGTGTGCCACCATGAGTATATTTTCGTCTTTCTTACTCTCTGTCTTGGCAAGTGTAGTCGCCTACTACATCTGCAAATGGCTGGACGGAGATAAATAGGCGGTAGCCAGCCTAAGGCATAAGCCACCTTGCCACAACGGAATAGAAAAGCCCCGGAGGTCGCAACTCCGGGGCTTTTTGCGTGCCACAATGAGCACTTTCGTCTTTCTTGCCTATTGGCATTATAGCATATGCCTTTCGGCATTTCAAGTATGCCCTACTTCCACCACTTATAAACCGTATGCTTTGCAAGTCCTGTCTCTCGAATGCAGTCCGCTTTCTTTCCTGCCGGGTGGCTCTCCTGCCATTCTCTGACTGTCCGCTCTGCTGTTGGTCTGCCCTCTTTTACTACTTCGCCTATAACTTTCATATCCTCTTTTTTTCGCCTTGCAAGATATAAATGAGCCTCTTGTTTTCTGTAATTTCGCTTATTTGCTGGTATCGTAACCTTTGTGTTGTCCTCTATCCATTCCCGGCTTGCTATCGTTGACAACCTTTTTCTGTCCCCTTTCAATGCCCGGAGAGCGTCTTTCACATCTGCCCGGCTGAAATGGTTGTCCTCGTCCTCGGTAAGGCTCTCTAAATGGTCCAAGAACGCATAGGCGTCTCTCCGTATCTTCTGCTCGGATATGCCACACTTCAAGCCATAAGAGCACAACGCCATAATAGAAAAGTAACGCCCTCCGGCTTTCACTTCCTCGGTTATTTTCCGTTTCCACCACTCATATAAAGCTTCGTTACATACCCACGTACCGCCCTGCTTCTTACTTTTCTGCTTCGGCTCTCCCTGCACGATCCGCTTCTCATACCATTCCGGGTACAGCTCCTTTGCTTCTTCCAGCGTAACGGTACTTTTTCTTCTCGGCTTCTCGTACAACGGAGCAAGGTCTACCTTACAGCTCGGTATGCTGGCTTTTATGTCCTCCAGCGTGTAACGGTTCTCTGACAGCTTATAGGCTTTTACTGGGAAATCTGCACCCAGCTTCGACTGACTCCCCACACACCGGAAACCTTGATAAATTCCGGTTATATCCGGGCTGTCCGGACGGATAGAGCTGGTATCATTCCATAGCCGCCGGATAAAGGCTTCTTTCAGCTCCGCAAGCACTTCTTCCCGGTTTCGATACAACTGAACCGGCTCCTGCAAGAAATAGTAAAGATGTACCCCCTTGCCGGAGCTGACAAGATAAGTCGGACGAAGCTGCACACCATTCCCAAACTGCTTCAACAGGTTCTTTAACTGCTGTTTGCCTACATAATCCACATCCACCACCACCGCAAACAGCTCATGAGCGTTCTCTTTCGTGTGTGACTTCCCGTAAAAACTAATAGGCGGTATCAGCCCAAACCTATCTCCTATGACCTTATCCAGCATTTTCAGACTATCATCAATTACCCACTGCCGGGTTCTTCCTTTGCCGGACGGTCTAATCTGTGTCGCTATAATATTACCTTTTCCGTCCCCCGGCTCTTGCTGCAGACTACCAGTCGGAAACAACTCTCGATAGAAATCATGAGGACTTACTTCCGGGTATCCCCTCTCCAGCATAAGAGCTTCTTTCTCCCGATAAGCAGACTTCCACTCATACCCTCTTTTATCTCTCCTTTTGGTGTATTTTGCCATAGTCTTTTACACCTCACTCCCTCTCGCCTTGACCGCTAATCTTATCAATAGGTTTTTGCACC
>ERZ1026846.1916-NODE-1916-length-12094-cov-8.894925_pt1 | contig 12094 bp, 13 predicted proteins | sample MGYA00380153_ERZ1026846 | MGnify/ENA primary metagenome ERZ1026846 (study PRJEB33269, sample SAMEA4719789) | human gut metagenome | biome: human-associated habitat; feature: organic feature; material: feces | place: Cameroon | collected 2013-10 ... | reverse complement strand
GCGTTGAAGGTGTTGGTGCGGGGGCGCAGGGTGGGCATGGTGCGCAGATACTCCATGCTCATCTTCTTTTTCTGCAGCGGGTACTCGTCGGCGGGGCAGTCGCCCAGGATCTCGACGGAATCGGCGTTCAGCTCAAAGGGCTGCTTGGCCTGCGGGGTCAGCACGATGCGGCCCACGATGCGCAGGCTGCTGTAGAGACCGGTGTGGATGACGGCGTCGTAGTTTTCCAGCTTGCCGGCTTCCAGCACGACCTGCAGGGTCTTGAAGCAGCCGCCGTCCGACAGGGCGATGAAGCCGATGTTCTTGGAGTCGCGGATGTTCTTTGCCCAGCCGCAGACAGTGATCTCGGTGCCGTCCGCCGGGGTGTTCTTGAACAGCGAAAGGATCTCGGTACGTTCCATAGTAGTTCTCCTTTACAAACAAAAAAGACAGCTTTTGCCCTGAAAGTTCAGGGCGAACAAGCTGTCTTGTAATGTCCGCGGTGCCACCTGAATTACCGGAAGTGTCCGGTCGCTCACGCGCTCATCTCAAAAAGAAAGCGCTGCCCTTGTAACGCGGGGCGCAGCGGCGCACCTACTGGCAGTTTTGCAAAAAACTGGGTTCAGGTTGCAGCTCCTGGGTGTTCGTTCGCGCGGGGGGCGCTCACGGCTCGCAGCAACTGCCGTGTTCTCTGGAAGCGTCCCGGATGCGTTACTTTTCCCGATCTGTGCTTTTCGGTAATTCTAAAAATAGCACAGGAAAGCGGCTTTGTCAATCGGAAATTGCAGGGTCTGCGCTGCGCAGAGTTTCGATCAGCCCCTCGGCGGCCAGCTGCCCGGCGTACAGGGCTTCGTTGAGGTTGTTGCCATGGCCGCCCACCTCGATGAGCAGGCTCCCGGTGGTGAGGTCCTGATTGTAAAAGCGGTAGCTGAACAGCACGGGCCGGGTGAGGCCGGGGAATGTCCCCTCCATCGCCCGCTCCCATGCGGCGGCGAAGCGGAGGTTCTGGCGGTAGTTGGGCAGAGAGATGCTGCTGCCGTTGTCACACCCGCAGATGATCATGACCTGAGCCGCCTGCTGGCCGTTCACGGTGCAGACCGGGGCCATCCGGGAGCCGTTCTCGGTCTCGATGGCGTCGCGGTGGACATCGAGCACCACCTTGATGCTGGGGTATTGGGCTAAGTACTGCTGCACCACAGCGCGGCTGTTGGCGTAGCTGCCGGTGTAGCTGGGGTAGTCGTTCAGGGTCTCGTCGTGGAGGGTGTTCAGCCCGGCGGCATTGAGGGTGTCGGCCATGACGCGGCCCACGGCGCACATGTTATAGTTCCGATCGGTGGTGCGGGAGCCGTCGCCGGGGCGGAACCACAGCCCGGCCGAAAGGCGGTAGTCCTCGGTGGCGTGGGTGTGCATGATGAGGACCTGCGGATCCGGGCTGTTCCACTCCACCGCAAAGGGGAGCGGGGCTTCGGCCTCGGCCGCGATCTCCGCCGCCGGGACGCGGGTGTTGTTCTTGATGCTGCCCGCCCCGCAGACCACGTATTTTTTGCCGCTGCCCTGCGGATAGGTCTTTTCGAGGATGGTGCCTGCGTCTTCGGGCCGGGCGTCGTCGCCTTCCAGCGGGACGAGGTAGGAGCGGTCTGCGGCGGCGGGCAGAGATCCCGGAGCAGGTTCGAGGACTTCGGGCGGAAGCGCTTCTGCCGCAGATTCGCCGCTCTGCGCGGAGGTAGCCTGCTTCCGGCTGAGAGAAAGGGCCGTCTGCGCGGCGGGCAGCGGCCCGATGATGAGCGCCGCCAGACTGAGCACCAGCCCATGGGCAAAAACGGTCAGTGCCAGCATCAGCGCCGCTGCCCCGGCCAGACTGAGCACCGGCCCGGCCCCGAAATCTCCCTGCCTGCGGCGCATGGCGGACACCTCCTTCCCTCTTGATAGGGTATGAAATCAACCTGTAGAGATAGAACGTTTCGTGCCGGAATGCCAAGGCCTCTCCTACCAGGAGAGGTGGCACCGCAGGTGACGGAGAGGTTGTACAGAGGAAAGGCTTCCCTTCATACAACCTCTCCGTCTTGCCTACGGCTCGACAGCTCCCCTGGTAGGGGAGCCAAGGCCTCAGCTCGTCAGCCAGCCCAGCTGGGCAATGCTCAGGTGGGGCTGCAGGGCACGGTTGATGGCAGCTGCCAGCAGGGCGGCCCCGTGGGCGATGACGCTGTCCAGCTCGCGAGGGGTCACTACAAGGTCGCTGCCCTCCTCGGCCTGCATCAGGGTCGGGATGCCTGCCGCTACGACCGGCACCCCCAGCCGGGCGGCATCCAGATGGCGGCTGTGGCCGGGCTGGGCCGGGAACAGCCCGCTGTCCGAGAATTGCAGGGTCCGGCCCAGCCGCTCCGGTTCGGAAGAGCAGAGGCTGTCCACGCAGAGCAGGGCAGCGGGGCGGATCTCCCGCACCAGTGCCCCGGCCAGCTGCTGCAAACTCAGCCCGGTGGCAGCCGACACGCCCGGTGCCACTGCCGCCACCGGCCGGATGCCCTGCACCGGGACGGCATGCTGCCCCATCGTGACGAAAATTTTCTGCACGGTCCGGGGGCCGAGGGCATCGGAGGTCACCCGCCGGTTCCCGACGCCCAGCACCAACACCGGCCCTGCCGGAGGCAGCAGGGCCTGCAGCTCTGCCGCAGCCGGTTCGATGACCGATTCGTCCCGCTCGTCTAGCAGGCTGACGCGGGGCACTTCCAGCGTCACGTACCGCCCGCGGGGGCGCTCCAGCCCTTCGCGCGCGATCTCCACCCGCGTCACGGTCACGCCGCCGCGCCTGGCTGTGGCCACCCGCACACCGGTGGGCGGCGCACTGCCTGGTGCCCGGAACAGCTCATCGGCAAGGTCTGTTTCCCGCATGGTTCATCCCGCTTTCCCATCTGAAATTTGCATTTGGGGCCGTTTTGGCCCGGTTTTACAGCTTCAGTATGGGATTTTGAAAACTTTTCTAAACAAAAATCGAAAAAAGGCTTGCGCTGGTACGGCAAATATGGTATCATAAGGTGCGCTGTTATAGGTAGCCAAGGAGGTGGAACGAATGCCTAACATCAAATCTCAGAAGGACCGCGTCGTGCAGGCTGCTGCAGAGCAGGCTCACAACAAGGCCATTAAGACCAACCTGAAAACAGTCGTCAAGAAGGCAGACGCTGCCATCGATGCTAAAGCCGCTGACAAGGACGCAACTGTCCTGGCTGCTGTTTCCGCGATCGACAAGGCTCGCGCTAAGGGTGTCATCAAGAAGAACACCGCTTCTCGCAAGATCAGCCGTATGGCAAAGCGTGCAAACAAGAACGCTTGAGTTCATGCCTGATCGAGTGATCGACTGACGAACAAAACCTCTGTGCCGGTTTCCGGTGCGGGGGTTTTTGTTTTTTGCATCCTACCACCCGCCGTGCGCGAACCGGCGCGAAGCAGCGCCGCTTTTTATCGCGGGCTAGTTCTGGTCGTGGCTCCGGCCGACCCAGGAGCAGACCACGCCGCAGACGAGGCTGGTGGTGATGCCGGAGGCAGCGGCGGTGAGCCCGCCGGTGAGGATGCCGATGGCTCCCTCCTCCTGCAATGCAGTGCGGACGCCTTTGGCCAGCAGGTGGCCGAAGCCCAGCAGCGGCACAGTGGCCCCGCACCCGGCCAGCTCGGCCAGCGGGGCGTACCAGCCGAGGGCCGACAGCACGACCCCCGCGACGACATAGCCCGTCAGGATGCGGGCGGGGGTCAGGCCGGTCAGGTCGATGAGGATCTGCCCGGCGGCGCAGATGCTGCCCCCGATGACGAAAGCCCAGAAATAGTTCATGATGCGGCTCCTTTCTCCGGCGCAGCCAGCTCCACCAGATGGGCGACGGCCGGGATGCTCTCCTTTTGCAGAAAGGTGGTCTGGCTCATCAAGGCTCCGGTGGCGAGGAAGAGCACCCGCTTCTGGGTGCCGCGTTCCAGCCGGGGCAGGATGTGGGCGCAGAGCACCGCCGCGCAGCAGCCTGCACCGGAGCCGCCGCTCTTCACGGCCTGCTCGTTGGCGTCGTAGAGGATGCAGCCGCAGTCCACATGGTTCTTGATGAGCAGGCCCTCGGCGGCCAGCAGCTCCCGGAAGAGCTGGCTGCCCACATGGCCCAGGTCGCCGGTGTAGATGGCATCGAAATCCGGCGGCTCTGCGTGGGTGTCCCGCAGGTAGTGCAGCAGGGTCGCGCTGGCGGCGGGGGCCATGGCCGCGCCCATGTTGTTGATGTCCCGGATCTGATAGTCCTGCACCCGCCCGAAGGTCACGGCCCGGATGCCGACCCCCTGCCCGGCGGGGCGCAGCAGACAGGCCCCGGCGGCGGTGGCCGTCCACTGGGCGGTCGGGGTGCGGACGGCTCCATAGCTCAACGGGGTGCGGAACTGGCGTTCAGCGGTGCAGAAATGGCTGGATGCCATGGCCAGCAGGCCGTCGGCCAGCCCGGCCGAGCAGAGCGCAGCCCCAAGCCCCAGCGCTTCGGCCATGGTGCTGCAGGCCCCGAACAGCCCCGCATAGGGGATGCCCAGCGTCCGCATGGCGTAATTGGAGGCCGTGCACTGGGCCTGCAGGTCTCCGGCCAGAGCCAGACTGACCTCTTTTTCGGTAGTCTGCGCTTTTTTCAGGCAGAGCCGCGCCGCCCGCAGCTGCAGCTGGGTCTCAGCGGCTTCCCAGCCGGACTGGCCGAACCGGTTGTCGGCGCTCAGCGCATCGAAGCCCGCCGCAAGGGGGCCTTCCCCCTCTTTTTTGCCGCCCACCGCCGCATGAGCCGCTATGACGGGCGGAGTCTGGAAGATCAGGGTGTCGCCGCGCCGGGTCGCCATGAGAAATTCCTCCTTTCAGGGATGTTTTTTTGCGGATTTTGTGGTATACTGGAAAATCGCCGGGAGTGTGCAATCTTTGCGCCCGGCAAAGCGTATGGTAAGTGAGAGGGATCAGCCGCCCAGCAGCCAGAGTACCCCGCCGTACAGCACCGCAGCCAGTGTGCCGTACACGATGACCGGCCCGGCGATGGTGAACATCTTGGCCCCGGTGCCCAGCACGCGGCCCTCGGTCTTGAACTCGATGGCCGCGCTGACCACGGCGTTGGCGAAGCCCGTGATGGGCACCAGCGACCCGGCCCCCGCGCGGGCGGCGAGCTTCTGGTAAAGGCCCAGCGTCGTCAGCACCGCCGAGAGGGCGATGAGGGTGCAGCTGGTCAGGGTACCGGCAAGGTCGGCTTCGAGCCCCAGACCCAGATACCACTGGCGGAGCACCTCGCCCAGCAGGCAGATGCCGCCGCCCACGCCGAAAGCCCACAGGCAGTCGGTGCCCAGCGGCGAATGCGGGCCTGCCCGCTGCACCCGCCGCGCATATTCCTGCGCTGTCAGTTTCATGCAGAACACCTCCGGGGATAGGATGTCCCCGGCCCGGAGAGAATATACAAGGAGAAGCCTTATGAATCAACGACCTGTGAACCAACCGCACCGCCGCATGACCCGCGCCGAAGTGCGCCGCCGCCGTCGCAGCCGTGCCATCCGCCGGGTGGCCGGGCTGACCGCCGCCGTCTGCCTGTTCGTGGGCGGGGCTGCGTTCCTGCTCAACCGCCACGCCCCGGTGCCTTCCGCCAGCGCGGCCAGCGCCCCGGCGGAGGATGCGGAGAACGGCCTGCTTCCGGCAGCGTCCGGCACGGTGGCGGAGACCAATGGCAATGCTCTGGGCCTGACCGCCGACGAGGCCGCTGCCATGCTGGCCGACCCGCTGATGGTGCTGGTGAACCACACCAACAAGATGCCGGACGACTATACCTTTGAGACCAAGGAGTGCGGCTCGAAGACCGCTGTGAACAAGACGCTGCAGACCGTGGCCTGCGATGCCTTTCTGGAGATGCAGAAAGCCGCTGCCGCCGAAAATGTGACCATCTGGATGCAGAGCGGCTACCGCAGCGTCAAGTACCAGACCGGTCTGTACGAGCGGAAGACGAAATACTACACCGACCAGGGCTATGACCTGGCCACGGCCAAGGAAAAGGCGGCTGCGGTCGTCAACCCGCCGGGCTATTCGGAGCACAACTGCGGTCTGGCCGCAGACCTGAACAGCCCGGAGCACACCGGCTTGGACGAGGGTTTCGAGAACACCACGGCCTTCCGCTGGCTGTGCGAGCACGCGGCAGATTACGGCTTCATCCTGCGCTACCCCAAGGGGGCCGAGGCCCAGACCGAGATCACCTACGAGCCCTGGCACTGGCGCTATGTGGGCGTGGAAAATGCCCGGAAGATCAGCGCCAGCGGCCTGTGCTTCGAGGACTACATCGCCCAGCTGCACACCCTTGCGGGCTGAGCGGAAAAGCGCTGGCAAAGACCGGTGAAGAAACCGTAAAAATTTGCGCGAACCTTTGCATTTCCGGCAAGGGTATGGTAAGATAGCAATGGCCCGGCCAGCCGCGCCGGAAGGCACAGCGCCGGGCTTGAGTGTAATGAATGCAAAAGAAGGAATAATCTATGAAGATCCGTTCAAAACTGATACTGTCCGTTGTGGCTGCCACGCTGGGCTGCGCTCTGCTCGCAGGCTGCGGCGGCGCGGCTTCCTCGTCCACAGCGTCCTCGGCAAGCCCGGCGGCGTCCTCGGTGGTGCTGTCCCAGGCGGAGAGCGCCCTGCCCGACGACGGCACCAACAGCCCCGATGCGCTGGCCGACGAGGTGGATGCGCTGCTGGAAGCCAACCCCATCTCCAACCAGTTCGAGATCGCTGCCATGAACATCGAGTACGATTTCGGCCTGAAGGCGGAGGATGTGGCCAGCTATAAGGGCGTGAAGAGCAACGACAACGGCGACGCCGGTCTGGTGCTGGTCATCGAGCCGGCAGAGGGCAAGGCCGAAGAGATCGTGGAGACCCTGAAGGCCTACCAGCAGGACCAGGTGGCCTTCTACGGCAACTATGCCGAGTTTGCCGCGGCACAGGCCAATGTGGAAAATGCCGTCATCGCCAACAGCGCCGACCGCGTGGTGATGGTCATTGCCTCCAACGCGTGCACGGAAGACTTGACCGACGCCGTCAACGACGTTCTGCTCAAGTAACAACGATCATCGTGGGCCGGTGCCTTGGCGGCATCGGCCCTTTTTCAAAGGAGGAACACCTTGGTTTTCAGCACCATCCTTTTTCTGTTCCGGTTTCTCCCCATCACGCTGGCGCTCTATTACCTTGCGCCCGCCAAACTCAAGAACACCGTGCTCTTTGTGTGCAGTCTGGTGTTCTACTGCTGGGGCGAGGTCCGGTTTTTCCCGGTCATGCTGGCCCTCATCCTCATCAACTACCTCTGCGGCCTGGGGCTGGAACGCATGGAGGACAAGCCCGCCGCCCGCACGGCGCTGCTGCTGGTGGCTCTGGCGGGGAGCCTGGGGATGCTGTTCTATTTCAAGTATGCGAACTTTGTCCTCTCCAGCCTGAACAGCCTGTTCGGCACCCAGTTCGCGGCCATCCAGGGCATCAGCACCCTGCCGCTGGGCATCAGCTTCTACACCTTCCAGACCCTTTCCTACACCATTGATGTCTACCGCCGGGATGTGAAGACCGAGCACAACATCATTGATTTCGGTGCCTATGTGGTCATGTTCCCGCAGCTCATCGCAGGCCCCATCGTCAAATACCGCGATGTCTCGGCTCAGCTGCATGTCTACGAACATCGCTACAGCCTCCGGCAGATTGAGGAGGGCATGACCCTGTTCACCTTCGGTCTGGCGAAGAAAGTCCTGCTGGCGGATGCCGTGGGCGCGCTCTGGACCGACATCATCGGCATCCAGAACAGCCCCTCCACCACCTATGTGGGTCTGGGCAATGCCTCCACGGCGCTGGTCTGGCTGGGCGTCATCGCCTATTCCTTGCAGCTGTATTTCGACTTTTCCGGCTATTCCATGATGGCCATCGGCATGGGCAAGATGCTGGGCTTTGATTTCCCGCAGAACTTCAACTATCCCTATATCTCGCGCTCCATCACGGAATTCTGGCGGCGCTGGCACATGACCCTGTCCGGCTGGTTCCGGGAGTACGTCTATATCCCGCTGGGCGGCAACCGCAAGGGCCTCAAGCGGCAGATCTTCAACCTCTTCGTCGTGGAGCTGCTCACCGGCATCTGGCATGGCGCGGACTGGAACTTCATCTGCTGGGGTCTGTACTACTTCATCCTGCTGGCCGTCGAGAAGCTGTTCCTGCTGAAATACCTTGAAAAAGGCAAAATCTGGCCGCATGTCTACACCCTCTTCCTCGTGGTGGTGGGCTGGGCCATGTTCGTGGGCAACGACTGGGGCGTCGGGTTCAACGATCTGTTCTATAAGCTCTTCGTGCCTGCGGGCGGTGTGTCGCCGGTGTATTTCCTGCGGAATTACGGTGTGCTGCTGGCGGTGTCGGTGGTCTGCTGCACCCCGCTCATCGAAAAGATCTGGGACCTGCTGAAAAAGCGCACCGCAACGCGGGTGGCCACGGTGCTGGTACTGCTGGTGCTCTCCACGGCCTATGTCGTGGGCAGCACGAACAGCCCGTTCCTGTATTTCAATTTCTGAGGAGGACGTAAAGCATGGATCCGAAAAAGCGTGTTTCCTCCCTGAAGCAGTACCCGGTGCTGGCGGCCTTCACCCTGTTCTTCGCGGCGCTGTTCGTGCTGGACCTGGTGACGCCGGACCGCGCCTACAGCGAGCTGGAAAATACTACCCTCACCCAGCGGCCCAAACTGACGGCCGTGTCGGTGGAGGGGCTGAACAACTATTTTACGAACTATACCAAATATGTGAAGGATCAGGTCTTCGGGCGGGACCAGTGGATCAGCCTGCAGAGCCTGGCCGAGACGACCCTGTTCCAGAAGACCCAGAGCGGCGGCATCCTGCTGGGGCGGGAGCACCGGATGTTTGCCCGGCGCTACCGCGTTCTGCCCACCGAAGAGCGGGTCTGGAACAAGAATCTGGCGGCGGTGCAGTCGCTGGGCGAGCGTTACCCCGGCAAGGTGAGCTTCATGCTCGTGCCGTCGGCCTCCGTGCTCTACCCGGACGACCTGCCCCTCGCTGCGCCCCAGATGGACGAGGAAGGGCGGATCGACGAAGCGCAGGCAGCGCTCCCGGCGGTGCAGTTTCTCCGCGTCACCGATGCGCTGCGGGCGCACAAGGACGAGTATCTGTACTACCGCACCGACCACCACTGGACGACGCTGGGGGCTTACTACGCCTACGAGCAGTTCTGCGAAGCGCAGGGCCTGACGCCCTTTGACCGCAGTGCGCATCCTGTGGAGACGGCGGAAAACTTCTACGGCACCCACTACTCCAAGGCGCGCACCCGGAATGCCGAGCCGGACACCATCACCTGGTACGATTTGCAGAACCGGCTCACCATCTGGAACGTCACTGCGCCGGGCCAGCCCACCGAGGGCACACAGACCGGCCTGTACGATACGGGCAAGCTGGACGTTTACGACAAGTACGCCATGTTCCTCCACGGCAACAACGGCCTGAGCCGGGTGGAGGGCGACGGCACCGGCAAGATCCTCGTCATCAAGGACAGCTACGCCAACAGCTTCGTGCCGTATCTGACGGCGAACTATGCGGCCATCGACGTGGTGGACTTCCGCAATTACAACTACGGTCTGGACCAGCTCATCGCAGACAACGACTACGACGCCATCCTGGTGTTGTACAGCTATTCCAGCTTTACCAGTGACCCGTATCTCTACCGTGCGGGCGTGGCAGGCTGAGCTGTGAAAAAACGCAGTCCTTTTTCACAAACTTTTTGCGAAGTTTTCATGCGACTTTCCGATTTTTCATAGTTTTGCACAGAATCTATTGCAGAAAATCGACAGACGTAGTAAAATGAGCGTATAAAGAGTGAGTGAGGAATGCAGCAGGGTTGCTGGATGCGGCGGAGGAACAGAAACCGTCGAAATGAGGGAAAATTAAGAATGAAGAATGAACTGAAGATGCCCGCACACTGCGCCGTGGTGTCGGAAGATGAGATGACTTATGTTGAGGGCGGCGGCTATCTGGATGCGCTCTCGACGGCGGCAACGGTCGTAGGAGCTGTGGTGCTGGGTGCCAGCTATGTCTGGGGCATCGGAACGGCCCGCAGCTGGCTGAACCAGAAGGAGAACCGCAAGGGCAATGTCTTCACGGTGATCGGCCGTGCGCTGGATGATATCGGCGAGGACATGAGCCAGAGCCCGTCCAACTTCCTGCGGGATGTGGTCTCCACCGCTGCGGTGGTGGGTCTGGCCCCGGTCAGCGTGGTGCTGATGCTCATCTGAGCAGACAGCCCCGGATGCCTCTTGGAACCCCTTAGCATTTGTTTGGAAACCTGCAGTGCAGCGAATGCACTGCTTGGGATATTATTGCTTTTTCAAAGGAGTGTTATTATGGAAAACAAGATGAAGATGCCCGCGAACTACAACGTCATGAACGAAGAGGAAATGACCTATACGCAGGGCGGCAGCGCTATTGGTGCTATTTCTGCTCTGGCTAGCACCGCATTCGGCATCTGGAACCTGTACAACTACTACAAGGGCATGGTCGCTACCCGCAACTATGTCGCAGCGCACAAGGGCCAGGATACCGCAGCTCTGCTGGAGGGCGGCATGAACACCTATGTGAACTACCTGCAGAAGGATCTGATCAGCGCATTCAAGGGCATCTGCGCTGGCACGGCTGCTGTCGGCCTGTGGCCCATCACCGCTCTGGTCGTCATCACTGCCTAAAAAATTGAGGCCAGACAGCCTGGAGTACTCCAAAGAACAATGAAAAGCGGCGGCTCTCCCCAACCGGGGCGGGCCGCCGCTTTTTGTGGTGTTTTGTGACCCGGTTACGGAAGCGGGGCGGCATTTGGGGTATACTAAGACCATCGAACAACAAACACACCCGCAGGAGGTAGAAGATATGGAACCCATCACGATCACGACCGAAAATTTTGACGCCGAGGTACTGCACAGCGAAAAGCCGGTGCTGCTGGACTTCTGGGCCAGCTGGTGCGGCCCCTGCCGGATGCTCTCGCCCATCGTGGACGAGGTGGCCGAGGAGCGCAGCGATGTCAAGGTGGGCAAGGTCAATGTGGACGAGCAGCCGGACCTCGCTGCCCAGTTCGGCGTCATGAGCATCCCCACGCTGCTGGTCTTCCAGAACGGTCGGCTCGTCAATCAGGCGGTCGGTGCCCGCCCGAAGAGCGGTGTGCTGGCCCTGCTGGATCGCTGAGCCGCCCCCTCGAAGAATCGCGTTTTGCCCCGCTGTGCGCATCCTGCGCCCGGCGGGGCATTTTTGCGCTTGGGGGAGCGGTGCGTTTGCGGAACGCATCATCTGATTTGCCGGTACGATGAAACAATTTCGCGTTTCTGTACAAACGCACAGAAAAACGGTAAGATAAAGGAGAAAAGTTTGATGCTTTCGTGCTTTACAACTTTATCAAGATAAAGTAAAATAAATTCAAGAAGGATTTTGCAGAGCAAATGGCGCGGACGGTGCCGCGCACAGGGCGGGAAAGCGGAAAGGAAAACCAGCATGGGATTTGATCTGTCGGATCTGCAGCCGAAGGAGCGGGCCTCCTTTGCGCTGCGGGCACTGTATGAGGCGGCGGGCTGCCGCAAATACCACATGGGCCGCTTTGAGGAATACGGTCTGTATCAGGAGAACCGGAGCTTTCTGTCGTCGGAACAGGTCATCACCTTCACCGACCTGGACGGACGGTTGCTGGCGCTCAAGCCGGACGTGACCCTCTCCATTGCCAAGACGGCCCAGCCCGCCCCCGGCGAGACGCTGAAATATTACTACCACGAGAACGTCTACCGCCCCTCGGCGGAGAGCCACACCTTCAAGGAGATCGCGCAGATGGGCCTGGAGATGCTGGGCACCGTGGGCGAAGCGCAGGTGCAGCAGGCAGTCGGGCTGGCGGCAAGATCGCTGGAACAGCTGGGCGCGGCCTGGGTGCTGGAGCTGAGCCACATGGGGTATCTGTTCGGTCTGCTGGATGCGCTGGCGGTGCCCGAAACGGCCCGTCCCGCCCTGCTGGACCTGCTGCGCGAGAAGAACGCCCACGAGCTGCGGGCCGCCGCAAAGGCCGCCGGGCTGGACGATGCCGGGGCCGATACGCTGTGTGCGCTGC
>ERZ1026846.1910-NODE-1910-length-12123-cov-30.612529_pt1 | contig 12123 bp, 14 predicted proteins | sample MGYA00380153_ERZ1026846 | MGnify/ENA primary metagenome ERZ1026846 (study PRJEB33269, sample SAMEA4719789) | human gut metagenome | biome: human-associated habitat; feature: organic feature; material: feces | place: Cameroon | collected 2013-10 ... | reverse complement strand
ATTCGTTACAATGTGCCTCAGATGGTTTATATTTCCTGCAAGCCGACCAGTCTGGCAAGAGATCTGGAAGTTTTACAGGCGAGAGGATATGAAGTGCAAAAAGTTTGCTGTGTAGATATGTTTCCTTCGACTTTTCATGTAGAGACGGTAGTACTGCTTTCCCACAAAAAGCCAGACGGACATATCAACGTAAAAGTTGAGTTTGGTGAGGGTGAGGGAAAAGTTCCGCTTGATAATATCGCTAAAAGAGCCGAAGAATACAAGCCCAAGGAACGAGTGACCTACAAAATGATAAAGGAGTACATAGAAGCTAAATATGGCTTCAAAGTACATACCGCATATATCGCAGAGGTAAAGAGAGATTTAGGATTGCCGATGTATGATGCTCCTAATGCGGTAGAAGAATTGAAACAGCCGAGGAAGCATCCGACAGCGGAGAAAGTGGAAGCAATTAAAGATGCCCTCAAGCATTTTGAGATTATCTAAAATCATGAGCGTACTATTAGAAATAATGGTATACTTATGATATGGGAGGCGAATATTATGATTATACCTGTAAGCGTTAAAAATCAGAGTATTGATTCTTCTGGAATCACAAGTGATTACAAAGCTGCTATAAGTGAATATATTTGGAATGGCTTTGAAGCTAATGCTAAAAAAGTTAGTATAGAATATACACTTAACGAAGCGTTTGGAGTTAAGGAATTAATTATAAAGGATAATGGTGATGGAATAAATTACGATGAATTGGGGGAGACCTTTGGTGCTTTTCTGGCATCAAAGAAGAATTTACTGTCATTACAAATAAAATCCAAGGCAAATAAGGGTAAAGGTAGATTCTCTTTTATTGCTTTTTCTAATAATGCAGAGTGGCATACTGTTTATAAAGATAACGATGTATATAAAGAATATGATATTGCTATGTCAAGTGATAAAAAAGAGGTGATTGACTGTTCTGAACCACAGTTATCTGACAGACAAGAAACCGGAACAGAAGTGAAATTTACCAATATAAATACATTAACTGCGGAGAATATGGGCTTTGAAATAATAGAGCCAGCATTACTTAAAGATTTTGCTTGGTTTTTGTACCTATATAAAAATAAGAATGTAGAAATAGTAGTTAATGATGAAAAGATTGATTATGAAAAGTATATAAACACAGAGTTGAGCGAAAAATCTATGGTTACAATTGAAGAATATAGATTTGAGATTAACTTAGTTGTATGGCAGGAATCAATCTCTGAAAAATTCTGTTGTTATTATTTTGATGACAAAAACGTGTTGAAAGGAAATCGAACTACAACTTTTAATCGGAATACGGTTAACTTTAATCATAGTGTGTTTGTGAAGTCAGAATTTTTTGATGATAAGGAAAATGTTATAGGTGATCACGATGATACCCAAATTAATATGTTCGAATATCCAGATGAGAAAAAGATTCTGAAAAAATTGCACAAAGAGATTCAAATGCTTATTGAGAAAAAAATCAGTGTATATTTATCAGATAAAGCAGAAGAAGCAGTTGAAGCAATGATAACAGAAAGAAAAACGTTCCCGGAATTTCCAGATGATGTATATGGACAAATGCGTAAGAATGATTTGAAGAGGGTAACAAAAGAAATTTTTAAATTGGAGCCACTAATTTTTCATAAATTAAAACAAATTCAAGAAAAATCGTTATTAGGTTTTTTGAATTTGCTTTTGAGCTCTGAAGAGAGAGAAAATGTTTTAACTATAATAGAGCAGGTTGTGGAATTATCACCTCAGCAGAGAACTGATTTTTCAATGATATTAAAAAAGACATCCTTGGAGAATATCATTGATACTATCAAGTTTATTGAGGATAGGTATAAAGTAATAGAATTATTAAAAAGTATTGTGTATGATTTGACAAAGTTTGCAAATGAACGTGATCATGTGCAGAAGATTGTAGAACGACATTTTTGGCTTTTTGGTGAACAGTACAATTTGGCAAGCGCTGATCAGAGAATGCAAAAGGCATTGGAGCAGTATAGGAATATTTTGTATGGAGAAGAGGATGTTACAGCAAAATTAAATTCAGATGCGGAAAATGAACGACGTATGGACATTTTTTTGTGTAATACGCGAAATATCGAAACAACATTTGAAACAACGCTGGAAGAAAATATTGTTGTTGAATTGAAAGCACCGAGAGTTCCGTTAACGAAAAAAGTATTACGCCAAGTAGAAGATTATATGGATTACGTTAGAAGACAGCCTCAATTCAATAGTGAATTACGGAAATGGAAGTTTATTGCCGTATGTAAAGAAGTAGATGATTATGTTAAAAGCCAATATAAAGCATTTGAAGATAAAGGAAAAGTTGGGTTAGTATTCCAAGTTGATAATTGTGAAGTATATGCACTTACCTGGGATGATATATTTAAGAGTTTTGAAATAAAGCATAAACCGATGTTAGAACGATTGAAGTATGATAGAGAGCGGGTGGCAAATGAATTAATGGCAGAAGTAAGTGATACTGAAGGGCGAGAAAAAGCGGATACTCTTACGAAAATTGCTGTTGCAAAAGTGTTGTAAAATGTAACTTGATAATTCAAGAAGAAGGGCTAATAAATAATTTGTAGATGAAAGGATGGAGTTGATAAGATGAATGCATCTTTTTATAACGAAATCAAGGAAATTCTAATTTCAGCAAGAACTAAAGTTTATCAAACTGCTAATTTTGCAATGGTTGAAGCTTACTGGAATATAGGAAAATCAATCATTGAAGAACAGGGTGGTAATGAAAAGGCGGAGTATGGGACAGGTTTATTGAAAGAATTATCGAAGCAAATGACTCAAGATTTTGGAAAAGGATTTACCGTTGCCAATTTGAAAAATATGCGGCAGTTTTATTTGACATTTCCAAATGGCTACGCACTGCGTAGCGAATTAAGTTGGACGCATTATCGGCTCTTGATGCGAGTGGAGAATGAAAATGCACGAGAATTTTATATGCAGGAAGCTGTAAAATCCCAATGGAGTACCAGACAACTTGAGCGTCAGATAAATTCTTTCTTTTATGAAAGGCTATTGTCCAGTAAAAATAAAGAGCAAGTTGCAGAGGAAATACAGACATTAGAACCGGCGAAAAAACCAGAAGATGTCATCCGCGACCCATATGTGTTGGAGTTTCTTGGACTGAAATTTAATGATGATTTTTATGAAAGCGATTTAGAACAAGCGTTAATTACACATTTGCAGAAATTTCTTTTGGAACTTGGTAGAGGGTTTTCATTTGTCGCAAGGCAGAAAAGAATAACCTTTGATGGACGTCATTTTAGAATTGACCTTGTATTTTATAATTATATTTTAAAATGTTTTGTTCTGATAGATTTAAAAGTTGGGGACTTAACACATCAGGACTTAGGGCAAATGCAGATGTATGTTCATTATTATGAGCGGGAACTTATGAATGAAGGAGACAATCCGCCGATTGGTATCGTATTGTGTGCAGATAAAAGTGAGTCTGTAGTTAAGTATACGTTACCTGAAAATGAAACACAGATTTTTGCTTCAAAATACAAATTGTATTTACCAAGCGAGGAAGAATTGCTGCGTGAATTAAAACAGGAATATCAAGCATTGGAATCTATTAAGGCATTGGAGGAAAATAGTGGTAGTGAAGATTAGATTTTGCATCAAGGTGGTGCAAAATTTATATCAGTTATGTATTTGTGGGAAAGGGGATGCATGAACAGTATACGTACTGTAGAAATATTGCTTATATTTCCGTGATTTTGTGGGGATATGTTTTAATTTGATACTCACGTCGAGACGGTAGTACTGCTTTCCCACAAAAAGCTAGACGGACATATCAACGTAAAAGTTGAGTTTGGCGAGGGTGAGGGAAAAGTTCCGCTTGATAATATCGCTAAAAGAGCCGAAGAATATAAGCCCAAAGAACGAGTGACCTACAAAATGATAAAGGAGTACATAGAAGCTAAATACGGCTTCAAAGTACATACCGCATATATCGCAGAGGTAAAGAGAGATTTAGGCTTGCCAATGTATGATGCTCCTAATGCGGTAGAAGAATTGAAACAGCCGAGGAAGCATCCGACAGCGGAGAAAGTGGAAGCGATAAAGGATGCGTTGAAGCATTTTGAAGTGATTTAATAATGGTGAGCGTATCATTAAAAATAGTGGTACGTTTTTCTTTAAAATATTTGGGGAGTAATATAATTGCAAACAAACTGCACATGTGGATTGTTCTGTATTCTGATTCAGATGAAGACCAGAATACAGTGAAGATGCAAGTTGATGAATTAATTAAACGAGGCGAAGCTATCGGAAAAGAAGAATATCACGCAGCTTCAGGAGGTTTTCCGTTTTCGTATGTTGCTGGACCAAAATATGATATGTGGATGGCGGAGATTAATGTGTTGAGTGAAAGACACTTAAAGACCCATCCTGCTTATGAAAGTATACATACATTTTATAAACAACGAGCCAATAACCCAAGCGCCTATGAGGAAATGTTAGCTCAATTAAGAGTTGTTAATGCTGATAAGGAATTTTGGTTAAGCCTAAAAAATGGAGATAAAAAAGAGAGTATAAAGGAGAAATTTGTTGTGACTGAAAATAATAAGGTTTTTATTGTTCACGGACACGATGAAAGTGCCAAACAGACTGTGGCACGCTTTTTAGAGCAATGTGGCTTTGAGGCAGTTATACTTCATGAACAAGCGGATGGTGGAAGGACTATTATTGAGAAAATAGAATGTTATACAGATGTGGTCTTTGCTATTATTTTGTATACACCATGTGACATTGGCAGAGCTAAAGAAGAGAAGAAAGGTAAAGCAAGAGCTCGCCAAAATGTAGTATTTGAACATGGTTATCTTATTGGGAAATTGGGTCGTAATAGAGTTTGCGCCTTGGTAAAAGATGGAGTAGAACCCCCGGGGGATATTTCTGGTGTTGTTTATAAGAATATGGATTCCGCTGGAGCGTGGAAAACCGGAATATTGAAAGAAATGAAAGATATTGGGATTGCAGTTGATGCAAGTAAATTATTATGAGTGAATATAAACGGGGAATAAATTAATGAAGTGGCTACAAATATCGGATTTGCATTTTGGGTATGATGGTTATAACGCAGAGCAGTTAAGGCACAATCTTATTGAATTTGTGAAGCAAGTTGGTCAAATAGACTTTGTTTTAATTTCCGGAGATTGTATGTATTGTAACGAAGATGAGGGCAGTGTTGATTTTATATTAGAACTTGGACGAGCTTGCAATTGCTCAAATGAAAATATATTTATTTGTCCTGGAAACCATGATATAAATCTTGAAAATCGAGACATTGTTCTATTTGAATTTGATGGAGACAAGCAGCAATATGAGGCGTTGTCAAAATTTGGATATGAGAAATTTAGAAAGATTTTTGAGAAAGTTACGGGAAAAGGCTATTTGCCTTATCATGTAATAGAAAGACATATTGGAAAAGAAAAGTTTAGAATAGTAACTGTTGATTCGTGTTTATTTTTGAATGGAAGAGCTAATCAACACAATTTGTCAATAGTTTGGACTGAACTGGAAAAATTGGTGCAGCAAATAAAAAACGATGAGTATATTAATATTTTGACCATGCATCATAGTTTAGATTGCTTTGAGCCAAATAGTAGGGAGCGATTTAGAAAGTGGATTGAGGATAATTATATCGATTTAGTATTTTGTGGACATAGTGTTGTTAATGAGGTAAATATTAATATTAGTACAAAAAGTCATATACAGCAATTTTATTCAGGAATGGTACCTTTAGAGGATAATCTAACGCCCAATTTTTGGATTTGTCAGTATGAAGCAGGATCGTCTGTTGTAGAAATGAGTTTATATACTTACGATCAGAAAGGAACAGTATTTAAATCTTGTTTATGGAATGGCGATTCTTATCATTACCAGATTTTAAGAAAGCGAGAAAATAGTTCTAGTTTCTTGAAAAAAACAGAAGATGTTATAAAAACAAGGAAAGGAAGTATAAAGGAAGAAAAATTACTTTTTAAAATGATGAGCTCATATTGTAAAGCGATAAGAAATATTTTAAACGAACCATATGATATAAATAATTCAACATTAAGGTCCGTTAGTCCTGATGGTATTTTATGCTATAACCGCCTTGCAAATAAGTTTAACTTGTTTTTCCCAGAAGCAGAGATGTTTATCTTCAGAGAGGATACAACACCGAATTTAGTTACCCACCCTAAAACGCAAGAAATACTTTATCAACTAGAATATGCTTTAGATATTATTATTGATGATTTGAATCAGAAGAAAGAATACATAGCACATCATGAGGAGGAGACGATAAGGAGCAGTAAAACTGACAATATGGTCTTTGTTGTTAATGGGCATGACGAAGGGGCAAAACAGACAGTCGCACGTTTTTTAGAACAATGTGGTTTTGTAGCAGTTATTCTTCATGAGCAAGCTGATGGTGGGAGAACTATTATTGAAAAGATTGAACAGTATGCAGATGTAGTATTTGCTATTGTGTTATACACACCGTGCGATATTGGTCGCGAAAAAAACGAAAAACGAGGAACTCCAAGGGCTAGACAAAATGTTGTGTTTGAGCATGGCTATCTTATTGCGAAATTAGGCAGAGAACGTGTCTGTGCATTGGTAAAACAAGGTGTACAGACGCCGGGAGATATCGCAGGAGTTGTTTACAAACCGATGGATTCAGCAGGCGCATGGAAAACTGAGATTTTGAGGGAAATGAAATCTGCAGGTGTAGTTGTGGATGCAAGTAAGTTGCTATAAGAACGATAAATATTTGTGTCATATATTGTTTGATATGTTTCAGCAAACGGACATAACACTAAAAATGCCTTTGATATGTTTCCGAGAACGGATAGGACATTTGACGTACTTCCTATCCTCTCGTGCCATGTGGAGACGGTAGTACTGCTTTCCCACAAAAAGCCAGACGGACATATCAACGTAAAAGTTGAGTTTGGTGAGGGTGAGGGAAAAGTTCCGCTTGATAATATCGCTAAAAGAGCCGAAGAATACAAGCCCAAGGAACGAGTGACCTACAAAATGATAAAGGAGTACATAGAAGCTAAATATGGCTTCAAAGTACATACCGCATATATCGCAGAGGTAAAGAGAGATTTAGGATTGCCGATGTATGATGCTCCTAATGCGGTAGAAGAATTGAAACAGCCGAGGAAGCATCCGACAGCAGAGAAAGTGGAAGCCATAAAGGATGCGTTGAAGCATTTTGAAGTGATTTAATGAGGATAGGCGTATCATTAGAAATAGTGGTACGCTTATTTTTGTCCCTTTTTGCAGATTTGTCCTTTCCCCTGCTTTCCAATATAATGAAGCTAAAGAAGTGGAGGTGTGCTTATGAGAGAGAAATTTAATCATCTGTATTTGGATAGCTACGAAAGAAAACTTTTGATACATAGCCTTGTAGAGTTAAAAAATCAGCTCATACAGCAAGGCAGATATACGGATTGTGTTGACGAGCTTATTTTTAAGGTCATAAATGCACCGTCCAAGAGAATGAAAATTGAATATGTCTAAGGCAAATTTCAAAGCCGCTTATTCTTATTGATTTTAAGAGTAGGCGGCTTTTTTGCGTTCTCTGGTACTGTTTACATAGCCACCTTGACAAAGTGGCTAAATCTATGTGAAAGGAGGACGCATCTATGTCAAATTGCAAAGTGATTGCTCTGACTAACCAGAAAGGCGGTGTCGGAAAAACAACCACAGCGTTCAATCTGGGTGTAAGTCTGATGCAGCAGGGTAAAAAAGTCCTGCTGATTGATGCTGATGCACAGGCAAATCTCACGATGGCTCTGGGTTATAACAGACCAGACGATATTCCTATAACGCTCTCTACTGTGATGCAGAACATCATAGACGATAAAACGCTTGATGTTTCACGGGGTATTATCCACCACAGAGAGGGCGTTGACCTGCTTCCGTCAAACATTGAGCTGTCGGGCTTTGAGGTAAGGCTAATCAATGCAATGAGCCGTGAGCGTGTGCTGAAAACCTATGTCAATGAGGTTAAAAAGAATTACGATTATGTGCTTATTGATTGTATGCCGAGCTTAGGCATGATAACCATCAATGCTCTGGCGGCGGCTGACAGCGTTATTATCCCGACACAGCCCCACTATCTCTCGGCTAAAGGTCTGGAGCTTTTGCTTCGCTCCGTATCAATGGTCAAGCGGCAAATCAATCCCAAGCTGCGGATAGACGGTATCTTAATGACTATGGTAATGCCCCGCACCAACATTTCTAAGGAGATTACGGCAACGGTCAAAAGTGCATACGGTCAGAAAATCAAGGTATTTGATACCGAGATACCTCATTCTATCCGTGCGGTGGAAGCTACCGCAGAGGGTAAAAGTATCTTTGACTACGACAAAAGCGGCAAGGTTGCCGCAGCCTATGAGCAGTTCGGAAAGGAGGTGGCAGAGATTGGCGAGAAGCAGAGAAACCAAAATCGAGCTGACCGCATACGATGACCTTTTTTAGACGGACGAAAGCCGTGAGGAAGCAAAGCTCTCTAAGATAAGGGATATTCCAATATCGGAGATTGACGAGTTTCCAGACCATCCGTTTAAGGTTTTAATGGACGAGGATATGGAACAGCTTGTCGAGAGTATCAAGCGAAATGGTGTAATGACCCCTGCGACAGTTCGCATAAAAGAGGACGGACGGTATGAGCTTATCAGCGGTCACAGGCGAAAAAAGGCTTGTGAACTTGCGGGGCTTGAAACGCTGAAATGCGAGGTTAAAGAGCTTACCCGTGACGAAGCCATTATTGTTATGGTGGAAAGTAATCTCCAACGCTCTGTTATTTTGCCGAGTGAGAAAGCATTTGCGTATAAAATGCGGTTTGATAACCTGTCCTATCGGTGTAAAATCGAAGTCAAAATGATTGTTCCCTTCGTCCATTAGCTCACCACCTATACTCTGAAAATCTTACCTATATATTTTACAGAGATGTGGCTTCCAGTTAAACGATTTGAAATCTCTTGTCACAGGAAGTGAAATATCCTATAGCAAGAGTTGTAAATACCGAAATGTAAAGAATTTGCTACTACTAATCATCGCAAATTCAGACGCATAAGACGCAGAGCCGATGAGTTTGTGAGATAATTCACAGCTCATCGGCTCTTTCATGTACTTATACTAATCGTTTTTACTACAGCTATCAAGCAAACGATTTGTTCCTGTTATTTCAGCGTCTACTAAATCAATCATCCGTTTTACATTTGCGGAATGAATAGCAGAAACCTCGTTTTCCCACAAAGGATTGATTTGTTTTTCAATCCCTTCACGGTATTTCTGTAAAGCCTTAAGGCGTTTTTGCAAAAGCTCTCGTTGTTCACAAGGCGAAAAAGTATTTAGAAAGAAAGCAGCAATAGAAAAGATGTTTGTATCATAATTGAATTTCAGGATGGATGTCCTTAGTGTAGCTATAAATTCGTCTTTCCCCTTGTCAGAAAGACTATAAACAGTACGGTCTGGCATATTCCCGACTTTTTCGGTTGTGCCTATTATGTACTCCTTTTTTTCGAGAGTTTTCAGCGTAGAATATACGGTTGAATCAGCGATGTTAAACCACCATTTTACATTCATGTAGTTTAAGTGTTTTATTATCTCATATGCGTTAAGTGGCTTTTCATAAATAAGACCTAAAAGCATAGTGGCAGGCTTTGATAACATGCGGTTTCCTCCTTGACATTTCTTTATATTTGTAGTACTTTATATATAAAGTGGTTTTAATAAACACTTCTATTATACCACAATCAACTTGAAAATGGAATACTTGAAAAGGAGGTTTTTATGCCACAGCTTAATAAAGGAGGTAAATTTGTATTTGGGCTTTCTGTTATACGCCCAGATTTAACAATTCATATTCCACCACAAGCATTGTTGGAGTATGGTGCAACACGAGATGGGAAAGTTATTATCTTTACAGGAAGCAAAATAACAGGAGGTTTTTGCATTACTACATATTCATTGCTGTCAAACTCAAAGTTAAAGCATATTTTAGAGGATTGTCCTGTATTAAGGGATTGTTTGCTTTCAGAGGGTGAGTTTATGCAATATAAAGGGCGTAAATATGCTTGGCTTGATATTGATAAAAATGGTGTGATTAAATTGCCACATAGCACTTTGGCGGTCTTAGAACTACAATCTGGAATGGAGTTGCTATCTATTCGCAGCAGTGATATTGCATTTACTATGGGTGCAAAAGGACCGCTGTTGGAAAAAGCCCATAACTTTCAAGGAAGCATAAAGAAATATTAGGAGAATAACGAAATGAGGAACATAGCAGACAATCGGTTATTCAATATAATTTTGTTATTCACGATTATAGGAGAGTTTTTAGTCCCGTGGATATTAGAACAGTTTTATGCTGCATACAACGGCAAAACAATGGTTATGAGTGCTTTAGGAAGTCCGCAAAGTCCTGTCCGATTTGTTTATAATTTATGGCTTATCTGGCTTGGAGGTTTCTTAACATATACAGCAGGTGCATACTTTTTGTCATTAAGAGCAAGGTTTCCTGTTCTGGCGGTTTTCATGCTTCTTTCGATTGGAATTTTTGCTGTTGGTGCGGGGCTTATTTCTGGATTTTTTAGTGTAAACGAAAGCAAAGACATAATTACTACAGCTTCAAAGATACATGGTGTAGGTGCTGCAATCGGTTTTATGGCTTTATTATTTTTTCCGCTTCTAAAGGGAATTGTATCATTTAAGCAAAAAGACATAATGGAGGGTATTATCAGTATAAGCTCATTTGTTTTATCTCTTATTTTCTTCGCCTGCTTTGTTATGGGAGATAAAGAACAATTTCAAAATACCGTTATGAAGTATGAAGGGTTATGGGAACGCCTTACTTTATTTTGTCTATATATTCCTTTTATTTATAAGACTATGAGCAATTTAATATTTTAGGGCGATAGTGAGGTATTGGAATGAAAAAACGGAGTGGATACTCTGCCCCTTTTGTGGCAACAAAACTCGTAACCAAATCAGAGATGATACTGTTCTTTTGAATTTTCCTCTATACTGTCCGAAGTGCAAACAGGAAACATTGATTGAAGCAAAGTATCTGAAAGTAACAGTTATTGATAATCGAGATAAACTAAATATTGTATGAAACGGAGATGCTAATTTTGGATTATAAGGAAACGGATTTGAATTTTTTATATGATGATTTATCAAGAGAATACGGGAAAAAACAAGCTGAGTTGCTTTATTCTTTAATGTGTCAAAAATATACCGACCTATGTAAATATGAAATAAGATTTGAAAATGACGAGATGAACGAGCATATTTTTAACAGAATACTACCAACAATAGGTGTATATATAACCCTCATAGAAAACGGTTTTACCAAAGAAAAAGCACTTGCGGTTGCTCATGAAGAAATACAACGCAATGCTAACTATAAAGCAAAAGAAAATACCAAGCTTACAAAAATGCCTTTTACATATAGTTTGTTCAAGATGTTTGCTAAATCACACATGAAGAAAAAATATCCAATAGAAGGTTTTACGGTGAAATGGAGAAGATATGATTACAAAGAAATCCATTTTGACATAGTTCGCTGTATTTATAAAGAAATGTGTGAAAAATATTGTTGTCCCGAATTGTGCACGGTGTTTTGCCAGAGTGATGTAACTGCCTTTGCAGGATATAAACCCAAAATTAGATTTGAAAGGTTAGGAACAATCGGGGAAGGCGCTAATTGTTGCGATTTCCATTTTATTCGCGGAAAGTAAAAAAATACAAATCATCAAAGAGCCAGACGCAAAGACGCAGAGCCGATGAACTTGTGAAGAAACTCACAGATCATCGGCTCTCTCTTTTTTTCAGAATTGGTCGCACAACCCACCAAATAAAAAAACGGTGCTTTGGTGGGCTGATTTGACATGCCCTGAAAAAAACTTATCTTCCCTCTAAACCCGTTTGAGTTTGGGGGGATTTTTATGTGTTGGTCAAGCACGACCACCACGCTGCTTGTCAGAAGCAGCAGCTATTTACATAGTGTCACGCAGGAAAGTGTCAAATGACCTATGAAAAAACTGAGCAAAAGAAAAAGGCTCAGATGAA
>ERZ1026846.1905-NODE-1905-length-12141-cov-6.114761_pt1 | contig 12141 bp, 11 predicted proteins | sample MGYA00380153_ERZ1026846 | MGnify/ENA primary metagenome ERZ1026846 (study PRJEB33269, sample SAMEA4719789) | human gut metagenome | biome: human-associated habitat; feature: organic feature; material: feces | place: Cameroon | collected 2013-10 ... | reverse complement strand
CTATCCTCTTCGTCGGCAGCGTCAGATGTGTATAAGAGACAGAGTCAGATATGCTTCCAGGTTCAGAAAGTCATTAGATAATGATAAAGATGAAGTGGAATATATTAATAATGACGAGGAAAAGGAATATAAAGTAAAGAAAAGTGTTAAGGTTAAGGATACTAAAGATAAAGCCAATATACGGTACAGAAAGCTTTATAAGAAATATGCCAAGTCCAAAAAGGTTGTCACAAAGTCTAAGTTGGCAGGTGCAAAGGTTGATTCGCATATGATGCCGGAAGAGATTACGAGCAAACTGATAACTGATGATGAAGCAAAAGCACGAAGAATAACAGATGACTATGAGAAAGCGAGATATTCTAATGGTGAAGTATCAGAGGAAGATATAAGTTTTCTTAAGAACTTCAAATGATTTTAATACATAGCTCAAATATATAACTGGACTTAATATTGCAATACATAATTTGATTTAATATTTGATTTAATATTGCAATACATAATTGAAAATGCTATTGACATTTTAAATTATATGCGTTATCATTTCAATAATTGATAATAAGTAAATGCAATGAAGAGGAATATTAGATAAGGACCAGCTTCAGAGAACTGTCGGAAGGTGCGAGACAGTGAAAGGAACTTATTGAACTCACCTTGGAGCTGCTACCCGAAATTATATCAGCAGGATATAAGAGTAGACGTAGACGGAAGCCAACCGTTATAGTGGACAGAATATAATGCAATATGCACGTATTCGGTGAGAGCGCAATTGTTAATTGCGAATAAGAGTGGTAACGCGTGAGATTATATCTTTCGTCTCTTAGAGGTTAAGGCCTTTAGAGATGAAAGATTTTTTTGTATAATTTACTTATTATGCTAATATAATTAATATATCAGGAGGATAATGCAATGTTTGATTACAGACAGTATAAGAGAGGTTATTTTATGCCACCGGTTGAATGTAACGACTGGGTAAAGAAAGAGTATATTGACAAAGCACCAGTATGGTGTTCAGTTGATTTAAGAGATGGTAATCAGGCTTTAGTTGAGCCTATGAGTCTTGATGAAAAGCTTGAATTCTTTAATAAGCTTATTAAAGTTGGATTTAAGGAAATTGAGATTGGTTTCCCGGCAGCATCAGAGACAGAGTATGAGCTTTGCCGTACACTTATTGAGAAGAATATGATTCCTGATGATGTTACAATTCAGGTGCTTACACAGGCAAGACCGCATATTATTAAGAAGACTTTTGAAGCTGTAAAGGGTGCACCAAGAGCGATTGTACATGTATACAATTCGACATCTCTTGCACAAAGAGAGCAGGTATTCAGAAAGTCTAAAGAAGAAATCAAACAGATTGCAATTGAGGGCGCTAAGCTTCTTAAAGAACTTGCAGAAGCAGATGGCGGTAATTTCATTTTTGAATATAGTCCTGAAAGCTTTACAGGAACAGAGCCAGAATACGCACTTGAAGTGTGTAATGCAGTTATAGATATATGGCAGCCAACACCTGATAAGAAGTGTATAATTAATCTTCCTGCTACAGTAGAGATGTCACTTCCACATGTATTTGCAAGTCAGGTTGAATATATGAGCAAGAATCTTCATAATCGAGAAAATGTAGTTGTATCACTTCATCCACATAATGACAGAGGAACAGGCGTTGCAGATGCAGAGCTTGGTATGCTTGCAGGTGCAGACAGAATAGAAGGTACATTATTTGGCAATGGTGAGAGAACTGGTAATGTGGATATTGTTAATCTTGCTATGAATATGTACGCACAGGGCGTTGACCCGGAATTGGATTTTTCTAATATGCCAGAGCTTGCAGAGATGTTTGAACGTCTTACACAGATGAAGATAGATGACAGACACCCATACTGTGGTAAGCTTGTATTTGCAGCATTCTCTGGTTCACATCAGGATGCCATATCTAAAGGTATGCACTATAGAATTGAACAGGATCCATCTAAGTGGACAGTTCCATATCTTCCAATTAATCCAGAAGATGTTGGACGTACATATGACTCAGACGTAATCAGAATTAACAGCCAGTCAGGTAAGGGCGGAGTTGCTTATGTTCTTGAGCATAATTATGGAATGATTATTCCAAAGGCTATGAGAGAAGACCTAGGTTATGCTGTTAAAGATGTATCGGATGTTAACCATAAGGAACTTGCAGCAGATGAGGTTCTTGAGATATTTGAGAGGCGTTATAAGAAGTTCACACCGGTATTCAAGATTTCAGAAGTCCATTTCAAGCAGATTGATGGTATCCAGACAGAAGTTACAATTGAGGCTGATGGAAAGACAACAGTAGTAGAAGCGGGTGGTAATGGTCGTCTTGATGCTGTAAGTAATGCACTTTCAAAGCATTTTGGAAAGCCTTGTGATGTAATATGCTATGAGGAACATTCATTAAAGCAGGGTTCTGATTCAAGTGCTATTGCATATGTAGGAATTAAGGGTGATGATGGTAAAGAATACTTTGGCATAGGTATCGACCACGATATCATAAGAGCTTCAATTGATGCGGTAGAATCAGCAATGAACAGAAGTATGACTGAGTAGAGAATAATATCAGTATAAATATTGTATCTGCGTATATGAACATATTTGCAGAGATATAATTATGTGCTTCCTTTAAACAGACAGGAGATATAGTAATATTTCCTTCTGTTTAGAAAGGAAGCCTTTTTATGTAATGGATAATTTTATCGGAATTTACTATTACATAAAAGGAACTATGTGCTGGTGATATGTACCCATATGAAGCTGTAGTCTGTCGCAAGCGGTCGTGCTCGGTTAGGGAATGTGCTTTGCATATTCTTTTTTAGTTCATATTCTTTTTTAGTAATAACTGGATTTTTGACTTACCAGCTGTTATAATCTTATAGTTAATGAATTAATTCTGAAAGGAATGAATATATGAGTAAGATTATTCTTGCATCTGGTTCACCAAGACGCAAAGAACTGCTGGAACAGATAGGAATAGAATTTGATATAATTACGAGTGATGTTGATGAGACAACTTTAATTACACAGCCGGATGAATATGTGAAATATCTATCAAGGATTAAGGCACAGGCTGTATGGGATATGGTAAAAGATGATGATGATTACAGGAATGAAGATGTTGTAGTTATAGGTGCAGATACAATCGTAAGCCATAAAGGACATATTCTTACAAAGCCTAAGGATACGGGAAATGCTTTTGATATACTTAAGGAACTGGCTGGTGATTGTCATCAGGTGTATACAGGTGTTACACTTATCAAGAATAATAATGTTGTAAGTAACTTTGCAGAAAAGACAGATGTATACTGTAATGATATTAGTGATAATGAGATAAGAGAATATATAAGTACAGGTGAGCCAATGGATAAAGCAGGGGCTTACGGAATTCAGGGGAGATTTGCAGCATTTATTGGAAAGATAGACGGTGACTATAATAATGTTGTCGGACTTCCGGTTGCAAGGGTATATCAGGAGTTAAAGTTATGGTTAAATTAATTGCAAGTGATCTTGATGGTACAATACTAAGAAAAGGTGCCCAGAGTGTAGAACCATCTACAATTAAAGCGATTGAACAGCTTGTTAATAAAGGAATGTACTTTGCACCTGCCAGCGGAAGACAGATAGTAAGCCTGAAAAGGCTTTTTGAGCCTGTAAGCGATAAGCTTGTATACATTGCTGAGAATGGAGCATTATGTGAATATAAGGGTGAGGTTATTGCCAAGACACCAATGGATAGAAAGCTTGCTCTTGAGATAATAGAAGATGTATATGAACAGCCTGATTGCGAGGTGCTTATATCAGGCCAGCATACAGCATATATCAAGCCTAAGACAGAAGAATATCATTATAGAATGACCAAGGTTGTTAATTATAAGACTACGCTTATTGATAAATTCACAGATGTAGATGAAGATATATTAAAGATTGCGGTATGTGATTTAAGCGGAATTGATAATTCCAAGGAACATTTCTTTAGCAAATGGAATGGCAAAGCTTCAATTACAGTTTCAGGAGATTTATATCTTGATTTTATGGAGAGCAGCGTTACCAAGGAAAAGCAATGCATCAGCTTCAGCAGTACTTTGGATTGTCAGAAGATGAATGTATGGCATTTGGCGACAATTATAATGATATTGATATGCTTAAGTCAGTAAAATATGCGTATGTTATGGATACAGCATGTGAGGATATCAAGAAATATGCATATGACACAACTGAATGGGTTGAAGGCACACTAAGAAAAGAGTTTAATATATAAGATAATGTTTGTAGAAATGAGGAGTATTATTATGGAAAAACATATGAAAGAATGTGCAAAGGTATTTTTAAGAGATCAGAAGAAGCTTTTTGATGAGCCGGTTGTATATGATTTAGAGGAGGCAGAAGATTTTCTTGAGGAATGCTTTGCACAGTATTGCAGTAATATTAAAGAATTAAGACAGATTATGGACGATGAGGGAATGGATGTATCAGAACTTTCTGATGCAGAGCTTGAGGAACAGCTTGAAGTGTTCAAGCTTGATAATAACGGCGGATATTTCTTCGTAGAGGCATAGTTGGGCTGATATGAGAATAACAATATGCTGTGTAGGCAAAGTAAAGGAAAAGTTCTATTGTCAGGCAATAGATGAGTACAGTAAAAGGTTGTCAAGATACTGCAAGCTTGAGGTAAAAGAGGTGGCAGATGAGAAGACACCTGATAATGCAAGTGATACTGTTAATGATATAATAAAGGCTAAAGAGGGAGAAAGACTTCTTTCGTGCATAAAAGATGAAGCATATGTGATAGCTCTGGCAATTGATGGTAAAATGCTTGATTCTGTACAGTTATCACAGAAAATAGATAATCTTGGAATATCAGGAAAGAGTGATATTGTCTTTGTTATAGGAGGTTCATTAGGGCTTGATAAAAGGGTTCTTGACAGGGCTGATTTCAAGCTTAGTTTTTCGCCTATGACATTTCCACATCAGCTTATGAGAGTAATTCTTCTTGAACAGATATATAGAAGCTACAGAATTATGAAGAATGAACCTTATCACAAATAACCAGAATGGAGAAGTTATGAAAAGAAATAAGAAAAGATTAATAACAGCACTTATCATTATTGTAGCTGTGGCTGCGGTATTAGTATTTATGAAGTTCTTTAATGGTAATTTATTATATATTTCAACTGGTATGGGAAAATCTGTTGTTATGAAGGTTGATGGACAGAAGACTTATACATTTGAGGCAGAAGTATTAATGTCAGATGCTAAGAAACAATATGAAGATATGTTTGGAAGCAGTATATGGACAGAAGATATTGACGGACAGCCGTTTGAGGAATATATAAAAGAACAGATAAGAGTAAAGCTTATAAGAGTAAGATGTATGAATTCTATGGCTAAAGAAAGAGGAGTAGTTCTTGGAAGAGAAGAAAAGAATGAAACAGCTAAGGCAGCAGAACAGTATTTTGATGGTCTTACAGAAGAACAGAAGAGCCAGTATGATATCACAGAGGATAAGGTTAATCAGATGTTTACTGAATTTGCAATCGCTTCAAAGCTTTACAATGATGTAACTTCACTTATGGATATTGAAGTGAGTTCAGATGATGCAAGAGTAATAAATATACAATATATTGTAACAGACTCAAAGGAAGAAATTGACAAAGCTTATGCAGAATTAAATGAGGGCAATTCATTCTTTGCAATTGCCAAGAAATATAATGCTGACGGCGAATATGAATATGAACTTAGAAGAGGCGAGATGGCTAAAGCATTTGAAGATACAGCTTATTCACTTTCAACAGGCCAGACAAGCGGAATCGTAGAAGCTGACGGAAGATTTTATATAATAAGATGTACGTCAGATAATGATAAAGCGAAGACAGAGGTTAATAAGTCATCAATTCTTGAAAAGAAGAAGTTAGAGGCATTTAATGATAAATTTGAACAATATGAGTCTTCAAAGTATGTTGAAATTAACAAAGATGAATGGAATAAGTTAAAAGTTTCTTCTGCACCATCTTTTAATGTAAGATTTGAGGATTTATTTAATTCAATAACAATTAATTAGAGTAGTACAGGAGTGTAGAATATAATGGCAGCAAAATATGATGCAAATAGTATATCAATTCTTGAAGGTCTTGAAGCTGTAAGAAAAAGACCAGGAATGTATATAGGAAGTGTTGGAACTAAAGGACTTAACCACCTTATATATGAGATAGCTGATAATGCAGTTGATGAACACCTTGCGGGTTACTGTAGCGAGATTACAGTAACCCTTAATAATGATGGAACTGCTACTATTATAGATAATGGACGAGGTATTCCTATAGGAATTCATCCAAAGGCAGGCATACCTGCAGTTGAGGTAGTATTTACAGTGCTTCACGCAGGTGGTAAGTTCGGTGATGGCGGGTATAAGATATCAGGCGGACTTCATGGTGTAGGTGCGTCAGTAGTTAATGCACTCTCAGTTTGGCTTGAAGTAGAGATAAAGGTTGATGGTGGTGTATACAGGCAGCGTTATGAAAGAGGAAAGGCAGTAGCACCACTTGAAAAAGTGGGAACATGCAGAAAGAATGATACAGGAACTAAAGTAACATTTCTTCCTGATGGTGAGATATTTGAAAAGACAAGATTTAAGTCAGATGCAATAAAGAGCAGAATGCACGAGACAACTTATCTTAATCCGGGACTTACAATACATTTTGAGGATAAGAGAAGTGGAAGCGAGGAAAAGATTACATATTCAGAACCAGATGGTATCAAGGCATATGTAAAGGAACTTAACAATGGCAAGGAAGCTGTGACGGATATTATCTATTTTAAGAAGAGTGAAGACGGCATAGAGGTAGAGTGTGCTTTCCAGTATGTTAATGAGTTTGAGGAAAATATTCTTGGTTTTTGTAATAACATATACACTCAGGAGGGGGGAACTCATATTACAGGATTTAAGTCTAAGTTCACTATGATTATTAATCAGTATGCAAGGGAGTTAGGTGTTCTTAAAGAAAAGGATAATAACTTTACCGGTCTTGATGTAAGAAATGGTATGACAGCAATTGTGGCTATCAAGCACCCTGCACCAAGATTTGAAGGCCAGACTAAGACTAAGCTTGATAATCCGGATGCGGGAACAGTTGTAAGTGCGGTTACAAGTGATGAGGTGCAGTTATATTTTGATAGAAATCTTGAACAGTTAAAGTCAGTAATAGCCTGTGCCGAAAAGTCTGCAAAGATAAGAAAGGCAGAGGAGAGAACGAAGACTAATCTTTTATCTAAGTCTAAGTTCTCAATAGATTCCAATGGTAAGCTTGCTAACTGTGAGAGCAAGAAGTCAGAGGAATGTGAGGTGTTTATAGTCGAGGGAGATTCTGCGGGTGGTTCAGCCAAGACAGCAAGAAACAGACGTACTCAGGCTATACTTCCAATAAGAGGTAAGATACTTAATGTAGAGAAGGCTTCTATTGATAAGGTGCTTGCTAATGCCGAGATTAAGACTATGATTAACTCATTTGGCTGTGGATTCCTTGAAGGTTACGGCAATGATTTTGATATAAGCAAGTTAAGATACGATAAGATTATCATTATGACAGATGCCGATGTTGATGGTGCACATATTGATACACTTCTGCTTACATTTTTCTATAGATTTATGCCTGAACTTATTAATCAGGGACATGTGTACATAGCTACACCACCGCTTTACAGGGCTGAACTTAAGAAAGTACCTAAGGCAGATAAAGTTTCTAAGAAGGCAGAAGGAACTAAGACGAAGGTAGATAAGAGCAGGACAGTACAGTATCTTTATGATGATAAAGCACTGGAAAGGTATAAAGAGCTTCACGCAAGTGGAACATTTACTCTGCAAAGATATAAGGGGCTTGGCGAGATGGACCCTGAACAGTTATGGGAAACTACACTTAATCCAGAGACAAGAATATTAAAGCAGGTAGAGATAGAGGATGCAAGAATGGCAACAGAGGTTACTTCTATGCTTATGGGAAGTGATGTGCCACCAAGAAGAGCATTTATACATGCACACGCTAATGAAGCGGAGATTGATGCATAAAATAAAATATTTTTATGTGTATTAACAGGTTGATAAAAAGATATATTAATAAAAGTATTATACGGAGATAATAATGGCAGAGAATATTATTAAAACTGAATATTCTGAGCTGATGCAGAAGTCCTATATAGATTACTCAATGAGTGTTATAACAGCAAGAGCACTTCCGGATGTAAGGGATGGACTTAAGCCAGTACAAAGAAGAGTGCTGTATGCTATGGATCAGCTTGGTTTAAATTATGATAAACCTCATAGAAAGTCAGCGCGTATCGTAGGTGATGCAATGGGTAAATATCATCCACACGGCGACAGTTCTATATATGAAACACTTGTTGTGCTTTCACAGGATTTTAAAAAGGGAATGGCACTTGTTGACGGTCACGGCAATTTTGGTTCTATAGAAGGTGACGGTGCTGCGGCTATGCGATATACAGAAGCCAAGCTTAAGAAGTTCACACAGGATGTATATTTATCAGACTTGGATAAAGATGTAGTTGATTTTGTGCCTAACTTTGATGAAACAGAGAAAGAACCAGCAGTTCTTCCGGTAAGAATACCTAATCTGTTGGTAAATGGTGCTGACGGTATCGCAGTTGGTATGACAACTAATATTCCAACACATAATCTTTCAGAAGTTGTCGATGCAGTATGCGCATATATGGATAATGAAGATATAACTACAACTGAGCTTATGCAGTATATACCCGGACCTGACTTTCCTACAGGTGGACTTGTTATTAATAAGTCAGAGCTTGCAGGCATATATGAGACTGGTACAGGAAAGATAAAGTTAAGAGGAAAGGTTGTATATGAGCCAGCGGCAAGAAAAGGCGAGAAGGACAGGCTTGTAATAACAGAAATTCCTTATACAATGATAGGTGCTAATATTGGAAAGTTCATATCAGATATAGTGGATTTGGTTGAAACCAAGAAGACAACTGATATTGTTGATGTGTCAAATGAGTCATCAAAAGAAGGTATAAGAATAGTTCTTGAATTAAAGAAGAACACAGATATTGAAAATCTTAAGAACCTTTTATATAAGAAGACTAAGCTTGAAGATACATTTGGTGTAAATATGCTTGCTATAGTTGACGGCCGACCGGAAACTCTTGGGTTACGCCAGATAATAAAGCATCATATTGACTTCCAGTATGAGATAAATACAAGAAAATACACAACACTTCTTAATAAGGAGCTTGCCAATAAGGAGATTAAAGAAGGACTTATAAGAGCCTGCGATATAATCGATCTTATAATAGAAATTCTTCGTGGAAGCTCTAATCTTAAAATGGCAAAGGACTGCCTTATTAATGGAAATGTTGATAATATCAAATTCAAGTCAGAAGCCTCTAAGAATCAGGCGGCTAAGCTTGATTTTACAGAAAAGCAGGCTTCAGCCATACTTGAAATGCGCCTGTACAAGCTTATAGGTCTTGAGATACTTGCACTCCAGAAGGAATATGACGAATGTCTTTCAAAGATTGCAAAGTATGAAAAGATACTTGGCAGTAAGAAGGCTATGGCAAAAGTAATAAAGGACGACCTTGTAAGAATTAAGAAGGAATATGGTGTTGAACGAAAGACCGTAATAACTGATGCAAAGGTTGCAGTATTCGTTGAAAAAGAAGTTCCAGCACAGGAAGTTGTATTTATTATGGATAGATTTGGCTATGCAAAGACTATAGATACAGCTTCTTATGAACGTAATAAGGAAGCTATCTACAACGATTTTAAGTATGTATTTACCTGTATGAATACTGATAAAATATGTATATTTACGGATAACGGACAGCTTCACCAGATTAAAGTAAAGGATATTCCTTTCCTCACTAAGTTCAGGGACAAAGGTACTCCAATAGATAATCTTGGAAATTATGACAGCAGCGGTGAGCTTATTATATACCTGTGTGCATATGAAACTATCAAAAATCAGAAGCTGCTCTTTGTTACAAGTCAGGGCATGATGAAGATAGTTGACACGGTAGAATTTGATGTAGCCAAGAGAACGGTAGCTTCGACAAAGCTTCAGGATGATGACAAGATAGTAAGCATTGAAAAGGCTGACGTTCAGGTTGAAACGCTTTCTAAGTTTAATCTTGATGGCAGCAGAAGTGAAGTTGAAGAAATTGTAAGTAATAAAAATGTAATTGTACAGACAGCTAATGGTGTGTTCTTAAAGTTCCCTCTTTCTGAAATACCAGTTAAGAAGAAGAGTGCAGTAGGTGTCAGAGGTATTAAGCTTGGCAAAGACGATTATATAGAAGATATATTCATTATGGATGACGGAATGGAATTCACGATGGAATATAAAGGAAAGAAGATAGACTTTGCTAAGATGAAAATGGCACATCGAGACACAAAAGGCATAAAAGTCAGAGTGTAAATTATAATTTTGCTATTCATCGTATATAAATAACATTTCAACGCTATATAAGCGTAATAAAATCAGGACAATACAGCGTGGCGTATTCTGCTGCATTGTCCTGATTTTTATTTTTGAATAGAGCTATTTTATAGTTGATAAGAAATATTCGTGTATGCGTGTGTCGCCTGTTAATTCAGGGTGGAAAGAAAGTCCAATCTGATTATTGTATTTAGCGGCAACGATATGATTATCAACACTTGCAAGCACTTCAACACCATCGCTGACATTTTCGATATAAGGTGCTCTTATAAATGTCATAGGATAATTGCCGATATGCTTAATATCAGCGTTAGTTACAAAGCTTGAAAGCTGTCTTCCGTAAGCGTTACGTTTAATGGTGACAGGAAGCGTTCCTATATGGACTGTGTCATCGTCTGCTATATGTTCAGAGAGAAGTATAAGTCCAGCACAGGTTGCAAGTGTTGGAAGACCATTACTAATCATATTCTTAATGTCCTTCATCATATCAAGCTTGTTAAGTAACTGTCCCTGAACAGTACTTTCACCGCCAGGCAGTATCATACCGTCTAATCCCTCTAAATCATCCCGTTGTCTTATTTCTATTGCTGTATGTCCGATTTCTTCAATCATATGCTCGTGTTCAATAAAAGCACCTTGGACAGCAAGTACACCTATCTTCATAGTAAGCCTCATTTCTATGTGCGATTATATTATTAACGTCCACGTTCTTCCATAATTATCTGTATTTCACTAGGATTGATACCTACCATAGCTTCGCCAAGGTCTTCTGATAACTTGGCAATAAGTGCTGCATCCTGATAGTTAGTAACAGCCTGAACGATAGCAGAAGCACGTTTTGCAGGATTGCCAGACTTGAATATACCAGAACCTACGAACACACCCTCAGCACCAAGCTGCATCATAAGAGCAGCATCAGCAGGGGTTGCAACACCACCAGCGGCAAAGTTAACAACAGGAAGCTTTCCATTATCGTGCACATAAAGTACAAGGTCGTAAGGAACCTGTAACTGCTTAGCTTCCTCAAAGAGTTCATCTTTCTGCATAGATGTAATCTTGCGGATTTCAGAATTCATTTTTCTCATATGGCGTACAGCCTGAACAACATCACCAGTACCAGGTTCACCCTTAGTTCTAATCATAGAAGCCCCTTCGTTAATTCTTCTTAAAGCTTCGCCTAAGTCCCTTGCACCGCATACAAATGGTACATTGAACTGTGTCTTATCAATATGATAAATGTCATCAGCAGGAGAAAGTACTTCTGATTCATCAATATAATCAATCTCAATAGCCTGTAAAATCTGGGCTTCAACAAAATGACCGATACGGCACTTAGCCATAACAGGGATACTTACAGCTTCCTGAATTCCTTTAATCATCTTAGGGTCACTCATACGTGATACACCGCCAGCGGCTCTGATGTCAGCAGGTATTCTTTCAAGTGCCATAACAGCACAGGCACCAGCCGCCTCAGCAATCTTAGCCTGTTCAGGAGTTGTTACGTCCATAATAACTCCGCCCTTTAACATCTGTGCAAGTCCTTTGTTTAATTCATACTGAGAAGTAGTTGTCATAATTATTAACCTCATTTCTTTATATTTAAATGCTTTTTGTTAAATTGTTAAAATGCTCTGCCAGAACTACAAATATATTACATAGC
>ERZ1026846.1889-NODE-1889-length-12216-cov-3.009045_pt1 | contig 12216 bp, 10 predicted proteins | sample MGYA00380153_ERZ1026846 | MGnify/ENA primary metagenome ERZ1026846 (study PRJEB33269, sample SAMEA4719789) | human gut metagenome | biome: human-associated habitat; feature: organic feature; material: feces | place: Cameroon | collected 2013-10 ... | reverse complement strand
AGGTGCGATTCCGTGAAAATATCAAAATGGAGGATATGTATATCCAGCCTGAGCTTATGAGCCGGATATCCAAAGCAGTATGGCTTAAAGAAGCCTTGTATGGCTACAGGCAGAGACCGGGAAGTACCATGAACTCAGGTAACGGGGATGTGTACAGCTTCTGGACGCAGGCTCTGTGGCACCAGAGAGAAATTATTTCCGGAAGTGATCTGGCAGATCTCAAAGCGCCCATGGATATATATGTGTTCAAGGAATTGGCCAGACTTCAATATATGGCGAAAAAAGCAGGATTCTCACAGCTGAGTGGAGAGCTGTATCAGGCCTATAGTAAGAGACTTTATCCATGCATCGAATACAGCAGGTGTTCCATGAAGGACAGAGTGATCATACAACTGGCATATCGATGCAGGCCTGTGTACTTTCTGTATCAGAGAATAAGGGGGATATAAAGGGGGCTTTGTATGGAGAATGCACTGATCAGTGTCATAGTTCCTGTATACAATGTTGCAGCATACCTGGATGCGTGTGTAGGCAGCCTGACAGGACAGACCTATAAGAATCTGGAAATCATACTGATTGATGATGGTTCCACAGATCAAAGTGGCGCCTTGTGTGATGAATGGGAGAAGAGGGACACCAGAATCCGCGTAGTTCACCAGAAGAATCAGGGACTGTCGGCAGCCAGAAACAGAGGACTTGAGATCATCTCAGGCGAGTATGTGGCATTTCTGGATTCGGATGATATCATTTATGAGGATGCTTACCGCAGGATGGTCAAGGCACTTGAGAGGACCCAGGCAGATGTTGCAATCTGTCAGGAGGTGCTCTTCTATGAGGATGGATTCACCTTCCCGGCATATGAAGCTGTGTGGAGAGAAAAGACAGAAGACAGAGTACAGCTGCTTAAGCACCTGACAGATGCGTGGAATGTCGCGGCTGTCATCGTAAATAATAAGCTGTACAGGAAGAATCTGATCGGAGAGCACAGCTTTCCGGTGGGCAGGAAAATGGAAGATAATTATTTTAATATGGATGTTTTGTCTGATGCCACAAGGGCTGTGTGGGTAGAGCAGAAGTTGTATGGATATCGTCAAAGAAAAGGCAGTATTATGAATGATGGAGATCCTGATCTGTATCTTGCCTATAGAGATGCCCTGTTATATCTGAGAAATCAGATCCGAAAGACGAGCCTTAAGGAGCTGTATCCTTTGTTTGATTCCTATTTTCTGAGAAATATGGCACGCAAAAGAAAGCAGGCGCTGCACAGGGGAATGTCTGATATGGCTGCAGAATTAAAGCGGTTCTATATTCAGGTATATAATGAAACGGACACGAAGTGCTTTCCAATAAAGGATAAGCTCAATATCTGGCTGGCAAGATACTGCTTTGGGGCATATTGCCTAATTCATTTTGGAAAGAATTTATGAAAATGAATGACAATGAACATAATGAGTTGTCATTCACTTTATTTCGTTATAGAATAAAAATACTATTGAGCTAAACAAAAGTTTATTGGGATTGAGAGAGCAAGGGGGTACTATGTATGAAGCGTAAACTTGGAGGAGCTATTGTCAAAAGATGTATTGTAACAGCAATGATTGTTATGCTGGTGAGTAATTCGGTATTGACAGTCAGAGCAGAAGAGTCTGTACAGGTACAGGAACAGCAGGATGTGCAGGAACAAGTAGAAGTACAGGCACAGCAGCAGGATAATGTAGCCGGAGAAGACAACCAGAACACAGGTGATGAAGCCGGTGAAGACAACCAGAACACAGATAATGAAGCCGGAGCAGACAGTCAGAATGCGGACAATGCAGCACAGGATGAAGATCTGCAGCAGGTTGCTTCCGAGGTTGAGAAAACTGTAGAAGAGGCAGCATCGCAGGCAGAAGAAGCTGCACAGGAAGCATCTGAAATAGCAGAGGATACCGAGCAGAAGCTTGAAGCTATTGAGAGCGAAGTTGAGGAGAACAGAGAAGCACTTGAAGAGGCTGCCAGCGAGATTCAGTCCGAGGCAGACAAGACAGAGCAGGAAGTGAAGGATAGTCTGGTTACAGTGACTGATCCGGATGGAGAGGAACAATATGAGGTCATTGTCGGTGAGAAGACTGAAGAAGACGGCAGTATTACTATTGTAACAATGAAGGATTATGTCGATACACAGACACAGATTGCAGAGAATGCCAAGGCAGAGCTGGAGAAGGCACTTGATGAGAATTCAGATGATGAGAAAATAGCAGAATATGCTGAGGCTGTCAAGGAGGCTGCCAAGGATGTATACAATGCAGCTTATCTGGCAGAGAAGGCTTTCTCCAATGCAGAAGCTAAATTAAAGGATGAGATCAAGAGATACAATGCCTGTGCCAAGGCATACGGATATGAATTGATATCCTATAATGGAGAAATACTTGAATATACACAGGAAGAGCAGGAACAGTTCAATGCAGAGGCAGGACTGACCCAGGAAACAGAAGAAATCAGACAGGAGCTGGCAGAAATCGTAGAGACAGATCTGGAAGAGCAGAAGGAGAAAATCGAGCAGGCACAGCAGACTGTAGAAGAAGCCAAAGATACATATGAGTCAGCACAGAAGGCAGCAGATGATATGCAGCAGAGTGTACAGGAAGCACAGAAAGCAGTACAGAATGCCGGTGCAGATGAAGCCGCTAATACGGCAGACTCCAATGCCCAGAATCAGGATACACAGACAAAGATCGAGGAAGCAGAGAAGAATATTGAGCAGGCACAGCAGAAATATGATACTGCTAAGAATGAACTGGATGATGTGATCATGTCCGTTAAGAATACTGTTCCGAACCTGTCTTCCCTTCGTATGGAGCTGACCAGGAAGATTGCAGCAATGAACAGTGCCAGACAGGATCTGTATAAGGTCAGAGACGAGAAGAAGGCAGCAGCCAGCTATGTGGCATGGGCAGATGAACTGGTCAAGACAAGTCAGAGTAAGGTCGTAACAGGTGTATATGGACAGCTTGTCGGCACCAAGAATGAAAATGCAGAATTCAGCTACAGTAATGATAAGCAGTTCGATAAGGGAGACGATGATGTTGTTACCCGTGATCAGATTAATTTTGCACCAATATCCGAAACAACAGATATCGTAGTTCCCTATGATATTTTCAAGGCATATGTAAAAGAACTGTATGACTACAGGACAAAGGACGGCAAGCTTGTGCTGTACGGAGAAGCTGATAAGAGAATCGGCCTTGGTATCTCTTCCACAGATAACGGAACCATGAACAAGATATACTGGAAGTATGATACGAAGACGAAGAAGATCATTCCGGAGACCATGTTTGTTCTGAGATCAGATGAAGATCAGCTGCCGGACTGGATGACGCAGGAGGGCAGTGTATATTTCGTAGGATATACATTTAAGCACGAGAATGACGGCTATCATATTGATGGACACCTGTGCAAGGCAAGTACGCCAGATGCACCGGACACCCCGGATACACCAGATACGCCGGACACTCCGGATACCCCAGACACCCCGGACACCCCGGATACGCCGGATACACCGTCTGAAGGTGGTTCATCTGACACACCGACTCAGAATGATGACACTACAGACAGCGATACAGTTGTAATTCCTGACGTAGTCACACCATTGTCTGATGGTATTACAGTAATTCCGGATGAGGATGTTCCACTGGCATCATCCTTTGAGCCTGATATCGTGGTTCTTGATGATGAGCAGGTTCCGCTGTCAGATACCGTTCCGAAGACAGGTGATGCTCCAAGGACAGAATATCCATTTCTGTTAGCAGGTGTGAGTGCCATGCTGGCAGCAGTAGTATCTAAGGCAAAGAAAAAGAAACAATAAATGGCAGTAACGAGCAGTATATGCATCGCTTCCTGATACATCATATAGCATAGGAAAAATGCAGTATTCCAAATCTATATAGCCTGTATTGCAGCGTAAGATATTTTGATTGAGGGAGGACTTGAAATGTCTGCTATATGGGGAGCTGTCAACCTGACCGGAGGAGAGATTGCGAAAGAAGAGATAAGGCTTTTAAAGGCTGCATTTGCAAAATGCAGAATAGACAGGTACGAAGAGATATGTGCACAGCATATTTATATGGGCTGTGGAATCCAGTATTTTGTGCCACAGGCAAAAGAGGAGCAATTACCCTGCACGGAGTCCGGTATTTACTTTACGGTGGATGCTGTGCTGGATAATCGGAGAGAGCTGTGTGAACGTTTAGGAATACAGGAGGAGGCAGATACCATACCTGATGGAGAAATCCTGTTTCGGATGCTTCGGCGATATGGCATGGAGTGCCTCAATGACATATTGGGAGCCTACGCCTTTGTATGGTATAACCAGGATACGAATACAATTGAGATTGCAGCAGATGCAGTGGGTAACCGACTGGTCTATTACACAAAGAGGGGGGATGTTGTCTACTTCTCCTCTCTGCTGGAGCCGCTTAGACTTATAGCACCTGATGTAGAGCTCAATGACCGTTGGATGCTGGATTTCCTGTCAATGGATTACCTGTCCATGATCAGTGAGACAGAGGAAAATCCGATACAGGACATATACAGGACAGCTCCCGCGCAGTGTATCACAATAACGCAAGAAGAGATCAGAAAGCAGATATACTGGCAGCCTTTTGCTGATTTCAGGGAGAACAGACAGCGGACAGACGAACAGTACCGGGAGGAATTCAGGAAGCTTTGGTCACAGGCTGTCAGGGATGTCATGAGAAGTCCACAGGAGACAGCCATCATGTTAAGTGGTGGTCTGGATTCCACGGCAGTGGCAGCCATAGCAGCCCCTTATCTGAAGCAACAGGGTAAGAAGCTGTATTCCTTCACATCTGTGCCTATGAAGGGCTATGACTATGATAACAGTGGACGGTATATAGAAAATGAGCAGGAGGACGTGGAGAAAACTGCGAAATTCTATGGTAATATAGAATCCACCTATCTGGATCTGAATGGCAAAACGCCATGGGAGCTGATAGAGGAAGAAGCAAAAGTTCTTGAGATTCCCTTTAAATCCATACAGAACTGCCTGTGGCTTACTCAGGGAATGGAGCAGGCATATCATAAGGGAGCCAGACTTATGCTGACCGGAAGCTATGGAAATACATCGGTATCTTTTTCTGATCTCGATGTGTATATGAATACCCTGTTTAGAAAGCACAGATATATCAGACTGCTGAAGGAGGTGCAAGCCTTTGCAAAAAGCATGGGATTCTCGGGCAGATATGCATTAAGGGGAATCATTAAGGATAACCTGACAGGATACAGGGCGCAGCCATCCCCATATGGCAGATCCTTTGTCAGGAAAAAGGCAGCAGATGATAATGGATGCAGGCAGAGACTGGAGCAGATGAATGAGGAGAATTTCAAGGCAGTAAGAGACTTTGAAAAATATCGTCATTTACTGGTTCATTTTCTGGCGCTCAGACAGATCGGGGAATCTTATATGAAGATGAGCCTTGTAACGGGAGTTCTGGAGAGAGATCCGACCCGTGATAAAAGGGTGATAGAATTCTGTATTCATCTGCCTGTAGAGCAGTTTTGCAAGAATGGGACAGACAGAAGACTGATCAAGGTATACTTAAAAGATATCATGCCGCCACATGTATTTCATTTTCACAAGAGAGGGAAGCAGAGCGCAGACCTTGTATACCGTATGGGAACAGACTGGAAGAAGATACGGGAAGAATGGATACAGCTGTATGATAAGTACGAGTCGAGCAGATACGTGGATACGAAAAGAGCCAGGAAGGATCTGACTGATAAGGAGAACATAGAAGCATATTCGGCATTTGACCTGACTAGGCATATGTATACACTACTCCTTCTACAATATGAAGCCAGGATAAATCTAACAAAATCTAACAAATAGACAGGAACTATTGTATTGATCGGGAAAATCCATATAATCAGTATTGTACAGATGTAACTATTCAGAACAGATATATGCGGAACCGCATATATCGTATGAAACAGTATATTTTGTCGGAGCAAGCGCCCATCAGCGCAGCTGATTTTAATGCGCTTGCGGTCGCAACTGTGAAGGCACTGAACAGTTACGTACAAATATTTTATGAGAGAGATGGAGGAGTATAAGATGAAAAAAACCTGGATGAATGCAGAAGCTGAAGAATTATCTCTGGAAATGACTCAGAACGGATTACTTCCGGATGATGATTTTGATGGACCATGGCAGCAGTTATCAGATGGCAAGTGGTGGAGACCTGGTAACGGAAGTACAAGTACTAACTAAAGATAACTGTAACTATTCTGAATAGTTACCGTTATCTTATGTAAAAGAGCTGGCTTTGTTCAGCTCTTTTTCTCTATAGTCGTAGTAAGGAGAGCGAATGTATTTATATAAGATATATGGTATGATAGTGGAGTCGGATATTGAGCTCAGGGAGGCGTATGAATGCAGGGAGAGTGCGTATGCGCAGGTCAGTATCAGATATGCCGATATGCAGGAGGAGATAGGAAGGATAGAGGAGACCATCAGGACGGAGAGAGCGGAATGGTCAGAGGATGGGCAGGAATGGAGTGTCTGTGAAATCAACCGTAACCGCAGTATGTTGTATTATCACACAATCGGACTGTTCGTGATATCGGACGGGAATCTGATAGAATACACACCGGTCATGGATGTACACAGTCCGATGTTCCATCAGTGGATTCTGAATATGGCACTGGCTATCATTAAGGTCGAGAAAGAAGAAATCATTCTGCATGGCAGTGGTCTTATGCTTCCGGACAGGAATCAGGCATTCCTGATCAGCGGAGACAGCGGAAGCGGGAAGTCAACGCTTGCAGATTATCTGTTAAAGCGAAACTGCCGTTTTATCACAGATGATGTGGCGGCATTAAGCTATGAAGAGGATGGAATATATATAGAAGGTGCATATCCGACAAGGAGATTGTGCCTTAATGTAGTAGAGCAGCAGAAGCTTAAGAAGGACGAGCTTACTTATATAAATGACGGAGAGCGGGAGAAATATATCCTGAGCATGAAGGATGCGTATTGGGGAGCTGTCCCCCGTCCTTTGAAGGCAATATTCATACTGACTCTCAATCATGACGGGGAAGAGGTAGAGCTGATAGAGCATCAGGGAAGCGGGAAGCTTCAATGGATCAGCAACAATCTGTATCGGAAAAGAAGCTATCAGCAGATGGGAGTTACACCGAAGGTATTCTCCCAGTGCCTGAGAATAGCAAGGGATATTCCTGTCTATGAGCTTAGGAGACCGCTTCACACACAGACAGTAGAACAACTGGCTGATATGATATTTCATCTTATGGATTGCATCAAATAAAAAAGACTGCCACAGAATATCCGTGGCAATCTCTTGTTATCAGTTGTGAAATTCAATAAATCCGTTCTGCTCCATCTGCTGCAGGAAGCTATGTATGGAAGCTGTGCAGGTAGGTTCATCAACATCATAAATGTTCATAAGTGAATTTCTGATCTCTGAAATGGTAACATCCTGATCGAGCATGTCCCATATTTCATTTGCAGAGCCTTTTAGCAGGAAGTATTTACCGGTGGCGAAATCAATCATAACCTTCTCACCGGCAAGGTCTGTGACATCCAGATGCTTCACCAGATGTACTATTGTGTTATCGTTCATCATGTAGTGTTCCTCTTCTCTCATTCCTAATAACCAACTACATTTAAATTATAAGATTGTAATATGTTTTCGTCAACAAAATCCGGATGAAAAAATAGGAAAAAAGTTACAAAATCCGATAGATTTTTTACAGGCTGGTTGCTATACTGGTCTCAGTGCATAGAGAGCGTTATTGAGGGGGTGTATTTGTGTCACGCATATGGAATTATATCCGTTATAACAATGAAAAATGGATGAGTATCAAGATATATTTCTACACCTGGTTTTACCGTATGTGTATCCTGTGGCTGCCCAAGCAGGAGCTGGAGCGTATGATGGGAGAGCGTGGCGGGGAATCCCCGCAGGAGGAGACGATGGAGAACCTGAGGAAGGCCAAGAGAGTCAGTACGCATGTGAATAGGATCACGGAGCATACGCTGTGGGAGAGCAAGTGTCTGGTAAGAGCCATGACAGCAAGGAAGCTGCTCAAGGAGGCAGGGATTCATTCCACTCTGTATCTTGGAGTCGGTAAGGATGAAGGTAAAATGATCGCCCATGCGTGGCTTCGCTGTGGACAGATGTATGTAACCGGAGGAAATGGCAGCAGTTATGCCATGGTAGCCAAATTCAGAAATTGAGAGAGAATATGAGCAAGATAAAGAATTTATGGAGTGACAGGTCTAACCAGTATCAGTATGCGAAATGGCTTGTACAGTATGCAAAGCCCTACATGGGACGAATCACAGTCATGATGATGTTTAACCTGTTATATACGGTGGTCGGACTTGTCATGGTCACCCTGACCAAGCGTATCATTGATGAGGCAACAGAGGGGAATCCCATTATTACCTTGATTGTCTGCTATCTGATCCTGACAATAGGACTGCAGCTTGTATCGGTGTTCGGTACGCTGATGAATACGATGCTGACGGAGAAGTTTTCTTTTGGAATACGCAAGCAGATCTACGAGAAGATTATTCATTCTCACTGGATGGACGTGAAGAAATATCATACAGGAGATTTGATGACCAGACTGACCAGTGACGCAGGCAATGTGGCGGATGGTATTATCGGTACGATTCCAAGCATCATTCAGCTGATAGTGGAGTTACTGCTTGTATTTATTACGTTATTCAGCTATTCACCGTTGCTTGCATGCTTCGCACTGCTGGAGGCACCGGTGGCAGCAGTATCATCCTGGTGGTTTGGCAGGAAGCTTAAGAGACTGCAGGTAAAGGTGCAGGAGTCAGAGGCGGCCTATCGTTCTTTCCTTCAGGAGAGTCTTGCCAACCTGTTGATCGTAAAGGCGTTTGCCAATGAAGAGTATTCCACGCAGAGACTGACACAGCTTAGAGAAGAGAGGTTTGGCTGGGTATACAGGAGAACGAAGATGGGACTGATAAGCTCTACTGCCATGTCCATGTCCTTCCAGGTCGGTTATATCGTTGCGTTTGCCTATGGTGCGATACAGATTTCAAGAAAAGCCATTACATACGGTACGATGTCGGTATTCCTGACACTGGTCAACAGAGTGCAGGCTCCTGTCATGGGACTGGCACAGCAGATTCCAAGAGTTGTCTCGATTCTGGCATCAGCAGGGCGAATCATGGAATTACAGGAGCTTCCTCTGGAAGAGAAGGAGGAGGAGCCTCTTGCAGTCGTCCAGGCAGGCGTTGATGTGTCAGGGCTGACCTTTGGCTATACGCAGGATAACGTACTGGAGAATGTATCACTGCATATAGCTCCCGGAGAATTCGTAGCTGTTATCGGTGAATCAGGAATCGGCAAGACAACACTGATCCGCATTATTATGTCCTTTATGAGCAATATACAGGGCAGTGTGACCTTTTATAATGAAAAAGGCAAGACACAGAAGGCGAATGCCGCAACGCGGAATTTCATTGCCTATGTGCCTCAGGGTAATACGTTATTCAGCGGAACAGTGCGGGAAAATATCAGAATGGGTAACCTGAATGCTACAGAGGAAGAAATGAATGAGGCACTGAAGCTGGCTGCCGCATATGATTTTGTACAGGAGCTGCCAAAGGGCATAGATACCGCGATAGGGGAGCGCGGACATGGCCTGTCAGAAGGACAGGCCCAGAGAATCGCAATTGCAAGAGCTTTCGTGAAAAAGGCGCCTTTTCTTATACTGGATGAAGCGACCTCTTCACTGGATGAGGCTACGGAGCAGGAGGTCATACGCGGACTTCAGAGACTCACACCCAGACCTACATGTCTGGTCATCACCCACAGAAAGAGTATTCTGCAATATTGCGACCGGGAGATAAAAATTGCGAACAAGACGATTATTGAATAGAGTATCAGAGTGGAAGCCGGAGAATAAAGCGGCTTCCTTTTTTGGACTCACTTTCACAGGTGACAGTGCCGTTATGATGCTCCATAATGGATTTTACAATAGAAAGACCAAAGCCGCTTCCTGTATCAGAGCCGGGAGTACGGGATTTCTGCACAGTATAGGAGCGTTCAAAGATTTTCTCAATATTGCGTCTGGAGATACCGATGCCGTGGTCAGCCACGTAGATGACAAGCTCAGAGCCCTCTATATAGGCACCAAGCTCTATGTAGGGTACACCCTTGCTGTATTTGAGTGCATTGGTGAACAGGTTGTCCAGTACACGCTGGATAAGGATAGGATCTACAGACAGTGTGACATCCATATCTTTGACGATATTCAGGTGCAGCTCGGCATTTGAATAATGGGAATCCTCTTCGCACATATAGAAATAATCCTCCAGCAGAAAACGCATATCAACTTCTTCCTTATGAACCTTGCTGTCAGAGGAATCGAGCGAAGACAGCAGGAAAATATCGTTGATCAGCTGCTCCAGATATACAATCCGCTTCTGCATCAGCACAAGATTCTCATTAATCTCCTGCGAGGGAAGCTCAGGGCAGGCCAGCATATATTCTATGGAGCTGGACAGTGCAGTGATGGGAGCACGCAGGTCGTGGGAAATATTGGCATAGAACTCCAGACGCTGCTTCTCCTGCTGGCGAAGCTTCTGATTGGCAGCGTTCAGCTTCAGATTCGCATGGTAGAGCGCATGAGATAATTCTTCTACGGATAATTCAGGCTTTTGGAAGCTGTTCTTCTTGTCAGACATGGAAGCTCTCCTTACTTTACGATGAATTGATAGCCCTTAGACCAGACTGTTTCCAGTGAATGGCACAGGGCTGGATAATCACTCAGCTTCTTACGAAGCCGGTTTACAGTGACCATGATGGTCTTACGGTCGGATTCTATGTACTGTCCCCAGATAGCCTGTCCGATATCTTCGAAGGTGAAGACAGTGTTCGGAGAAGCAGCCAGAAGGTGAAGCAGGTCATATTCCTTGTTGGTGAGAGGAATCTCCTCATTTTCATAGAATGCTTTCCTGACATTAAGCTCCAGCCGCAGGGGAGGATATTCCAATACGGCTGCGGATACGACAGAGGTCTTCTGATAGCGCCGTATCAGTACCTGGATTCTGGCTGATAGCTCCCTGAGACTGTAGGGCTTGATCATGTAATCGTCAGCACCAAGCAGAAGTCCCTGTACCTTATCATCCTCGGAATCACGTCCTGTCAGGAAAATGACAGGAGCCTGACACAATTTCTTCAGTTCTGTACAGGCCTTGAATCCATCAATACCAGGCATCATGACATCAAGGACGATACAGTCCGGCGTATAATCTTTTAGCAGCTTGTAGGCAGTCCTGGCATTGGTGGCGGCTTTTACGGTGTAGCCATCCTGTATAAAATATTTTGCGTTGATTTTCAGGACTTCTTTATCATCATCAATTAACAGAAGCTTAGGCATAGCATTACCTCACTTTGCTGGTTATGGCAAAGGCCGTTTCAATGACCTCCCCGGTCGTGTCTGCTTCAAGAGGACGCAGAATCACATAAACAGGAACCTTGGATGCGATTTTCAGACATTGCCCGGCTGTAGCGGGAGCGTATTTTTTCTCCTTTAACAGATGTCGCAGGAAGAGATTGTTCACACAGGCATGAAAGGCATCAAGACCTTCCAGCTTATGAAGCCAGACCTGGCTGACCGGTGCTTTGCCAAGGATAATGATGGCTTTTACCGGTCTGGAGGTATCGTCAAAGATCTCATGACAGGGAACCAGATATTTATCCTTGGCCTCATCTATGTAGATGAGACTGTCAAGCGGATGACCGGAGCGAAGTGCAGCATCCCGGCACAGCTTCTGATAGGGAAAGGCTGCTTTAGCCATGACTGTTTCATTATGATATGATACAAATGACATATCATCTGCCATAAGGTGATACCCACGCGCCAGATAGGCACTTGTAAGGGTGGATTTGCCGCTTCCGCTTTCCCCACAGAAGAGAATGGCGGCTGCGTCGTCTGATACCGCACTGCAATGAAGTGCGACTTCATTTCGCTGTATGGCAAGCATTGACATTCCCCAGCCAAGTATGTAGGTACGAAGATACTGCTCATTTCCTCCGGCTTTGAGCTCATAGCGTATGGAATTGCCATTCTCCACCAGAAGAGAGCAGGTCTGGTTCTCCAGCCAGCCTATGTCCATGCCACAACCAAAAGACACATCAGAGGGATGAGGGG
>ERZ1026846.1882-NODE-1882-length-12252-cov-3.129458_pt1 | contig 12252 bp, 11 predicted proteins | sample MGYA00380153_ERZ1026846 | MGnify/ENA primary metagenome ERZ1026846 (study PRJEB33269, sample SAMEA4719789) | human gut metagenome | biome: human-associated habitat; feature: organic feature; material: feces | place: Cameroon | collected 2013-10 ... | reverse complement strand
CGCTTACGTCAACCGCAACACGCAGAGCACAGGTTTCAATCTGCAGACAAGCGTTCCCCTACTCACCGGCGGAAGAATTCCGAACGAGATAGCCATGAGCAGACTGAATCTTCAGGCTGCAACTGCCGACCTCGAACATGCGCGTCAGAGCATTGCGCTTCAGGTAGCGGCTGCATATCTGCAGGCAGTCTACGCCGCCGAAGTTGTAAAGGTTCAGGAAGCCCAGGTGGCGTTTTCCAAAATTCAGGAAGACCGTATTTCCAAACTCTTCAATGCCGGGAAATCGCCCGAAAGCGATGTGGTTGAAGCCCATTCCCAAGTGGCGCAGGACGAAATGGGAAGAACGCAGGCAAAGTGCGACTACAAACTCGCCATGCTCGACCTTTCGCAATTGCTCGAGCTTTCTTCGCCCGACAGCATAGAGATTGTGGCACCGCAAGGCGAGACTTCGCCAACACTCCCACCGCTTCCCGACCGTATTTTTGCCCGCGCCGAAGGTGTTAAACCCGAAATTCAAGCCGAGAAACTGCGTCTGCAAGCTGCCGAAAAGAACATACGCATTGCCAAAGCCGCTCTCTACCCCACTCTGTCGCTCGGCGCTGGACTTTCATCGGAGTATTACAAAACTTCGGGCTATCAGGCATCGTCATTTTCCAAACAGTTAAGCGACAATTTCAACAAGTCCATAGGTCTTTCGCTAAATATTCCTATTTTCAACCGTCTTGCCACCCGCAATTCCATAAGACAGGCAAAACTGCAGCAATCCGAGCAGGCACTGCAGCTTGACGAGACAAAAAAGACTCTGTATAAGGAAATACAGCAGGCATACTACAACGCTGTCAACGCACAGGCGAAATACGAATCGGCATTAGCCGCACGCAAAGCCGCAGAATCGAATTTCAACATGATGACAGGAAAATTCGAAAACGGACGTGCCAACGCCACAGAACTCGAAGAGGCAAAAACAAAACGCGCAAACGCCATTACCTCCACCCTGCAAGCCAAATACGAATATATCCTGCGAATGAAAATCATAGAATTTTACGAAGGAAATAAGTTGGGATGACCATAACATCCGTGCGATTAATGTTTGCAACTGATAACCGTGCAACGCCCTTCGCGTTGCGCGGTTATTTTATGAATATATTCACAAGCAGAAACCGACATTCCCGTGGCGTCTCCCCACTCCGGAAAAACCACATGGCTTGTATGAAAAAATACAAGGCACTTATTTCAAAATACAAGGCATATATTTTAAAATATGTGCCTTATATTTCAAAACAAATGGCTTGTATTTTTCGTCATTTCTAATCTCCTGAAAAACAACTGCCTGCATCGGCGCAAAAATCAGGCTCTTTTTCTCCCGCCGCAAACATATCGTTATTCGCAAAACAGACACAGAAAGAATGTTTTAGCGCATACTTTCGGTTTTATTCGCAGTTTATGCGTAACTTTGTAAGAATTATAAAACAAACATATCTATATGAACCGCAAACAACTGATTGAAAACATATTCAAACGCAAATCGTTTCTTTGCGTAGGGCTTGACAGCGATGTCAAGAAGCTCCCCGAATGCCTTGCATCCGACCACGATGCAATGTTCACCTTCAATAAAAACATAATAGACGCAACCGCGCCCTATTGTGTGGCTTACAAACCCAACGCAGCCTTTTACGAAGCTGCCGGGATAGTGGGAGAAAGCACACTGCAACGCACCGTGGAGTATTTGAAAGAATACTATCCCGCCCATTTCGTACTGCTCGATGCAAAACGCGGGGATATAGGCAACACTGCACGCATGTATGCCACGGCAGCATTCGATTCGCTCGGCGCAGATGCCGTTACCGTGGCTCCGTATATGGGAAGCGACAGCGTAACTCCCTTTCTCGAGCACAAAGACAAGTTTGTTGTGCTCCTTGCTCTCACAAGCAACGCAGGAAGTCTTGACTTCCAAATGACAGAAGACACCAACGGAGAACGATTGTTTGAAAAAGTGCTACGCACAAGTCAGGCGTGGGGAAATGCAGACAACATGATGTATGTTGTGGGCGCAACCCGTGGCACACTCATCGGAGACGTCAGAAAAATTGTGCCCGACAATTTCCTGCTTGTACCGGGTGTCGGAGCACAGGGCGGTTCGCTTGAAGAAGTTTGCAAATACGGCATGACCAAGGACTGCGGTCTGCTCGTCAATTCCTCACGCGGAATAATTTTTGCAGATTCCGGCGAGAACTACGCCAAAGTGGCGGGCGAAAAAGCCAAAGCTCTTGCCGACCAAATGGCTAAAGCCCTGGACAACTTCAAGAAATAACCCTCTCCCAACGGCTTTTGATGAAATACATCATTGACCCGGTGCACGGTTTTACGCCTATAGACGACGGTTTAATAACCACGCTCGTAAAACATCCCCTCTTTCAACGCCTCACACGCATACGTCAGTTGGGCGTTGAGGGAATTGTTTATCCCGGAGCGCAACATACGCGCTTTCAACACTCGCTTGGTGCATACCATCTCACCCGCCAGGCAGTTTCCGCCCTTGAAGTGAAAGGCGTGAACCTTGAAAAGCAGGAACGCGAAGGACTTCTTGCCGCCATTCTGCTGCACGATGGGGGACACGGACCGTTTTCGCACGTATTGGAAAACGTCATAATTCCCGACGTGAGCCACGAGCAAATTTCGCAAATGGTCATGGAACGCATGAACGGGGAACTCGGAGGCGCACTAACCGTTGCCATAGAGATTTTTACGGACAAATATCCCAAACACTTCCTTCACGAACTCATTTCGAGCCAGCTCGACATTGACAGACTTGACTATTTGTGCCGCGATTCCTTTTTCACCGGTGTGAGAGAGGGAAACGTGGGCGCGGCAAGGATAATTCAAATGCTCAATGTCAAAGATGATCATATTGCTGTGGACGAAAAGGGAATTTATTCCATAGAGAATTATCTCATGACGCGACGTATGATGTATTGGCAGGTATATTTTCACAAAACAGCCGTGGCAGCCGAAGCAATGCTTACGGGAGCATTGCGGCGGGCAAGGCAGATGATTCACGCGGGAACGGACCTGTTTGCTTCGCCGGCACTCGACTTTTTCCTTAGAAACGACATTACGGCGCAGCAGTTCGCAGACAATCCCGAATGCCTCGAGAACTATATGGAACTTGACGACACAGATATTATTTCCGCCCTGAAAGTTTGGATGAAGAACGGGGATAAGATTCTTTCCGTCCTTAGCAATAATTTCATAAACCGACGTGTGTTCAAAACCGACATATACGATGGCGACGTTCCCGCAGGCTGTGTGGACGGAATACGCAAACAAATAGCCGCAAAACTGGCTCTGAGCAACGAAGAAACCAACTTTTTCGTGTGTCAGAAGGTCATAGAAAAAGACATGTACAACATGCAGGCCGACCAAATAAGAATTCTTCTTCGCAACGGCGGTGTAAGCACCATGCCGGAGGTTTCGGAAATAATAAGAACCGATACCGCCGCAACACCTTACCGCAAAACATATATTGTACACGAGAGACTCTGAAAAAACAACTATACTAACAATAAAATTATATTTATAATGATGAGAAAAACGATATGTTTGATAGCGATTCTCGCTTCTGCGATTACGCTATACGCACAAAAACAGGCAAAAGTCCTTGTTGAGGAGCTGAACAACCCGAAATCCAAAAAAGTTCTCGTGGTTTCGCATCGCGGCGACTGGCGCAACGCGCCCGAAAACTCTTTGCAGGCTTTCAAGAACTGCATTGCGATGAACGTTGACATGATTGAGCTTGACTTAAAGAAGACCAAGGACGGTCAGCTCGTAATTATGCACGACAACACCATTAATCGTACAACCAGCGGCAGTGGGAAACCTTCGGACTACACTCTTGAGGAGTTGAAAAAGCTGCATCTCAGAAGCGGCGTGTGGGTTGAAACGGCTCACAGGATTCCCACACTCGAAGAGGTGCTGAACGAAACCAAAGGTAAGATATTGATAAACATAGACCAAGGCTACGGTTTTTTTAAGGACGTATATGCGCTTCTCGTGAAAACGGGAACCGTAGATCAGGTAGTCATAAAGTCGGGCTTTCCCTATGAGAAAGTAAAAGCCGAAAACGGTGATGTGCTAAACAAGGTCATATATATGCCTATCGTAAGCCTTGACAAACCGGGAGCCGAGGAGTTTATCGACGGATACAAAGCCATGAAACCGGTAGCAATAGAATGTTGTTTCTCCAAGGTTACTCCCGAAGTGTTGCGTCTGCTTAAAAAAGTAAAGGACAACGGCTCGAAAATTTGGATAAACTCAATGTGGCCTTCACTCAATGCAGGACATGACGATGACCGTGCCGTGGAATTGGGACAAAGAGACGAAACATGGGGCTGGATATTGCAACAGGGAGCATCGCTTATACAAACAGACCGTCCGCAAGAGCTTATAAAATATCTCAAAAAGCACAAAAGACACTAAGTACCTGTTTGGAAGAAGAATACACGGAGTCTGTTTTGCCAAGGTTCGGTCTTACGGCAAGACAGACTTCTTTATTTCTTACTCCCAACCCGTTTCTTTGAAGAGGCATCTGTACCGGCTCGAAAAACATGTAGTTTTATGAAGACATTTCGGCACATCCGAAAAAACACATGGCTTATCGTAAAAAACATAAGGCATATATTTCAAAATATATGGCTTGTATTTTTTACTTTTCCAAATGTCTCATGCACAACAACTTGCAATGGCACTTTTTTACTCTTGCAAATGCACGTTTTTTTCACTCTTCCGCAACATATCCACACTCTTCCGCCACAGAATTGGTAAGAGCAACAAACTCTTTGACCGACAGCTGCTCAGGACGGCGTGTAAGCTGCGGATTTGCAAGAAATTCCGCATGGTCGGCGGTCTTGCCGTTTTTCATATCTATCTCGCGCAAAAGTTGCTTTAATGTAACGCGCAACATCTTGCGACGGTGAATGAACGTGCCCTTCACCACTCTCTTGAAAAGCTTTTCATTGCAGCCGAGATCGGACACGTCGTTGCGCTTCATGCTTATAACAGCCGAGCGAACCTTGGGGGGTGGATTGAAAACGCCCGGTTCTACGGTGAAAAGGTATTCCACATCATACCAAGCCTGAAGCAGCACGCTCAATATGCCGTAGTCTTTCTTTCCCGGTGGAGAAGCGAGACGCAAAGCCACTTCGCGCTGAATCATTCCTGTACACAACGGAACATAATCCTTATATTCGAGCATGTGAAAGAATATCTGCGAACTGATGTTATAGGGATAATTTCCCGTAAGCACGAAACTGCGTCCGTTGAAAAGGGTGTTGAGCGGGATTTTCAGGAAATCGCCTTCGATTAGATTGCTTCCGAGTTCGGGAATATTCTCCTGAAGATACGCCACACTCTCTTTGTCCACCTCCACAACCTTCAGCTCCCTTTTGCGTGCCAGAAGCGGAGATGTGAGAACCCCCATTCCCGGTCCCACTTCAAGAATCGGCAAATCGGGTAAAGCATCCACGGTGGCGGCAATGCGCTCCACCGTGGGAATGTCTGTGAGAAAATGTTGTCCTAACGATTTTTTCGGGCGTACTTTAGGCATCTGTAAAGGGATTTGTTTATCTTTGCGTTTACAAAATTACGAATAAATGCGTAATAAACGGATTTGAAAAAAACTATAACGACATCGCTACGCATTATACTGCCATTCCTCCTCGGAGCGGGCATTCTTTATTGGATGTATCGCGGAAGTTCGTGGAGCGACATCAGAGACATGATTTTTCATCGCATGAAATGGGGATGGATGTTTCTGTCGTTGTTTTTCGGCATTGTGCCGCAAATATTGCGAGGCTTGAGATGGCGGCTCGCACTTGAGCCTACAGGCGAAAAGCCAAGGCGGAGAACATGCACGTTTGCCATTTTCATTTCCTACGCGGCAAGTCTCGTGGTTCCGAGAATTGGAGAAATAACCCGTTGCGGCACTCTGAAACACCACGACGGCACTTCATTCGCCAAAGGAATAGGAACAGTGGTTACCGAACGCATTGTCGATGCGCTTTTCATGCTTGGCGTTACGGCTTTCGCCCTTTTTGCGCAAAGAAAGACATTCACCACATTCTTTACACGCACCGGCACTAATTTCGGAAACCTTTTGGAACGTTTCACAACCACAGGCTACGTGGTTACAGCCATATGTATTGTTGCGCTGATACTGATGATTGTTTTTTTCATGAGGAGACTGAAAGTTTTCGGCAAGCTTCACAGCGTTCTGCACGACTTATGGGAGGGAATTGTTTCGCTTGGCAAAATGAAATCACTCGGACTGTACATGTTCTATAGCTTTGCAATATGGTTGTGCTACTATCTGCATTTTTCGCTCACCCTATATTGCTTCGATTTCACTGCGAATCTCACCCAATTGGACGCACTCGTGATATTTTGCGCAGGGTCATACGCAGTACTGATTCCTACGCCAAACGGCGCAGGTCCGTGGCACTTTGCTGTAAAAACCATGCTGATATTATATGGAGTGGAAGCGGCAAACGCTATTCTCTTTGCGCTCGTCGTACACGCCATGCAAACCGCATTAATAATAGTGCTCGGCGTGGGAGGACTGATTTCATTGCAATTTTTACCCAAACGTACAGCAGCATACAGGATAACAGAGAATATTCACTAATTAAAAACAAAAATATTATGGAAGATATAAGAAATCTGCAGCCAAAAGATTTGTGGGGACACTTTTATTCTCTCACACAGATACCGCGTCCATCGGGACATCTCGAGAAAATACAGCAATTTCTCCTTGATTTTTCGAAAGAAAACGGTATAGAGGCTTTCAAAGACCCTGCCGGAAACATCGTGATGCGCGTGCCCGCAACACCGGGTATGGAAAACCGCAAGGGCGTAATACTTCAGGGACACATGGACATGGTTCCGCAAAAAACTCCGGACAGTAAACACAATTTTGAAACAGACCCGATAGAAACATACATTGAAGACAATTGGGTAAAAGCCAAGGGAACGACGCTCGGAAGCGATGACGGAATCGGCGTAGCGACTGTCATGGCTGTTATGACAAACAAAAACCTGAAACACGGACCTATAGAAGGACTTATAACCCGCGACGAAGAAACCGGAATGTTTGGCGCAAACGAATTGCCCGAAGGAGAACTTAACGGAGACATTCTTCTGAATCTTGACTCGGAGACGTGGGGAAAATTTGTTGTCGGCAGTGCAGGAGGAATTGACGTAACAGCCGAGTTGCAGTATCAGGAAGAGCCCACAATGCAAGGCGTAAAAGCTGTAAAGGTTACACTTAAAGGATTACGCGGCGGACACAGCGGCTTAGAGATTAACGAAGGTCGTGGAAACGCTAACAAACTTATGGTGCGCTTTGTGCGCGAAGCCATAACGGAATGCGGCGCACGTCTTTCCGCATGGGACGGCGGCAACATGAGAAATGCCATTCCTTTCAAGGCTACTGTGAATCTCGTTATACCGCAAGACAAAGCCGAAAACCTCAATGCGCTCGTGGAGAAATGGAAAAAGGAATTCACTGACGAGTATGCAGGAATAGAAAGCGGCATTGAGATGTTTGCAGAAGAGGCAGAAGTGCCAGCAACTATCACTCCGCGCGAAATACAAGACAATCTCGTCGATGCAATCTACGCCTGCCACGACGGAGTTGTAAGAATGATTCCGCATTTCCCCGATGTTGTTGAAACTTCTTCGAACCTTGCAATTATAAAGATAGGAAACGGCAAAGCGGAATTCAATATCCTTGCCCGCAGCAGTAAAGAAAGCATGAAGGAATACATAGCCCGCAGTCTTGAAAGCTGTTTCGGAATGGCAGGAATGAAAGTTACGTTCAGCGGAAGCTATGGTGGTTGGGACCCGAACAATGACAGCGAGATTCTTGCCCTTTTGAAAAAGGAATATAAGGATATGTTCGGCAAGGAAGCTCTTGTGCAGGTTGACCACGCAGGTTTGGAATGCTCGGTAATCCTTGGCAAATATCCCGGACTTGACGTTGTTTCGTTAGGTCCCACATTGCGTTCGCCCCACACTACGAGCGAACGTTGCTATGTTCCGTCTGTTGAGGAATTCTACAACTTTATAATAAAAGTTCTCGAAAACATTCCCGAAAAATAAGGCTTAGATATTCCTTACATAATATAGCCCCCGGCACGGTGTACCACACCGTTTGCCGGGGCTTTGTTTTTTTCGCCCATGTAATGACTCACGCCGGTTGTTTTACTAGAATACAAGTGCGAAAAATCCGTATGCTTCCGCATTAACGGTAATTCAACCCGAACTTACGGTACTTTTTCTTTGCCGCGCCCCACGTAATTTTGCATTCGTGAATCATTAATTCTTACATAACCCAAATGCAGAGAATCATGAAACGAATAATAACAACGATAGCCGTAATCGCGATTTCGCTGATTGCTTTCGCACAAAACAATAATACAAACATGAACATAACAAAAGAATGGGACAAGACTTTCCCCAAGAGTGAAAAGGTGAGTCATGAGAAAGTTTCTTTCAAAAACCGGTTCGGCATAACACTCGTTGCCGATATGTACAAACCTGTTGCCCCGGAAGGCAAACTGCGAGCCATTGCCGTTAGCGGACCTTTCGGAGCCGTAAAAGAACAAGCCAGCGGACTTTATGCCCAAACCCTTGCCGAGCAAGGATTTCTGACAATAGCTTTCGATCCCTCGTTTACAGGCGAAAGCGGCGGCGAACCGCGTTACTCTTCTTCGATGGACATTAACACGGAAGATTTCTGCGCTGCCGTAGACTACCTTTCGTGCCGGGAGGATGTGGATGCCGAACACATCGGAATACTCGGCATTTGCGGCTGGGGCGGCATTGCCATAAACGCTGCGGCTCTCGACCCGCGCATAAAAGCCACGGCAAGTGTAACACTCTACAATCTCACGCGCGTAACCCAGAAAGGTTATTTCGACTCCATGAACGAGGAGGCACGCCATGCTCTCAAAATGCAATTAGCGGCAAAACGCACCGAAGAATTCCGCAGCGGCAAGATTCTTCCGCAGGGTGGTCTGCCCGAGAAAGCACCCGACAATGCACCCGACTTTGTAAAACAATACGTGGCTTATTACAAGAATCCGAAACGAGGCTATCATCCGCGTTCGCTCAATTCAAATACGGGTTGGAACATAACCACGCAGCTCATGCGTCTGAATGTTTCGCTTTGGGACTTCGCCTCGGAAGTGCGCACTCCCGTGATAATTGTACACGGAGAGAAAGCCCACAGCCGATACTTCGGCGAAGAAGCCTATAAAAAGTTAACTTCCGGCAAATACGCCTCGAACAAAGAACTGTTTATCGTTCCCGGCGCAACACATTGCGACCTTTACGACGGAGGAGACAAAAACTATATACCCTGGGGCAAACTGACAGAATTTTTCAAGACAAATCTATAAGGCAACGGTTCGGGGCAAACAGGCGGTGCCGGCATTCAGAACGGCGGAAGCATGCATTTTCCGGGAAACCGCTGAAATTCAAAACTTTAAGCGCATTTCATAGTCACTTTATAAGTTATTGTGTTTCAAAGACTTTACAAGTCCGAAAATACAAGCCATGTATTTTAAAATATATGGCTTGTAATTTAAAATAAGTGCCTTGTATTTTTCAACACATGCCTTATGTTTTTTCGCATGACGTGAAACATTCGAAACAAAACCGGTTTTCGCCCCGGAACTTCTATATTTTCAACACCGCAAAAGCCGGATAAAATTTCGCACATTTCAATAAAATAGTAGATTTGCAAAAAACATCATATAATGGAGACAGTAACTTTCAATTCGGTCCAAGACTTTAACGACTACTACGGATTTGAGACGCAACATCCGCTTGTGAGTGTGGTGCGCAACACGAAACCGGCTAACTTCACCGCAAGAACGGTTCACTACGGAATATACGCGCTGTTTTTGAAAGAGAACAAAGGATGCGAACTATCCTACGGGCGCACAAAATACGACTTTGACGAGATGACCGTAACGAGTTTTGCACCGGGACAAACGATTAACGTGAAGCCCATGCCGGGTGTTACAACCCCGATATGGACCGCACTCGTGTTTCATCCCGACTTTCTTGCCCGCACACCCCTCGGAAGAAACATCCTGCGCTATGAATTCTTTTCATACAGCTCAAGCGAAGCTTTACATCTATCGGTTGAGGAAATAAGTATCTTCCGCAGTGTGCTCGACATGATTAGCCGTGAACTTCATCACGCAATCGACAAACACACACGCGAACTTATTGTGTCGAACATAGAACTGCTGCTCAATTATTGCCTTCGTTTTTACGACCGTCAGTTTGTTACCCGCGAAGAAATCAATCACACCGTAATACAAAAGTTCAACACCCTCCTCACCGAGTATATAGAAAAACAAGCCATACGCGAAGGTTTGCCAACAGTGGCTTACTTTGCCGACAAATGTTGCTTGTCGAAAGGTTATTTCGGCGAATTGGTGAAAGTGGAAACAGGACGAACCGCCAAAGATTATATTTCAGACCACCTAATGGCTGCCGCGAAGCGATTGCTCGACGATGACGAGTTGAGCATTGCCCAAGTGAGTGAACGACTCGGCTTTGAATATCCCCAACACTTCATGAGGTTTTTCAAGAAAAAGAACGGACAGACACCGTCAGCCTACAGAAAAGGCGCGTAAAGGCAAAACCACACATTGATTATACGGTTCGGAATAATCTTTTCATTCCGAACCGTATTCTTATGCGCTCACCGTTGCAACGATATCACATATTTACGTCATTTAGATTTTGCACAGCAAGCGTAATTCAAAATAAATTTTTAATTTTGCACACAGAAATAATCAATCCCGACCTTTCGTGAAGCACAAAAGCATTATTATAAGTTTCACCACGGTCATAAAAAACAATATGGACGACTATCACGCGGAAAACAAACGTTAGACCGACGGGAGAAGTGCCTTAAAGGCTTTTGCTCCTGCCGAAATTTTATTTGGAGTAAAAGCCTATGCGAACCTACTGGAACATTAATAACGGACTGCGCACCATTGACACATGGCAGTCCGCCTGCTGGACACAGGTAACCTGTCCCAACGACGAGGACATCTCGTTCATGATAGACAAACTCAACATTCCCGAATATTTTATAGAAGACATTCGAGACAAGGACGAGCGTTCGCGTTACGAATACGAAGACGGTTGGGTGTTAATCATTCTGAGAATACCCTACGTGAGAGAAGTGCGCTCGCACACCCCGCATACCACCATTCCTCTCGGTATTATTATAAAGAAAGACGTTTGCGTAACGATATGCAACTATGAAACCAACATGATGATAGATTTTATTGCCTATCAACAGAAACGCGATGTGGGTTTCACCGACAACATAGACCTCGTATTCCGCTTGTTCCTTTCATCATCTGTATGGTATCTTAAAAGACTGAAGCAAATAAACACTCTCATAGAGGAATCGAAACTCAATCTGGACCGAAAAATAGACAACGAAGACCTTGTGGGGCTTTCAAGACTTCAAGACAGTCTTACTTATTTCGCGACTTCCATTCGAGGAAACGAAATGCTTCTCTCCAAATTGAAGTTCAAACTGCCGATAGACGAACTTGATGCCGACCTCATAGAAGATGTGAACATTGAAATGAGTCAGGCAAGAGAAATGACCAATATCTATACAAACATTCTCAACTCTACAATGGACACATACGCAAACATCATAAACAACAATATGAGCAGCGTGATGAAAAGCCTCACTTCCGTGTCCATTATCCTAATGTTCCCCACACTGATTGCAAGTTTGTTCGGAATGAACCTTATAAACGGCATGGAAGACTTTAATCTCGGCTTCCCGATAGTGTTCGGAATATCCGTGATAGTAACCATTATATTCGTATGGTGGTTCAGAAAAAAAACATGGATTTGAGAAAGTACGACGGTAAAACTGCAAAAAAGCAAAAAAACATTAGGTGGTTAAAATAAAAATCACTTAATTTGTACGATATAATCTATAATGTCAGAAAACAAAATGACACCGAACGAAATGACACCCTCTCAGGAAGAGCTCAATACCACAGAGCCCATTAAGGAAGAAATCAAAAAAGAAGAAAATGCCTCCGAGGCACAGGAACAACAGCATGCGGTTGACGCAACAACAGACTCCGAAGCACCTAAAAGCCTGTCTCTTATACACATCTGACGCTGCCGACGAAGAGGATA
>ERZ1026846.1879-NODE-1879-length-12263-cov-8.302752_pt1 | contig 12263 bp, 5 predicted proteins | sample MGYA00380153_ERZ1026846 | MGnify/ENA primary metagenome ERZ1026846 (study PRJEB33269, sample SAMEA4719789) | human gut metagenome | biome: human-associated habitat; feature: organic feature; material: feces | place: Cameroon | collected 2013-10 ... | reverse complement strand
GCCCTTGCCACACTCACCCTCAGCGCCCTGCGAGGTCTGAGCCAGTCGCAAGCCCTTGCCCTTGTGGCACACTATGGCACCGCCACCGCCGCCCTTGCCGACACCCGTCCCACCCACAGCCAGTGGGCCGCCCTGCGTGCCGACACCGCCGCCCTGCACCAAGCCCAAGCCCGTGCCGAGGCCGAAATGGACTTCTGCCAGCAACATCACATACAAGTCATACCCACCACCAGCGCCAATTACCCCACGCGTCTGCTCGAGCCCAAAGTCACCGACCGCCCGCTGCAGCTATTCTACTGCGGCACAGGCACCCTCAACCGCCGCCACATACTCAGCGTGGTAGGCACCCGCCACATCACCGAATACGGCAAGCAGATGTGCGAAAGCCTCCTTCGCGACCTCGCGCTGCTCATTCCAGATGTGTTGATAATCAGCGGGTTAGCCTATGGCGTAGACATACATGCCCATCGTGCGGCTCTTGATAGCCACCTCCCCACCGCCGCCGTTCTGGCCCACGGCCTCGACCGCATCTACCCCCGTTTGCACCGCGACACCGCCAGCCAGATGACCCACAATGGCGGTCTCATTACCGAGTACTTCACCGGCACCTCGCCCGACCGTGGCCGTTTCATACAGCGCAACCGCATAGTAGCCGGCCTCTCCTCTGCCACACTCGTTGTTGAGAGCGCCCACCATGGCGGCTCCCTTGTCACAGCCCGCATAGCCCGCACCTACGGCCACCCCGTCATGGCAGTGCCCGGCCGCACCACCGACCCCGCCTCCGAGGGCTGCAACCGCCTCATAGCCGACCGCCAGGCCGAACTCGTCACCTCCGCGTCCGACATTGTGCGCCTGCTCAAGTGGCAGCCCGCCCCCGCGCCCGCCGAACCACAGCTCTTCACCTCCTACAAACCGCTCGAGCAGTTGGTAGTCGATGCTCTCGGCACCGCCGACTCCCTTAGTTCCGACCAAATATCCTACCAAACAGGCCTTGCCCCCGCAGCCCTCACCGACGTGCTCTTCGACCTCGAAGACCTCAACGCCATCAAGCGCCTGCCCGGCAACCGCTTCAGGCTGAAGAACTGAAGCCCCTCCCTCCGAAAGTAACGTCATTTACTTGTACACGTTGCTGATTTTCAGTAATTTTGCACCGTAATACTGCAAACCGCTAATCAGCACATAGATATAAAGCATTATCTGAGCCGTTCGATTGCCGAAGCCGCGATTAGAACGGCTCTTCTGTTAGCACAAGCAAAGCAACAACTAAACATACCCCACCCACATTGAAAACATTTGAAGAGTTAGGCGTTTCGGCCGAGATACGCCGCGCCATCAGCGAAATGGGCTACGAGCACCCCATGCCCGTGCAAGAAGAAGTAATACCCTACCTCCTTGGCGTAGGCAACGATGTCATAGCCCTTGCCCAGACCGGCACAGGCAAGACAGCCGCCTTTGGCCTGCCCGTGTTGCAAAAGGTCAACCCCGACAACCGTGCCACACAGGCCGTCATACTCAGTCCCACACGCGAACTCTGCCTGCAAATAGCCGGCGACCTCAAAGAGTACTCACGCTACATCGACAATCTGCACGTGCTCGCCGTATATGGCGGTTCGAGCATCGAGAGCCAGATACGCTCCCTGCGCAAGGGCGCCCAAGTGATAGTGGCCACCCCCGGCCGCCTCATCGACCTCATGCACCGTGGCGTGGCCCGTCTCGACGCCGTTGAGAATGTGGTGCTCGACGAGGCCGACGAAATGCTCAACATGGGCTTCACCGAGAGCATCAACGAAATACTGGCCGGTGTGCCTGCCGAGCGCAACACCCTGCTCTTTTCGGCCACCATGGGCAAGGAAATCGAGCGCATAGCCAAGAGCTACCTCCACGACTACAAAGAAATTGTGGTAGGTTCGCGCAACGAAGGTGCCGAAAACGTCAACCACATCTACTACCTTGTCCACGCCAAAGACAAGTATGCCGCCCTCAAGCGCGTGGTCGACTACTATCCCCGCATCTACGGCATCATCTTCTGCCGCACCCGTCTCGAAACACAAGAGGTGGCCGACCACCTCATTCGCGACGGCTACAATGCCGAAGCCCTGCACGGCGACCTCTCGCAGGCCCAGCGCGACCTCACCATGCAAAAGTTCCGCCAGCACCACACCCAGCTGCTCGTGGCCACCGACGTGGCAGCCCGCGGCCTTGATGTCGAGGACCTCACCCACGTCATCAACTACGGCCTGCCCGACGATGTCGAGAACTACACCCACCGTTCGGGCCGCACCGGCCGTGCCGGCAAGCGAGGCACAAGCATCTCCATCATCCACCTGCGCGAGAAGGGCAAGGTGCGCATCATCGAAAAGGTGATAGGCAAGAAATTCGAGGTCGGCACCCTGCCCGAGCCGCAAGAGATATGCACCAAGCAGCTCTACAAAGTGATGGACGAACTTGAGCGCATCGAGGTAAACGACACCGAGATAGCCCCCTTCATGCCCGAGATTTTCCGCAAACTCGACTGGCTCACCAAGGAGGACCTCATCAAGCGCATCGTCAGTCGCGAGTTTGGCCACTTCCTGCGCTACTATGCCGATGCCCCCGTCATAGAGCAGCCCACCGGCCGCGATGCCAAGGACGGCAGTGGCAAGGCCGACGGCCGTTCACGCCGCGAGCGCCGCAAGGGTGGGGGCGAAGGCACCCACCAGGCCGAGGAGGGCTACACCCGTCTGTTCATCAACCTTGGCAAGCGCGACAACTTCTATGCCCGCGAGATCATCAACCTTGTCAACCGCCATGTGCGTGGTGCCAAGGTAGAGATAGGCCGCATCGACCTCACCAACAACTGTTCATTCTTCGAGGTGCCCGATGCCGACGCCCCCCTCGTGCTCAGCAAGATGAAGCGTGTCAAGGTAGGCGACCGCAAGGTAGTGGTCGACCATGCCGAGCGCACCGACGGTCAGTCTGCCCCGCGTGCCAGTGAGCGCAATGCCCGTCCCGAGCGCAAGCAGCGTGGCCAGCGCCGCACCTATGCCGAGGTGGCCGATGCCCGCAGCATGAAGCAGCAGTGGAAAGCCGACAAGAAAGCCAAGCGCAAGTCCAACTCCCAGCCCGAGTACGCCCCAGCCAAGAAGAAAATCACCAAAGACGATTGGAAGCAGTTCTTCGAGTAGAATAATATATGGACATTGAGGAAATTGTCACAAAGACGATAGACTGCGCCATGAATGTGCGCAAATACTTTGGTGAGGGCTATTTAGAAAGTGTCTACCAGGAGTCTCTTCTCGTAGAATTGCGCCATGCGGGTCTGCAGGCCGAAAAGGAGTTTCCTATAAAGGTTTATTACAAAGATGGCAGCGAGGTGGGATTCTTTAAGGTAGACATATTAGTGGAGCATGTGCTCATAGTTGAACTTAAGGCTGCGACAGAACTCACACCGCGGCATGAAATGCAACTGGTCAATTATCTGAAGTGTACACGCATGGAAACGGGGCTGTTGATAAATTTCTGGGGACCTACGATTGAAATCAGGCGTAAGTATCGCAATTACAAGCCTCGTGGGTCTTACGGAAGATAGTCTTGACGATATCTTATGTTATTTGCGCTATGGCTTTTCGCTATTGTGCTTACCGCAGGTTTAACGGCTATTCGCCGTAGCGCTTACCGCGGAGATGTGGAGCTTTTATCGGCTATTCGACGTCGCGCTATGTTTTTTTGCTATTGCGCTTACCGCAGGTTTAACGGCTGTTCGCCGTTGCGCTTACCGCGGGAACATAAGAACATAAGCTACATAAGAAACATAATTTGTGTCCGGGAACTTCGTTCCGGACAATAAGAGACATAAGGGCTGACGCCGTAGCGCTTGACGCGGTAACATAAGAACATAAGCTACATAAGAGACATAATTTGTGTCTGGGGACTTCGTTCCAGACAATAAGAGACATAAGAGTTTATGTTCTTATGTCCTCGCGTCAAGCGCTACGGCGTCAGCCCTTATGTTTCTTATAGTCGGGAACGCAGTTCCTCGACGTCCAAATTATGTTTCTTATGTAGCTTATGTTCTTATGTTCCCGCGGTAAGCGCAACGGCGAATAGCCGTTAAACCCTCGGTAAGACATTATGCTTCTGTAGTAAACATGCAACTCTTAATGATTAAATTCATCCAACAATGAAACACCACATTCTCTCCCTATTATTCCTTCTCCCCCTCACCGCCACCGCCCAAGGCATACACCTCAAGTTCGGAGGCGGCCTCAGTTCACACTACGGTTCCGACCAAGTGATAGGCGCCTTCAAAATAGGCATCGGCTACGAAGTAGAACTCACCCAACACTGGAGCTTCACCCCGGGCATTGAAGTATACGGCAAAGGCGCCAAAAATCCCAACCAAACCGCCTACGTGTTCGACCCCGACCACAACCAGCTCTACAACCCCGACACCGGCCAGCCCCTCACAGGCATCATCAACCGCTCCGCCACCCAAAACTACCTCGAAGTACCCCTCCTCATCAGCTACTACCTCCGCACAGCACCCTCAAGCTACATCATCGTCAGCGCAGGCCCCTATCTGGCCTACGGCCTCAGTGGCAAACAAAAAACCAAAGGCGACACCCAGCAGAGCGGTTCGCAGCGCTACTACTACGAGCAAAAAACCTTCAACGAGCCAGGCACCCACCGCTTCGACTGCGGCGTGCAAACCTACCTCGGTTACCAATTCCCCTCATCAGTCAGCGTAGGTCTCGAAGCCGATTGGGGAATAGCCAAGTTCAACACCGCAGGGCGCCGCAATGTGTCAGCCCTCATAGCCTTAGGCTACAAATTCTGACCCCCCTCCATCACACCATTGCGAGGTGCGAAAAAAGCCAAATACCCACAATTAGGTATTGCCAAGGCCACAAACACAGCGTACCTTTGCACCGAGTTAAGTAGAATACATAGATTGTTATGTTCTTGTCCTAAATGAGGCTGTGCAGAGCGCTGTACAGCCTCGTTTGTGCTATGCAAGTGCTCAAAGTCTTTTTAATACCAACTTATCAAACCATTGTTGACAGGTAAATGTAAATATGCGAACGACTTCAAGCACTATACGCAAGCACCAAACGCTACCACTAATGGGGGCGACGCGTCTCGCGTCGGGCATTAAGGCAAAGGCACCCAAACAGGCGTGGAGTTAGTGCTCTTGCATTTCCCCGACGCGAGACGCGTCGCCCCCATTAGTGTTAGCGTTTAGTGCTTGCGTCAAACTATTGCAGCAAGCCAACATGCCACCATATACCCCTAAAAATAGGAATTTGCCATTCTACCTACATCTTGCACTTTCTACCTGCACTAAGCTGATAATCAGCACTTTGCGCAGTGTAGGTACACCTGCACTCTACCTACACTAAACTACACACTACCTACACTAAACTACACACCCAACTACACACAGCCTGCACTACAAAAAAAACTGTGCCATGCACACAGCGCCACAATCACGCCACCCGCTCATGTCAGTATAGGGAGCGCGAAAAACCGATAGGAGCAACCGCCGCGCCTGTCCCCCTATGCCGGCACACGCCCCTGCCATGACACACAACACCCGTTGCCAGTGCAGACAAGTGTGGCACCCAGTGCACGCACGTGTAACACCCAGTGCAGACAAGTGCAAGTGACAGTGCAGGCAGAGTGCAGGTATACCTACACTACGCAAAGTGCTGATTATCAGCTTAGTGCAGGTGAAAAGTGCAAGATGCAAGCAAAACAACCGAAAAGTGTTGTGAGGGAAATTACACCATTTCGCAGCCTGCACAAATACCCCAAATTGCACACCGCTCTTAGCAACATCAAACACTAAGTTCTATTAAATCTGAAAAAAGATGCGTGAAAACTTTGTTACATTGAAAAACATTTCACTATCTTTGCCACGTAATATGGTGTGGTGCGCGCATTGCACCACATCGGGGGTGCAAAAACGCTCCTTAAATCTGTTGAAACTCAATTCTATGTTTAACTTTATAAATCACTTACGCAAATGAAAAGGTTTTACAACTATTTCCTTTCATTGTTCCTGCTCATGGCAGTAGGAATCTCCGGCGCTATGGCCCAGGCGTACAGAGAGGGTAACCTCCTTGAAACAGTGGAAGCTGTGACAAGCCAGGATATCCTCCTCAACGGTACGGGTAACATGGGTGGTGGTCAGTACCTTTGCGGACAGGGCTATTCGAGCACTGTAACCAAGGACTGCCGTTACCGCCTCGAACAAGTGTCGGGTCAAGTTGACGGACTCAACCTCTACGTCCTGAAACAAGTATCAACCGGTCTTTATGTTAAGGATTACACTTTGCAGACGACCAGCGGAGATGACTCTCAAATGGATACTTCAGACGGTCCCTTCAACGGCAAGATGATCGATGTGACTGCAGACAAGGCTGAGGCCATGCAGTTCACCGTATCTTTGGCTGTTAAGGATGGCGAAGATCCTCGTTCTGGCTCCACTGAAAAACAAGCTCAGGACTTGAGCCAGCCCAGCTTTGTGCTCGCCACAAAGCAACCCTCGGCTAATGGTACTATCCAGTTCCTTGGTCACTACTACTCACCCTTCTTCTCAGTTTATAATGATACCAATGCTTGGCAGATTCATGCTGTAGACGAGCCCCAGGGTAAGACGAAGCTCCAGGTGTACATGGACGCATACTTTACCAACAACACCGATCCTTCAGTAATGTATCCTGCAGGTACCCATCCTGGTGCTTATCCTGCCAACCTCGTAGAAGCTGCCCACGCAGTTTACCAGGAGGCTAACGACGCACTCAATGCAGACGAGTTTACGCTCACTGACGAGCAGGTTAACGACCTCTGCAACCGTATCGAAACTACTATCGAAAAGCTGAAGACTTCTACCTTCCCCATGGCTGATGGCATTTACTTCATTCACGACAGCCGTGGTATGTTCAATGCGGGCAACACCATGTTCCTTTATGGCGACAGCGGCAATGGTCAGAACTACATCAGTGCCAATGGCGACTACACCAAGCCTGCCAAGCTCGACGCCGATGCTGTGAAGTACTTGTGGCGTGTGAAGGTGGTAAAGGGCGACTCTGTCACTATCCAGAATGTGCTGACAGGTCTCTACTTCACTCACAAGGAAGCTGTAGCCAAACACTATGGTTTGAGCCAAAACGAAACTCTCGTTATGGTGCGCAAGTGCTCTGAGACTGGTGACAAGTACAACCATTCATCATTCTATATCAGAGACAGCAACAACACCAAGCGTGCTTGCACCAACCCTGATGCACATGGGTTGTTGAATTGGGACGACGCTAAAGACCCAGGCTCTCAGTTCGTATTTGAGTCAGTTACCGAAGACGAACTTAACGCTGTGTTGGAAGAAGCCAAGCAGCAGGTGCGCAATGAAAAGCTTGCAACCCTTTATGGTGATGCTGTATTTGCTCTTAACAAGGGCATCTCTTACGCTCCCGCTGCCGGCTATGTGCTCGACAACGACTTCTCTGCCGAAGGTGCCCTCGTGCGTCACACTGGCGCAGAGGATAACACTCCTTGGTATTGCAACAACAAGGAAACTAAAGAAGCTAATACTTACGAAGCCCTTACAGGTGAAGGCTGGGATGGCACTACTTTCTTCCACTCTTCTTGGTCAAGTGGCAATTTTGAACCCAGCATCAGCAAGAACCACTACCTCGTAGCCGAGCTCGAACATGACGCTACTGGCGACATCCTCGTTAAGGTGGCTAAGCGTGCTACTGGCAACGACTTCCCCACTCAGTTCGCCGTTTATGGTGCTAAAAAGTTTGACAAGGAAAATCCCAATGCTGCCGAATGGAAGTTCCAGGGATTGGCCGACATCAACTACACTGACTCTGTTGCTGTAACTTACACTGATGTAAATGATAAGGGCCAGAAGGCTGAAGGCGAAACCAAAACCATTCCTGATGCAGTAGGTATTGCTGCTATGCACCTCGATGACTCATACGCTTACATCAAGCTCGCTGCCACTAAGACCCTCTTCAATGCATCTAACCCCCAGACTAACCGTGGTTACTTTGCTCTTGCCAAGCTCAACATTTGGGAGGCTGCCGAACCCGTAGTGAAGAGCTACACTCCTGAGCTCCAGGACGTGCAGAACACCAATGAAGCTGTAATTACTGAACTCCAGAAGCAGATTGAAGCTGCTGGCAAGCAGGTTGCTGATAGCTCAGCTACCGACGTTCAGATCGCTTCATTGCAGGCTGCGCTCGATGCTTTCAACAACAACTACCCCGACCCCAGCCGCGTAACAACTGCTTTGGCTGAAGCCTCAAGCGTTTACAATGCTGCCAGCTCTAAGGGCTTGATTGGCGACAAGCTTGCTCAGTATCCTACTGCTGTTGCCGAAAAACTCGCTAAAGTTATAACCAAGTATCAGGGTTTCAACAGCGTTAAGCTCGCTGACATCAACGCTGCTGTTGAAGAAATCAACGCTACTGTAGCTGAGTTCAAGGCTTCTATCAAGTTGCCCGAAGCTGGCAAGTTCTACACACTTCGTAGCGCTTCTAAGAAGTATGAGAAGGGTTCAAACGGTGTTTCTTACCGTGGTATCATCTACTCTGCAAGCAACGATGCTACAACTGAAGTAACTAACGATGTTACTCCCGTTCGTTACTACCGCATGAACAACGCTTCGACCATTCAGGATAGTGCCTCATTTGCTGATGCTGACTTCACCAAGCTGCAGGATACTATCAACATTTCAGAAGATGCACGCCTCGTTTGGAAGGCTGAGGCTTCTGCCAATGGTCAGATTACTTTCCGCAACCTCGCTACAGGTATGTACCTCACTGGTGCTGATGGTAAGATCTACCAGAGCATCAAGGCTACTCCTATCAATGTAGAGGGTATCGCACCCGAAACATTCCGCTTCAACGCAGGCAAGAATGAGAATGGTGTAACCATGTACATGAACACACGTGCTGTAAGCAACACCATTGTAACATGGAACGATACTACCGATCAAAACTCTAACTTCTTCATCGAAGAGGTGGCAAAGGATAAGATCGCTACTCAGTCATTCTATCTTGCTAACGTGAAGGAAGGCCAGTTCTATGCTGGTACATTCGCAGTAGACATAGCTCCGAACGATGGTCTCATCACACCGTATCAGGTAATCGGTGTAAACGGTGACAAGCTTGTGCTTGGTGCATTTAGCGACGTTGTTGAAGCTGGTACTCCGTTCATCTACTCTGTAGACATGGTTAACTCTACTGCTGCAGGTGAAACTACTACATTAGGCTTTACTCAGGTAGTAGCTGCCAACGACTTGACTGAAGGTAACTACACTTACGAAACTAAGAACGTAAACGGCCTCCAGGGTGTACTGACCGAAGCTGTTACTATCCCCGCAGGCAAGGCTTACATCAACAACAGTGGTGCTGTAGCTGTAGCTCCTGAAGCTGGTGCTGCTATCGCTGCCAACGGCGCTTACTTCAACGGTGACGCTTCAACTACTTCTGAGAAGGGTGACGAATCACTCGAACTCGGCAAGATGGTTGGCAATGCCCTCACTGGCATCGACGCTACTAAGGTAATCGTACTTCCTGCCAAGGTTGACGTTTACAGCATCGATGGCAAGCTCCTCCGTCAGGGTGTTAAGAGCAGCAACGCTGCCAAGAACCTCCCCGCTGGTGTTTACGTAATCGGTGGTCAGAAGGTGCTTGTTAAGTAACAAAGCCAGCATCACAGCTGACCCGTTCAGCTGACATGCAATAATTAAATAAGGTGCGTCCCACAACACGGGGCGCACCTTTTTTCATGCCCTGTCGCTTTCAGCGTAACAAAATTTTTCCGACGCGGGACGCGTCGCCCCCATTAGAGGTAGCGTTTTGTGCTATTAGAGGTAGCGTTTTGTGCTTCCTAATGATGCCACTCTGCGATAAACGCAATCACCAAACGCAATCACCAAACGCTACCACCAAACGCAAGCACTAATGGGGGCGACGCGTCTCGCGTCGGAAATATCGGGAATAGAGAAAGGTGAAAACAAACTCTGCGAAATAAGCAGTTGCATCTTTTTCCGACGCGAGACGCGTCGCCCCCATTAGTGCTTGCGTTTGGTGGTAGCGATCAATGTGTTTATCAGCCGCATCTATGCCCTGTAACTCAAAATAAATGAGTATATTTGTACGCTAATATGTGCAGGTGTACACACGCTGCGCACTCCAACATGCTAACTACTCATAATCCCTATAATGGAAGATCTTGAAAAGAAAGGCGCTTCGGCATACAGCGCCAGTAACATTCAGGTGCTCGAAGGCCTGGAGGCCGTGCGCAAGCGCCCCGCCATGTATATTGGCGACATCAGTGAAAAGGGCTTGCACCACCTGGTTTACGAAACCGTGGACAACTCCATCGACGAGGCACTTGCAGGCTATTGCACCCACATCGAGGTGACTATCTGCACCGACAACTCCATCATCGTACAGGATAACGGACGCGGTATCCCCGTCGACATGCACCCCAAAGAGCACCGTTCGGCACTCGAGGTGGTAATGACTGTGCTCCATGCCGGCGGCAAGTTTGACAAGGGCTCCTACAAGGTGTCAGGCGGTTTGCACGGCGTGGGTGTGAGTTGTGTGAACGCCCTCTCCACCAAAATGGTGAGCGAGGTGTTCCGCGATGGCAAAATCTACCGTCAGGAGTATGCCAAAGGCCACCCGCAGGCACCTGTGGCCGTGGTGGGCGACACCGACATTCGGGGCACACGCCAGCACTTCTGGCCCGACCCCACCATCTTTACCACCACCACCTACAAGTACGAGATACTGGCCAACCGCATGCGCGAGCTGGCCTACCTCAACGCCGGTATCACCATCACCCTTACCGACCAGCGTCCCGACGAGGAGGGCAACCAGCGCAAGGATGTGTTCCATTCTGACCTCGGCTTGCGCGAGTTTGTGCGCTACATCGACTCTTCGCGCCAGCATCTTTTTGACGATGTGATCTATCTCAACACCGAGAAGAACAACATACCCATCGAGGTGGCCATCATGTACAATACCTCGTACAGCGAGAACATTCACTCTTACGTCAACAATATCAACACCATCGAGGGCGGTACACACCTTGTGGGCTTCCGTCAGGCTGTTACCCGTGTGCTCAAAAAGTATGCCGAGGAAACTGCCGCCAAACAGATAGAGAAGGCCAAGGTGGAAATATCGGGTGAGGACTTCCGCGAGGGTCTTACTGCCGTCATCTCCGTCAAGGTGGCCGAACCGCAGTTTGAGGGCCAGACCAAGACGAAACTTGGCAACAGCGAGGTGACCGGTGCCGTAAACCAGGCCGTGGGCGAGGCGTTGACAAACTACCTCGAGGAGCACCCCAAGGAGGCCAAACTCGTTGTAGACAAAGTGATACTTGCCGCCACCGCCCGCATTGCCGCCCGCAAGGCGCGTGAGAGCGTGCAGCGCAAGAGTCCGCTGTCGGGTGGCGGACTGCCCGGCAAACTGGCCGACTGCTCATCGAAGGACCCTGCTATCTGCGAGCTGTTCCTTGTCGAGGGTGACTCGGCCGGTGGTTCTGCCAAGCAGGGCCGCAGCCGTGCCACACAAGCCATTCTGCCTCTGCGTGGTAAGATACTTAATGTGGAGAAGGCCATGTGGCACAAGGCGTTTGAGAGCGACGAGGTGAACAATATCATTCAGGCCCTGGGCATACGTTTTGGCATGGGCGAGGACTCAAAGGAGGCCAACCTCGACAAGTTGCGCTACCACAAGGTTATCATCATGGCCGATGCCGATGTCGACGGTCAGCACATTGCCACCCTCATCATGACACTCTTCTACCGCTACATGCCGCAGATTATTCAAGACGGCTACCTCTACATTGCTATGCCGCCCCTCTACAAGTGCACCAAGGGCAAGGTGTCGGAGTATTGCTACAACGACCGCGACCGTCAGGTGTTTATGGACAAATATGGCGACGGCACCGAGGGCAGCATCAAGACGCAGCGTTACAAAGGTCTTGGTGAGATGAACCCCGAGGAGTTGTGGAGCACTACCATGTGTCCTGAGTCGCGTCTGCTCAAGCAGGTGTCGCTCGAGAATGCCGCCGATGCCGACTATGTGTTCTCCATGCTCATGGGCGACGATGTAGGTCCGCGCCGCGAGTTTATCGAGAAGAACGCTATTTATGCTAATGTAGATGCTTAGCAGACTGCGTTTGCGCTGACGCCGCTGCGCGGCTTTGTAACGCTTACTGCGAAACATAAGAACATAAGCTACATAAGAAACATATAAGGC
>ERZ1026846.1877-NODE-1877-length-12267-cov-15.031199_pt1 | contig 12267 bp, 8 predicted proteins | sample MGYA00380153_ERZ1026846 | MGnify/ENA primary metagenome ERZ1026846 (study PRJEB33269, sample SAMEA4719789) | human gut metagenome | biome: human-associated habitat; feature: organic feature; material: feces | place: Cameroon | collected 2013-10 ... | reverse complement strand
GCGACCACCTGTTCCCAAAACAGGAGCGCTACCGGGCTGCGCTACACCCCGCTTTTACTTATGCTATCCGTCACTAGAGAAGATTGAGTCGGGGCGACAGGATTCGAACCTGCGACCACCTGTTCCCAAAACAGGAGCGCTACCGGGCTGCGCTACACCCCGCTTTCATTCTCACTGCAACTTATCTTTGTTAGCGTAAGCATCATTTCTGAATTGCGGGTGCAAAGGTACAACAATTTTCTGATTCCACCAAATTTTCGGGCAACTTTTTTCAAAAAAATATTCATTTTCTTGTTTTTTGCCCAAAATAAAAGGGCAACTTCCGAAAAAGCTGCCCTTTATACCTTATTATATATAGCGATTCTGAAAAATCAGCTATCGCCATCCTTATTGCCATTACGCCTTGATGATTCCTTCCTCTACGAAAATCTTCTTCAAAATCTGAACAGCCTTCTCTACCTGATCCTTGGTATGAGTTGCCATGAGGGCAAAACGTACCAATGTATCCTGTGGAGCACATGCTGGAGGAATAACCGGATTGATGAATACACCCGCATCGTAAGCCAACTTAGTAACAACGAATGTCTTCTCAGCATCGCGAACGTAGAGAGGAATGATAGGACTCTCGGTCTCACCAATCTCAAAACCCTCCTCGCGGAAACGCTTCAAGGCATAGTTAGTTACATCCCACAGATTCTTGAAACGCTCTGGCTCTTTCTGAATGATGTGGAGTGCCTCAAGAGCAGCAGCGGTAGCTGCTGGAGTATTGGATGCACTGAAGATGTAAGTACGGCAGTTGTGACGGAGGAAGTTGATAGTATCCTTGTCTGATGCGATGAAACCACCGATAGAAGCCAAACTCTTAGAGAATGTACCCATGATAAGGTCTACCTCATCTGTCAAGCCGAAGTGGTCGCAGACGCCACGTCCCTGCTTACCGAATACGCCGAGACCATGAGCCTCATCCACCATGATAGAGCAGTTGTACTTATGCTTGAGCTTTACAATCTCAGGCAAGTTGGCCAAGTCACCCTCCATAGAGAACACGCCATCAACCACGATAAGCTTGACAGCATCCTCAGGAAGCTTAGAGAGCACACGCTCCAAATCTTCCATGTCGTTGTGCTTGTAGTGAAGCTGGGTAGCGAATGAGAGACGGCGGCCATCTACGATACTGGCGTGGTCACGGTCGTCGCAGATGATATAATCACCGCGACCCACAACACATGCCAACACACCCTGGTTCACAGAGAAACCAGTAGAGAAGCACAATGTCTCGTCCTTACCCATAAACTCTGCAAGCTCCTTCTCGAGCTGTACATGTAAATCGAGGGTACCATTGAGGAAACGACTACCCGCACAGCCTGAGCCATACTTGTCAAGAGCAGCCTTGGCTGCGTCGATTACACGCTGGTCGTTTGTCAAACCCTGATAAGCATTTGAGCCGAACATCAGGATATGGTGTCCGTCGATGTCGGTAACTTCAGTCATCTGCTTACTTGTGATCTCGCGGAAGTATGGATACACACCGGCAGCCATATACTTCTGAGGAACACGATAATTCTTGTATCTTTCTTGTAATTGTCCCATTATAAATAGGTGTACTTTATTTTCTTTTTATATTTATTCTAAGTTTCAGGGTGCAAAGATACAAAAAAAGACTAATATAACCGCTTTTTTCCTAAGAAAGTTTACTTTTAGAGTTTTTTTAATGGATATTTCTTGCTATTTTAGGGATTTTTATTACTTTTGCACTTTAAAAATTACGTTTTCTTGACTAAGATATGAAAAAAAAGATAGTTTTCATCATGAACCCGATTTCTGGAACCAGCAGCAAAGCGGCTGTTCCCAGTTTGATAGATTCTACTTTGGACAAGGAGCTGTTCGAGTACGAGATAAGGTTAACCGAAAGAGCCGGGCACGCATCTGAGATTGCAGCCGAAGCCAGAGACGACCATGCAGACATCGTGGTGGCAGTGGGTGGCGACGGCACCGTCAACGAAGTAGCCCGTTCCATCGTCCATTCAGATACAGCCCTGGGCATCCTGCCTTGCGGTTCCGGCAATGGACTGGCGCGCCACCTGCTCTTGCCTATGAACTTGAAGAAGAGCATCGAGGTAATCAATGCTTGCCAGATACGCGACCTTGACTATGGAGTCATCAACGACTACCCTTTCTTCTGCACCTGCGGAATGGGATTCGACGCCTTCGTCAGCATGAAATTTGCCGAGAGCGGAAAGCGAGGACCTATCAGTTATGCAGAGAACATTCTCAGAGAGGGTCTGAAATATGAGCCGGAGACCTATACGCTGGAAGACGAGACAGGCACCAAGCAATACAAGGCCTTTCTCATTTCCTGCGCCAATGCCTCACAATATGGCAACAATGCCTACATAGCTCCACAGGCATCCATGAGCGACGGACTGATGGACGTTGTCATCATGGAGCCATTCGATGTTCTGGAGGCTTCGCAGGTTAGTTTCGACATGTTCAACAAGACGCTCGACAAGAACTCGAAGATTAAGTCGTTCCGCTGTAAGAAGCTCCACATTTCACGCAGCAAGCCGGGTGTTATCCATTACGACGGTGACCCGGTGATGACTGGTGCCGATATCGACGTGCATCTGGAAGAGAAAGGCATCAAGATGATCATCAATCCATTCGCCGACAAAAGTGTCCGCAAGCCCAACATGATCCAATCGGCCTTTGCAGATTTCTTCAACGACATCAATGTGGTTCGCGACGACATCCAGAAGGATATCCAGCGACAGAGCAAGCGAGTTGAAGCCATCAGTAAACTGGTGCAACGCAAACTGAACCTTTAAAATGACAGGAGTTGGAAATTAGAAGATTTTGCAGGCATGACTATACTTCCTGCAACTTCTAACCTCCAACTCTTGTCTTTATATAAAAATATTATCTTTGATATTAAATCAATATCTTCATATTAAAATTAGCTTACATAGAATTCCTCAGTAATTTTCGCATACCATTCCGATCGGTTCCCGTCAGAATCCATCATTACCTCAATCGCATTTTCCATCTCCACCGTTCTATGTCTGGCAAAGGTCAGCATAAAGCGCTTAGGCTGCTTCCGTTCCACCGTTTTAACCCCACATTGGCGAACAACGCAAAAGCCTAGCAGATAGGCTTCTGACGTAAAAGCATCCAGTACTTCCGACGGTACTATTGCCGAGAACACGCCCTCTTCAGAAAGCAATCGTTTTACCCCCAGAAAAAGATCCCTAAACGGCAAGCTGTCAGCATGGCGGGCCATAGACCTTTTACTGTCTGGATTTTTCAGACTATTCAAGAAGAAGGGAGGATTACTTACGATGGCATCAAACTTCTCCGCCGATTCATAATCCTGCAAGCGGCAGCACGCTATGCTCACCCTGTCGGCGAAGGGACTAGCCGCCACATTCTCACGAGCCTCATCACAAGCCTCAGCATCCAGGTCAACACCTATCACCTGAGCCTCCTGGCAGCGCTGCGCCATCATCAGCGAGATGAGTCCTGTGCCCGAACCAATATCCAATATACGCTTGCCGCCAGGAGCCCATGCCCCCAGCAGCACACCATCCGTACCCACCTTCATGGCACAACGGTCTTGGTGAATTTCAAATTGCTTAAACTTAAATCCTGCCATTTATCCTAACTTTTTTACTTAAAATCATAACGCAAATTTAAGCATTTTATTACATTTACCCTCCTCTATTAAAAATAAAATATAATAAAGAGGAGTTTTTTGGAAAAACAGATGGGTTTTTCACCAAAAATCACTAACTTTGCAAACTAAAAAAGTATATTCATCAAATTTACACCCCCAAAAAGTGTTTATTTAACAAATATGAACGATAATTCAAATACACGAATCCAGATGATTGCCGACTTCGAAGGTGATGCATCCGTGCTGATTCAACAAAGAGAAGCAGGCATCTATCCTACCCTCTGCACACGCGACCTGGTAGTTTTCCCAGCTGTGCTGACCCCTATCGTGGTGGGCAGAAAAAAGAGTCAGGAACTGGTAAACATGCTGGAGCAGAATCCAGAAACAATATTCTGTATCTTCTGTCAGAAGCAAGAAGACACCGAAGATCCTGCAGCAGAAGATCTCTACGAACAGGGAACTTTCGCAAAACTGGTGAAAGTCATCAACATGCCCAACGAGGAGCACCAGAAGACCGTCATCGTACAGGGTCTGGGAAGATGCAAGCTGAAAAGCATCGTAGAATCCCACCCCTACCACATGGCCGACGTGGAGAGCCAACCGGAACTCTGGCCTTCAGAGAAATTGGCCAAGGAGCCGATGTTCAAGACCCTGACCAAGACCTTCTTCGAGGAGTCAATCAAATTCATCAAGAATAACGAAAACATCCCAGACGAGGCGGTCTATGCCATCAATGAGATTTCCAACATCTTCGTCAAGTGCAACTTTCTCTGCAACTCCTTGTCTTTTTCTGTAGAAGACAGAATCAAGATGCTGGAGGAAGAGTTCCTCCCCGACCGTATTATAGTAGCAATGAAGGCTTTGCAAAAGGAGCTGAAACTGCTCTACCTGCAATCAGAAATCAGGAGAAAGACTCAATACGAGATGGAAGAACAGCAGAAGGAATACTTCCTGAAACAGCAGATTAAGCAAATCAAGACTGAACTGGGAGAAGGGGAAGGAAGTCCGGAGAAGAAGGAACTGCTCGAAAAGGCCCAGCACAAAGTATGGAACGGAGCAACCCAGGCGGTTTTCAAGAAGGAGATGGCCAAGCTTGACAACATCTATCCGCAAAGCCCCGATTATCCTATTCAGATCAACTATCTGCAGACGCTGGTAGATTTGCCTTGGAACGAATACACCATAGACAACCTGAGCCTGACCCACGCCAAGAAGATTCTCAACCAGGACCACTACGGCATGGAGAAAGTGAAGGAGCGCATCCTGGAATATCTGGCAGTTAGAACGCTGAAAAACGGAACGCAGAGTCCTATCCTTTGTCTCTACGGTCCTCCGGGAGTAGGAAAGACCAGTTTGGGAAGAAGCATAGCCAAGGCCATGAACCGCAAGTATGTACGCATGTCGCTCGGCGGTCTGCACGATGAGTCGGAGATTCGCGGTCATCGCCGCACCTACATCGGTGCAATGCCAGGACGTATCATCAAGAACATCCAGAAAGCGGGAAGCAGCAACCCAGTATTCATTCTCGACGAGATAGACAAGGTATCAAGCAATAACTATCATGGCGACCCGGCATCGGCACTGCTCGAAGTACTCGACCCAGAGCAGAATGTAGCCTTCCACGACAACTATCTGGATGTGGATTACGACCTCTCGAAGGTTCTCTTCATCGCCACTGCCAATGACATCAGTTCCATCCCGCGCCCATTGCTCGACCGCATGGAGCTGATAGAAGTAGGCGGCTATATCACCGAAGAGAAGATAGAAATAGCCAAGCGCCACCTGATTCCGAAGGAGTTGGAGAATACGGGTCTCGACACGTTCACCCCGAAGGTGACCTTCAGCAAGGCAGCCATCGAGAACATCATCGAGCACTACACCCGAGAAAGCGGCGTGCGCCAGTTGAAGAAACAGATTAACAAGGGACTGCGCAAGATGGCCTACAAGCTCGCATCATCCAAGGAACTGGAAAAGCCTGCCATCACCCCAGCCGAACTGAAAGATATTCTTGGCACGGCACCCTTCAACCGTGATATCTACCAGGGCAACAGTTATGCGGGAGTAGTAACCGGACTGGCATGGACTTCCGTGGGCGGAGAAATCCTCTTCATCGAGACCTCCCTCAGCAAGGGCAGGCAAGGCAAGCTGACCCTGACCGGAAATCTCGGCGACGTGATGAAGGAGTCTGCCGTCATCGCCCTGGAGTACATCAAGGCGCATATCGACCTGCTCGGCGTAGACTATCGCATCTTTGAAAACTGGAACCTCCACATCCATGTGCCGGAAGGAGCCACACCGAAGGACGGTCCATCGGCAGGAATCACCATCGCCACCAGCATCGCCTCGGCCATCACCCAGCGCAAGGTGCGCAAGAACACCGCCATGACGGGCGAGATAACCCTTCGAGGCAAAGTGCTCCCAGTGGGTGGCATCAAGGAGAAGATTCTGGCAGCCAAGCGTGCCGGCATCACCGACATCGTGATTTGCAAGGATAACGAGAAGGACATTCTCGACATTCCGGAAAAGTATCTCAAGGGCGTAAGCTTCCACTATGTAGAAGACGTGGCAGATGTATGGGAGTTCGCACTCACCGACGAGAAAGTGGAGCACCCTATCAACTTCACCATTCCAGATAACGACAAAAAAGAAGAAAAATAAAGAAAATGAAATTTGAACTACAAGTAACAGATAAGGCCAGCGATGCACGTACTGGCATCATCACCACCGACCACGGACAGATTAAGACACCTATCTTCATGCCAGTAGGCACCGTGGGAAGCGTGAAGGGCGTCCACTTCGAGGAGTTGCGCCAGCAGGTGAAAGCCCAGATTATCCTGGGCAACACCTACCACCTCTACCTGCGTCCGGGACTCGACGTCATCAAGGCGGCAGGAGGACTGCATAAGTTTAACGGCTGGGACCGCCCTATCCTCACCGACAGCGGCGGATTCCAGGTATTCTCGCTCACTGGCATCCGCAAGCTCAGAGAAGAGGGATGCGAGTTCCGGTCACACATCGACGGCAGCAAGCACTTCTTCACCCCCGAGAACGTGATGGATACCGAGCGCATCATCGGTGCCGACATCATGATGGCATTCGATGAGTGTCCTCCTGGACAGAGCGATTTCCAGTACGCCAAAAAGAGTCTGGAGCTCACCCAGCGCTGGCTGGACCGCTGCTTCAAGCGCTTCAACGAGACGGAACCGCTCTACGGCTACCAGCAGAGTCTCTTTCCTATCGTTCAGGGCTGCACCTTCCCTGAATTGCGCCGCGAGGCAGCCAAGTTCATCGCCGACAAGGGCGCAGACGGAAATGCCATCGGCGGTCTTGCCGTGGGAGAACCTACCGAGGTGATGTATGAGATGATTGAGGTGGTGAACGAGATTCTGCCAAAGGACAAGCCTCGCTACCTGATGGGTGTGGGTACTCCTCAGAATATTCTGGAAGCCATCGAGCGTGGTGTGGATATGTTTGACTGCGTCATGCCAACCCGTAACGGCCGCAATGCGATGCTCTTCACCTATAATGGTACGATGAACATGCGCAACAAGAAATGGGAGATGGACTTCAGTCCGGTGGACCCAGACGGATGCGACATCGACCGCATGACCACCAAGGCCTACCTGCACCACCTGTTCAAGGCACAGGAACTCCTGGCGATGCAGATAGCCAGCATCCACAACCTCTCGTTCTACCTGCGACTCGTCACCGATGCCCGCCATCACATAGAGCAGGGCGACTTTGTGGAGTGGAAACGCTCCATCATCGACCAGCTGGGCAGACGAATCTAGTTTTGGACTTTGAGCTTTGAGCATTGAGCTTTATAGGATGCTCCTATACATATTTTACTTTAAATGATGAAAGATTTTAAATACATCAGAAAACATCGCAGACGACTGAAGATGGGCAGAGCCATTGCCCATCGCTTCGGCTGGCTGGTTCCCATTCTTCACCGCATCGCCAAGGTGCTGGGATGGATGGGGCACAAACTGCGTTTCCTCAAGGTGCTCAGGTATCTCAACCCACTGAGATACATCAAGCGACTGGACTGGTATATCATCAAGAAGTTCGTAGGTTACTACTTCTTCTCGATAGCCTTGATTATTACCATTGCCATCGTGTTCGACTTCAACGAGAACCTGGCGAAATTTACGGAGTATCATGCGCCGACCCGGGCCATCATCTTCGACTATTACGCCAACTTCGTTCCCTACTTCGCCAATCTCTTCAGTGCGTTGTTCGTGTTCGTGGCTGTCATTCTCTTCACCTCCAAGCTGGCAGGCAACTCAGAAATCATTGCCATCATGGCATCGGGCGTTTCGTTCAAGCGACTTCTGCGTCCTTATCTCATCACCTGCGTGATGCTTTCAGCCCTGAGCTATGCGCTCTCCGCCTACGTCATCCCGCATGGCACCGTGGTTCGACAGAACTTCGAGAACATGTATAAGAACAAGAAGAAGAACACCTCTGCCGAGAATGTGCAGCTGCAGGTAGATAAAGGTGTCATCGCCTACATCCAGCACTACGACAACAACGTGAAGAGAGGCTATGGCTTCTGCCTGGACAAATTCCAGGACAAGAAACTGGTGAGTCACCTTACGGCTATGGAGATTCAGTATGATACCATCTCCGACAGCAAGTACCACTGGAAGCTGAGCAGCTGGAAGGTGCGCCAGCTGAAGGGTATGAAGGAACACATCACGAGTGGAGCACAGAAGGATACGCTCATCATGATGGAGCCTACCGACCTGGTTTACTCCAAGGGACAGCAGGAGACCTTCACCAGTCCGGAACTGAAGGATTATATCTCCAAGCAGATCAACCGCGGTTCAGGCAATGTGGTACAGTATCAGGTGGAGTACTACAAGCGCATCGCCTCCTCGTTTGCTTCCTTCATCCTCACCATCATCGGTGTTTCGCTCTCATCCCGCAAGCGAAAGGGAGGAATGGGAATGGCACTGGGCATCGGTCTGGCACTGAGTTTCGGCTACATCATGCTGCAGACCGTTTCAGCCACCTTCGCCATCCAGGCAAACTTTCCTCCGGCATTGGCGGCATGGATGCCAAACATCATCTTTGCCTTCGTGGCATACTTCTGCTACCGCAAGGCTCCGAGGTAATTATCAATTAAGAATTAAGAGTTTATAGTTTATAGGGGCACTGCTGCTATAAGCTATAAACTATAAATTAAAAAATTTATAGAAATGTATTTCGACGAATTAGATTTAAACGACAACGTGCTCGACGCATTATACGACATGCGATTCGACACTTGCACCCCCGTACAGGAAAAATGTATACCAGAGATATTGGAAGGTCACGACGTGTTAGGCGTTGCACAGACCGGTACCGGTAAGACTGCAGCCTACCTGCTCCCAGTTTTGAGCAAGCTCGACGATGGCGGTTATCCAAAAGATGCCATCAACTGCGTCATCATGTCACCAACCCGCGAGTTGGCTCAGCAGATAGACCAGGCAATGCAGGGCTTCGGCTACTATCTGCAAGATGTGAGCAGCGTGGCTGTATATGGCGGCAACGACGGCAACCGCTACGACCAGGAATTGAAGAGCCTCCGCATGGGTGCCGATGTAGTTATCGCTACCCCTGGCCGCCTCATCACCCACATTTCTCTGGGTAACGTGGATTTGAGCAAGGTGAGCTTCTTCATCCTTGATGAGGCCGACCGCATGCTCGACATGGGTTTCTCTGAGGACATCAATACCATCGCAAGCAAGTTGCCTAAGACCTGCCAGACCATCATGTTCTCTGCCACCATGCCAGAGAAGATTGAGGAACTGGCTAAGACCTTGCTCAAGGACCCTGTAGAGATTAAGCTCGCCGTAAGCAAACCAGCCGAGAAGATCAAGCAGGAGGCTTACGTATGCTATGAAACCCAGAAGATGACCATCATCAAGGAAATCTTCAAAGCTGGCGACATGAAGCGTGTCATCGTGTTCAGCGGCAGCAAGATGAAGGTGAAGCAGTTGGCTGCAGCCCTTCAGCAGATAGGCATCAACTGCGGTGCGATGCACTCCGACCTGGAGCAGGCAGAGCGCGACGACGTGATGTTCAAGTTTAAGAGCGGACAATATGATGTACTCGTGGCTACCGATATCGTGGCTCGTGGAATCGACATCGATGACATCGAGATGGTTATCAACTACGATGTTCCTCACGATACAGAGGATTATGTTCACCGCATCGGTCGTACAGCCCGTGCCAACCGTGACGGTAGAGCCATCACCTTCGTAAACGAGGAAGACCAGTACTGGTTCCAGCAGATAGAGAAGTTCCTGGAAAAAGTGGTAGAGAAGATGCCATTGCCGGAAGGTTGCGGCGAAGGTCCTGAATACATCAAGCTCAACAAGCCTAAGAAGAACAACGGCCGTGGTGGAAAGGGCGGAAAGCAAGGCGGAAAAGGCCGTGGCAAGAACGGAGAAAGCCGCAACAAGAAGAACGCCGAGAATAAGAACAATGGTGAGAATGGCAAAAATGGCAACGAAGGCAACAATGCCAACAGCGAGGGTAAGACCAAGACTAGCGCCAAAAACCGTCGTCAGAAAGACCGTGACCAGACTTCACACAAGCGCAAGCCAAACAGACCAAACGACCGACAGGAGAAGACTCCTCGCAACAACGGCGAGAATGGCGAGCAGCAGAATGCCCCTAAGGGAGCCAAGCCACAGAACAACAAGCAGGCTGCTCCACAGAATGGCGAGCAGCAGAGCCGTAACAACAAGCGCCACAACAACAACAAGCGCCGCAATGATGAGAACGGCAACCAGCAGCCTAATGGCAACCAGCGTCCAGGTGCAGAGAACAATGTCCGCCCAGGCAGCAATGGCCGTGGCAGAGGCGTAGCCCAGAAGAAGCAGGGCACTTCCCAGCAGCAGAACACCGAGGGTTCCAGCAACCGCAAGTATGCTCCTGTGGTAAACCCACAGAAGAACGAGAATTCGGTGAAGAAATTCATCAAGCGTATCTTCGGATTCGGCAAATAAAGATTAGCAGACTCATCTGCAGTATCTGCTGTAGGTTTACACATTATTATATATATAGGATAAACACTATATACAATAGGATAAGCCCGATAAGAGCGTTGGACTATCACCAACCTTTTATCGGGCTTTTACATAAACCATGGAATCAGCCATCTCATTCCATCGGCTTTCCAGCAAAATCGGTAACTATGGACAGAATCAAAAAGCAACATTTCACCCCACTCATGTCCTTCAGCCTCGTACTGACGGCAGGAATCATCACGGCTAAATATAGCTATGATTACCTCAGCATGCGCCAATGGCTCACCTTCTCCATCCTTCCCTGGAGCTTCGCAGCCTGCTGCTATATGATGACCCAACTCATCCGCCGACACAACCCGTCGAGCCGCACCACCGACAAGCTCATCCACTATCAATGCCTCAACCTCTATCTTTGCATCTTCTGCCTCGGCGGTTGCATTACCGCCCATCACATCAATCAGCTCAATGCTCCCGTTCAGATAAAAGCCTACCAATCACTCTCCTCCTTTGAACGCACCATCCTGAAAGCCCAAGACTTCAGGCTGCAGGCGGAACAACGACTCCACACCCTGCATATCGGAGAACAGGATTTCGCAGTCATCGCAGCCATGGCAATGGGCGACAAGTCGGCACTCAGCCAGGAAACCAAGGAAGCCTATTCCATATCCGGAACAAGCCACATATTGGCAGTAAGCGGTTTGCATATCGGCATCATCTTCCAACTCATTATCCTGCTGCTAGGCGGCAAACGCCGGTCTAAGCTAACCATCATCCTATCCACCACCATCGTCTGGGCATACGTCATCTTTATCGGATTCCCAGCCAGTGCCGTCAGGGCAGCCACCATGCTCAGCATCTACAGTATGGTATTGCTCTCCTTGCGCCCCGACCCAACGCTCAACACGCTGGCATTGGCCTACATCATCATGGTGCTGGTCAACCCGTTCAACATCTTCGACATCGGTTTCCAGATGTCCTTTCTTGCCGTGGGTTCCATTCTTCTGTTCTATCCCCTCTTCTTCTGTCTCCTCTCATCCCACAGCAACATCATCCGCGCAATATGGGGTCTTTTCTGTGTTTCCCTGGCTGCCCAGATTGGCACCCTGCCCCTCATCGTCTTCTATTTCGGTCGCATCTCCTGCTACTCCCTGATTACCAGTTTCATCGCCATCCCGGCAGCCACCCTCATTCTCTATCTCTGCGTCCTGCTTTTCATCCTTTCGCCCCTTACTTACATTTCTTTTCTAACCTCACCCATAGAAGGATTGATGCAGCTGGTGATGAACGTTCTCACCTCCATCACCCAATTCATCAACACCGCCTTCCGTCTGACGAGTATGTTGCCTGGGGCAAGCATCGAGCATGTGCATCTTTCCCTACTCCAGTTAGCTATTCTCTATGTTGCCATCCTAGCCGGATACTTCGCCTTTGTAAAATGGTACCGGCTGAAAGAGAAGATGGTCTGAAAATTTGTGTATCAAAAAAATAATGCGTATCTTTGCAGTATCAATACGAATATTTGTATCTTTGCAGTATGAATTACGATAGAATCAAACAGCAGGCAGGTCATCTTCC
>ERZ1026846.1866-NODE-1866-length-12328-cov-7.568402_pt1 | contig 12328 bp, 8 predicted proteins | sample MGYA00380153_ERZ1026846 | MGnify/ENA primary metagenome ERZ1026846 (study PRJEB33269, sample SAMEA4719789) | human gut metagenome | biome: human-associated habitat; feature: organic feature; material: feces | place: Cameroon | collected 2013-10 ... | reverse complement strand
TGACCGGCGATTTCACCGAGGGCACGGTCAGCGGCGCTGACAGCGTGACGGTGCAAAACGGCATGGCCATCACCGCCTCCGATCTGGACTACGGCTACAAAATGAACGTACAGGTGCGCTACACCGACTGGCCCACCCAGCTGTCGGAGGAATACAGCGCCGACAATCTCCCCTCCGACTACGACCACTGTGTGTATGTGCCATGCGAGCATTTTGAGGACGACACCGGTGACGCCATCGTCGGCATGATGGTGACGATATTCGTGGTGATATTCATCCTCGTGCTGATCTCCGCCGCCCGCCGGGGCGACGGCTACGCCGGCGGCTTCGGCACCCGGTATGTGTTCGTCAACCACCTGTGGTACCCCGCCGGGCCGGACGGCAGGCCCCGTCCCGGCAGCGTGGGCACCAAAACAAAGCCCAGACCGCCCAGAAGCGGGGGCGGCGGCTTCGGCGGAGGTGGCTTCGGCGGCGGGAGCCACTGTGCCTGCGCCAGCAGCTGCGCCTGTGCGTGCGCCTGCGCCTGTGCCGGCGGCGGCCGCGCCGGCTGCTCGGCCAAGAACCTCTACGGCGTGGGCCTGGACGAAACACTGTCCGAAAAGCTCTGATACAAAAAACATCCCCCAACCGGGGGATGTTTTTTGCTTACGAGTATTGGAAGCCTCTGCCCGGCTCCTTGAACTCCGCCACACGTTTGTTAAAGCTGGCGAAGGCCGCGTCCTCGAAGGCCAGGGTGTCCTCGGCGCCCATCTGCCGCAGCAGCCACTTGCACAACGGAGGATTTAGGATCAGCAGCGGGCCGATCAGCGCCGTGGCGTACAGCCCGCCCCGGCGGAAGCCCTCCGGCTTCGACTCCGGTGTGCGGCCAACGCCCCGCACGGTGTCAAACCAGCCCTCCGTCTCCGCTGCGTCGTAGTGGAAGCCGAACAGGCTCTTGAAGCCGACGACCTCCATACCGTCAAAGGTGCCCAGGAAGAAGCTGTTGTGCCGCTTCATCATGGTGTACCGCACCCGCCCGGGCAGAATGCCCAGCCCCTCTATGGTGTCGGCGCTGTCGCTTTCTATGGCGGCGGAAAACACGTCCGGCGCGTTGCCGGTCAGCAGGATCAGCTGTCCCGCGTCCGCCCTTGCGGCGATGTCCGCGGCATAGGGCCGCAGGGCGTCCGCCGCCAGACGCAGCCCCTGCTCTGTGGTACTGCCCATATAGACCAGCGCCACATCCTCCGTGAGGAACCGGGGTTTGCTGTGCAGGTCCGTCTCTATGATCTCCAGCGCCGGGCAGCAGCGCTTCAGATAGTAGATGTTCTGCAGATCGCCGTACAGGTTGCAGACCTCCGGAAACAGAATTTCTGCCTTCATTGCGCGACCTCCTTTGCCAGCAGCTTTTCCTTCAGCTTTTCCCTGACCCGGAAGGCCAGGGGCGTGCCGTCCACGCCGTAGAGCAGATACACGTCGTCGCCGGGGGTCAGCGGCAGCAGCTCCAGGGCGGCGAACTCGTCCTCGGCCAGCCGTATCTTCTGCCGGGGGATGCCCGCCAGCAGCAGCCGCAGCTGGTAGTCATAGGCCCGCGGCCCGGCGCAGACCAGGCACGTCACATCGTCACTGTTCAGGAATTCAAAATCCGTGTCGTACATCCAGCTGGGGTTCTCCGACCAGTTTTTGGCCACGCCCAGGCAGTTCATCATCAGCAGCAGTTCCTTCTTCCCCGGCTTGGACCGGATATAGTCGAAGTTGCGGGAGCAGGCCAGAGCGTTCTTGTCCTTGGACATCTGCATAATGACCTTTACGCCGCCGATCTCCTCCTCGGACAGCCGGCTGGCGGGGATCTTCACCTCCGCCATGCGGCGGGCGATGGTGCCGTGGTCATAGCCCAGCTGCCGCAGGGCGGCGATCACCGTCACCATGTTGTAGATGTTGTGCAGGCTGTCGGTGATGAGGGTGTACGGGTATTCCTGCCCCGCCTCCCGTATGCACATGGTGTGGGCGGCGGTGTCCACCTTTGTGGCCAGATAGTCGCAGTCGGGGGAGTGGAAGCCGCAGCTCTCGCACACGGCCCGGCCGATGTGGTGGTAGCGGCGGTATTCATACTGCAGCTTTCCGGCGCATCGGGGGCAGATACGCATATCGTTCAGCAGGTTCTCGCATTCCGTCACGTCGGTGGGCAGCCGGTCGATGCCGAAATATACCCGCTGGTTCTCCGGCGCCACCGTGCAGGAGATCAGGTCGTCGGCGTTGAGGATCAGCCTGCTCTCCTTAGGAAGGGACCGGGTCAGGATGTCCGCGATGTAGCCCGGATGGGCGTTCCGCATGATGGAGTCCCGGAACAGGTTGGTGATGACGATGTGCTCCGGCTTCACATAGGGATAGATCCTGGGCGCGGAGCGCTCGTCGATCTCCAGGATCGCCAGGTCGTACTCCGGCCTGATCCGGCCCAGCAGGCCGCAGCCCTTCAGCAGCGCCGTGCTGACGCCGGAGATGATGTTGCTGCCCGCCCGGTTGCTGAGTACGGTCTTGCCCTCGGCGGTGAGCACGTCGTTCAGCATATTGGCCACGGTGGTCTTGCCGTTGGTGCCGGTGACGGCTATGATGTGCTCCGGCTTGCCGATATACTTCAAAAAGTCCGGACACAGCTTCACCGCCAGACTGCCGGGAAAGTCCGTGCCGTTGTGGCGGGTGATCTTCAGCGCCGGGATGGACAGCTTTGCCATCCACAGCGCAAACAGGAACCGCAGTTTACCCATTGTCATTCCTCCAGAGCGATGGCGCGGCAGGAGCAGCCATCGGCATTCTCAAATTTCAGGGGCAGCGTAACGAACGTGAAGCGTCGGCCCAGCAGCTTGTCCAGCCCCTTGAGGTTCTCGGTGTTCACAAAGTCCGCGCCCAGCAGTGTCATGTGGTTGGGAAAATCCACGCTGTCGCAGGGGTCCAGCGAGATGGTGTCCTCGCCCACGCCCTTCAGCGGCAGGCCGGCCAGATATGCCGCCGCCTCCGCCGTCAGGCAGGGAAAGCCTTCATAGTAGCCCGGCGTGCCCCACTTCTTGTCCCAGCCGGTGCAGAACAGCACGAAGTCCGCGCCGTTCAGGTCATAGCTCTGCAGCAGGGACAGAGTAATGGCGCGCTGCCCCCGGCAGTCCACCACCACGGCGGGACCGGCGAACTTCGCCGCGTCATAGCGGTCCAGCGCCGTACCGTCACGGAGCATATGGGCCGGGGCGTCCATGTGGGTGCCGGTATGGGAGAACATATGCAGCAGCGTCTCCCGGTAGCCGCACTGGTCGATCGTGCAGGCGGTGGTCAGCCGGGGCTGCTCCGTGCCGGGATACACCGGCATATCGTTCCGTATGGTGTGGGTCAACTCGTGTGCCGTCATGCGTCCGCCTCCTTGTCGTGTGTCTGCAGCCAGATCAGCAGCGCCGCCACATCCGCCGGTGACACGCCGGATACCCGCCCGGCCTGCCCCACGTTCAGGGGCCGCAGCGCGCTGAGCTTCTCCCGCGCCTCCAGCCGCAGACCCTGAATGTGGTCGTAGTCCATATCCGGCGGCAGCTTCCGGCGCTCCAGCTTCTCAAACTCCGCCACCTGCCGCTGCTGCCGCTGGATATAGCCCTCGTACTTCACGGTGATCTCCACCTGCTCCCGCACCTCCGCGGGCAGGTCGGGTCGATTTGCGTCGAATTCTGTCAGGTCCGCGTAGGTCAACTGGGGCCGCCGCAGCAGATCGATCAGGCGGCAGCCGCTGTCCACGGCGGCGGTGCCCCGTTCTGTTAGCAGGGCGTTCAGCTCCGGCGTGCCGGGTATGCCCGTGCGCTCCAGCCGCCGTATCTCCTTTGCCACGGCTTCGTACTTGGTCTCCACCGCCGCCAGCCGTTCATCGCTGACCAGCCCCAGCTCGTGCCCGATAGGGCACAGCCGCGCGTCGGCGTTGTCCTGCCGCAGCAGCAGCCGGTATTCCGACCGGCTGGTCATCATGCGGTACGGCTCCTCGGTGCCCTTGGTCACCAGGTCGTCGATCAGCGTGCCGATATAGCTCTCGCTCCGCTTGAGCACCAGCGGCTCCCGGCCCTGCAATTTCAGCGCCGCGTTCACGCCGGCCACAAAGCCCTGCACCGCCGCCTCCTCGTAGCCGGAGGAGCCGTTGAACTGCCCCGCGCCGTACAGGCCGGGCACCGCCTTTACCTCCAGCGTGGGCAGCAGCGCCAGCGGGTCGATGCAGTCGTACTCAATGGCGTAGGCCGGCCGCATCATCACTGCGTGCTCCAGCCCCGGCACCGTGTGCAGCATCTCCAGCTGCACCTCCTCCGGCATAGAGGACGAAAAGCCCTGCACATACAGCTCCTCGGTGTCCAGCCCCATAGGCTCGATAAACAGCTGGTGCCGGGGCTTGTCCGCAAAGCGCACCACCTTCGTCTCGATGGACGGGCAGTACCGGGGGCCGATGCCCTCGATAACGCCGGAGTAAATGGGACTGCGGTCCAGATTTTCCCGTATGATCCGGTGCGTCTCCTCGTTGGTGTAGGTCAGGTAGCACACCGCCCGGTTTTCCGGCACGTTCTTTGTCTCAAAGCTGAAGGGCAGCGGATCCGGGTCGCCCTCCTGCAGCTCCATTTTGCTGAAGTCCACGCTGCCCCGGTGTATCCGCGGCGGCGTGCCGGTCTTGAACCGTCGCAGGGGCAGCCCCAGTGCCCGCAGGCTGTCCGTCAGGGCGTTGGCCGGGTGCAGGCCGTCCGGCCCGGAGGCCTCGATGCACTCGCCCACGATGGTCTGCCCGGTCAGGTAGGTGCCCGTGCACAGAATGACCGCCCGGGCGCCCAGCACCGCGCCGGTGCGGAGCACCACAGCGGCGGCATGGCCGTTCCCATCGCAGCGTATTTCCGTCACCTCCGCCTGCCGCAGCGTCAGCCCCGGCTGCAATTCCAGCGTGTGCTTCATCACCTGCTGGTATTTCCGCCGGTCCGCCTGGGCCCGCAGGGACCACACGGCGGGGCCCTTGCCCCGGTTCAGCATCCGATACTGGATGCAGACCCTGTCCGCCGCCCGGGCCATCTCGCCCCCCAGTGCGTCCAGCTCCCGGACCAGGTGACCCTTGCCGGTGCCGCCGATGGCCGGGTTGCAGGGCATATTCCCCACCGCGTCCAGGCTCACCGTCAGGCAGACGGTCTTCATGCCCATCCGGGCCGCCGCCAGGGCAGCCTCGATGCCCGCGTGCCCCGCGCCGATGACGGCCACATCATAGTCGCCGCCGTGAAACTCTCTCATCAGGTGCTCACCTCACCACATAAGACTGCTTGAACACTTTATTATACTATACAGCACACAACAGCGCAAGAGCGTTACACAGAAATAACCTATGGGTATTGTGCAATGTGCAATAAAAGTTTACAAAAGCTTTATACAGAATATCCAATTTTGCACTTGTTATCCGGGCTGCCGCGGCATATAATAGCGTTGTAAAACGGAAGAAAGGAGCGTGATATCACCATGACGACAACTTGGATCTGGGGTGACTTGGATGACATGATCTTTGCCGACAGCGACTGGGAAGTGAGCCAGCGGTAAGGCATACCGATGAGGAAACCACGCGAAAGCGTGGTGATTTGCTTTTTTATGGGTGTTTTTCGACAGAAAACGCCTCCTGCACATAGATCGCAAAGCCTGATCCCCGCGCAGCAAAGATGAAAAGAGACGGCCAACGCCGTCTCTTATTTGTTATTTTCGGTTGCTCTTAATGAGATATTCGTGATACCTTAACGATATCTTAGCGTTACCTTAGCGACAATGTATGTTATAATAGCGTCATCAAAAGGAGGGGAGGGCGGTTATGACCGGTAAACAAGCCCGCCGGAGACAGCTGCTGCGGACCATTGGCCTGCGCTTTTCCGGCATGGATGTGCTGAAAGCACTGGGACTCTACCTGGTAGCCGTTATGTGCTGTCTGCTGCTTCGCAGCTTCGATATGCACAACGACACCAGCTACGTTGCCATGATCTTTCTGCTGGATGTGTTCCTTACCGCCTACTGGACGGACGGCTATCTGCTGGGCATCATCATGGCAGTGGTGGGGATGTTCAGCGTGGACATCATCTTTACCTACCCCTTCTGGCATATCAGCTTTACGCTGACGGGCTTTCCGCTGACGTTCCTGGTGATGATGACCATCTCCATCCTGACCGCCACCGTTACCAGCCGGGCCAAGCAGACCGAGCAGGTGCGCCGGGAGGCCGACCGCGAAAAGATGTATGCCGACCTGCTGCGCGCCGTGTCTCACGACATCCGCACGCCGCTGACCGGTATCGTGGGCGCCACCAACGTTCTGTTGGAGCAGGACGGCGGACTGACGCAGGAGCAGCGCCAGCAGCTGCTGCGATCCACCAACGAGGACGCCCAGTGGCTCATCCGCATTGTAGAGAATTTGCTGTCCATCACACGCATAAGCTCTGAGGAGGCTAAGGTCAAGAAAGAGCCGGAGCCGGCGGAGGAGGTCATCGAGTCCGCCGTGGCCAAGACCCACAAGCACTACCCGGAGGTGGATATCCGTGTCCATCTGCCGGATGAACTGATGATGGTGCCCATGGATCCCCTGCTGATGGAGCAGGTACTGGTGAACCTGATGGAGAACGCCGTCATCCACGGCGAGACGCACCATATCGACGTGACCCTGTCCAGCGAGGGCAACTGCGCGTTGTTCACTGTGGCGGACGACGGCCGCGGCATTCCCCAGCACCTGCTGCCCCGGCTGTTCGACGGCTCCGCCCGCAGCGACCGCAGCAGTGACGGCAAGCGCAGCATGGGAATTGGTCTGTCCGTGTGCCGCACCATTGTGCTGGCCCACGGCGGTGTGATACGGGGAGACAACAGACAGGAGGGCGGCGCGGTCTTCACCGTGACCCTGCCCATGAAAGGAGAAAACGATGAAGATTAAAGACAAAGTCCTGATCGTGGAGGATGAGCAGTCCATCAGCAACTTTATCTCCATGATCCTCACCGCCAACGGCTTCGACACCATCATTGTCCGCACCGGCGAGGAGGCCCTGACCATGATCGCCTCCCATTGCCCGGACATGATCGTCCTGGACCTGGGCCTGCCCGACATGGACGGCATGGAGGTGCTGAAATCTGTCCGCAAGTGGTCCAATCTGCCGGTGGTGGTGGTTTCTGCCCGCAACCACGAGCACGACAAGGTGGAGGCCCTGGACTACGGCGCCGACGACTATCTGGTCAAGCCCTTCGGCACCTCCGAACTGCTGGCCCGCATCCGCACCGCCATCCGCCACACCCGCACCACCCTTTCCAACACCCAGATCGCCCAGTCCGGCAAGTTCGTCACCGGCGATCTGACCATCGACTATGATAAGCACCAGGTGCTGATGAACGGCGAGAATGCCGGATTGACCGTCAATGAGTACAAGATCGTGGCCCTGCTGGGCAAGTACGCCGGCAAGGTCCTGACCTACGACTTCATTATCAGGGAGCTGTGGGGGCCCAAGGCCAAGACCGACAATCAGATCCTCCGGGTAAATATGGCCAACATCCGCCGCAAGATCGAGCCTACCCCCGGCAACCCCCAATACATCTTCACTGAGGTGGGCGTCGGCTACCGTATGCGCGAGGGAGACTGATACATACCGAGAAGAAAAGACCGCCTGCGGGCGGTCTTTTTCATATGCGGGGTGTTTCTTTTGGAGAAAATATCTGCCGACACGAACCGACGCTTTACGGAAATTTTATAATGTACGGATAAAGAAAAACCGCATTTCCGCTGTCACCGTGTTAAGAAACGCCTGCCTGTATTTACAGGGCGGTTTTTTCGCAGTAAGATACAAACACGCCCGCCGCGGCGCGGCGGGGGAAACTTGTAAGGAGAGAAAACAATGGAAGAAAGAAAAGGCTTTGGATCCAATTTCGGATTCCTGATGGCCGCGGTCGGCTCGGCGGTCGGCCTGGGCAACATCTGGGGCTTCCCCAATAAGATGGGCGCCTGCGGCGGCTTCACGTTCCTCATCATTTACCTCATTTTGGCTGTTTGCTGCGGCTTCATCGTCATGGTGGGCGAGCTGGCCATTGGTCGTAAGACAGGCAAGGGCGCTGTGGCGGCATATAAGGCCCTTAGCAAGAAGTTCAGCTGGATGGGCTGGATGGGCATCCTGTCCGCGTTCTTCATCCTGTTCTTCTACTGCGCTCTGGGTGGCTACTGCATTAAGTATGTGGTGCTCAATGTAGGCGACCTGTTCGGCGCGGGCTTTGGCGCCAGTGCCATCGCCGCCGCGTCGGCGGACGCGGCCAGCGCCTCTCTGGGCGACGCGGTGTTCGGCGCTTTCATGTCCAGCACCACCGAGGCCATTATCTATGGCTTGATCTTCGTGGTGCTGACTATGCTCATCGTTCTCGGCGGCGTCGGCGGCGGCATCGAGAAGGTCTGCTCCGTGGGTATGCCTGCCCTGTTCGTGGCTCTGCTGATTTGCATCATCCGCGCCTGCACGCTGGACGGTGTGGACACCACCGTGCAGGTGCTCCAGGCGGACGGCTCCCTGGTGGAGCACGTGATCCACGGCAGCGCCCTGGATGGCCTGAAGTACATGTTTGCCCCCGGCTGGGCTACTGAAAATGGATACTATGTTCCCGCCTCCGCCGTCATCGATGGCGTGAAAATGTCCGCGGTGGAGATCAACGGCGTCATGCAGCGCATCGTGACCTTCAAGCAGGAGACACCCGACGTCCTGACCGTGCTGGCTACCGCCGGCGGCCAGATGTTCTTCTCCCTGTCCCTGGGTATGGGCGCCATGATCACCTACGGCTCCTATCTGCAGAAGAAGGAGAACATCCAGAAGAACGCGCTGCTGATCGTGGTCATGGATACGATGGTGGCTCTGATGGCCGGCCTGTGCGTGCTGCCCGGTCGCTTCGCTCTGGATCCCTCCGGCGCAGTGGGTGGCCCGTCCCTGCTGTTCGTCACCATGCAGAACGTGTTTAGCCGCATGGGTGGCCTCGGCCCCATCTTCGGCATCCTGTTCTATCTGCTGGTGGTCTTTGCCGCCATCTCCTCCTCTATCTCCCTGCTGGAGGTCATCGTGGCTCACTTTGTGGATAAGGCCCGCGACGAGGGCAAGGGCGACAAGCGCAAGAGCTATACCCTCATCGCCGCCGCCTGTGTGGGCCTGGGCTGCATCCTGGTCTGCGCTGACCGTCTGGGTGCCAGCAGCTTCTCGCCTGCGGAATTGCTGAACATTGCAAATCCCAAGACTTGGGCTGCCGACTGGCTGGACTTCTGGGATGCGCTGTCCGAGGGCGTTATGATGCCGCTGGGCGCGCTGCTGATGTCTCTGATGATCGGCTGGGAGATCGGCCCCGAGTTCGTCAAGGAAGAGACGGAGCAGTCCGGTCATGTCATGGGCAGCTACGGCTTCTTCAAGGTCTGCGTCAAGTTCATCACGCCGCTGATCATGGTCCTCATCCTGTACGGTCAGATAAAGGAATTCTTCCTGTAAAGTCTCTTGACGAATTGTTAATAAACAAACTCTTACTTAACAGAGGGGACGCCGGTGCCGCCGCACCGGCGTCTCTTTTTGCGTCCGCGGACCCGGAAAGACTTGTGCCGCCTGCCGTAAAAAGCACACGATGCTGTGTTTGCCGCCCGGTTTCTCTTGTAAAAACGACGAAAACGGAGTTCACAATTTGTTAAAATAATGGAATATGACGTTAAGAACTTGACAATATCTTGGCGTGACGGTATGATACAGGAGGTTGGCGGGGCAGATACGCTGTTTCGCCGGCTGATGGTATTCACCACCAATTTGTGAGGAGGTAAATCACACACATGGAAAAGAAAAGCACCAAAATAGCGTATTTCGTAGCGCTGGGTGTTTTCATTGTCCTGCTGGTCATCCTGGGGATCCAGTTTAAGGGCAAGGAAAACCCCGTCTTCGTCGGCGACGGCGCGTTCTACACCACCGGCGACGGCGTGTTCCTGGATGGCATCCAGCGGACCGTGGACGACAGCGAGGGCTCTAAGTATGCGCTGGACGGCTCCTACTATGTGAGCCCCGAGGCCGGCACCTACTTCGAGCTGTCTGAGGATGGCAACACCATCGTCGGCGCCGACGGTACCGAGTACGTCAAGTCCGAAGAGAAGTCCAAGGACGTCAACGGCGTGGAGTACACCACCTATGAGGAGCAGGTCTACTCCGAGACTCCGTTTGCCGGCACCTTCTGGTCCCTGCTGCCCCCCATCGTGGCCATCGTGCTGGCCCTGATCAGCAAGGAAGTGTATTCTTCCCTGTTCCTGGGCTGCCTGGTCGGCGCGCTGCTGTACACCCAGTTCGCTCCCTGGGATACCATCGTGACCCTGGTGGGTGCCGATTACGGTATCATCTCCGTGCTGGCTGACAGCGGCAACATGGGTATTATCGTGTTCCTGGTCACCCTGGGCATCATGGTGGACCTGATGAACAAGGGCGGCGGCTCCGAGGCCTTCGGCCGCTGGGCCAAGAAGACCGTTCACACCCGCTGCGGCGCGCAGCTGCTGACCATGCTGCTGGGCGTGCTGATCTTCGTGGACGACTACTTCAACTGCCTGACCGTGGGCGCCGTTATGCGTCCCGTCACCGAGTCCCACAAGATCTCCCGTGCCAAGCTGGCGTACCTGATCGACGCCACCGCGGCTCCCGTCTGCATGATCGCCCCGGTGTCCTCCTGGGCCGCCGCCGTTTCCGGCTATGTGCAGTCCCCCAGCATCAACGGCATTGAGCTGTTCCTGAAGCAGATTCCCTGGAACTACTACTGCCTGCTGACTCTGCTGATGATCGTGGTCATCTCCGTGCTGAACATCGACTACGGTTCCATGCTGACCCATGAGTACAACGCCCAGGTCAAGGACGACCTGTTCACCACCCCCGAGCGTCCCTTCGCCGGTGCCGACGACTATGAGGCTCCCAGCAAGGGCAAGTCCTCCGTGCTGGACCTGCTGGTGCCCGTGATCGTTCTGATCGCTGTCTGCATCATCTCTCTGGTCTACTCCGGCGGTTACTTCGATGGCGGCATGACCTTCATGGAGGCTTTCTCCGCTGCCGAGGCCGGTCCGGCGCTGGCCATCGGCGGTCTGATCGGCTGCGTGTTCACGTTCGTTTACTTCTGGCTGCGCGGCGCCATCGGCTTCGAGAAGTCCATGGAATCCGTTCCCCAGGGCTTCATCCAGATGATCGCCCCCATCCTGATCCTGACCTTCGCCTGGACCCTGTGCTCCTTCACCCGCAATGCCATGTACTCCGCTGACTTTGTCAGCAACGCCATGGCCAACGTTGGCGATCTGCGTATGTTCCTGCCCGCCATCATCTTCATTATCGGCGCGGCTATCGGCTTCGCTACCGGTACCTCTTGGGGCACCATCGGCATCATGGCCCCCATCGTTGTCTCCGTGTTCAACTACGATGCGGAGCCCATACTGTGCACCATCGGTCTGGCGGCTGCCTGCTCCGGCGGCGTTATGGGCGACCACTGCTCCCCCATCTCCGACACCACCATCATGGCTTCCGCCGGTGCGCACTGCTACCACCTGAACCACGTGTTCACCCAGATCCCTTATGCGCTGACTGTGGCTGGTGTGTCCTTCGTCAGCTTCATCCTGGCCGGCCTGATCCAGAACGTGTTTGTCAACCTGCTGATCGCTGTGGTGCTGATGGTCGGTACTCTGCTGGTCATCCGCGCTATCGTTGCCAAGAAGCACGCTGGCATTTTCCAGGAAATGGCCGAGGCCGACAAGGCTCTTGCCAAGTAAGCTATACCCCACCTAATAAAAAGAAAGCCCTCCATTGGGGGCTTTCTTTTTTTGCGTATACTATGTCGGTATATCGCTATAAATGCCGGCAATATTGGCTAAAATAAACATATATTTCCAAAAAAGGAGGGGAGAAGCGCGCTAAGAAACTGTAAAGGTTTATAATAATGTCATAAATATTCCGAAAAATGGCCGCCAAATTGGATAAAAGGGAGAAAAACCGGTTCATAATTTGTTAAAAATTACCCGCCTCCGGCTTTGCTGAAATGTTGACAATCTGCCAGGAAAACGTTAGGATGGTGGCACCAATTTGTGAGGAGGTAAATCACACACATGGAAAAGAGAAGCACCAAAATAGCGTATTTCGTAGCGCTGGGTATCTTCATTGTCCTGCTGGTCATCCTGGGCCTGCAGTTCAAGGGCAAGGAGAACCCTGTCTTCGTCGGCGGCGGCGCGTTCTACACCACCGGTGACGGCGTGTTCCTGGATGGCATCCTGAAGACCGCGGACGACAGCGAGGGCTCTAAGTATGCGCTGGACGGCTCCTACTATGTGAGCCCC
>ERZ1026846.1862-NODE-1862-length-12338-cov-17.896361_pt1 | contig 12338 bp, 10 predicted proteins | sample MGYA00380153_ERZ1026846 | MGnify/ENA primary metagenome ERZ1026846 (study PRJEB33269, sample SAMEA4719789) | human gut metagenome | biome: human-associated habitat; feature: organic feature; material: feces | place: Cameroon | collected 2013-10 ... | reverse complement strand
TTTTCCCTATCGGTCATCACATCAAAAATGAAATTCGTGAGATAGCCGAAGAGGAGCATTTGATTAATGCCAAGCGCAAGGATAGTCAAGGAATTTGCTTCCTGGGGCAGATTAACTATAACGATTACATCCGCCGATACCTGGGAGAGAACCCGGGCGACGTGATTGAGATGGAGACGGGCAAGCGCATCGGCGGCCACAAGGGTTTGTGGTTCCACACCATCGGTCAGCGCAAGGGTCTGGGCTTCGGCGGCGGTCCTTGGTTCGTGATTAAGAAGGATGTGGAGAACAATATTCTGTATGTGAGTCATGGTTACGACCCTCAGTCGGCGTACAAGCAGGATTTCCCATTGCATGATTTCCATTTCCTCACCCGCGAGGTGGCGATGCAGAAAGTAACGTTCAAGATTCGCCATACGCCGGAGTATCATCCTGCTACTATCGAAAAGCTCGAAGATGGCAGATGGATGATTCATTCAGAGGAGGCCATCCACGGCGTGGCTCCCGGTCAGTTTTGCGTAGTGTATGATGAGAACCATCATCGCTGCTATGGTTCGGGAGAGATTACGGTTTAGAAAGGAAAAAGTTCTTCAAATTAGTTAGCTTTTCCATGTACTTTTAAAATAATATGATTATGCCAGAGATTAGTAGTTTTTATGGTATTGTTATCTATATGTATGTGAGTGAGCATAATCCTCCTCATTTTCATGTATGGTATAATGATTACAAGGCCATTGTTACAATAGAGGATGGAATCATCAAAGGTTCTTTGCCTCGTAGAGCACTCAATCTTGTATATGAGTGGTTGGATTTGCATAAACAGGAGTTAATGGAGAATTGGGAACTCTTGCGAGAATACAAAGCTCCGAAGAAAATTAAACCTTTGGAATGATATGAACGAGATTTTGACCATAGTAAAGGCTACATATGCTGGCGATTATCAGATTGTAGCTGAGTTTAGTAATGGTGAAACAAGGTTGCTTGATTTTAGTGAAATTGTTGCATCAGGAAAGGGGATGTGTAAACTTTTGAAGAATAAAGAATACTTTCAGCATTTTACTTTAGACCCTTTTACGATAGATTGGAATAATGAAATAGGTTTTGAACCAGAGTTCTTGTATGCAATGAGTAAGCCGCTTCCTAAGTATAAACCAAGAAATATGGGATGTGACTTAGTTGCAGAAGAGCATTTGCGTAGTGTATAAGATTTCGCATGGCAGCTGCGTCTTGGCTGACTTGCGTTTTTAACTTCTCTTCAAACTTCGAAAAATGGGGATTTCCTAATTAATGGGGATTCCCCATTTCTTTTTTTCTTATTACCTTTGCACCCGATTTTAGAATGATAACAAAAAAGATAACGAAAAAGATAATAAAAAACAGGATATTATGAATCGAATCGTAATGATGGCGATGGCGGGGTGCGTAGCAACTGCTGCCCATGCCGAAAATACTTCCCTGTCGGATAGCAGCAAGGTATTTGATATTGACGAAGTGGTGGTCGTTTCACAACCCAAGGAGGTGATGCGACTCCGCCAGCAGGCACTCAGCAGCACTTCGATGAGCAGCTCGCTGATGAAGAAAATGGGAGCCTCTGATTTGAGAGACCTTTCACTTTTTGTTCCCAATTTCGTAATGCCGAATTATGGCAGCCGACTCTCTTCTTCAGTTTACGTAAGAGGCATCGGAAGCCGCGTCAACAGTCCTGCCATCGGACTCTATCTCGATGGAATCCCCGTGATGAGCAAGTCGGCTTTCAATCTCCACAACTACCAGTTGAGTAGGGTGGATGTGCTCCGCGGTCCTCAGGGAACCCTCTACGGCCAGAATACGGAGGGCGGATTGGTAAAAATGTATTCCCACAATCCCTTTGATTATCAAGGCTCTGAGGTAAAGCTCAGCTACGGCAGCAAGTATTATCGCAACGTAGAAGCGGCTCATTATCATAAATTCAATAATCATCTCGCCCTTTCCCTGGCGGGTTTCTACGAGGGAGGAAAGGGATTCTTCAGAAACACCTTTACGGGCGAACGTTCCGACCAATACGATGAGGCTGGCGGCAAACTGCTGCTCAAGGCACGGTTCAATTCGGGCTGGAAGATGGATGTGCTTGCCAATTACCAATACGTAGACCAGAATGGATTTCCTTATGGCAAGCTGAACCTGGAAACCGGAAAGGCGGATTTGCCTGCCTCTACCTTCCCCGGCACCTATAGAAGAAACAATCTCATCTCGGGTTTCAAACTGGGCTATTCGGGCAGGGGCTTCGACTTCTCCTCTGTCTCCAGCTACCAGTATCTGAAAGACCGTATGCTCATGGATCAGGATTATCTCTCAGCCCCTTACATGCGCATCCTGCAGGAGCAGCTTCAGAACTCCTTTACCCAGGAACTCTCCTTCAAGAGCAATCGTGCCGTGGGCGGCTTCTGGAATTGGGCCGTGGGCGGCTTCTTCTCCCGTCAATGGCTGAAGACCAATGGTCCCGTGTTCTTCGATGAGGCGATGACCACGCCGATAGGCAACGGCATTCAGCAGCAGATGTATTCCGCCATCCATGCTTCGATGGTGAAGTCGATGATGAATAAGGGAATGCCTGAGGCGGCTGCTAAGGCGGCTGCTGCGGCTGCGATAGAGAAGGCGGGCGGCATCAGCATGGCGGTGAGCATGGGTGCTCCGGGCGTTTACCATACGCCGCAAACCAACCTGGGCTTCTATCACGAGAGCAATTTCAACCTCACCTCCCGACTGGTGGCTACGCTCGGCATCCGCTACGACCTGATGCACACCAGCATCCATTATCAGTCGGCTGCCTTCATGGCAATGACGGCAAACATGATGGGGCAGAAGGCCACCTTTACCCTGAAGAGTGCCCTGGATGGAAAGGCGAAAGATGATTACAGCCAGCTCTTGCCGAAGATAGGAATCACTTACCAGCTCGACGACCGGCAGAGCAATCTCTACGCCACCGTGAGCAAGGGCTATCGTGCCGGAGGATACAATATTCAGATGTTCAGCGACATTCTGCAAACCGAGCTGAATGCCCACCGCCAGCAGGCGATGCGTGGCGATTACGACGTGCCTCACACGCCGGAAGATTATGAAAAGGTGAACCAGACGATTTCGTACAAGCCTGAAGTTTCGTGGAACTACGAGGTGGGAGCCCATCTCAATCTTTTCGACCATGCGCTCCATTTCGACCTGGGTGCCTTCTACATGAAGGTGAAGAACCAGCAGCTCTCCGTGATGGCTGGCAACTACGGTTTCGGAAGAATGATGGTGAATGCAGGAAAGAGCCACAGTTGCGGCATCGAGGCTGCCCTGCGCGGACAGCTTGCCAACGGCAATCTCGACTGGATGCTGAATTATGGTTACACCCGAGCTGAGTTTGACGAATACACGGATGGCGAAGGCGATAAGGCCGTGAGCTACAAGGATAAGAAGGTGCCTTACGTGCCGGAGCACACCCTCTCGGCGATGGCAGATTATCGCCTGCAGTTTGATTCCAGCCTCTTGCGCAGCATGGTGCTGGGCGCCAACGTCAACATGCAGGGCAAGATTTATTGGGATAACGCCAACAGTTATGGTCAGGATATTTATGCCGTGTTGGGTGCGCACGTGGCCTTCGATTTGGGGAAGGTGCAGTTGAATCTGTGGGGCAAGAACCTTACGGACACCAATTACAACACCTTTGCCGTGGATAATGCGGCTACGGGCAAGCGTGAATACTTTGCCCAGCGTGGCAACCCATTTCAATGTGGTGTGGATGTAAGCTTCCGCTTTTAATTTTTATGATAGTAAAGAAACAGGCTCATCGGCATTTTTTACCGATGAGCCTATTTTGTGTTTTTATTCTTTCAGCGCCTATTCTGCATTTCCTATTGATTCATAATGCTATTCAGCAACTCCTGGCAGGCATCTTCCAGCAGCGTGATGACGAGTTCAAAGTCGCTGTAGTCGCCGTAATACGGGTCGGGAACGCTGGTGTATTCACGATGATTCGTCAGAAAATCGGCCATGCGAACCACCTTGTCCTTATCTGCCTGGCAGGAAGCCATAGAGGTGATGGCACGATAGTTTTCGTTGTCCATCACCACGATAGTTTCAAATTTCTTGAAGTCTGATTTCTGGAATTGGCGGGCGTGACTGTTGAAGTTGTAGCCATGCTCAGCTCCGCATTTTCTCATGCGGCTATCTGGCAGCTGACCCACGTGCCAGTTGCCTATTCCCGCAGAATCAATTTCAAACTCATCCTGCAGTCCAGCCTTCTCCACCAGGCTCTTCATGATGCCCTCGCCGGCAGGCGAGCGGCAGATGTTGCCCAGGCAAATGAATAATACCGTATGTTTACCTTTCTTTGTCATCATTTAAAAATCTAATATTTATTGTTTTGTTTGCAAAGTTAGTATAATAATCTTTATTATGCAAGATTTTTCCATTCTTTTTTATTTCCTTTTAAACAAAGAAAGGGCAAAAAAAATCCCGATAAAGAACAGGAATCTGTCTCTATCGGGAAAAAGGGGGAGTATTACTAATAAAAAAATTAGTCGATTTCCTCGTCAGCCTCGTAACCGCCCATCTCGCGGATGGCGTTCTTCAGCATCGTGTACTGCTGGTAGAGGTTGTTCACAGCCTCCTCGCCCTTGGTGTAGTCGTGCATTGGCGCCTTGAGGAAGAAGCTCAGGAAGCGCTGGGTGCCGTAACGGCCGGCACGGGCAGCAAGGTCGCTCAGCAGACAGAGGTCGAGCAGCAATGGAGCTGCAAGGATAGAGTCGCGGCAGAGGAAGTTGATCTTGATCTGCATTGGGTAACCCATCCATCCGAAGATGTCGATGTTGTCCCAGCCCTCCTTGTTGTCGTTGCGAGGTGGATAATAGTTGATGCGTACCTTATGATAATACTGGGTGTCCTCGTCGTTGCCGTGGCCGTAGAGGTCTGGCTGCTCCTCTGGCTTCAGGATAGTCTCCAGGGTAGAGAGCTTGCTCACCTCCTTGGTATGGAAGTTGGCTGGCTCATCGAGAACGAGACCGTCGCGGTTGCCCAGGATATTGGTAGAGAACCATCCGTTCAAGCCCAGGCAGCGGGTGCCGATGATAGGAGCGAAACCACTCTTCACCAGGGTCTGACCAGTCTTGAAGTCCTTGCCTGCGATAGGCATCTGGGTTTTCTCTGCGAGTTCCCACATGGCAGGAATGTCAACCGTAGTATTAGGAGCTCCCATGATGAAAGGAGCACCCTCGGTAAGGGCAGCGTAGGCGTAGCACATGGATGGAGCGATGTGCTGGCGGTCGTCAGCCTTCATCGCAGCCTCGAGAGCAGCCAATGTGCCGTGGATTTCCATGTCCACTGGTACGTAGATTTCAGTAGAAGCAGCCCAGATTACAACGATGCGTGCGCAGCCGTTCTTCTCCTTGAAGTCGCGGATGTCCTGGCGCAGCGCCTCAACCATCTCCCAGCGGGTCTTGCAATCCTTCACGTTGTCGCCATCCAGGCGCTTGGCGTAGTTCTTGTCGAAGGCAGCCTTCATAGGAACCACCTTCTCCAGTTCCTCGCGCACAGGGTTGATGTCCTTCTCCTTCAGCACCTCGGCATACATGGCAGCCTGGTAAGCATTCTGCGGATAAACATCCCAAGTGCCGAAAACAATATCGTTGAGGTCGGCGATAGGCACGATGTCCTTGTAGTGCAGATACTTCTTGTCTGCACCCTTGCCCACGCGAATCTTATCGTATTGAGTCATTGAACCTACTGGCTTTGCAAGTCCCTTGCGAGCCATGAAAACACCTGTCATGAATGTGGTAGCTACGGCTCCACAACCTACGACCATGATACCCAGCTTACCTTCAGCTGGCTTTACATTGTTTTGTTCCATTACTAACAGTTATTAAACAGTTATTTAAGTCTTCTAAACTTTTTTTGAATTGATTGATTGAATTGTTCCATCGGATAAGGTGGAAGAGTGCCTTCCCCGATAGCCGAATGTCGCTTTTCTGATTGCAAAGATAATGAAAACTGATGGATAAAGTGTAGTTTTTGATGAAATTCTTCATGAAATTTAGAAATATTAGCATTGAATTCGAGATTATTAGCATTGGAATGGTAAAAATGGCAATAATTTGAAGGAAAAGGGGATTGATTTTGTGACAAAATGTAGGAAGATGTTTTTTTTCTTGAATATTTTCTCGTTTTTCTATTTTTTGCCGTATCTTTGCAGGTAAGAAGATTTAGAGTTAATGATAAAATAGAAAACAGAATATAGAATTAAATAAGAATATAGAAAATAATAAAATAGTAATTATGATAGACCGCTGTTACATCGAAATAACCAATACCTGCAATCTGAATTGCGATTTCTGCCCCAAGCATCATCGCAGGAAGAGACAGTTGAGTGCAGAGGAGTTCAATCTCATCACGGATAAGGTGAGGGGCAAGGTGTGCTTCCTCTATTTCCACCTGATGGGCGAGCCGCTGCTCCATCCGCTGCTGCCGCAGTTCGTGAGGATGGCTAACGAAAAGGGGTTCAAGACGGTGCTCACATCCAATGGAACCCTGCTCCATCGATGCCTGCCGCTGCTCGATGCCCTGCCCCATAAAATCCAGCTCTCGCTGCATTCACACGAAAGTAATGCCCGGGGCGAATTGGCAAGCTACATGCAGGAGGTGATGAATTTCTCCATGCAGGCAGCCGAAAAGGGCACCTGCATGGTGCTCCGACTCTGGAACCAGGGCGGAAGAGACCTGGAAAACGAGGAGGTGATGAGGCTCATAGAGCAATACGTGCCGAAACCCTGGAAGGAACGCCCCGACGGATTCCGACTCGCTGACCATCTCTATCTGGAATTCGACCGGAAATTCGAGTGGCCTACGGCAGGGGAGGAATCGGAAAAGAATCTGAAGGATGAATTGGAGGAGCAATCTTCTTCTGATTCCCAAAAAGAAAAGAAGCAGCTTTTCTGCAAGGCCCTGATCAAGCAGATAGGTGTCCTGTCCGATGGAAGCCTCGTGCCCTGCTGCCTCGACCACGATGGCGATGTGGTGCTGGGCAATCTTCTGCATCAATCTCTCGAAGAAATTCTCGCTTCGCCCCGGGCGCAGGCGCTGATAGAAGGATTCAAGCATCACACGGCTTCTGAAAAACTCTGCCAGAACTGCGAATCAGCCCTGGCTGGCAACAGCTTCAGGGGAAAAGCCAGAAGCTCGGAAAAATAAAAAATAGTAATATATAAATCTTAAAAAATATATAGCATGACAATAACCCTTATCATATTAGTTATCACGGTTGCCATGTTTATATGGGGCAGGGTGAGGGCCGACATCGTGGCGCTCACAGCCCTGGCAGCCCTGCTGGTTCTCGGAATCCTTACCCCTGCCGAAGCCCTGGCAGGCTTCTCTTCGCCCATCGTCATCATGATGATAGGACTCTTCGTGGTGGGAGGAGCCATCATGCAGACGGGCCTCGCCAAGCTCACGGGCAATAAGCTCATGGCACTCTCGCGAGGCAACGAAACCGTCACCTTCCTCCTCGTGATGCTCGTTACATCCTTCATCGGAGCCTTCGTCAGCAACACCGGAACCGTGGCCCTCATGATGCCCATCATCATGAGCATCGCAGCCGGATCGGGCATGCAGTCGTCGCGATTCCTCATGCCCCTCGCCTTCGCCGGAAGCCTGGGCGGAATGCTCACACTCATCGGTACGCCGCCCAACCTGGTCATCGACGAGGTGCTTACCGAAGCCGGCTATCAGCCGCTCGCCTTCTTCAGCTTCTTCCCCGTGGGCATCATCGTCATCGCCATCGGCATCATCGTGCTCATGCCCCTGAGCAGAATCTTCCTCAGCAAAAGCCAGGGAAGCAAGAAAAAGAAAAACGCCAAGTCGCTCGACGACCTGGTGGATGAATACCGGCTGCTCGACAATCTGCATCGATTCATCGTGCCCAGCAGCCGCACCTCCGCCGCCCGCGATGAAAACGGCAACCAGCTTGACATCGTGGGAAAGACCTTGAAGGAACTCAGCATCCAGAAGAAATACGGCGTGAGCATCATCGAGATTAGAAACGAGAAGAAATCGCGACTGGGACTGGTGAAGGACGTGAACCAGAACATGGCGAAGAGCAGCAGCACCATCCAGGTGCACGACACCTTATATATAATAGGTGACGAGCAGAAGATGCAGCGCTTTGCCCAGGACTACGGACTCCGGAAGATGAAGGACGTGAAGATTGATTTCTACGACCTGGGTCTGACGGAGATTGTGGTGATGCCAACCTCGAATTTTGCAGGTCTGCGCATAGGCGAGGCCAACCTGCGCAAGCGATTCGGCATCAACGTGCTGGGCGTGAAGCGAGGCGGAGGCTCATCATCCTCTTCTTCTTCATCATCCGACGGAAAAGGCAGAAGCGAATACATCACGGATAATCTGATAGCCGCCAAACTGCACGTGGGCGACATGCTGCTGGTGCAGGGCGAATGGACCAACCTGGCGCATCTCACCGCCGACACCACCAACTGGGTGGTCTTGGATCAGCCCGAGAAGACTGCCGACAAGGTGCTGCTGGATTACAAGGCGCCCGTGGCAGCAGCCATCATGCTCCTGATGATAGCCATGATGGTGTTCGATTTCATCCCCGTGGCTCCGGTAACGGCAGTAATCATAGCCGGACTGCTCACCGTGTTTGCCGGCTGTTTCCGCAACGTGGAGGCTGCCTACAAGACCATCAACTGGGAGAGCATCGTGCTGATAGCTGCCATGATGCCGATGTCTACGGCACTGGAGAAGACGGGAGCCTCGGCATTGGTTTCTCAGGGGCTTGTGGACAGTCTGGGGGCGATGGGTCCAACGGCTCTGCTTGCCGGCATTTACTTCACCACCTCGCTGATGACGATGTTTATCAGCAACACCGCCACCGCCGTATTGATGGCACCGATAGCCCTTGTGGCAGCGCAGCAGGTGGGTGTGAGTCCATACTCCTTCCTCTTTGCCGTGACCTTGGGAGCCAGCATGTGCTTCGCCTCGCCATTCTCCACCCCGCCTAATGCGCTGGTGATGAAGGCAGGCGGCTACACGTTTATGGATTACGTAAAAGTGGGATTGCCGTTGCAGATCATCATCGGCGTGGTAATGACGTTTGTGCTGCCGCTGCTGTTTGAATATTAATGATAGGGTTTTAATGATAGAATAAAAAAAAGATGCTGCATGGGGCATGAGGAATGCTTGCCATGTAGCATCTTTTCTTTTTTAGAGAGGATTATCAAACTCAGTTCGAGTTATCCAGCTCAGCTTAGGCTATCCAGCTCAGCTCGAGTTATCAAGTTCAGCTTCGGCTATAATACGATGTGCTCGTTGTCGCCTTTGCTATCGGTTCCGCCGCTTCCGCCGGCGTCGGTATTCCCCTGGTCGGTATTGCCGCCGCTTGGGTTTCCGGTTCCGCCGCCCTGGGAACCCGAACCGCCCTGGGTATTTCCGCCGCTTGGATTATCACCGCCGCCGCTCGGATTATTATCAGGCTCCTCCACGTCGCCCTTGTCGCCGGAAGTAACCTTCTTGATTACATTTCCGTCTTTGTCGTAGCAAGTGATTTGGATAGCGGTGCGCTGCAGTTCGTCCTTGATATCCACGTTAGGAGTGAAGATTACTCGTCGGGCGCTGATGAGTCCGCTAGCCACCTCCGCCACGGTTTCCACGCTCTTGGCTCTCACGCCGAATCTCATGGTTCCCAAACCGGGAATAGCTACGGAGTGGCCTTCTGTGGCCCACGCCTTGATCACCTCGCCAGCCGCGTCCCAGCACGCCTGCATCACGCCGCGGCTCACACCACTACGGAGAGCCGCCTCCTTAATCACCTTGCTCTCAGAGAGCTTACTGTAAAGTTCGGTGCCGAGCACGAAACGATACTTACCTTTCAACTCACCCACCTGGATGAGGGTTTCCTTTGCCTTCAGATTAATTGCCATAATATCTTGAATTTTAAATTGTTAATACTTTGTAAGCTATAAACTATAAACTTTTAACTCTAAACTATCTAATGGTGATAGTAGGCACGAAGTGCGAAGAGTCGGCCCGCGTAGAGATATTGTTCTCCTGCTGCTGCCGCTGGTTCTTCCCAATCACGAGTCCCGCCGTGCACGAGCTGGTGAGGAAGGTGACGATGGCAGAGCATACGGCCACGATGAGATACTTGATGAATGCCTTCATATTCTCTTTCATGTTCTCTTTCATAAGCAATACGATTTTAAATTGTTAATACTAGCAATCCGGTCTTTCTCCCAGAAGCCATTTTTCATTTTTCCAACTGGAGAAATATTTTTCTCCAACTAGGAAAGTGATTTTCCAGCGCTTTCTGAATCACGATGCAAAGATACAAAAACAGCCACCATCAGTTGTGCGATGGTGGCTGATGCCGTGCGATAGCGGCACATTTTAAGCTAATAACTTTAAACTATCAACTCTAAACTATTAACTATTAACTATTAACTCTAAACTCTCAGCTCTATCCCGGTTCCCCCAGATACTCCACGATAGCCTTCACCTGCTTGGGCGAAAACGATTTGCTAGTCTTTGTGTATCCCATCATCTGCAGCTCCTCCCATAGCGGGGTGCAGCGGCGAATCCAGACCATCAGATGGTTGACAGCCGTGCGAGGGTAACTCTCGGGAAAGTACATCAAGGCAAGTTCCTTCTTGGTGTACGTACGAATCTTGAAATTTTCTATCATCATAATCCTTCAATTTGCATTAAATATTACTAAACTCTATTTTTTCTCTTTCAGATAATACTCGCTGAAGTCCTTGCACTCCGGTGGCAACTGGTGGTGCACCAGCTGGGGCAGAAACTCCTTGAGCTGCATGAAGAGGCTTTCGCCCGGCGCATCCCTATCGGGAAACATGTGCCACTCCGTGTGGAGCTTTTCTCCTATTTCCGCCAGCCATTTCTTATCTTCCGGCTTCAGCAGCGTAGCAGAAGGAATGGCTATCGCCTTGTGCCCGGCAGAGAGCATCGCCCAGCAGTCGCTGCACCCTTCGGTGATGAAAAGCCTCTCGCCTGGCTTCAGCATCTTCACCACAGGAAGATTATAGATGCTGCATCGGGCACCATAAGGGAAGCGGAAGCGGGGAGCCGTCGGCTCCGTCTGATGTGAACCTTCCACCCCGTGTGAAGGAGCATCTGTGTCATCTGTGAAGCCTGTGTCATCTGTGAAACCTGTATCATCTGTGTCATCTGTGAAATCTGTGGGCGATTTGTCTGCAGCAAGCCCCTTCGCCTCCGTGGGCATCTTCTTGTAATCCAGATTTCTGTTTTGAATCCCAATCAGCTTCCCCTCCATGTCGAAGTAGGGAATCTGCAGCCAGTTCACCCCCTTTCTATCCGTCCACGAAGTCAGTCTGCACCATCTCGCCACTCTCTCATCAATCCTTCTTTCCTCGAAAAGGAATCTCCTAGCCGCCCCGTTGAGCCAGGGATGCTCAAAGAATCTCGCATACTTCCCGGCATCGAAGGAGGAGGATAGGGAGGCATCCGGAGATGCTCCCGAAGATGCTTCCAGAGATGCTCCCGAAGAGGATAGGGAGGATGAAGAGGATAGGGAGGCGTGCGAGGCGGGTGCAACTCCCTTCAAGCGCGCCCCCTTCAAGAAAGCAGCCCCCTTAAAAGAGACCCCTTCTCTCTTCCTTCCATCTTCCAGATAAACCCCATTCCTCTCCGCAAGCCATCTGCAAGCCGAGAGGAAATCCTTCCCCAGGTATTTCATCACCAGGTCGATGGTGCCCACGGAATCCCCCATGCAAACATAGCATCGGCAGCTGTTCCTCCTCGTGTTGAACGAGAGGCTGGCATGGTGGTCGTCGTGAAAAGGGCAGAGTGCCTTGTGCCGCTTCACCACCATCCCCATCTGCTCCGCCACCTTCTCTATCGGCAGGTCGCGCAGCTTCTGAATCTCATATTTCTCCATAAAATCTCAATTTCAAAATCAATATTTTCAAAATCTTATATTTCTCCAATCGAATCTCATTTCATCTTACCCTTCACCTTTTCACCCGGCGAACCCGTAAGATACTCCTGCGTCTTCGTGTAAAGTCCCGTCTGGTTGCTGTAGGTGATGAACTTGCGGTTCTTCCATACGTCGATTTGATGCTTGGTGCCCTCCTTGCTCTTTCCAAGGCTCAGGCGAAGTGCTTCCAGCTGCTGCTCGTTGAAAGAATGTTCAAGACTGTCGAGCATGTTCTTAGGACCACTTCTCTGCACCTCTTCTTCGTGGGCATCATATCCCTTGAACATGTCGCCAAACACCTTCACCTTCGACCACAGGTCGTAATAGCAGAACCATACTACGAATTCGCCGATGGAGC
>ERZ1026846.1850-NODE-1850-length-12431-cov-6.361021_pt1 | contig 12431 bp, 10 predicted proteins | sample MGYA00380153_ERZ1026846 | MGnify/ENA primary metagenome ERZ1026846 (study PRJEB33269, sample SAMEA4719789) | human gut metagenome | biome: human-associated habitat; feature: organic feature; material: feces | place: Cameroon | collected 2013-10 ... | reverse complement strand
CAGGGGATTTGTTACATCCCCCGATGTAACAAAAGCTGCCCATATGGGCAGCGCGCATACCAATACCAGGGTCATCAGGATGGGGAGCAGTCGTCTCTTCATGGCGGTTCCTCCTTCTATGGCTCACATATTTCTCTCCCGGGCCCGTGTGCCGTAAAATTTCTTGTTGGGAAAGTTTTGCGGCGCGCAGGCTCTGTTGTACGACCATCTTACCAGAAAGTGTCGCGAAAGGCAACGGGAATATCCAGATATTGGCATAACAAATCGGTGTGGGAGGCATAAGGGGAAGTTATGGGTCTTGGCTGGGGACGAAAAAAGACCGGCGGGGCCGGTCTTTTGTGTTCAGGCGTGGTATTGGGGTTCGTTGCCCTGGTAGATATCCTGCATCTCCCGGTCGATCTCGCTGATGGCGTCGGAGCACAGGCGCAGGCGGGCGGCATCCTGCTGGGTGAATTTGCGGTCGGATTTATACCGCAGCTCGTGCTCCAGACTGGCCCACATATCCATGGCGATGGTGCGGAGCTGGATCTCCACCGGCAGGACCATGGTGCCCTCGCTGATGACGATGGGCACGTTGACGATCAGGTGCAGGCTGCGGTAACCGGTGTCCTTGGGCTCCTTGATATAGTCCACCTCGCGGAGGACGGTATAGGATTCGCTGCGGGTGAGCAGGGAGCGCAGGTAGTAGATATCGTCCAGGTAGTTGCAGATGACGCGGATGCCGGCCACGTCCTGGATGTGGGCGTAGATGTTGTCGATGCTGACCTCCAGGCCCCGGCGGCGCAGCTTGTCGATGATGCTGTCCAGCGTCTTGATACGGTATTCGATGTGGTGGATGGGCGAGTGGTCATACAGACGGGCGAACTCCTCGTCCAGGATCTCCATCTGCGTTACGGCTACCTTCAGCGCACTGCGGTACAGGTGCGTCACCCGCACCATGCCCGCCGCCAGCTCCTGGTCCTTCGGGGAAAGGCCCGCGGCGGTGGGAATGTCCCGCAGGCGGATGGTGCCGCTTTTTTCGATCATCATGGGCAGACGCCCTCCTTTCGGCCGCAGCCCACGTCCGGGGCCGCAGTTTCATCCTACTATACGAATATGACCTGCCTGTGAACAAATCGATATTTCTTTAACAAGTATACCGACAGTTTGTGCGAAATGCAAGAGGGTCGCCGTACAAAAAGCGCAAAGAAAGCGCCCACGGCGGCGGCCATGGGCGCTGGGGTCATTTCTTGCAGCGGGCGAGAACGGCGGCGGCCACGCGGTCGGCGGCCAGACCGTCGAAATCGCGGGCCTGGGCGGCGGTGATGGCCTGACGCTGCTGTTCGTCCTCCAGAAAGGCCAGGGCCGACGCGGCCATGTTGTCCGGCGGGCAGGAGGCCGCCCAGCCGTGGGCGGTGAAGAACGCCTCGTTCCGCGTTTCGCAGCCGCCCACCATATCCGCCAGCAGCAGCGGCACGCCGCGGGTGCCGGCCTCGGTGATGCTGATGCCGCCGGGCTTGCTGACCAGCACGTCCGCGCTGTCCATGTACAGCTGCACCTGAGTGGTAAAGCCCACAGCCTCCACGCGGTACAGGCGGCGCAGCTCCAGGGCATAGCGCATCTGCTTGTTGCTGCCGCACAGCACCGTGGCAAAGTCGCCGTCGGCCATACGCATATCCAGGTCCTCCGCCACGTCGCCCATGGGGCCGCAGCCGATGCTGCCGGACATGAGTACGATGTGGCGGCCGGTCTCCGGCAGGCCCAGGGCCTTCCGCGCCGCGGCTCTATCGCCATGCTGGCGGAAGGCGGAACGCACGGGAATGCCGGCGGGCAGGAGGGTATCGCGGGCAATGCCGCAGCTGACGAACTCGTCGGCCAGCTCCTGATGGGGAATGACGCAGATATCCGGGGTACAGGCACCTACCGTGGGGCTGCAGGTGTAGTCCGTGGCCACGAAGCAGAACACCGGGCAGGTGTTCCATGCCTGCTTCAGCGCCGTCATCATCATGGCGGGGATCACATGGACACAGACAACGGCGTCGTAGCCGCCGCTTTGCAGCGTGCGGCCCAGACGGCGGGCTCCGCGGGCAATGTAGCGGTACACCGGGCCGTCGCGCCGGTCCATCTCGCTGTCGCCCTCGGCGGACATATAGCCCGCCTTGTAGAGCTTGGGATACCGGCGGTAGAACCGGGTGTGCCACTTGGAGACGAATTTGGAGGCCTTTTTGGAGATGAAGCCCAGGCCGTCCATCACGTCGCAGGACGCGCCGCAGCGCTGGAGGCTGTCACGCAGGGCGGCGGCGACGGCGTTGTGCCCGCCGCCGGTGTTACAGGTCAGGATCAGTACGCGCATTTTGCTCTCCTTTCCGCTGCGCTCGCTTTCGCAGCAGCGCCGCCAGGCGCATGAGCCGGGGGCGGTTGTAGCGTTGTATCAGAATAAAGGGCAGATTGGCCAGCAGCACCCACACCGCCAGCACGATCGCGCCGCCCCAGCCGGGCCACAGCCACAGAAACGCCAGGCCCAGCAAACAGGAGGCCCCGTGGACCAGCTCCGCGCGGCATGTCTCCTGCACCAGCGCCGCAGCCTGATCCGCCGTCACGGCGCCGCTGCCGGGCAGTTCCTTCTTCACCATGTCCGGCAGGATGCGGCTCATGTCCGGCACCAGCTTCTTCCACTTATCGATGGCCAATTTGGTGTAGACGCGGCCGTTCTGCTCCCATTTCCGGCTGCGGAAGAGCCGCTTCTCCGGGTCAAAGGGACCGGGGATCGCCTGACCCAGCGGGTGCGCCAGCAGGGCCAGCGCCGCCGCGTACAGGACGCATTTCCAGAAGCCGCTCACGCCTTCTCCACCCCGCAGCTGCGCTCCAGCGCGTGGCGCAGCGTGCCCTCCGTCAGGCGGGTGACGCGCTCCACGAACTGCTCCTCATCGTGCTTCATGCCGTAGTGCAGCCAACTTTGCAGCAGGCCCACCAGCGTGGCCGTATACAGCGCCGCGATGGACTGCACATCCGTCTCCGCCACCGGCAGGTCCTCCGCCGTGCGGCGCACCAGATCCTCCACGGCACCGTAGACCACCTGGTAATACTCGCGCTCCAGCAGGTCGCGCTGGCTGGACTGGTACAGGTGGTAGACCGCGCGGCGGTTGGCGCGCATGAACGCCGCCACCCGCATCATCAGCTGGTACCAGCTGGTGCAGAGGGGTGGTGCGTTGAGGACGCGGTCCAGCTCCGTCTCCAGCACCTCGCGCACCAGGGCGTAGATGTCGCAGTAGTAGTAATAAAACGTATTCCGGTTCACGCCGCAGTGATCTGCGATGTCCACCACGGAGATCTTATCCAGCGGCCGCTGCTCCAGCAGGTCCAGAAAGCCCTTGCGAATGGCGTTTTTTGTGGTCTGTGCCATGTCCATGCTCCTCTCTTTGTGCAAAAACTGCCTTACCACCTGTATCATACTAAATTCAGACAGTTTTTGCAAGATGCCCGTACTATGCACTTTAGGCAAAATGCGTGGAAATGTATGAACATGGTGTAAAAAGCATCCCCGCACGGTGTGCGGGGATGCTTTTGCTTCAAATGGGATCAGGCCGTCACCACGGGGCCGCCGTGCTTCTTGGCGCTGATCTTCTGGTAGGCGATGACCGCCGCCACCAGCACCAGGCCGGCCACGTCGGTGAGGGTGCCGGGGATCATCATGCCCAGGCCGCCGACGGCCAGGACGATACGCAGCACCCAGTGGACCTTCTTATACAGATGGCCGTTCAGGGACGCCGCGATGGCAAAGATGCCCAGCAGGGCGCTGACGCAGATCTGCGCCACCTCCCACCAGCCGGAGATGTTCTCAAACAGCAGGGCCGGACTGTAGGCGAAGATGTACGGCACGATAAAGGCGGCGATGGCCAGCTTGGTGGCGTTGATGCCGGTCTTCATGGGGTCGGACTTGGCGATGGCCGAGCCGGCATAGGCCGCCAGAGCCACAGGGGGCGTGATATCCGCCACGATGCCAAAGTAGAACACAAAGAAGTGGGCGGCCACCAGCGGGAAGCCCAGCTGAATGAGGATGGGCGCGCAGGTGGAGGCCATGATGCAGTAGTTGGCCGTGGTGGGCACGCCCATGCCCAGGACAATGCAGCACAGCATGGTCAGCACCAGGCCGACGATGGTGGCGTTGCCCGCCAGCTGGACGATGGCGTTGATGAGGATGGAGGCCAGGCCGGTGACGGTGATACAGCCGGCGATGATGCCCGCCATGCTGCAGGCCACGGCCACGGTGATAGCGCCGCGGGAACCGGCTTCCAGAGACTCCACCGCGGAGAAGACGGAGCGCTTGCCGGCATTACCCAGCGCCTTGCCGGTTGTCATGGGCTGGGTGTCGCCCTCACCGCGCTTGCCCTGCAGGAAGAAATTGATGAAGCCCACGGCAATGGCGGCCAGAATGGAATAGGCCGCGGAGTGGGACATGGTCTTGCTGCCGGAGGACACCAGCCACACCAGCAGGATCAGGGGAATGATCAGGTAGCAGTCACGGGCCAGCAGACGCCACGCAGGCAGCTCCTCGCGGGGAACGCCCTTCAGGCCCAGCTTCTTGGCCTCCAGATGGACGGCGATGAAGATCCCGGTGAAGTACAGCAGCGCGGGCAGGATGGCCTTGACGGCCACCTGGGCGTAGGGCAGCTTCATGTACTCGGCCATGAGGAAGGCCGCCGCACCCATGATGGGGGGCATGATCTGGCCGCCGGTGGAGGCCGCGGCCTCGACGGCGCCGGCGAACTCGGGCTTGTAGCCGGTCTTCTTCATCATGGGGATGGTGAAGGAACCGGTGGTGACGGTGTTGCCCACGGAGGAGCCGGACACCATGCCGCACAGGGCGGAGCTGATAACAGCCACCTTCGCCGGGCCGCCGCTGGACCAGCCAGCCAGACGGTTGGCAAAGCTGATGAAGAAGTTGGCGATGCCGGTGCGCTCCAGGAACGCGCCGAAGATGATGAACAGAACGATGTAGGTATAGCACACGTTGATGGGCGTGCCGATGACGCCGGAGGTGGTGTAGAACAGCTTGTAGATAATGGTTTTCAGCGCGTCATACAGGGTGGCACCGTTCACCGCGCCGGCGTAGCTCAGCTGGTTGATGAACGCGTACACGATCAGCACGCCGGCCACGCACAGAATAGGCAGACCCACGCAGCGGCGGCACAGCTCCATCAGGATCAGGATACCCACCACGCCGATGATGACGTGGACCGTCTCGATACGGGTGGACAGGCGCACCAGCGTCATGGCGTTCAGCGCGAAGTAGAAGAAGCAGGCCGCGCCCACCACCATCAGCACGATATCGTACCAGGGCAGGTAGTTGACCCTGACGTGGTGCTTGCTGGCGGGGTAGGTCAGGAAGCCGATGATAATGATGCAGCCCACGAACATGGTGAGCCGGATCTCGGGCATGGCCTTGGAAAACAGGGTCATGCCGATGCAGAACAGGCCGAACGCGGCCATGAGGATGCGGATGATCAGCTGGGGCGTGCCCTCCCACAGGCGGGTGGCGGATTCACGGTCATATTTACGCATGACCGCGTCCAGATCCGGGGCCTCGTCCGCGGCGGTATTGACGCCGTCGGCCGGGTCGGTATCCGGTTTTTTCTTGTCGATGCTCATAGTCGTTTCTCTCCCTGAAGATTACAGAATAGCGCGAGGACTACGGCGGGAAACCCCGCCGTAGCCTCGAAAAGCGTCAATTTTCTGCTAAGGATTTAGTCGCCGAAGTACACGTCCTTGGCGATGACCGTCTCGGTGTAATAGTCGGAGGTCTCCAGCAGCTTGGCGATGTGCTCGCTGTCCAGGCTGACCAGGTAGGTATCCTTGGTGGTGGCCAGGTCGGTCACAGCGGTGGTGGGGGCACCGGCCACGATGAAGGCGGCGTCGATCTGGCCGTTCTTCAGGGCGTCGGCGCTGTCGCTGAAGGACTGGTAGGTGGGCTTGATGTCATCCTCGGTCAGCCCGTAAGCACCCAGGACGTCAATGGCGTTGAAGTACACGCCGGAACCGGGAGCGCCGATGGACACGGACTTGCCGGCCAGGTCAGCCACGGTCTTGATGGCGGGGTTGGTGGTGACGATCTGCACCTGCTCCATGTACAGGGCGGCCACAGTGGAGAAGCCCTCGACCTTGCTCTTGAACAGGTTGGTGCCGTTGTAGGCGTAGGCCATCACGTCGGACTGGCAGAACGCGAAGTCAGCGGTGCCGTCAGCCAGCTCCTGCACGTTGGCCTGAGAGCCGTTGCCCACCAGACCCACGACGTTGACGCCGGCGTTGTTGGTGGCGTGCTGGGCGATGACGGAGCCGAAGGCGTAGTAGGTGCCGGACTCGCCGCCGGTGACGAAGCGCAGGTTGCGGGAATCGGTGTTGCCGGCGCCGTCCTTGACGGCGGCGACCTCAAAGCCCTTCTCGGAGAAGTACTTGGCAGCGCCGGGGTGATAGGGCACGGAGGTGATGGACGCGCCGTACTCCAGACTCAGCTCGCCGTACTTGGCGTGGCTGGTGGTCAGGGACGCGGCGTTGTCGAAGATGTCCGCCACGAACTTGTACACATCGTCGCTGGACACGTCGTCGCGGGCCAGGATCACAGCACCCACGGCCACGGTGGTGGTGTCGGTATGCTCAGCGGTCACATCGCCGCTGTCGTCCTTCTTGTCGCCGCAGGCGACCAGGCTCAGCGCCATGACCAGCGCCAGAACCAGTGCAAAAAACTTTTTCATGTTCTTTCTCCTTATTGATAGATAAATTGTTTTCCTCTTCCTGAAAAACAGCTTTTTCCGCCGGCCGGTCGGGCACGGCGGTGTTCAACGGTGCCATTATATCGCAGGCGTAAACTTTTTGCAATATCTAAATGCGGAAAATTTCATTTTTCTGCGGAACGATTTTCCCGTCCGTGCGGACATTCCGCTTTTCTTAGTCGGCATTTCTTTCGGCAAATCCGTAGTTTTGTCTGTATCATGGTACTTTTTAGCGGCGGTCTATTCATAATGCTAAATTGTTCTATGCAGGAACGCCCCGCAAGAAGTGCATTTTCTGCTGGGCAATCCTGCAAAATAACAGAGGCGGGGCAAAGCCCCGCCTCTCAGCTTTCTGTCACATTCAACAGCTGCGCCGCAGCAGCTCGCATACCAGTTCATAGGTGCGCTCTGTGGAGGGCACGCTTAGCCGCTCCCGCACGGAGTGTACATCGTGCAGCTCCGGCCCCATGGACACCGCGTCCAGACCGGGGATCTTCTCCATCAGCAATCCGCACTCCAGACCGCCGTGGGTGGCCTCCACCACGCCGTCCTTACCGGTAAGATCCTTATACGCCGCCAGCAGCGTATCCCGGAACTGCGACTCCCTCTTGTACTGCCAGCCGGGGTACACGCCCCGCTCTGCCACAGTGCCGCCCGCCAGCGCCGCCACAGCCCGCACGCGCTGCGCCAGCATCAGCTTCCGGGACGCGATGGACGACCGGATGGAGAACGCGATGTGCAGTCCGTCGCCGTCCAGCTTCACCACGCCCATATTCAGGGATGTCTGCACCAGACCGGGGAAATCCGTGTCCATAGCCTCCACGCCCTGCGGCATGGCCGTCAGCGCCTGCACCAGCGTCACGGTGCGCTCTGCGGACACGGCCTTCGCCGCCTCCGCCGCCGCGCAGGTCAGCGTCACATCGGGGTCGGTGACGGCGTACTCGTTCTTCAGCACCCCCTCAAACTCCCGAATAAACGCTTCGAACGCCCGGCCGCTGCCCTTGGGCAGCGCCACCGCCGCATCGCAGCGGGAGCAGATCACGTTGTCGAACTGCCCACCGGAGAAGGCCGCCAGCCGCAGGCCGGGGAACTTCTCCAGCGCTGTGGCCAGTACCCGTCCCATGAGGCGGTTGCCGCTGCCGCGTCCCAGATGGATGTCCGCACCGGAGTGACCGCCCCGCAAGCCGGCCACGGTGATGCCGAAGCCCTCCATGCCCGCCGCATCGGTCAGCGCTGCGGGCAGCAGGCAATCGGAGTGCATGCCGCCTGCGCAGGACACGGTGAACACGCCCTCCAGCTCGGAGTCCAAATTCAGCAGCTTTTTGCCCTTCAGGTCAGAGCAGTCCAGCGCAAAGGCGCCGTCCATGCCCACCTCCTCGTCCACGGTGAATACCGCCTCGATGGGCGGATGTACCAGTGTGTCGTCCGACAGGATCGCCAGGATCATGGCCACGGCAATGCAGTTGTCGCCGCCCAGCGACGTCTTGTCCGCCCAGATCCACTCCCTGTCGGTCATCAGGTCAAGTCCCTCGCGGGTCATGTCCTTGGTGCAGTCGTCGGTCTTGGCGCACACCATGTCGATGTGCCCCTGCAGGATGATCGGCTCGGCGCTCTCATGGCCGGGGGATGCCGGCTTCCAGATCACCACGTTATTGCACGGCTCCTGCCGGTACTTCAGTCCCAGTTCCTTGGCAAAGTCCACGCACAGATCGCTGATGATCTTCGTGTTGCCGCTGCCGTGGGGCACCGAGCACAGCTTTTCAAAATATGCGAACACCTTTTCTGGCTTCAAGCCTTTCAAAACAGCCATTTTGATACTCCTTTCCCATGCGGCCGCGGTCTCCGCGCCGCCCATTCAGTATAGCATATCCGCCTGCCGCCCGCAAGCGAGTCCCTATGTGCCCACAGCCCATGCTTTCGCATGGGCTGTGTATGCAGCACACATTATCAGAAGTCGCCCAGGCCCATATCGTCCTCGGTGTTGGGCGCTTCCTCGTTGTCCTCCTCGGTGGGAGGCGCGGGGATGAATTCCTCCAGATAGGCCTCCTCCGGCAGACCAGCCATATACGCCGGCAGGTTGATGATGATGCCGTCGATGTTATGGGGCAGTGTCATTTGGTACGTTTCCGTTGTCTCGCTGCCGCCCTTCTGCTGCATGACCTCCACGGTCAGCTCCAGCTTGTCGCCGATGACGGTGGTCAAGCAGCGCTCCTTTTCGTACAGCTTGGAGATCTGCTCGCCGTTCACATACACAGTGATCTTATAGGGTGCCTCCACAGACTGGCCGCCCTTGTCCACTGCGCGGTTGTCGAAATAGACGGTGTGGCCGCGTCCGATGCGCAGCATCAGCACGGCGACGAGCACCAGCACCAGGATAAAGGCGATACGGATGATCCACGAGCGTTTCGTCGTTTTCATGCGGTTCTCCCCTCCTCCTCGGCCTTCTGCTCAATGGCCAGCTGCTGACCCAGCGTGCGGTTCTCCTTGCGCTTCTTGGCCTCGTACATGACCAGTGCCACGGTGATAACGGCGTAGGACACGAACACGCGGAAGTACTCGCCGATCATGGAGTCGCCGGTGATCTTGGTTCCGGCGGCCGGCGCCACGATGAACATGGTATGGAACAGGAGCACACCCAGGAACACGTTGCCGATGGACGCCTTTTCCACGGAGGCGCCGCCCACCAGCAGCGCGGCGATGCAGAACATGCCGACGTTGGTATGCGCCGTATAGGTGGGGAAGTTGCCCATGTTCTGCAGATAGATGATCATGCCGAAGCCCGCAAACACGGTGGACATGACGATGGAGATCAGGCGGGTGCGGTCCACGTTGATACCGGCGTCACGCGCCACGTTCATATCCTGGCCCACCGCGCGCATGTCCTGTCCCAGCTTCGTGCGGCGGAACCACACGATGAACAGGCAGGCCAATGCGATGATGATCAGCGTCAGCACAGGGATCTTCACGCCGCCCACATAGACGGCCAGCGCGTTATCCACGCTCTGCCGCATCTGCAGAAGGCTGACTGTGTTGCGGATACCAAAGCCGCGGGGCAGCTTCAGTGTGTTGTGGAGGATGGGGATGATGGGCCCCATCATATACAGCACCACCAGCTGGTACACACCGGTCATGCAGTAGGCGATAAAGTAGCTGGTGACCATCTCGCGGCCCTTGGCGCGGTTCAGGATGCTGCCGCACATAAGCCCCAGCAGAATGGACAGGGGGATGGACAGGATGGCCGCCAGCACCAGACCGGGGATACCCCAGATCTGCCAGTCCGCCACCAGAATCAGCGCGATCTCGCCGGCCATAGCGCCCAGCGTCATGGCAAAGTTCAGACCCATACCGGCCATAATGGGGATCAGCAGGCTCAGGATCAAAAAGGCGTTGCGCCCCAGACGGGTCATAGCCTCGTTAAGTATGTAGCTCACCGGCAGGCCGGACACGGGAATGAGCACGGCGCAGATGATGATAAACAGGACGGGCACTGAGTTTTTGCCCAGGAATTGCTTTACGTCGAATCTCTTACCCTTCATGTCAGCGCCCCCTTTCCGTCTTTCTGGTCAGGGCATAGAGGATCATGCCGTTGGATACCACGATACGGATGACCTCGCTCATATCCATCTGGAAGGCGGCGCTCATCACGGTGGGGGTCATGGTCACCACGCCCTGATACAGGATCGTACCGATAATCACATTGCCGATGGATGCCTTGTTCACCGACGCGCCGCCGATAAGGATGGCGGCCACGGCGGGCATGGCCATCCAGAAGGGGCCGTTGTACAGCTGTATGAAGCCGAAGCCCTGCTCATACACCAGAATACCCACAGCACCCAGCCAGGTGGACATGATCACGGAGATAAGCCGCATCTTGTCCACGTTGATGCCCGCTGCGCGGGCAAAGGCGGGGTTGGAGCCCACAGCGGTCATGGCGGTGCCGGTCTTGGTGTGCAGGAACGCCCACATCAGCACGGCCAGCAGCACGAAGAACAGCAGCGTACCGGTGGGGATCACCAGATTGATGCCGATGCTGTTCAGGTCGATGGTCAGAATGTTGGCCAGCGCCTTGTCGTAATAGCCCTCCAGCGAGATGACGGTACGCAGACCGCTGGCGGAGAAGCCCCACACCATGGTAGGGTGCTTGTACGGCAGCAGCAGCCACATCATGCACATGAAGGACACGGACGAGAAGCCCACATAGGTGGCGATCATCATCTCGCCGCCCTTGATCTTGTTCAGCAGCCAGCCGTAGCCGCCGCCGAACAGCAGGGCAAAGGGCGTGGCGATGAGGATGGCCATCAGGAAGCTGGCAAACCCCGTATAGCCCAGCTCGATGGACAGCGTGGCACCCAGCAGTCCGGACACGATACCCAGCGGCAGGCCGAAGTTCAGGCCGCAGCCGGAGTGTACCATGGGCACCATGGCCAGCACCATCACGGCGTTCCAGCTGAAACGGGTGATGATATTGGTGATCTGTGTGGGGAAATCCAGCCCCACGCAGGGCGCGGCGATGAGCAGCAGCAGCAGGAAGCACGCGATGATCAGACGCGGCAGGCCGAAGCTGTCCACCAACTCTCTGAATTTTGACTTGTTTCCAAGTGTGGTCGTATTGCCCATTTCTTCCTCCTTACTTCACCTGACTGACCATGAGCATACCGAACTCCTCGGAGGAATGGTCAGCAGGCAGGATACCGGCGACCCTGCCGCCGGAGACGATGGCGATGCGGTCGCAGATCTGGCGCAGCTCCTCCAGCTCGGAGGAGATCATCACCACCGTGACGCCGGATTCGCGGTTAAATTTCTTCAGCGCCTCCAGCACCAGCGCCTTGGCGCCCACGTCGATGCCGCGGGTAGGCTCGGACACGAAGAGGAAGCGGGGCTCCAGCGCGAACGCCTTGGCCAGACACACCTTCTGCTGGTTGCCGCCGGACAGCTCTCTGGCCTTCTGGCTGGAGCCGGTACACTTGATCTGCAATTCATCGATATACCGGTTCGTCACCGTGTGGATGGCCTTTTCGTCGCGCCATGTGAAGAAACCCATTCTCTTCAGGAACTTGTTCTGCACCTGCATGGCGGGGAACGCCACGTTCCACTCCAGTGACTCATCCAGCAGCAGACCCACGCCGCGCCGATCCTCGGACACGAAGGCCAACTGGGAGTCCAGGCACTTCCGGGGGCTGTTCAGCGCGATAGGCTTGCCGTCGAACTCCACGGTGCCGCCCGCCTCGTACAGGCCCATCACACCGTTGGGAATACCCAGCTTGCCCTGGCCGGCCAGACCGCCGATGCCCAGGATCTCGCCCTCCTTCACGTCCAGATCCACGTTGCGGACGATCTCGCCGGGCATATCCACCCACAGCTTGCGGATGGACAGAATGGTGCGGGCATCGGAGTGGTCGCGGATGTCGTGGGCAGCGCCGCCGGCAGCCACCTCGCGCCCCACCATGTAGTGGGTGATGTCGCGGACGTCCGTCTCGCGGGCGGCCACGTCCTTGACAACGTAGCCATCCCGCATGATGACCACCTTATCGCACACCGACAGGATCTCCTGCAGGCGGTGGGTAATAAAGATCACGGCGATGCCCCGGGCGGCCATGCCGCGGATGGAGTCCAGCAGGGCCTGTGCCTCCTGCTCGGTGAGCACGGCGGTGGGCTCGTCCAGGATCAGCAGCTTCAGGTTCTCCT
>ERZ1026846.1844-NODE-1844-length-12473-cov-5.286842_pt1 | contig 12473 bp, 8 predicted proteins | sample MGYA00380153_ERZ1026846 | MGnify/ENA primary metagenome ERZ1026846 (study PRJEB33269, sample SAMEA4719789) | human gut metagenome | biome: human-associated habitat; feature: organic feature; material: feces | place: Cameroon | collected 2013-10 ... | reverse complement strand
TTTTCATCACGTATCATTTTCAAGATACAGCTTTTACCAACACGACGCTGACCAACAAGCACTATTATCGTTTCCTTCCCAAGATATTTCTCTATCTTGTCAATGTATGATTGTCTCCTAATTGTTGCCATATTTATTCACTATAAAAGATATTTTCCGCAAAAATAGCAAATTTATCTTTTATAAAAGACAAAACAACTAAAAATCCCGCTTTTATCTTTTATATTGAATAAAATGTTGTTCGACACATTTATTATACGTAAATTTTGATTACAACAAAGCGATTTCCGCTTCGATGTTCTCTGGGGTAAAGCAGATGGCTTTCAGCTCCACCTTTTCAAACACTTGTTTAGGCTTCACTTGAAAAACCCTACTCATAGTAATTCGTTTTTTAGGTTATACTATAAATGCCGTTTGCACGGCATTACCTGTCAAAGGACAAAGTTAGGATAAAGTGACGAACCATACAAGTCCATAATGGTTCATAGGTATAAGAACCATACCATTTGTCTATTTTTCTGATATTGTTTTTCCGGCAAGTACCAGGGCACGCTGGCGCAGATAGCTGTGCAGAGTGAAGCCGTCAGCCTTGACACAGTTGAGGAGAGCGCGCTTCTGCATCACCACCTCTTTGAGCGCTGGGAACACATCGTTGTAACGTTTCTTCACGTCCTTGTTCTCGGTCTTCACCGATGTCTTCTTCACAAGCTCCTCCACATCGGTAATCTTTCGAGCGAAGTAGTCGGCGCCCTTCTTCAGACGTTCCTGCAGCAGGGCATTCGTCTGATAGTCGGCAGAAGCGATGACAATCTGACTGTACTGCAACTTGAAGCGCTCGGCTACATCCATAAGCTCGGTCTTTATAGTACCCGTGCGTGCCTTGTATTCGGCAATGAGCTTCGGGAAGGAACGGCGAAAATGTCCGTCGAGCAGGTCGAGCACACGGTTGAAGGCATCCATGAGCGGACGGAAGTCGAACAGTTCGCTCACCACCGACAGATAGTAGTCGCGCTGCAACTGTTCTATCTGTCCCTCGCTCGGCGTGTGCTCAATGGCGTGCGTGGCGTATTCGTCTACAGCCTCATCGCGTATGATGGCAGACTGCGGCAGCGGCGCACTCAGCACCATGCCTTCGAGTGTGCGGCAACGCGAGAGCGCCACGTATGTCTGTCCGTGGGTGAAGGCACGCTGCACGTCGATGATGGCGTGGTCGAACGTAAGACCCTGACTCTTGTGAACGGTGATAGCCCAAGCCGTCTTCACGGGAAACTGCGTGAATGTGCCTTCCACCTCCTCGCTTATCTCGTTGGTCTTCTCGTTGAGCACGTAGCGCGTGTTGTCCCACTGTTCGGGCTGCACACGTATATTCTCGCCCGTGTCCTTCGCCGTAACGGTGAAGCCCTCGGCGTCTATCTCGGCAATGGTGCCAATCATGCCGTTGTAGTAAGCCTTGTCTGCCGACGAGTCGTTCTTAACGAACATCACCTGCGCACCGGTCTTCAGCGTGAGCGTCTCGTCGGTAGGGAAGAGCATCTCTGGATACTTGCCTTCGATGGTGGCAGTGTAGGTATAGGGCTTGCCGGGGAGCAGTTCAAGCTCGTGGTCGTTGATACGCTGCGCCTGCCAGTTGTGCATCGTAAGACGTATGTAGCCGTCTTCCTTGCGCGGCTTGAAGTCGGGTATGTAGCGGGAGTTGAGCGCAGAGAGCACCGCAGCGTCAGCACGGTTTTCGCGCACCTTATTCAGTATGTCGAGGAAACGCTTGTCGCTCTGGCGATACACCTTCGTCAGTTCGACGATGGCGTAGCGTGTGCGCTGCAGGGCGAGCGACGAGAAGAAGTAAGGCGTGGCGTAATAGCGCGAGAGCATCTGCCACTCATCGTCTTTTGCTACGGGAGCAAGCTGACCCAAATCGCCAATCATAACCATCTGCACACCGCCAAACGGCAGGTTGTTCTTGCGGAAACGGCGCAGCACGCTGTCTACGGCATCGAGAAGGTCGGCACGCACCATAGAGATCTCGTCGATGACGAGCGTGTCGATAGAGCGTATTACGTTAATCTTCTGCTTTGAGAAGCGGAACTGCTGTTCCTTAAGATTATAGTTGGGTATGAACGGCGCAAACGACAACTGGAAGAATGAGTGGATGGTCACACCCTCGGCGTTGATGGCAGCGATGCCCGTAGGCGCAACAACCACGATACGCTTCGATGACTCCTCCTTCAGTCGGCGCAGGAAGGTGGTCTTTCCCGTGCCAGCCTTACCTGTGAGGAAGAGGTTGGTGTTCGTTGTCTCTATTATGTCCCAAGCGAGTTGAGTTTGCTCTGTCATTTCCTATGCTGATTAATGGTTGTTTAATGTGTATTCTGTGTGAACAATGAATTACAAAAGTAGTAATTATTTTTTGATTTTTACGCTTTTACAATTTAAAATATGTTTTGTGGCTGCGTGGTACGGGCAAGATGCCCATACCTCCTACTTTTTAGCGTTTTACTTTTTTACCTTTCTACTTTTTTCAGTACCTTTGCAAAGGTAAAAGTAAAAGAGTAAAAATTAAAGGATATGATAAAAGCCCTGTTTTTCGACGTCGACGGCACGCTCGTCAGCTTTAATACGCACAAGGTGCCGGAGTCAACAATCGAAGCACTTCGCGAGGCTCATAAGCGCGGTGTAAAGCTCTTCACCGCTACGGGTCGCCCACGCCAGTTGCTCAACAACATCACGGAGGTGGAGGACATCATGGACGGTTTCATTCTTGCCACCGGTGCTCAATGTGTATATGGCGAAAAGGTAGTGCGCCAAGACCTCATTCCAACCCATGAAGCTGAGGCGATAGTCGACTTCTGCAACCGTCTCGGCGTGCCGGCGGTGGTTGTGGGCACAAAGGATCTGCAGATTATCAACCGCAACGACAGCGTGAACCATGTATTCTACGACATGCTGAAAGTGACGTACAACAAGTTCGACGTGCCGGTTGAGGAGGTTATAAAGCAGGGCATACTGCAGATTACGCCGTTCCTCACCGAGGACCAGGAGCACACTATCCTACCCCACGTGCCAGGCACAACGTCTGCACGCTGGTATCCTGCGTTCTGCGATCTTACGTCTGCCACAGCCGACAAGGCGAACGGCATCCGCGCCATTGCCGAGCACATGGGCATCGATATCAACGAGACGATGGCGTTCGGCGACGGCGGCAACGACCTTACGATGTTGCGTGCAGCGGGCGTTGGTGTCGCTATGGGCAATGCGCTCGACGAGGTGAAGGCGCACGCCGACTATATCACGAGCAGCGTAGATGAGGATGGTATAACGAATGCGCTGAAACACTTTGAAATCATTTAGGATATGTGGTGAGATGGTGAGGTGGTGTTATGTTGTTATGTTGAGATATGTTTCATTTGTCAACATAACACCATCTCAACACATCAACATCATATTTTACAACAATGGTGAGAACAAGCGCACGAACGACTCTGCCAAGCGGTGCATGAATGGGCGTTTCCGCTCGCCGTACACACTTTGATAGTCAATGCTTTGTTGCTCATCGGTAAGGAAGATGTTCTTCATGCGCAACGCCACACTTCGATCGTAAATAAAGACGTTGGCTTCGAAATTGTTCTCGAAGCTACGGAAGTCGATATTTGTAGAACCGCAGGTACAGAGCGTGTCATCAGAAACGAGCAGTTTGCTATGGTTGAAGCCACCCTCGTAGAGCAATATCTTTACGCCTGCCTCAATCACCTCCTTAACAAACGATATTGACGACAGCTCAAGCAGTCGCGAGTCGCTATGACGCGGAATCATCAGTCGCACATCTACGCCGGCAAGTGCTGCCGTGCGCATGGCGAAGAGCACCTGCTCAGTAGGCAGGAAATAAGGCGACTCCATGTATACATAGTTCTTCGCCTCAAGCAGTATGCGCACATATCCCTGCATGATGTCCGGCCATTTGGCTATCGGACTGCTCGTCACTACCTGCATCAAGCAGCTGTTCTCTATGCGCCACGGCATCGGCGGATAGTATTTAGAGTTGGTGACGAGTGTGCGGTCGACGAAGTACCAGTCGACGAGAAACGTACGCTGCAGGGCGTACACCGCTCCACCACGTATTCGGACGTGGGTGTCGCGCCACGGCAGTTGTCCGCCATACAGGCCTTTCACATAGCGCAGAGCGATGTTCATACCACCCACGAATGCCTCAACGCCGTCCACGATGCACACCTTTCGGTGGTTGCGGTAGTTCACTTTGCTCGTAAACGCAGGGAACTTAACTGGCATGAAGGCGTTGACATCAACCCCAGCACGGCGCATACGCTCGAATAGTGAGCGCGGCACACGCCAACAGCCCACATCGTCGTAGATGAGGCGCACCTCTACGCCCTCTTTCGACTTGCTGATGAGGGCATCCGCCACCAATCGTCCGAGTGCATCGTCGGCGAAGATATATGTCTCAAGATGTATATGCTTGCGTGCCGAAGCTATCGACTTCAGCAATGCGGGGAAGAACTCGTAGCCGTCGGTGTAGAACTCCACCTCGTTGTCCTTGAACGGAAGGGCAAGACTTTGGTTGGTGAAGAGTTGTATGAGCGAACGATAGTCGTCGGGCAACGTCAATTGGCGTTGCTCTACGAACTCGAGCATCGACCGCTTCGACAACTGGTCAAGCGACCGCTGCGATATAAACGTCATCTTACGAGTGTTACGACCAAAGAATACGTAAAGTATTATTCCAACAATGGGCATAAAGAGTAGCACCATCACCCAGGCTATTGTCTTTGCCGGCTGACGGTTGTCCATCAATACTGCCAGCATGATGCTGACAATAATGAAGACGTAAGCTAATATGAATACCCAATGGATGTAGAACATATCGTTTGTTGTTATGTTGAGATGTTGTCATGTTGAGATATGCTTCATTTGTCAACACATCAACATTACACCATTTCAACTTATCATGCTATAATATTATTTCCCAACAACCGGGCGAGCTGCGAGCGCAGTTCGTGTGCCGTCTTGTATTCCTCCATCAGCTGCTGCAGGCGTTCGGGGTCGTTCACTGCGAGCGATATGTCGCGCTTCAGGTCGCGTAGGCGCTGCTCCAGATAGTCCATACGGAAGTCGTTGAGCAGATGCTCGGTCTGTTGGCGCAGTGCTTCGATGCGGTTCTCCTCTTCGACGCGCAGCTCGTCAGCATTCTTCTCCTCGTCGGCACGTGCCGCCTTCTGCTCGTCGAGCAACTGATACTTGTCCATGCAAAGGTCGGTGGCAATGCGCGATATTTCAATGTCAGAATGGTGCAGGAAGAACTGCTCGGCACAGAACTGCTCATCGCCAGCATGGTTCACCGCCTCGTCGAGGATGCGGGAGTTGAGCGGATTGGCAAACTTCAGTCCGTCGACACCAAGGTTATAGGCTATGTATTGCGCCACGTTAAGGTTCACCGTCGTGCCGTCCTCCGTCTCTACATTATTATATATGACGGTATCGCCGTTGCGCACAATCAACTCTACGAGCATCTGTTCCACCTTCGATGCCTGCTGCAGAGGAGAAGGAGAGTTTTGTATTTTGAGTTGTGAGTTTTGAGTCGTCGGATTCGTCGTTTGCGAATTGTCCGATGAGGAAGCGGTTGCCTCGCGGTTGCTGCGTATGAAGTTGTTAAGCGTGTTGATTAGCGTAGCCTCGTTGATGCCCATACGCACCGAACAGTCGTGCAGATAGGTGTCGCGCAGGATAGGGTTCGTAACGAACGATATGCTGCGCACCACGGAGTTGATTGCCTCCGAACGCTTCAGCGGGTCGCGTTCGCCACGCAGCAGCAGGTCGGTCTTGAACTCAATGAAGTCGGTCTGATGTTCCTCGATATACTTGCGGAAGTCCTCAGCCGAATGCTTGCGTGCAAACGAGTCGGGGTCGTCGCCGTCCGGCAGCAGCAACACCTTCAGGTTCATGCCCTCTGAAAGCAGCATGTCGGTACCGCGTAGCGCAGCATGTATGCCTGCCGCGTCGCCGTCGTAAAGCAGGGTGATGTTTGACGTGAAGCGGTGCAGTATGTGTATCTGGTGCACCGAAAGTGCCGTACCGGAGTTGGCCACTACGTTCTCTATGCCGCACTGGTGCATGGAGATAACATCGGTGTAGCCCTCCACCATGTACACACGGTCTTCCTTGGCTATCGCCTTCTTAGCCTGATAGATGCCATACAGCTCGCGGTCTTTATGGTAAATATCCGAGTCGGGCGAGTTGACATACTTCTGGTTCACACCCTTTGTGCGCGAGTCGAGCAATCGTCCGCCGAAGCCCACCACCTTTCCGCTGATGCCTATCCAGGGGAAGATGACGCGTCCGGCATAGCGGTCGATTAGTTCGCCACGATCGTTCTTGTAGCAAATGCCGGTCTTCAGCAGAAAGTCTTCTTTGTAGCCCTTGCGCAGTGCTTCCTGCGCTAAGGCACGGCGGTCAGTATCGTCGTAACCCAACTGGAACTTGCTGACGATGTCATCGCGAAACCCACGGCTGCGGAAGTACTGCATACCGATGGCTACGCCGTCGGCGGTGTCGTGCATAAGGTGCTGGAAGTAGGAGGCAGCCCACTCGTTCACGATGAACATACTCTCGCGCTCGCTCTGCTCTCGCTTCTCGTTGTCGGAGAGTTCGCGCTCCTTTATCTCGATGTGATACTTTCGTGCGAGCCATCGCAACGCCTCAGGATAGGTCATCTGCTCGTGCTCCATGATGAAGCCGACGGGGTTGCCGCCCTTGCCGCATCCGAAGCAATGGCAGGTGCCGCGTGCAGGTGACACGTAGAACGACGGGGTCTTCTCGTCGTGAAACGGGCATAGGCCCTTATAGTTGCTTCCACTCTTGCGAAGTGTAACAAACTCTGACACTACCTCCACAATGTTGGCAGCATCCTTTATCCTTTCTATCGTTGCGTGGTCTATCATACAAATGCGAAGTTACACATTTTTTTCCATTCCGCAGTGCTCACCCCACACGTTTTAGCTCCGCACTTACTAAAATTAATTAAAAGAGCCCTGCCTATTTTACCAATCAACACAAAATAAGTAACTTTGTACTGATGTATGAACAGCAACATACACCTAATCGATTTTACTAAAAACAAACATAACAATGATTAAAAACAATCTCCTTCTCACAGCACTCTTCACAGCTGCCTGCGGTAGCGCTTTTGCGCAGACCGAGAGCTTCGACCTCAACTCGCAGCGTGGTGAAAAGCAGGATGTGAACATGGTGCCGGGCAAACTGCTCGACCACCACGGTATCGTCGTAAACCCAACACCGCACAACCTCAACATGGACATGCAGACTTGGACCGACCTCAGCGCCGGCGTGAAGCTCATTGACAAAGCGGGTAAGTTTACAAACGACATCGATTTCCTCAAACAGAATGCTAAGGGCACTCCGCTCACAATCGTCTTCGGCGAGAAGCAGGCTAAGAAGGCTGGTCTGAAGAAGATGGTGTCGGGAGCATACCTCCTCACTGTCGACAAGAAGGGTATCAACATCGTGGGCTACGACGAGCGTGGCGCGTTCTATGCTTTGCAGACTCTACGCCAGATTGTAGAGAGTCCAGCAGCGCAGGGCAAGGTGCCGGCACTCACCTGTAACGACTATCCCGACCTGCCATTGCGTGGCGTTGTAGAGGGCTTCTACGGCGAACCGTGGTCGCATCAGGTGCGTCTCTCGCTCATCGACTACTACGGACGCAACAAACTCAACGAGTATGTGTACGGTCCGAAGGACGATCCTTATCACAGCTGCCCGAACTGGCGCCTGCCCTACCCTCCCGAGCAGGCTAAGAACATTCATGAGCTCGTAGAGGCTTGCCGCCGCAACCGCGTCGACTTCGTATGGGCTATCCACCCGGGTCAGGATATCAAGTGGAACGAGGAGGACTATAACAACCTCGTAAACAAGTTCAACCTCATGTATGACCTCGGTGTGCGCTCATTCGCCATCCACTTCGACGATATCGACGGTGAGGGCACTAACCCAAGCAAGCAGGTGGCTCTCGTAAACCGACTCACCAAGGAATTCGTGAAGGCTAAGGGCGACGTTGCTCCGCTCGTTGTCTGCCCTACCGACTACTCACAGCTTTGGGCAAAACCTGGTCCTGACGGTCCGCTCGCCATCTACGGCAACGAGCTCGACCCTGAGGTACAGGTATTCTGGACAGGTGCTGTGGTTTGCTCTGACCTCACCAAGGAGACTCTCGACTTCGTCGACTCTCGTATCAAGCGCCCGGCTTACTACTGGTGGAACTTCCCCGTTACCGACTATGCCCGCCATATCATCATGCAGGGCCCGACATACGGCTTGGAAACCGACATCACAGAGAAGATGACTTCTGGCGTACTGTCTAATCCGATGGAGCACGGCGAGGCTTCGAAGCTCGCACTCTACGGTGTGGCTGACTACAACTGGAACGTAGCCGACTACAATGCTATCGACAACTGGGAGCGCGGTCTGGTTGACCTCACCCCTGAGGCTCACGAGGCTTACCGCACCTTCGCCATCCACTCTTGCGATACAGAGACAGGATATCGCCGTGCCGAGTCGTGGGAGACAAACACCTTCCGACTTGCCGACTTCTCGCAGAAGGCTTACAACGACCTCTATGGCGAGTTCGACCGCGTGGAGAAGACAAAGAGCACAATGGAGCGCGACTGCAAAAACCAGCTTCTGATGAAGGAACTGAAGCCGTGGCTTGAGCAGTTTGAACTGCTCGGCAAGCGTGGCAAGAGCACACTGAAGCTGATGAAGACATTCCGCAACGGCAACGCACAGAACTTCTGGAACGCTTTCGTGGCTAACCGCATGACAAAAGAAGCTCGCGCCGCTTACGAGAAGCACAAGCTCGGCACAATGAAGCTGCAGCCGTTCTACGAGAACGCTATGGACGACATGGCTCAGGAGTTCTTCAAGAACCTCACTGGTGAGGTGCCTGCTTTCTATAAGGGCATGGGCACTTACCCGACACTCGCTACGACTCAGAGCAAGCTGATGTTCGACAACGACTCTACTACATACTACCACTGCGGTCAGAGCCAGTCTACTGGCGACTGGGTGGGTGCCGACCTTGGTGCAGTGCGCGACGTTCGTGAGGTGAAGATACTCCAGGGTCGCAACTCTGTTGACGATGTCGACTACTTCGACAACGTAGTGCTCGAGGCTTCTGCCGACGGCAAGTCGTGGACACAGCTCACTGGCGAACTGCTCAAGACTTACATCATCCACTGGAAGGGCGAGCCGGTAAAGGCACGCTACGTCCGCATCCGCAAGGCCGTGTCGGAGAAGAAGAGCTGGATTGCTGTTCGCGAGTTCATGGTTAACCCCACAACTCCAGAGAGCCTCAACTTCAAGGTTGAATCAGCAAATCTCGACGCTGCCATGTTCGGCTTCGACAAGAACCCCGTAACATCATTCCGCAACAGCGGCAAGACTTCGTTCTCTGTTGTTCCTGGCACAAAGGCATATACCATGCTCCTCAATGTAGAGCCTGGCAATGTTGTTAAGTTCAACCAGTACGACAAGAAGGGTAAGCTCCTCGCTTCTACCGACATCAACAACTCGTTCTTCAACGTCAACCTTAACGACAAGGCTGCGAAGGCTGAGATTGAGGGTAATGTAGAGGTATTCGAGATAATCGCCAAGTAAAAGCGACGTCATTACTGTAAGACAACGCATCGCCAACAAGCGACGCTAACATAACCGACAAAACGGATGGCAAGCCATAAACAGCTTACCATCCGTTTTTTTTTGTTATAACTTTTTTGCTACAATCCCAATAAAGCCTTAACTTTGTACCCGAAAAGATTTAAGGATAATTATTTATGGATTTTAATTTTATCGGGACTATCTGGTCTCTTCTTCCTCCCGTCGTTGCAATTGCGCTTGCACTGAAGACCAAGGAGGTATATTCTTCGTTGTTCATAGGTATTGTGCTCGGTGCTATATTATACAGCATGTCGATGGGCACAGGTTTTGAAGGCTTCTTGACTCATCTGCTCAATGACACCGTTGGCACGGGAACTGACGCCAAGCAGTACGGTCTTATCTCCTGCCTGTCCGACCCATGGAACGTAGGCATCATCGTGTTCCTTGTGGTTTTGGGTTCCATCGTGTCGCTTATGAACAAGGCTGGCGGATCGGCTGCTTTCGGACGCTGGGCTTCAAAACACATCAAGACAAAGATAGGTGCGCAGATTGCAACTATCATTCTCGGTCTACTCATCTTCATCGACGACTACTTCAACTGCCTCACAGTAGGTTCTGTGATGCGTCCGATAACCGTACGCCATGGCGTGACAAAAGAGAAGCTCGCCTACCTTATCGACTCCACCGCTGCCCCTGTCTGCATCATATCGCCCATATCGAGCTGGGCGGCAGCCGTGTCGGGCTTCGTGTCGGGCGGCGAGAACGGTCTGGCGTTGTTCTGCCAAGCCATACCGTTCAACTTCTACGCTTTCTTCACAATCATCTTCATATTTATGATTGTCGTGTCGGGCTTCGACTTCAAGGCGATGAGCAAGTACGACGCACGTCTGCAGGAATGGTACGAGCGCACCGGCGGTCAGGTGGATGAAGTGATTGACACCAAACTGCAAATCGTGGAGCACGGTGTGGGTGCCAAGCAAGACAACAAGAAACCAGCAACGACAAAGGGTTCGGTTGCCGACCTTGTAGTGCCTATCCTTATGCTCATCGTGTTCTGCATGGCTGGCATGGTTTACTCAGGCGGATATTTCGACGCAACAAGCACTTGCTACCACAACTTCGTAGACGCGTTTGCTGCAAGCAACGCTTCTGTCGGACTGGTTATCGGTTCGCTTGCAGCGTTGATTCTTACAGTAGCAATGTTCGTGGCACGCCGCACGTTGAAGTTCGACAATGCCATGAGTTGTCTTATCAAAGGCTTCGAAGCCATGGTGCCTGCCATACTGATTCTCACCCTTGCATGGACACTGAAAAGCATGACCGACTCACTTGGCGCTGCCGAATACGTGTCGGGCGTTGTGGCAAGCACAGCCTCTGGTCTGCAGATGCTGCTGCCGGCTATAATCTTCATCGTTGCAGCATTGCTCGCCTTTGCCACCGGCACCTCTTGGGGAACATTCGGTATACTCATCCCTATCTGCATCGCCGTATTCCCTGCTACCGCTCCGCTGCGCATCATCTCCATCTCGGCATGCATGGCAGGTGCAGTCTGCGGTGACCATATATCTCCAATCTCCGATACCACCATTATGGCGTCGGCAGGTGCCGAATGTAAGCACGTTCACCACGTATCGTCGCAGTTGCCCTACGCCATAACTGTCGCCGCCGTGTCGTTCCTGACATTCGTTATCGCCGGCTTCACGCAGCAGCTCGGCATCGTAGCCAGTGCTGCCATTTCCTGGATCTTAGGCATAGCGATGCTTTTCTCAGCATTGTGGGTACTGAGAAAAATCAGTTACAAGCAATAAATCTACCATATCTATCAGCAGCGACGTAACAAGCTGTGTATAAACAAAATAAAGGCTGACAGATAGGCTGACAGATAGCTAAAAACATAAGTTATCTGTCAGCCTTTATAATATTTCCAGCGCAATAGCTGCGCAGGCCTCCGCATCTGCGAGGGCATGATGATGTTGTGTCAAGTCATAGCCGCAGCGGGATGCTATAACATCAAGCGTATGACGACCTTTGGGCCAGACCTTGCGCGAGGCGATGCAAGTGCAGTAGAAGTCGTAGTCGGGATAGTCCATCTGATAGACACGGAAGACGGCTTTCAGACAGCTCTCGTCGAACGCCTTGTTATGAGCCACAAGCGGAAGCCCCGCTATCTTCGGCTCAATCTGCTTCCATACTTCGGGGAAGACCGGCGCACTGTCTGTATCAGAAGCGCAAAGACCATGCACCTGACTGCACCAGTAGTTGTAATACTCCGGCTCCGGCTTGATGAGCGAGTAGAAACTATCCACCACCTCACCTCCTCTAACAATAACCACGCCAACAGCGCATACCGAAGAACGCTCATTATTGGCGGTTTCAAAATCTATAGCTGCAAAGTCTTTCATTGTTGCAAGGTCGTATCAATTATTTGTTCTACGTTAATAACGAAATACAAATATACAGTTTTTTTGTGGCACAACTACATCTTTTAGTATCTTTATCACAGATACTCATGCAAATAAATGTAAGTTTACCTCAAATACTCGTGCAAATAAATGTGATTTCCATAAACTCATCCGCTAAAAAACATAACAGCAAAGCCTCGCTTGCCACTGATTTGCAACAAAACTGAAGCCCTATTGCCCATGATTTGCAACAAAATTTATAGCTATTGCCACTGATTTGAGACAAAAAAGTTGTATCTTTGCCCATGAATTAAAACAAACGCTATGTTCAAACGCAAGCACTACTGTCCACGAAAAATATTTAACATTTCAAAAAGTAACAAATTGTAA
>ERZ1026846.1835-NODE-1835-length-12527-cov-4.912444_pt1 | contig 12527 bp, 9 predicted proteins | sample MGYA00380153_ERZ1026846 | MGnify/ENA primary metagenome ERZ1026846 (study PRJEB33269, sample SAMEA4719789) | human gut metagenome | biome: human-associated habitat; feature: organic feature; material: feces | place: Cameroon | collected 2013-10 ... | reverse complement strand
GGGGAAGCCGCGAAGCGGCGCGGGGGAGGGGCTCTTTATTTCACTACAATATTCACAATCTTCTTAGGCACCACGATCACCTTCACCACGGTCTTGCCAGCAAGATATTTTTGGCTCTGCTCGTCGGCCAGCACGGCAGCCTGTATCTCGTCGTTCTTAGCGTCGGCAGCAAACTTCTTCTGGAAGCGTGCCTTGCCGTTGAACGACACGGTGAGCTGCACCTCGTTCTCAACAAGATAGTCGGGGTTGAAGGCGGGCCACTGTGCGTCGCATACCGAGCCCTGTCCGCCTGTGAGGTGCCACAGCTCTTCGGCAATGTGGGGCGCGAAGGGTGCTATGAGCACGGTGAGCTGGTTCAGCAGTGTGCGGTTGTGACACTTCTGCTGTGATAGTTCTGACACGGCAATCATGAAGGCCGAGATAGAGGTGTTGTATGAGAACTTCTCAATGTCTTCGGTTACCTTCTTGATGAGCTTGTGCACGCTCTTCAGCATCTCGGGTGTGGGTGTGTTGTCGTCGAGCTCGGCCTGGTAGAGGTTCCAGAACTTCTTCAAGAAGCGGTGGCAGCCGTCAATACCGTTAGTGTCCCAGGGTTTGCTCTGCTCAACGGGGCCGAGGAACATTTCGTACAGACGCAGGGTGTCGGCGCCATAGCGTTCAACAATCATGTCGGGGTTTACAACGTTGAACATCGACTTCGACATCTTTTCAACAGCCCATCCGCAGATGTATTTTCCGTCTTCCAGCACAAACTCGGCGTTCTGATATTCGGGGCGCCACTGGCGGAAGGCATCAATGTCGAGCACGTCGGCGTTAACGATGTTTACGTCAACGTGTATGGGGGTAACGTCGTACTGGTCTTTCAGTCCGGCCGATACAAAGACGGGAGCCTTTGAGTGGTCGTCGTTGTTAATGCGATATACAAAGTTGCTGCGGCCCTGTATCATGCCTTGGTTAACGAGCTTCTGGAAAGGCTCTTCCTTGCACGACACGCCCAGGTCGAAGAGGAACTTGTTCCAGAAGCGTGAGTAGATGAGGTGGCCTGTGGCGTGCTCGCAGCCGCCTACATACAGGTCAACGTTTTGCCAGTAGTGGTCGGCCTCGGTCGATACCAGTGCCTCGGTGTTAGTGGGGTCCATATAGCGCAGATAGTAGGCCGATGAGCCTGCAAAGCCTGGCATGGTGTTGAGCTCGAGGGGGAAGATGGTTTTGTTGTCAACCAGTGCCTTGTCTACCACCTTGTTCTGTGTGGTGTCCCATGCCCACATCTTGGCGCGGCCCAATGGCGGCTCGCCGGTCTCGGTGGGCTTGTAGGTTTCAATCTCGGGCAGCTCGAGTGGCAGACACGCCTCGGGCACCATTTGTGGCATGCCGTCTTTATAGTAAACGGGGAAGGGCTCGCCCCAGTAGCGCTGGCGCGAGAAGATGGCGTCGCGCAAACGGTAGTTTACTTTCACGCGGCCCAAGCCTTTCTCGGTAACAAACTGCTTGGTCTTGGCAATGGCCTCTTTCACGCTGAGGCCGTTTAAGGTGAAGCCGTCGAGGCTCTCCTTGCCAGCAGCGGGCGAGTTGGTTACGATGCCTTCTTTGGCGTCGAAGCTCTGCTCGCTCACATCGGCACCCTCAATCAGGGGGATGATGGGCAGGTTGAAGTGGCGGGCGAAAGCATAGTCGCGCGAGTCGTGAGCGGGCACGGCCATGATGGCGCCTGTGCCGTAGCCTGCCAGCACATATTCAGAAATCCAGATAGGAATATCTTCGCCTGTGAAGGGGTTAACGGCATACGAGCCTGTGAACACACCCGTTACGGCGTGGTTGGCCATGCGGTCGAGCTCGGTGCGCTTCTTTACGTAAGCCAAATATTCGTCTACGGCAGCCTTCTGTTCGGGGGTGGTGAGCTGCTCTACCAGCTCGCTCTCAGGAGCCAGCACCATGAAGGTAACGCCGAAGATGGTGTCGGCGCGTGTGGTGAAGATGGTGAAATGAAGCCCCTCTCCATCTCTCCCCCGTGGGGAGAGGGCAAACTCCATCTCTGTTCCTTCAGAACGGCCTATCCAGTTGCGTTGTGTTTCTTTTATCGAGTCGCTCCAGTCGATGGTGTCGAGACCGTCGAGCAGGCGCTGCGAGTAGGCCGAGGTGCGCAGGCACCACTGGCGCATCTTTTTCTGCACTACGGGGTATCCGCCACGCTCGCTCACACCGTTTACCACCTCGTCGTTGGCCAGCACGGTGCCCAGACCAGCACACCAGTTTACCATGGTTTCGCCCAGGTAGGCTATGCGGTAGTTCATCAGTGTTTGCTGCTTCTCAACGTCGGTCATGGCGTTCCACTCCTCGGCCGTGAAGGTCAGGGGCTCGCTCTGTGCCACGTCAAGGCCCTCGGTGCCCTTCTGCTCGAAGTGTTCAACGAGCTTGCTGATGGGCTGTGCCTTGTGGCAGGTGTTGCAGAAGAAGTGGTTAAACATCTTCTGGAAGGCCCACTGTGTCCAGTGATAGTATTTGGGGTCGCAGGTGCGCACCTCGCGGCTCCAGTCGAACGAGAAGCCTATCTTGTCGAGCTGTTCGCGATAGCGGTTAATGTTGGCTACGGTGGTAACCTCGGGGTGCTGTCCTGTTTGTATGGCATACTGCTCGGCGGGCAGGCCGTAGGCGTCGTAGCCCATGGGGTTCAGCACGTTATAACCGTTCAGGCGCTTGAAGCGTGCGTATATGTCGCTGGCAATGTAGCCTAAGGGGTGTCCTACGTGCAAGCCGGCTCCCGAGGGGTAGGGGAACATGTTCAATACATAAAATTTCTTTTTGTCTGCTTGTTCGGTCACGTGGTAGGTGTTATCTTTCACCCACTGGCTCTGCCATTTCTTCTCAATGTCTCTGAAATTGTATTCCATATCTTGTGTTTTTTATTTGCACATAGTAACGCTTTTTTCTTGCGTATAATAACGCATGATGCAAAGTTACATATTTTTTTTCTAAGGTAAAAAGGTATAAAGGTAAAAAGGTGGTGTTATAATGCTTTTCCCACCACCGCAATGGTTTTCATCCTAACGTACCCCTCTGACAGGTATATAAACCCGTGGCGGGCGTTGTGCGTGCCCCACGAGTTTTTGGCAATAAACCACAGTTGGCCATCGCTGCCCAGAGCGGTGCCCACGAGGCAGAGGCAGTGGTCGTCGGTGGTGAGGCGGCGCTCGATGAGCTGCTGTCGCACCTGCTGGCATCTTTCGGGCTTAGGGGTGGGGCAGTAGGCCAAACCTGCGGGCCAGTTGAAGCCCGGCTCGCTGATGTCGCCCTCCCAGCACACGGGGTGCCCGCTGTGCAGCTGCTGCTTGATATATTGCACCAGCGTGTCGATGGGCAGGTTATAGAACGTGTCGTTCAGCTGGTTGTCGTCCATCTCCAGCGGCACGTCGGTGTAGAAGGGGTGGTGCGTAACGCTGGTGTAGGCGCGCCACTCGTTGCGTAGGCACACGCTTTGGGCAAAGTCGAGTGGCGAGTATTCGGCCCCTAACATATAGATGTGCTTGGGCAGATAGCCCACCGTTTGGTTACACAGACGGTCAACGGCCGCGTGCAGCTCGACGAGCGATGTAGTGGCGTCGGCAGCCATCATAGCGCGTCGGGCCAGCGCTTTATAGTTGATGTTTTCGGTGGTCCAGTAGCTGTCGTAGGGCATGGCGCCCTCTTCGCGCAACAGGTGCAAGGCCATAGGCGCCATGCCACGCATCGAGATGGGGCGGTGGCGCGTAGAAAGGCGGTAGGCCACGGCCTGGCGCTGCAGCCACTGGCGTGCCATATAGTGAGGCGAGAGGTTCACCGAGTCGGCCTGCACAAGATGCTCGGTCTCGATGGTGGCCAGCATGGCATAGGCCCAGCATAGCTCGCTGTGTCCCTGGTCTTTAACGGGGGTGGTGGGCAGACGGTGCTCGTGTGTAAACCTGATGCCGCTGCCTGCCGTCGCCGCCTGGCGTGGCTGGTTGTGACAGGCCGTGATAAGGCACAGGCAGCCCAGCGCTATGCCCATGTGGCGTAGAAAGGTGTTTGTGTGCATGTTGTTTTTGTTTTTTTTGACCTTTATTATGCTTGTTGTGATGATTGAAACCAAAAAAATAGTAACTTTGTAAGGCATAACCCATTGACAGCCTTACCGCCTGTTGCGCGGATGATGCTCGAGGATAGCCTTACGCAGACTCTCGTCGCCCAGATGCGTATACACCTGTGTGGTGCCCACATGTTCGTGGCCCAGCATCATCTGTATGGCACGCAGGTCGGCGCCACCTTTTAGTAGTTCGGTGGCAAAGGTGTGTCGGAAGGTGTGTGGAGAGATGGTCTTCTCTATGCCCGCCGCCTCGGCTTGCCGCTTCACCATAATCAGTATCATGGTGCGTGTGAGGTGAGCGCCTCGGCGGTTCAGAAACACATAGTCGGCTTCGCCTGGCTTGATGGCCATCAGGTTGCGGTGCAAAAACCACAGGCGCAGCTCGTGTATGGCGCTGTCAGAGATGGGCACGAAGCGCTCTTTGTTGCCCTTGCCGTTCACACGGATAAAGTGCTGGTCGAGAAACAGGTTGCTCATCTTCAGCGTTACCAGTTCGCTCACACGCAAGCCGCACGAAAACAGCACCTCGATGATGGCGCGATTACGTTGTCCCTCGTTTGTTGAGAGGTCGATGCTCTGCTCTATGCGGTCTACCTCGTCAACCGACAGCACCTCGGGCAGATGTTGCCCTATCACAGGCCATTCAAGCAGTTCGGTGGGGTCGGTGTCGATGAAGCCCTCCATCAGCAAGAAACGAAAAAACGAGCGCACACCACTCAGCACCCGTCCTTGCGACGAGGGCGCTATGCCCCACTCGTGAAGATGGGCGGCAAACTGCTGTAGGTGTTCAAGCGTTACCGTTTCGGGGGTGAGCCCTTCGCGCTGCATAAAGCGCTCAAGGTGTGACAGATCGTTGCGATAGGCCTCCATCGTGTTGGGCGAGTAGTTTCGCTCAAGGCGCAGATAGCGCACATAGCGACGCACTAACGGCGCAATGCTATTGTTTGTTGTCATGGTGCAAAGATAACTAATAAAGTGAAAAACGAAAAGTGAAAAGTGAAAAATCCTATAGCTTTGCGGCTCTTGCACCCTCCAGTCCCCTCGGCTTAGAAAGGCTTAGAAAGGCTTAGAGAGGCTTCCCCGCCCAAAAGGCCTATACAGGCCTATTGAGGCTTAGTAAGGCTTATCACCCTATGCTCTAAATAAAAAAACAAAAATATGAACATTCAAATCATCAATGGCCCCAACCTCAACCTGTTAGGTAAGCGTGAGCCAGGCATCTATGGCCAGTCGGCCTTCGAACCCTTTCTCGAGGCGTTGCGCAAGCAGTACCCCGACGTTACCATCGAGTATTATCAGAGCAATGTTGAGGGCTTCTTGATCGACCACATACAAAAGGTGGGCTTCACCACCGACGGCATCATCCTGAATGCTGGCGCCTACACGCACACCTCGGTAGCGCTGCACGACTGTATACGCTCGGTGCCATGCCCCGTCATCGAGGTGCACATCAGCAATGTGCATCAGCGCGAAGAGTTCCGCCACAAAAGCATGATATCGGCAGCCTGTAAAGGCGTGATAGCAGGCTTCGGGCTCGACAGCTACCGCCTGGCGCTGGAAGCAATCTTGAAGATGTAGGGGGTGTGAGGCTTATAGGTCTTATGGGGCTTATAGGTCATATAGGTCATATAGGTCATATAGGTCTTATAGGTCTTAGGTCTTATGGGTCTTTAGGCCCTATAGCTCTTTTATTTGCTTTGGTTAAAACACTTTCTCAAAAAAATGGCATCTTTAGAACAATATCTTTTATCGCACAGCGACCCTGAGCCCGAATATCTCTATCGCCTGTATCGTGCTACATACATACACACCATTCACGGGCGCATGGCCAGCGGACACCTGCAAGGCCGTCTGCTAACCATGCTCACACAGCTGCAACGTCCGCATAACGTGCTGGAGGTGGGCACCTTTAGCGGATACAGCGCCCTCTGCATTGCCGAGGGCTTGCCCGACGATGGCACACTATACACCTTCGAGATTAACGACGAGATGGAAGACTTTACACGACCCTGGATAGAGCAGTCGGACTATGCCGATAAGATACGCTTCATCATTGGCGACGCTAACGAACTGGCACCCACGCTGGGCGTGAAATTTGATATGGCGTTTCTTGATGGCGACAAGCGCACGTATCTCGACACCTTCAACCGCTTGCTGCCTCTCATGAACCCTGGCGCCCTCATCTTGGCCGACAACACGCTGTGGGATGGCCATGTGGTTGACCACGCCTATGACAACGACCGTCAGACATCGGGCATAGAACAGTTTAACGACTTTATTGCCTCCGACCCTCGCGTAACACGTGTGATGCTGCCTCTGCGCGATGGCCTCACCATGATTAGGGTGAAATGAAAATGTATCGCTATCGCTACCCTCGTCCTACTATGGTTTGCCTCGCCCATCACATAAATTCTTCACTTAACAACACCGTGTCCTACTTAGATTAGCAAAAGCTCATAATGTCAAACTTCAGTAGGACGGGGTCTCTGTGCCCCGTCCTCCAGCAATAAGCAAGGGTATTCACACCCCTCTCCGAAGGGGAGGGGTAAGCCGCGAATAGCGGCGCGGGGGAGGGACTTTAAATTACAGTCTGAAAGCCTTGGTTTTAGCCTCTGAAACCAAGGGTTTCACAGCCTAAAACCCATGCTTTTAGGGCCTGAAACCAAGGGTTTTACAAACCAAGGGTATCAATAAGAAAAAGTGTAAGCAAAAGTTTCTGTTTTGCTTACACTTTATTATTTTTTATTATTTTGGGGCTGCCATAGTGAACTTAGAAAAACTGAGGGTTTAAACCCAGATGGGTCATCAGGCCGTTTCATGTGTTATTTTATCCCGAATTGGGGTAATATTTTCTGAACCACCCTCTGCTTGTTTTTAGGTGCCCTCTCTATAGCAACGAAAAACGTTATTTCTTCTTCAATCGCGCAAACTCTTTCTTCGCCTTCTCTAATTGTTTCATGAAGGCGGGCGAGGTGTGCAACTTGGCAACGGCCACCGAGGCGTATAGGTAGCCAGCGTTAACATCGCTCTGCCAGTGGGCACCCACAATCACTCGACTTTCGCCATACATATAGCCGCGTGCTATGAGGGTGTCGGCACGGTAGGGGTTGATCTCGGTGAGCAGCAGCGCTGCCGACCATCCGAAGAGGGTGTGGCCTGAGGGAAACGACCCATTCTTTGACAGTGCGGCATCGTCTTTGGGCATGCCCGACGGCTCATGAAATACCATGAACGGACGACGACGCATAAAGGTGCTCTTCGGTGTCCAGCACAACTCGTCGCAGGTGAAGAGGGCATCGTTTAGCAGTCGGTAAATTTCGGGTGTGTGCTTGGGCGAAATCTCCAGTCCGAAGGGCTCTGAAAACTCTTTGCACAGCCAACTCATGCCATACTCGGCATCGCGCTTGGCAAGTTCGCCACGCGGTGTTTCGCGCTCCGACTTGCCCCACAGATAGCGGGCCATATCATACTGGAAGGCGGTTGAAAGGCTGTCGGGTGGTGCCAGTGGCGTGTTTAGCATATTGGGCATCTCTTCAGGGGTAAAGTAGGGTTGTGGTTTCTCGCTCTGTGCCAAGGCGGTAGCGCTAACGGTGGCGCCCATCACCCAGACCATAATAATACGTTTCATTGTCATAGCAGTATCTCTTTTTATTTTGTTTTTTATGTTTCTTGTAACATACTTTTTTGTCTATGCCACCACCCGTTCCCATTTCTCCCGCTTCGTGATGAGGGGGAGAAGGTGAGGGGTAAGAATGGGGTGTAAGAGGGGTAAGGGTGGGGTGTAAGAAAGGGTGGTGGAAAAGGTATGACCTTCCTTAATGCGCCTCGAGCCAATTGTCGCCCCATCCCGAGTCGGCCACCAGTGGCACACTCAGGTTTACGATATGTTCCATCTCGTTCAGCACAATCTCTTCAACCAGCAGTTCTTCGCCTGGCACCACCGAGAAGTTGAGTTCGTCGTGCACCTGCAGTATCATTTTCGACTGTAATTGCTTCACGTGAAACGCTTTATAAATGCGTGCCATGGCCATCTTGATAATGTCGGCGGCGGTGCCCTGGATGGGGGCGTTGATGGCGTTGCGCTCAGCAAAGGCGCGCACGGTGCCGTTGTGCGAATTGATGTCGGGCAGATAGCGTCGGCGCCCAAACAGCGTCTCGGCATAGCCCTTTTCGCGTGCCTCGGCCTTGGCCCGCTCCATATATTCGTACACCTTCGGGAACGACTCGAAGTAGCCATCAATCAGCGCTTTAGCCTCGGCGCGACTGATGTCGAGACGCTCGGCCAAGCCGAAGGTGGTGATGCCGTAGATGATGCCGAAGTTGGCACGCTTGGCACGTGTGCGCTGGTCGCGTGTCACCTCTTCGATAGGCACCTTATATATTTTTGCTGCCGTGGCGGCGTGAATGTCGTGGCCCGAGCGGAAGGCGCTGATGAGGTGCTCGTCTTGACTGAGGTGTGCCATGACGCGCAGCTCAATTTGCGAGTAGTCGGCCGAGAAGAAGCGGCAATGTTCGTCGGGCACGAAGCAGCGGCGTATCTCTTTGCCATCGTCGCCTCGCACCGGAATGTTTTGTAGGTTGGGGTTTGACGACGACAATCGGCCTGTGGCTGTGACGGCCTGGTTGAAGGTGGTGTGTAGATGGCTGTGGGCATCGGTGAGCAGCGGCAGAGCGTCGACATAGGTGCCCAGCAACTTCTTTAACCCTCTGTGTTGCAATATCTTTTGCACGATGGGGTGCTGGTGTGCCAACTGCTGCAACACTTCTTCAGAGGTGACATACTGGCCTGTCTTGGTTTTCTTGGGCTTTTCTACCAACTGCATCTTGCCAAACAATATTTCGCCCACCTGTTTGGGCGACGCTATGTTGAACGACTCGCCCGCCAGCGTGTATATCTCTTGTTCAATGTCGTTGAGGCGGGCGTTGAAGGTGGTCGACACGTCGGCCAGCGCTTCGGTGTCGAGGCGCACGCCATACAGCTCCATCTGTGCCAGCACGGGCACCAGGGGCATGTCGATGTTGGTAAACACGTCTTTGGCCTGGGTGCCGTCGAGCTCGGTGGCGAGGTGCTGTGCCAGAAGCAACGACACATGGGCCAGGGTGCCTGGGGCTGTGCCTTCGGTGTTGAGGTGCAGTAGGGTGTCGGACAGGTAGGGTAGGTCGTGCTTCAGTTCGGGCTGCAACACATAGTGGGCGAGCATGACATCGAAGAGCTGACCCTTGAGGGTGAGCCCTTCGGCCGACAGCTGTTTGAGGTGTTGCTTGAGGTCGTGCCCGGCTTTTTCTATTTTTTCGTCTTCAAGCACCTGGCGTAGCACTGCGCACATGGCTTGGCGCTCGGCAGGGTCGGCGGGAAGGACGAAGCGCACGGTTTCGGCCTCTGAAGCCGACAAAGTGACGGCCGAGAGGCTTACAGGCACCGACGATTGTCCTTCGACTTCTATTCCGAGAATTTGTTTTGACAAGAAAAAGTCAATCTTTTCTTTCGCAATAGCCGCGTTATCAGCGGTTTGTATATTTACGCATAGCGTTTTTACCTCGTTTTTAAACAAGTTTTCGGCATCGTCTGCCTCGTCGTTCGTATTTGTGCCAAACAAATCGAGCTGCGGTTTTACTGTCTTTTGCTTATTTTCACCTTTTTTAATAAACTTGTCGGCGAGCTTCGAAAACTCAAGTTCGGCGAATATTTTTTGCAGTTCGGCCTCGTCAATGTCTTTGATGCGCAGGGCATCGAGATCGAGCGCGATGGGCACGTCGCAACGAATGGTGGCGAGGAAGCGCGACATACGTATGTCGTCGGTGGCGGCTTCTACTTTTTCGCGAAGCTTGCCTTTGATGTCGGCGGTGTTGGACAGGAGGGTGTCGATGTCGCCAAACTGTGTGATGAGCTTGACGGCGGTTTTCTCACCCACGCCAGGGCAGCCAGGGAAGTTGTCGGCCGAGTCGCCCATCAGGGCCAAGAGGTCGATAACCTGCTCAGGTGAACTAATGCCATACTTCTTTGTCACCTCGTCGGGGCCCATGACGTCGTAGCCACCTCCATGACGAGGGCGGTAGATGAACACGTTTTGGCTGACGAGCTGTCCGTAGTCTTTGTCGGGCGTGAGCATATAGGTGGCTATGCCCTCGGCACCTGCCTTGGTGGCCAGGGTGCCAATGACATCGTCGGCCTCGAAACCGTCGACCTGCAACACAGGAATGTGCATGGCGTGCAAGATGTCTTTGATGATGGGCACCGAGGCGCGTATGTCTTCGGGCGTGGCCTCGCGCTGCGCCTTATATTGTGGGAAGGCTTCGTCGCGAAAGGTCTTGCCGTGGTCGAAAGCAACGCCTAAAAGGGTGGGGTGCTCTTTGCTAAGTATCTCGTGAAGGGTGTTCATAAAGCCCATGACGGCCGAGGTGTTCATGCCCTTCGAGTTGATGCGTGGGTTCTTAATAAAAGCATAGTAGGCCCTGTAGATAAGGGCGTATGCGTCGAGAAGAAACAGTTTGTCCATAATAAGTGTGATGTTTGACAGCGTAAAATTACGAAAAATAGTTGACGTGGCCACCCTTTTCGCCTTAGTTTGTCGTTTATAACCAAGATTTTCTGTAATTTTGCATCGCATAGCGTATGCGCCTATCGCTCGAGCTTGGCACACCATCATGCCAATGGGGTGGGGCGCGCTTATTCATCTAACAACAAGATTAAGTAAAGGATATATGGATTTTTTATCTACCATTAAACGCCCTATCGAAAGCGAACTGAATACGTTTATTGAGCTGTTTAACCAGTCGTTGATGCATAGCGACGGCCTGCTGGGTCGGGCGCTGGAGCATATCAGACAGCGAGCAGGAAAACGTATGCGTCCGATGCTTATCTTGTTGATGGCCAAGAACTTTGGTGAGGTGAGCGAGGTGACACAGAACGCGGCCATTGGCCTGGAACTGCTGCATACGGCATCGCTGGTGCACGACGATGTGGTGGATGAGAGCGCTGAACGACGGGGACAGGCATCGGTAAACGCTACCTACGATAATAAGGTGGCGGTGCTGGTGGGCGACTATATCCTTTCTACGGCGCTGCTGCATGTGGCGCGCACCCACTCGGAAAAAATTGTTACTTATCTGGCTGAACTGGGTAGAACACTGTCTGATGGTGAGATATTGCAGCTCTCAAATATCGGGCGTCGCGACATCTCTGAACAGGTGTATTATGATGTTATCAAGCAGAAAACGGCGGCGCTGTTTGAAGCTTGCTGTGGCATTGGGGCGCTGTCGGCTGGCGCCAGCAACGAGGATATTGAACGTGCTAAACAGTTTGGACAAAATCTGGGCGTGATCTTCCAGATTCGTGATGATATTTTCGATTATTATGACTCGCCCGAAATAGGTAAGCCTACTGGCAATGATATGGCCGAAGGTAAGCTTACGCTGCCCGTTATCTATGCCCTGAACTCTGCGGGCGACGAGGCAATGATAGCACTGGCTCTGAAGGTGAAAGACCACATGGCGTCGGCCGAAGATATCGCTCGCCTGGTGGCTTTCGCAAAAGAAAAAGGTGGTATCGATTATGCTGAAAAACGTATGCAAGAGCTGCATACCGAGGCTCTGCAGCTGCTCGACGCAATAGCTAAAGAACACGGCGGCGAACCCGTAAAGAACGCCCTAAAAGCCTATCTCGACTTTGTGATTTTGAGGGAGAAATAGTAAAGCTGGGGCTTGTGGGGCATATGGGTCATATGGGGCTTGTGGGGCTTATAGGTCATATAGGCCTTATAACCCTTATAACCCCTCTAGCTTTTAGCTGCCCTTATTCCCTTACTGTTTATTGTTCACATCATTGGGGTTTTGGTTGCTTCTATATTTTAGCCTTGCCCGATACATTTCCTCTTTTATACCTCCCTGTTCTAAAAACTCTTTTTTGTTTGTTTCTATTAGTTTTAGGAGCATTGTGTGGGCTTGGTGAATGAGCGTAATGGCTATATTAGCAATAGTTTCGTCTGTTCTTACCTTGATGGCATCGCGGTAATATTTGCTGTCGTTATGCTGTATGCAGGCTCTTCGTGCCTGTATGCCTTTTACGCTATCTACTGGCCATTGTTGTAGGTCTCTTGTACGTAGATAGTCTTCATAATCGATAACCAGTTCGTCAAGGCTTGCTCTTGCCACGTTTAGCAACTTTATCTCTGTTTCTCTTGACGTAGTGCCGGCCGAGCATCCCTCCGCAATATTTTGCTTTCCTGATCTTGCCGCCTGTATCATTTGGTCAATGGTGCGGTCGCCTTTCTCTAAAAAATGGTGCGCAAAATAAAAGGTAATATCATATATACACTCTGTTTTTTGATAGACTACCAGGTTGCGGTAGTTACCATGTAGAGGTAGGAATGACTGGTCGGTTTGCATGGTTTTTAATCTGTCTCTTATACACATCTGACGCTGCCGACGAAGA
>ERZ1026846.1834-NODE-1834-length-12527-cov-6.235888_pt1 | contig 12527 bp, 11 predicted proteins | sample MGYA00380153_ERZ1026846 | MGnify/ENA primary metagenome ERZ1026846 (study PRJEB33269, sample SAMEA4719789) | human gut metagenome | biome: human-associated habitat; feature: organic feature; material: feces | place: Cameroon | collected 2013-10 ... | reverse complement strand
AGAGCTACAAGCAAATGGGTACAGAGAGAAAAAACAATCCTGTATACCCAAAGAACTACAAAAAAATGGGTATAGGGAGAAAAAACAAGCCCCCATACCCAAAGAACTACAAAAAAATGGGTACAGAGAGAAAAAACAATCCTCCATACCCAAATACCTCAAAACAAATGGGTATAGCGAGAGAAAACAAACAGCAGTACCCGGAAATACATAAACAATTAAAGAGAAAGGCACAGCCGAGATTGCATGGCTGGTTGAGGAGAAAATAAGTGTTTAATAATTATGAACAAATAAAAAGAAGAATCGATAGTATTCAGGAAGAATTAAAACATATTGAGAAATTAAAGAAGGAATTTCCCAAAGAGAATCTGATATGTGCGAAAAACAATCAATATTATAAATGGTACCTGAGAACAGAGGCAGGAACAACGTATCTTCCCAAACAAAATAAAGATATGGCACAAAAATTAGCATTAAAGAAATACTATCAATTACGGGAAAACGAATTGAAAGTGGAATTAGAGGCATGTAGGGCATATATGAAAAAGGTAAAGTTTTACAATGAAAAAGCAGATGATTTATTGGAGCATGAAGAATACAGCAAGCTTTTAGGGCAGTCTGTATACTCCGTAAAACAAGAATTACAGGAATGGATGGCGGAAGAATACGACAGATGCCGAATTCACCCGGAAAATCTGATAGTAAAGGCAACCCGGGGAAAATATGTAAGGTCAAAATCGGAGGCTATCATTGATAAGTTACTGTTTAATGCAGGAATTCCTTTTCGGTATGAAGACAAACTGGTTTTAGGGGATAATACGATTTATCCTGATTTTACGGTAAGGCATCCCCGGACAGCGGAATATTATTATTGGGAGCATTTTGGATTGCTGGACGATCCCAAATATGTAAGTGAGTCGGTATGCAGAAAAATCAAACTGTATTCAGATAATGGAATTATACCCTCGGTAAATATGATTTTTACATTTGAAACGAAAAGTCACCCATTAAGCATTGAAACTGTGGAACGAATTATCCGGGAATATTTTTTATAAGGTGCCTCCGTTTATTTTCCGTTGCATAGCCCTCTTTGCAAACATCCGGTCAGGTGGTAAAATAAAAAAGAAAAACCACTCGAAAGCAGGGAGATTACCATGTGGTTATTGTATGCTTTTTTGTCGGCGTTGTTTGCCGGACTAACATCCATTCTGGCAAAATGCGGTATTAAGAAAACGGATTCCGGTGTGGCAACGGCAATCCGGACAATAGTAGTTCTGATTTTTTCCTGGATAATGGTGTTTATAGTGGGGGCACAGGGAGAAATAGGAAACATTACCATGAAAACATGGATATTCCTGATTTTATCCGGTTTAGCGACAGGAGCCTCCTGGCTCTGCTATTTCAGGGCGCTGCAGATAGGGGATGTAAATAAAGTCGTGCCGATTGACAAATCAAGCACCATTCTGTCCATTTTGCTTGCCGTGATTTTGTTCCGGGAGAGCATCAGCATACAAAAAATGATTTTCGTAATCATGATTGCTGCGGGAACCTTTCTTATGATAACAAAAAAGAAAGAGAAGACGGAAGCTGGGCAGTCAGAAAGCACACAGTTGAATGAGGAAAATTCGCAAAATGTTCCAGCCACGGCTCAAAGCCCGGAACGAAAAGCAAGATGGCAGGGTGGCTGGCTGGTTTATGCGGTACTGTCCGCCGTGTTTGCCAGTCTGACATCCATTCTCGGAAAAATCGGAGTGGAGGGTATCCATTCCAATCTGGGAACGGCAATCCGTACCGTGGTGGTTCTGATAATGGCATGGGTGGTTGTGCTTGTGACAGGAAAGCAGGCAACGGTAAAAAATATCGAAAAGAAGGAAATGGGATTTATCTGCCTGTCCGGTCTTGCTACGGGAGCTTCCTGGCTCTGCTATTACAAGGCACTCAAAGACGGTGTGGCGAGTGTTGTCATTTCAGTGGATAAATTAAGCATGCTAATTGCCGTTGCCTTTTCCTATCTTGTATTTAAGGAAAAGCTGACGGGAAAAGCACTGGCGGGACTTGCCCTGATTACAGCGGGGACACTCCTTATGGTGGTCTTTCCCTGAAACGAGGTACGAAGGGTGAACAGCGATAAAAGAGGAACAACCGGGCAACAGCATGGTATAAACAGAAGCGAAGAAAACAACCGGGCAACAGCATGATATAAGCAGAAGCGAAGAAAACAACCGGGCAACAGCATGATATAAACAGTTGCAAAAGTAGAAGATAACGGAAGGAGAAACACATGAGAACAGGAAATGAGAGAAAGAAAATAGTAAAGGAACTGCTGGATGTAACGGACAAGGAATTTACGGACGAAGAGCTGATACATGAACTGATAGCCACGAACATTACCATGGATAATAAGAAAGAGGAAAAACTGTCCCTCGGGCAGAGGGCGTCCGATGCCGTGGCAAAGTTTGCGGGAAGCTGGGCATTTATTTTCAGCTTTATTGCGGTGATGATAATCTGGATGGTTGTCAATCTGCTGCTGGCGTCCAGGGCATTTGATGCCTATCCGTTTATTCTGTTAAATCTGGTGTTATCCTGCATTGCAGCCATACAGGCGCCCCTTATTATGATGAGCCAGAACAGACAGGAAGCAAAGGACAGGGAACGGGCGGAAAACGATTACAAGGTCAATCTGAAAAACGAACTGATTATTGATGATCTGCACAGAAAGCTGGATCTGATTCTGGAAAACCAGCGAAAGCTGAACCGCAGACTGGATGAGCTGGAACAAAAACAGGAGTAGTATAAAAAGTAGCCGAAAAATCTTGTCACTGAAAAAAAGTTGTGTTATAGTACGGTTAGACGAGGACAACTGACATGAAACAGCTGACATGAAAAAGCTGACATGAAACAGCTGCTCATCTGCAGAACCAGGCAGAACCAAGGAGGAAATTGTTATGTTTAAGAATTTGAAAAAAATGGATAAAAAAGCAACAGGGCTTTTCGCGGCAGGCGTGCTGTTCGGAACAGCCGGCATTAAAATTCTTTCCAGTAAGGATGCAAAAAAGTTTTACACACAGTGTACAGCAGCTGTTCTTCGTGCCAAGGAATGCGTGATGAAAACCGTCAGCACCGTACAGGAAAATGCAGAAGACATCTACGCAGGAGCAAAACAGATTAACGAAGACAGGGCTGCAGCGGAAGAAGAATTTATTTCAGAAGACGAATTTGAAGATGAAGATGAAGAGTCTCGGGAAGCAGATTCTGTTGAAACAGAAGCAAAAGACGCAGAATAAAACCAAAAAGATGCCTGCAGGATCGCCTGCAGGTGTTTCTTTTTGCTTTAGTGGAATTATGTTGCTGAAGCGACCCGCCGCAGGCGGAGAATCCTGCAAAGCAGGATTTTTTCTTGCGAACATGGAAATACAAACACGGAAAAGTTCTGTGTCGGGCAGGCGGAAAAGATATGGAAAGAGGGATGAAAAACAATGCGGTTTGTTTTGAAACACGAAATCAGAGGCAGAATGAGACTCCATGCCTTACAGAATAGAATGAGCTTTGCACAGGCGGATACCCTGCAATATTACTTAGAGCAGCAGGACATGATAGAGTCTGTCAAAATCAACGAGCGCACCTGCGATGTCGTAATAACGTATAACGGCAGCAGGGAAGGCGTTATTTCTATAGTAAAGAAGTTTTCCTATGAAAAAATACAGGCTCCGGCGGAATACATTAAAAATTCCGGCAGAGCATTAAACCATGAATATTGGGACCGTCTGGTGGAAAAAGTAGTGCTTCACTACGGCAACAAAATTTTTCTGCCCATGCCGGTGCGGACATTGATTACGACCGTGAAATCCGTAAAATATATATGGAACGGTCTATGTACACTGTGCAGAGGTAAGATTGAAGTGCCGGTACTGGATGCAACGGCTATCGGCGTTTCCGTTTTCAGGGGCGATATTTCCACGGCGGGTTCCGTCATGTTCTTACTCGGTGTGGGTGAAATCTTAGAGGAATGGACACACAAGAAGTCCGTAGGTGACCTTGCCAGAAGCATGTCCTTAAATGTGGGAAAAGTATGGCTTATAAAGGACGGACAGGAGATACAGGTAGCTGCCAATCTGATAAAGCCGGGCGATTTTGTCTGCGTGCATATGGGCAATGTCATACCGTTTGACGGTGAGGTAACGGAAGGCGAGGCCATGGTAAATCAGGCATCCCTTACCGGCGAGTCCGTGCCCGTTGCCAAGAAAGCGGGCGTGACGGTATATGCCGGAACCGTTGTGGAAGAGGGCGAAATTACTCTTTGCGTCAAGGAGGCAAACGGCTCCAGCAAGTATGAAAAGATTATGACCATGATAGAGGAGTCCGAAAAACTGAAATCCTCCCTGGAAAGCAAGGCGGAGCATTTAGCGGACAGACTGGTGCCCTATACCTTCTTAGGTACCGGACTGGTATGGCTCTTTACGAGAAATGTGACGAAGACCATTTCCGTACTGATGGTGGACTTTTCCTGTGCACTGAAGCTGGCAATGCCGCTGACCGTGCTTTCCGCTATCCGGGAGGGCAGCAGTCATGATATGACCGTAAAGGGCGGCAAATATCTGGAAGCCATGTCGGAAGCGACTACCATTGTATTTGATAAGACGGGAACCCTTACCAAGGCGCAGCCGACTGTGGTGGACGTGGTTTCCTTTGACGGACAGGAGCCGGACGAACTTTTGAAAATCGCCGCCTGCTTAGAGGAGCATTTCCCTCATTCCATGGCGAAAGCGGTTGTGAAGGCGGCAGCCGACAAGCATCTGGAGCATGAGGAAATGCACTCTAAGGTGGAGTACATTGTGGCACACGGCATTTCCTCCCACATCGGCGAAAAGGAAGTAATTATCGGCAGTTACCACTTTGTGTTTGAAGACGAAGGAGCAAAAATTCCGGAGGGTAAAGAAGCATTGTTTGAAGCATTGCCGGCGGAGTATTCTCATTTGTATATGGCAATCGACAATTCCCTGGCAGCCGTTATTTCCATCGAGGACCCGCTGCGGAAAGAAGCGTCCGAAGTCATTCGCAGCTTAAAGAAGCTGGGATTTGAAAAGGTAGTCATGATGACCGGTGATAGTGACAGAATTGCCCGCAATATCGCGGATAAAGTCGGTGTGGACGAGTATTATTCCGAGGTACTGCCCGAAGATAAGGCACGTTTTGTAGCAAAAGAAAGAGAGGGCGGCAGAAAGGTTGTCATGATTGGGGACGGCATCAACGATTCTCCGGCGCTTTCCGAAGCGGATGTAGGTATTGCCATCAGTGACGGCGCCGAAATCGCAAGGGAAATTGCGGATGTGACCGTCGGAGCGGACAGCCTTGACGAAATCCTGACACTGAAACGGTTAAGCGATGCCATGATGAAGCGAATCCACAAGAATTACCGAATGATAGTCGGCATCAACACGGCACTGATTTTGCTGGGCGTAGCCGGTATTTTCCCGCCGACCACTTCGGCTCTCCTGCATAATACGTCCACCATTTTCATCAGCTTAAAGAGCATGAAAAATCTGCTGAAGGACGAAGAAAACAAGTAAGTTCCGCAGCCGAAAGCATAATAAATTTTTTTTATCCCTAAAGTTAATCCTTTTTTTTACGATATATACTATGTGAGAACAGAAAAGGTATGCGTAGAGAAAGGAGGAGACCGGTATGCGTATTGAAGCATATAATCAGGTACAGCAGTTGTATCAGACCAAAAGACCGTCCCGTATCAAGGGCAGCATGGGCGTGACAGGTACCGACACCGTACAGATAAGCAGCATGGGAAAGGATTTCCAGACCGCAAAGACGGCTGTCAAGGCAGCACCTGACGTCAGGGAAGACGTGACGGCTCCGATTAAAGCAAGCATAAACAGCGGCACTTATGAAGTGAGCAGTGAAAGCTTTGCAGAAAAGTTACTGAAAAAATATGAAGAAACGAGGTAATTCCGGTGGCCAGTCTTATTGAAAACCTGATAAGTGTATTAGAGGGCGAAGCAGCAGAGTACGACAAGCTGCTGGAATTATCAACCAGAAAAACACCGGTGATTGTAGCCGGCAATCTGGAAGAATTACAGCGCATCACGGATGATGAGCAGGAAGTGGTAAACCGCATTAACCGCCTCGACAATGAAAGAAGCGAAGTGATGACGGATATTGCCAATGTTATGAACAGGGATGTCAAAACTTTAAAATTAGCGACACTCGTAGAGCTTTTAAGTCAGAGACCGCAGGAAAGCAGGCGGCTTGCAGAGGTGCATGACCGGTTAAAAAGCGTGACCGGCAGCATGCAGAGAGTGAATGAGCAGAACAAAGAGCTGATTGCCCATTCTCTGGAAATGATTGACTTTGATCTGAACCTTCTGCAGGCAATGAAAGCAGCACCGGAAACGGCAAATTACGACCGCGGTGCCCACAATGCCGGCGGACTGATGGGAAGCGACAGGGGAAGCTTTGATGCCAAGAGCTGATGAAGAAGGAGAAAGAAGCCGGTGACGGTGTTCCCTTTGTTATGCTTCATCAGATGCTGTGCATAGCGTGAGGTGATTTTTATGCCACTGATGGGTAGTTTATATATAGGTGCATCCGGTCTGCAGTCCGGACAGAATGCATTAAATACAACAGCACACAATCTTACAAACATAGATACAACAGGGTTTACCAGACAGCAGACCCTGCTTTCTTCCAAACGGTATATTACCATTTCCAAAAACCCCGCCGCTGTTTCCGACCAACAATACGGTATCGGGGTAAATTTGTCTGCAGTAAGACAGGTAAGGGATTATTTCCTGGATCAGACCTATCGCAAGGAATCCGGCAGAAGCACGTTTTATGAAGCATCCACCGATGTCCTCGGTGAAGTGGAAAATGTGCTTGGCGAGCTGAACGGTGAGGATTTCCAGACATCCTTAACGAACCTCTGGACAGCCGTCCAGGAGCTTTCCAAGGATCCTTCCAGCTCCGTTACCCAGGGACTTTTAGTACAGCGTTCCGCAGAATTCATCAACAGGGCCAATGCGGTTTATCAGGATCTTACCAATTACCAGGACAATCTGAATAAACAAATCAAAGAGAAAGTTACCACCATCAATCAATACGGAAAACAGATACAGGCGTTGAACGACCAGATTCGGAAAATCGAATGCGGCGGTATTGAGCATGCCAACGACCTTCGGGATACCAGAAACCAGATTCTGGACGAGCTGGGTAAGCTCTGCAAAATGACCTATTCCGAAGACTCCACGGGAAACGTATCGGTACGGATCGAAGATTCCGATTTTGTACGCGGAGACCTGTTTTATGAAATAGGTCTGGATGCCAGCGATGCTACCGGTTTCTATACGCCGTTCTGGATAAGGGATGCGGAGTACACCGTATTGGCGGACGGTACGAAAAAATATAATATCGAGGGTGCACAGGTTTTCAATTTAGACCAGACGGTTTCCTCTTCCCTGGATACGGATATCGGCGGACTGAAAGCGCTGCTTCTGGCAAGAGGCGACCACAGATCCAATTACACCGACATAAACAACAATTACGACAGTATTTCCCAGTCCATTGTGATGAATGTGCAGGCGGAGTTCGACCAGATGATTCACCATGTGACGACCAAGATAAACGGTATCCTCGCAGAGGTTTACGACCCTTCCAGAGGTTATATGTGTGACAAGGACGGCAGTCCCCTGCAGCTTTTCCAGAAGGTTACCACGGACGGTTACGAAAAGGTAACGGATGCCGGCGGCAATGTAACATGGAAATATGCGGAGGAGGACCCGGCCCGCACGGACACTTTATATACACTGGGCAATCTGCAGGTCAATGCGAACCTGTTAAGAGAGCCGTCCATGCTGAGCTTCAAAAAGGCAGACGGTTCCGCCGATTACGATACAACGGACAAACTGAAAGCGGCTTTTACGGATGAAAGCTATACCTTAAATCCCAATGTTCTTAAGAAAACCACATTCGTGGACTATTATAAGGATCTGGTTTCCCAGGTAGCCAATACCGGTTCGGCATTTCAGAATATTTACGAAAACCAGCAGACGACCGTGGAAGCCACCTACAATGCCAGAGAGCAGATTGTGGGCGTTTCTTCCGAGGAAGAGCTCTCCAATATGATTCGTTTTCAGAACGCCTATAATGCATCCAGCCGTTATATCAACGTAATCAACGAGCTTTTGGAGCACATTATTTCCACGCTGGCAGTATAGTACAGATTAAAAGAAGGGAGGCATCGGGATGCCATCACAGTTTTTCGGATTGAATATTGCATACAAAGGTCTGTTGGCCTCCAATGCATCGCTGAATACTACATATAACAACATTTCAAATGAACAGACGGAAGGCTACAGCAGACAGCAGGCAGTGCAGCAGGCAAGCCCCGCTATCCGCGTATTCCAGACCTATGGATGTGCCGGTTCCGGTGTAGATACGGTTTCCATTGAAAGAGTCCGGAATGAGTTTTACGACCGCAAGTACTGGAATGCCAACACCAGCTACGGCGAATACAATATGAAGCAGTATTACATGGCACAGATGGAAACGTACTTTAAGGACGACAGTACGACCATGCCGGGCTTCAAGACCATATTTGACGAGTTTGCCGTAAAGGGTCTGCAGGCTGTGCTTACCAATCCCTCCAGTGCGGATACGAAAACCCAGTTCATTGGTTATGCCGAGAGTCTTACCACCTATTTTAACGGTATGGCAGGCAATCTGGAAACCATGCAGAAGGATGCCAACGATGAAATCAAATCCAAGATAGAGGAAATCAATTCCATTTCCAGTGAAATTGCTACTTTAAATAAACAGATAAATGTTATTGAACTGACCGGCAGCAAGGCAAATGAGCTGCGTGACAGAAGAACGCTTCTTTTGGACCAGCTTTCGGAAATTGCTTCCGTTACAACGGAGGAGTACCCGATTGTGGATGCCAACAACCCGGAAAGAGAGACCGGAGCCCACCGCTTTATCATCAGAATTAACGGTGGTCAGGTGCTGGTGGACGGCAACGATAGCAGACAGCTTGCCTGCGTGGCAAGAACTACCTATGAAAAGGTAAACCAGACCGATATTGACGGTCTTTACAATGTAATCTGGACGGACGGACAGGAGTTTAACCTGTATGACAGAACTCTGGGCGGATGCCTGCAGGGACTGGTGGAAATGCGCGACGGAAATAATATCGAGAGCTTTTCCGGTACGGTGACGGCTACCGGCAAGAAAGATGTAACGGATGATAAAGGTGTTACAAAGTCCCACGATACCGTGACGGTAGAGGTAACAAAAGCATACCTGAAGGATTTGAATAAGTGTAATCTTTCCGACAACGGCGGCAAAATCAAATTAGGAAATCAGGTGTTTTATTATGACTCCTGGTCCTATACCTGCAGCTATGACGCAAACGGAGAGCCGGCGTATTCGTACACCTTTGTGATTTCCGATGAAACCTTAAATGACAGAAATCTGACAAACGACAGAGTGGGGATGGCAGCATCGGTGGGAGAAAGCATTGATTATCAGGGCATTCCCTATTACATGCAGCAGATGAATGAATGGGTTCGTACTTTTTCCCAGAAGTTCAACGACATTCTGAACAGCGGTTACGATGCATACGGCGCAAACGGCAACAATCTGTTTTCCGCAGACCATGCAACGGACGGTGAACAGTATACATTTGACAGGGCGTTCCGCTATGATTTACAGAAGGACGGTACCATGACCGTGGATATGACGGATGACAGCTACCACAGAATGACCGCCAAGAATTTCAATATCCTGAAGGCTATGGTGGATGACTGCAACCTGCTTGCCACCAAGAAAAAAGCGTCGGACGGCGTGGAACAGAGCGACCTTCTGGATGAAATCAAAGACATGATGAACGATAAGAACAAGATGGGATTCAGAGGCAGCACAGCCGGAGAGTTCTTACAGTGCATACTTTCCGACGTGGCATTAAATGCCAGCAATGCCAACACGTTCTACAAGAATTATAAAAATATTGCGGGAAGCATTGATACCCAGAGAACTTCCATTTCCGGCGTGGACGGAGATGAAGAAGCCATCAATCTGGTAAAATACCAGAACGGCTACAATTTAGCTTCCAAGATGGTACAGACACTGACGGAAATCTATGACCGGCTGATTTTACAGACAGGCGTATAAGTAAGAAGACGGAACGCCTGCTGATTACGGAAGGACAGGAAAATTATGAGAATTACAAATAAAATCATGCAGAATAACAGCCTTAACAACATCAATATGAATAAGGTGCTGGAAGATAAACTGAATACACAGATGTCTACCAAAAAGAAAATCACAAAGCCTTCCGATGACCCGGTTATTGCCATCCGTGCTTTGCGTCTGCGCGGAAACGTAACGGAAGTGACACAGTATTATAAGAAAAATATTCCCGATGCCAACAGCTGGCTGGAAGTAACGGAGGGCGCCTTAAAAAAGACTCCCGATATTATTACCAACATGATTGGACAGGTGACAAAGGGGGCAAATGGTGACCAGCCTTCCGATGTGCGGAAGATTATCTTAGAACAGCTCAAAGCACTGCGGAACGAAGTATATTCCACAGCGGATGTGGACTATGCCGGCAGATATGTGTTCGCCGGATACCGGACCGATACTTCCATCCGTTTTATTGCGGCGCAAAAGAAAGAATACACCATTACCGAACAGCTTGACACCTCTGCCATGGATGATGTGACCTATATCAAGACCACAGCAACCAATGCAGCCGGCGACACGGTGGACATCAACGACATCAATTCCACAAACTACAATACCATTGATGTTTCGGAAAATGACATTACATCATCCACCGTACACAGAATTCGTTTATCCTATGACAATCTGAGCGACGGCATGGTGCCGACCCTTACCAGGGTAACCGGTAAGGATGCGGACGGCAATATTACCACCGAGGAGATTGTACCGGCAGCCAATGTGGAAACCGTATCGTACCATGCGTCTCCTTCCGCCTATGAACTGGTGGCACAGAATCCGGATAAGGTTTATTTTATTCCGGAAACCGGAGAAATGCTTCTGGGAGAAAATGTTTACCGGACCATGTCAGCCTATAAGGACGATGCCACCACGGCAACCGTGAATGAAGGAGAAATCCGCATCACGTATCAGAAGAACGACTGGCTGAAAGGAGATTTGCGCCCCGAACATTATTTTGCCTGCACTTCTACGGATGACAACGGCGTGAAAACCGATTACAATCAGGATTATCTGACCGGTGCCGATGTGGAAAAACAGGTTATCGAATATGATGTCGGCTTCAACCAGACCATCCGTGTCAACACCACGGCGGATGAAGTATTCAAACCCGGAATCGGCAGGGAAACCGATGACTTAATCCGTGCGCTGGAAGATGTGCAGAGTCTGGAAAAGGTAGTAGGCAATTTAGATTCCATGGTGAAAAACGAAACGGACGAAACCAGGAAAGCAACGCTTCAGAAACGTCTGGATGCGGCAAACAAAGCACTCACCTTATCCAAGGATAAGATGCAGAAAATGTTTGAAAGCGGTCTGACAGCCATGCAGGGATATCTGGATGCCAATAATCTGGCAATTACCCAGTGCGGTACCAGAGGCTCCAAGCTCGAGCTGATTGAAAACCGTATGAAAGACCAGAAGACGACCTTTGAAACCCTGCAGTCCGAAAACGAAGATATTGATATTGAAGAAGCAACCATTCAGATGAAGGGAGCCCAGCTTACTTATACGGCATCCCTTATGGCAGCCGGTAAAATTTTACAGACCAACCTGCTGGCATATCTGTAAGGAATAAATGGGGATATGGGGCGGATGTCTGCCCACGACGAAAAATGGGGGTTCCACCCACATATGAAAGGATGGAGAGTATGAGAGTAAACACAAGAATCTTTGGGGAAGTTGATATTGAAGAAGAAAAGCTGATTATATTCCCGGACGGCATTATCGGATTTCCGGGTTTGCAGAAATTTGCTTTGATTTATGATGAAGAAAAAGGTGTACATGCCGGTATACGCTGGCTGCAGTCCATGGAAGAGCCGGGTTTTGCCCTGCCGGTTATGGATCCGCTTACCGTTTCCGCCGATTACAACCCGGAAGTGGAAGACGCCCTGCTCAGTGAATTGGGAGAAATCAAGGACGAAGACCTTCTGGTGCTGGTAACCGTTACCGTACCTTCCGATATTAAGAAGATGAGCGTCAACCTGCGTGGACCCATTATCATTAACACCCGTACCCGCAAGGCATGTCAGGTCATCGTGGAAGGTGACACCTATGCTGTCAAGTATCCGATTTACGATATCTTACAGGCAGGAAAGGAAGGTAAATAATATGTTAGCCTTATCCCGCAGGAAAAACGAAGCCATTGTCATTGACAACAATATTGAAATTACCATTTTGGAAGTGAAGGGCGACCAGGTAAAAATCGGCATCAATGCGCCGAAGGAAGTGCCTGTCTACCGCAAAGAGGTTTACATGCAGATTCAGGAGTCCAACAAGGAAGC